>Ga0187782_10003295_pt1 | contig 12026 bp, 7 predicted proteins | sample 0715_SJ02_MP15_2_FD_132454 | JGI IMG/M metagenome (GOLD analysis project Ga0187782, IMG submission 132454) | Tropical peat soil microbial communities from peatlands in Department of Meta, Colombia - 0715_SJ02_MP15_20_MG | ecosystem: Environmental > Terrestrial > Soil > Wetlands > Peat | place...
CAATCCGGCGCCGCCTTTTCGAGCAGCCGGAGGCAGGCGCCTGGGTCGATCAGGTCGAATTCGACCAGATGGAAGCGTTCATGGTCGAGGATGCCGAGTTCCTCTAACCGCCAGAAATTGACGGAACTTGTCCTGCGATATGCACCATAAACCTCGTGCCCGCGCTCCAGCAGTTGCAAGGCGAGATAGGCTCCGTCTTGACCGGTGACACCCGTGATCACTGAAGTTTGCATGAAGGATTATCAAAGATTAGATGAAAGGACTGTGTGCTTTGAGGGAGCCGATCTCCGTGCGCTCACGGCGGCTGGACGCCATTCTCATAGCGATCGAGAACTTCTGCCGCCGGTCCGCGATCTATAACACGACCATGGGACATCCAAATCGCAGATGAGCAGAATTGGCTGATGGTATGCAGATTATGCGAGGCGAGGACGAGGATGCTGGCGGCCTCGATCAAGCTGTTCAATCGCTGGCGAGCTCTTTCCGCGAAAGCCTGGTCGCCGACGCCGATGATCTCGTCGAGTAAGATGATTTCCGGCTGTATCGCCGTGCTGATGCCGAACGCCAAACGCAACATCATGCCCTGGGAATAGCAACGAATCGGCAGCGTCAGGTATTCGCCAAGCTCGGTAAATTCCGCTACATCCGGCACCAGCTTGGCGATTTCCTGACGCGTCAATCCCAGGAGCACACCTCTCATCCTGATGTTCTCATACCCCGTCGCCTCCGGGTCCATTCCAACGTTAAGATCGGTCAAGCACGCGATCCGCCCGACTACGTCGGCAACACCTCCGGTCGGTGGATAGATTTTGCCCATCACGCGCAGGAGCGTGGTTTTCCCCGCGCCGTTTGCTCCGATGAGCGCAACCTTGGAACCGTGCTCCAAATGCAATGTCACGTGATTAAGAGCGCGGATCACCACCACATTCTGATCGCGATCGTCGGCGAGGCCACCACCAACAGTCTGAGCCAGGATTGCCGATTTGAGCGATCGTCCCCTAGAATTGTATATCGGCAGATCGACACAAACGTCCTGTAGCGTGATGGACGGCATCGCGTTTCACAGCCAATAGACAACGCGAGGCGCGTAGTGGCCCGCAAATGGCACGACCATCGCTAATCCCACGATTGCCATGGTTGCACAGCTCAGTAGCGCCCAGCTGCTTGGAACCGCCCCCAAGATCGGATCTCGGACAATCTCAAGCAGGTTTGCAAATGGATTCCATTTCAGCAGCGTGACGCCACGTTGAGCCAATTGTGCCGGCAAGTAAATAACGGGCGTAACGAAAAAAATAACCTGCATCACGCTGCTGACGATTTGCGGGACGTCGCGATACCGCGCACATATGATTGACAGTAGATAGGCGATCCAAAAGGCATTGACAACGAGCAGTCCCAGTCCGAGGACGATCCAAAGGATGTTGGCATTGATTCCGACATGGAACCAAATAAAAACAACGGGAATAAGCAGGACGTTGTGGGCCGCAACAATCAAATTTCTCGCAATTACGCGACAGGCAAACAATGATCGCGGCAAGGGGAGTTGTCGCAACATATGCTCGTTTTCGCTGAGCGCATTGCAGCTTTCCACAACCACGGTCGAAATTATGCCCCAAGCGACGAATGTAACGGTAATGTATGGCAAATAGGTGGATACGTTGAGCGCAAAGAGGCGGGCATACACAAATCCCATTCCGAAAATTGTGGCAGCCATGCTCAGCGTCAACCAGAATTGGCCAAGTCCGGAGCGACGGTAGCGCCCGCGAACATCATTCCAAGCCAACATCGACCACGTTCGCCAGCTGCTCAATCCCCGGTAAATGTCGGCCATACCAGCACGGCTATCCTTCAACATAGACAAATCTCCCGGTCAGGGGTTCCTTTATTCGCCCATCGGTCCTTAATCAAGACATGTCGGCGTGCTTGACCAGTTCCGGAAAATTGGCCCTCGTCATCGTGCAAAAGCCTTCGGTATCCGCTAGAGTAAGTGTCCATGGCAGCATTTCCTCGACGCGTCCTTTACATGATATATTGATGTCTAATGCCTGCACCCTTGAAGAGGCCGTTTGATCGCGTGCGCCCGAGGACCCCGCCTGTGTCTGTGCGACGGGGGTCGCCATGAAAGACAACGAGCAACCCTCTCGAACGTCCCTGTCACGGCCCCGGCCGGCACTTCGTGAAGGCTTTTATCGGGCGTTTGAAGATCGGTTTCGTGGTTCCCAAGAACTAATCCGCTCGCGGCTACGCACATATCTGCCGTTCATAGAGCCTTTGAAGTCGATTGACGATCACCCGGCGGCCGTCGATCTCGGCTGTGGGAAGGGGGAATGGTTGGAGCTGCTTGAGGAAAGCGGCTTTGATGCGCGAGGCGCCGATCTCGATGAGGAAATGGTGGCGACCTGTCGTGAGAAAGGCCTTCACGTCACGAAAGAGGACGGTGTCGATTTTCTCAAAACGCTCCCGAATGAGAGTCAATCGGTTGTTTCCGGTTTTCACATCGCCGAGCAGCTGCCTTTTTCCCAATTACAGATCCTGGTCGAGCAAGCGTTACGGGTCTTAAAGATGGGGGGGCTTCTTGTACTTGAAACGCCGAACCCGGAAAACATCAGGATCTCCTCCCTCGAATCCTATTTTGATCCCAACCATCGTCGTCCGTTGCCACCCGAGCTTCTATCCTTTTTGCCCGAATACTATGGATTTGAGCGCGTTAAAGTCATCCGGCTGCACGAGACACAGGACGTTTCGGAAAAAGTGGCGTCATTGGAGCAGGTATTGGGCGGCGTCAGTTCAGACTACGCAGTGATTGCTCAAAAAGCGGCAAAGGAAGGTACGGCACGATTGTTGGACGATGAATTCAGCAAGAATTTCGGACCATCCGCCCATGAGTTGGTTAGGCGTTTTGATCAGCAGTTGATAGCCCAAAATGAGCGAACGGCATCGCTGGAGGTACGACTCGTCGACGCCTCGCTTGAGGTCGCCGAGCTTGCTCGCATGAGCGAGGCGCTGACGGCCAGCGCCGTCTGGGTGAAGTCGCTTCATTCCCATCTTCTCGCCAAAACCGAAGCGCTCGCCGCCCGGGAGGTGGAGCTTGCGCGTGCGAACATAACACTCGACGTCATGGACGAGGATCTTGCCCGCGCGGGTGAAGAGCTTGCCGCCCGCAATACGGAGCTTGCCGCCCGCAACGCGGAGCTTACACGAAAGAGCGAAGCGCTGACGGCCCGCGAGACCGAGGTTGCACGAAAGGGCGAAGCGCTGACGGCGCGCGAGGCCGAGCTTCGCGCCGTCTACGCCTCCACGTCTTGGCGTGTCACCGCGCCTCTGCGCGGCGCAAGCCGCGCAACGGGCTGGTTGCTGCACGGCTCGCGGGCTTGGCTTACGTTTAAGCCAGGCACCCGCCCGCACCGCATAGCGCGGCGTTTGAGAATGATCCTATCCTCTGCAGATACGGCGTCTCGACCGGACATTCAAAATTCCCTTCCCGACAATCGCAATGAAGACCTGCCGGCAAATACCTCGTCAACGTCGATTCCAAAGCTCGTTGCGGGCGTTGACAACGAAAACACGCCCACGAGCACCATCTCAAAGTCCATTCAGAATGTCGCCCAATATAATCCAAACGCGCGGGATCTGCCCGGGCTTTCGCCGAACGCCCGCGTAATCTACGGCGAACTCAAGGCCGCCATCGCAAAGCGTATGCGGAGGCGCTGATGCACATCGCTATCGATATGCAGGGCGCGCAAAGCGAGAACGGCTTTCGGCGATTTGGCCGCCGTTACGCTATATCGCTCGCCGAGGCGCTCGTGCGCAACCGCGGTGAGCATGAAATCATCCTTTTCCTGAACGGTCTTTTCGCAGAAACCATCGAACCGATTCGAGCCGCTTTCGCCGAACTGCTGCCACAACAGAGTATCCGTGTCTGGGACGCGCCTGGTCCGGTCGACTATCTGAGCGCGCCGAAGTGGCGAGCAGATATCGCAGAGAATATTCGCGAGTATTTCATTTCATATCTGAAGCCGGACATGGTCCTCGTGACCAGCCTGTTTGAGGATTTTGACGAGAATACGGTAATAAGTATTGGGAAGTTATTCCCTGAAATTCCAACTGCCGTTATTTTATACGACCTCATTCCTTATTTTCATCTGCTTCGCCGCAAGCCATATCTGGAAAACCCGGTTATCGAGAATTTCTACCTCAATAGACTCGATCAGCTTCGGCGTGCTGATCTTCTTTTATCGGTTTCTGAGTCGTCCCGCCAGGCCGCTATCCAGCATCTGGGATTTGACGAGCATTCCGTAGTCAACGTTTCAGCTGCGACGGATGCGCGATTCTTGCCGCGTGGTATTTCGCCTTCGCGGGAACGCGAGTTGAGGCAGCAATACGGGCTTCGGCGTGCATTCGTCATGCATGCGACGGGCTCAGGACACCGCAACGTCGAGGCGCTGATTCGCGCCTATGCGCGTCTACCGAACGACATTCGCCGTCAACACCAGCTCGCTATGGTCGGCGCTATTTCCGACGATGATCGTCAGCGCCTCATCGATCTTGCTCAACAGAAGGGGCTCCTGACAGACGATCTGGTCATCACCGGCTTTGTTGCCAAGGACGATATTGTTGACCTTTATAATATCTGCAAAGTTGCCGTAGTCCCGTCCTGGCAAGAGACCTTTAGTCTATCTGCTCTCGAAGCGACGTCGTGCGGAGCGCCGGTGATCGGGGCGAATAAATCGAGCGTGCCGGAGGTCATCGGGCGGGCAGATGCACTGTTCGACCCTTACGACGATAATGAAATCGCGGCAAAATTATTACAGGTGCTTACAGACGAGGCGTTTCGTCAGGCCTTGGCGCAGCATGGGCTTGAGCACGCGAAGCGTTTCTCATGGGACGCAACCGCCAAACGGGCGCTCTCCGCTTTGAAACAGTGCTTTGAACAGCGGTGCCAAGACAGCCAGAAGCGCCCGATCAGCGCCAGCGGTCCACGGCCAAAATTGGCCTATATTTCGCCGCTACCGCCGGAACGCAGCGGCATCAGCGATTACAGCGCCGAGCTGTTGCCGGAACTCAGCCGCTATTATGACATCGACGTGGTGGTGGCGCAGCAAGCGGTGAGCGATCCGTATATCACCGCCGCATTCCCCCTCCGTACCGTCGATTGGTTCCGGAATCACGCAGCAATTTACGACCGCGTGCTGTACCACTTCGGCAATTCACCCTTCCATTATCACATGTTTGAGCTTTTGCGGGAGATTCCAGGGATCGTCGTTTTGCATGATTTCTTCCTCTCGGGAATCGTTGCTTATCTGGAATGTTTCGGATTGGTGCCAAACCATTGGGCGTGGGAGCTTTACAACTCCCACGGCTACGAGGCGGTTCGGCAGCGGTTTCACAACAGCGATTCCCATACCTTATGGGGCGACTCGAAAGTTGGCTGGCACTATCCGTGTAATCTGAGCGTCCTGCAGCGCGCGCAGGGTAGCATCGTTCACTCTGCTAATTCGCTTCGCCTGGCCGAGCAGTGGTACGGCAAAGATACCCGCGATTGGGCAGTAATTCCCCTGTTGCGCGACACGGACATCAGTAGGGACAAGATCGCCGCCCGCCAGGCACTGGGTTTCGGGGCTTCGGATTTTCTCGTATGCGCGTTTGGGCAGCTGGGGCTCGTCAAGCTCAATCAGCGCCTGCTGCAGGCTTGGCTGAGATCTAACTTGGCGCGGGATAGAGCCTGCAACCTGATCTTCGTCGGCGAGAACGACCGCGGCGATTATGGTCGGGAAATACTCGCCGCCATTCGCCGCGATTCGCCTGAGGGAAACGTCCGCGTCAGCGGTTGGGTCGATATCGACGTCTTCCGCCGATACCTTGCCGCCGCCGACGTTGCGGTTCAATTGCGGACACTTTCACGCGGTGAAACTTCGGCCGCTGTTTACGATTGCATGAATTACGGCTTGCCGACGATCATCAACGCCCATGGCAGCATGGCCGATCTGGATGCGGACGCTGTTTGGAAGCTGCCCGACGAGTTTACGGATGCGCAATTGATAGAGGCACTGGAAACGCTCCGGAATGATGCCGAGCTGCGCGGAAGATTGGGCGCTCGCGGGCGCGAGATTATCGTTGAAAAACACAATCCTCGCGCCTGCGCGGCGCAATACCATGAGGCCATAGAACGATTCAGCGTGACGGCCGCGAGTGGAACCCGCGCCTTGGCTTCGGCCATAGCCGGCCTCGACTGCACGCTCAATGACCGCGAGCTGACCAGGATCTCTGAAGCCGTCGCTCGGAACATGCCGAGGCCGTTTACGGCGCGCCAGTTGTTGGTGGATATCTCGGGTCTCGTTCAGCGCGATCCAAAAACCGGCATACAGCGCGTCGTGCGTGCCATTATGCGAGAATGGTTGGTCAGTCCGCCCGCTGGAGTCCGCGTGGAACCTGTGTATGCCACGAAACACGGTGTCTATCGTTATGCGCGGCGGTTCACGCTTGAGTTTCTGAACTGTCCTCATGATGTACTCGAAGATGATCCCGTGGAATTTTGCACGGGTGATATCCTCTTTGTGCCCGACTTTAACATGATTTTGGCCGAAGCTAAGCGGGCCTTTTACCAACAGTTACGTGGATACGGAGTGCAGGTCGTATTCATGGTGCACGACCTGCTTCCCGTGCTGATGCCTCGGCACTTCGTGCATGGTTTCCAGGAATCTCAAATCCGGTGGCTTCAGATAGTGGCTGAAAGTGATGGCGCTGTGTGTGTATCGAAAACGGTAGCCGATGAACTTGCCGAATGGTTCAAGCAAAACGGTCCGGTCCATCAGCGGCCGTTCAAGATCGCCTGGTCCCATAACGGCGCCGATATTGTGAATTCCGCGCCGACGATGGGCCTTCCGGACAGCTCGCTTACGGTGCTCGATCGCGTTCGCCATTGCAGCAGCTTCCTGATGGTCGGCACGCTCGAACCTCGCAAGGGTCATGCGCAAGTTCTGCAGGCGTTCGAGCTGCTATGGCTGTCCGGATTGAACGTCAATTTGGTGATCGCCGGCAAACGCGGCTGGATGGTTGAGGACCTCTTGCAACGTCTCCGTGGGCATCCCGAGCTCAACAAACGCCTGTTCTGGCTCGAAGGCGCCAGTGACGAATATCTTGAAGCCGTCTATGCGGCCTCCACGTGCCTGATCGCGGCATCGGAAGGAGAAGGCTTCGGGCTCCCGCTTATAGAAGCCGCGCGGCACAAGTTGCCAATCATTGCCCGTGACATCCCGGTATTCCAGGAAGTGGCAGGCGAGCATGTCTTCTATTTCTCGGGCCAGGATCCCGCCGCCCTAGCGGCGTCGATCAAGGAGTGGCTGCAGCTTTATCAGGCGGGCAAATATCCGAAATCCGACGCTATGCCCTGGATAACATGGAAACAGAGCGCGGAGCGCTTGCAGGAAATTCTGCTGAAGAGTGACTGGTATGCCACTGTATTCTCTGAAGGACGGCAGGACGAAACCACCCGCCGTGCTTTGTCCCAGGCCACCGTCCAGTCTTTTCCGATGAAAAGACGTGAGCGACAATTATTGCTCGATGTCTCGGAGACCTGCCGCAGCGAACTGAAAACTGGCATCGAAAGGGTGGCACGGGCGCTGATGCTCGCCTTTCTCAAAGAGCCACCCGAAGGCTTTCGCGTCGAGCCGGTGTATCTGATCGAGGCCGGTGGTATCTGGCACTATCGTTATGCGCGGCGCTTCACGCGCGATCTCTTAGGCCGTCCGCCCGATGCAATGGAAGACCATCTGGTGAAGCTGCAGGCGGGGGATGTGCTGCTCGGCCTCGACAATTCCGGACACAGAATCATCGAAGCTGAAGCCACGGGCCTGTACACCTATTACCGCAATCGCGGCGTTGCTGTGTATTTCACGGTCTACGATCTGCTGCCGCTGCGCTTGCCTCAGTATTTCCCACCTGGAAGCGATCACAACCATCAGAAATGGCTGCGTGCCTTGCTCAAAGCGGATGGGGCGCTATGCATTTCTCGATCGGTCGCCGACGATTTGCGTGATTGGATGGAAAATGCGGAGCCATTGCGTGAGCGCCCGTTCCGCATCGGCTGGTTTCACCTGGGCGCCGACATCGACAACGCGGCTCCTACGCGCGGCCTGCCCGAGGAGGCGGCGCAACATTTCGCCGCCTTAGCGGCCCGCCCCAGCTTTCTCATGGTCGGCACCATCGAGCCGCGCAAAGGGTATCTGCAGGTGCTCGACGCATTTGATCTACTCTGGAGCCAAGGGCTGGATCTGAATCTGACGATCGTCGGCGCCGACGGCTGGCGCAACCTTCCGCAACAGATGCGGCGCACCATCCCCCAAATCGTGGCGCGCCTGCAATCCCATCCCGAACGCGGGCGGCGACTGTTCTGGCTGAATGGCGCATCGGATGAGTATCTAGAACGGATCTACGCCGCCTCCCGCTGCCTGATTACCGCCTCCGAAGGCGAGGGCTTCGGCCTGCCCTTGATCGAAGCAGCGCGGCATCGGCTCCCAATCATTGCTAGCGACATTCCGGTGTTCCGGGAAGTAGCGGGCGAGCACGCGTTCTATTTCGCGGGCAAGGAGCCTCCGGCCTTGGCGGAGGCGATCAAACAATGGCTGGCGCTCTACGAGAAGGGCAAGCATCCGAAATCCGATACGTTGCCATGGATGACGTGGAAGCAGGCCGTGGACCGCGTAAAGGCTATTGTGCTCGGGGGCGAGTGGCACGCCGTTATCCCACCTGAAAGCCGGCAGGGCGAACAGCGAGCAAGACAGGCCAGCGATGAGCGAGCGGTCAAGGTCAGTGCTTGAGACCGGTTCAAACCGGCGGCGCGACTGGAATCCCGTTGCCTGGTGGCGGAACGCCTCAGAGCTGTACGCAAAGCCATTGTTTGTCAAAGACATCTCCGAGTGCTTCTTTTTTCATACCATGGACCTTCCTGGCTTGGGTACACAGATGGGCCAATGGGATTTTCGTGGCGATTTCGATCGATATGTGGGAAACATTTCGTTCACCGGCAAACGCGTTCTCGACATTGGATGCGGCTCGGGCTTTCTCTCGTTCTCGGCAGAACGCGCCGGAGCACGGGAAGTCGTCTCTTTCGATATGGACGATTCCCGGCGACAGCACTGGCTGCCTTTTCATACAAAACTGCCGTATGGGTCGCCGGCCGAATTTCAGGCGCAGCATAACAAGTGGATTCAGCAGTGGCGCAATGCCTATTGGTTGGCCCATAGGCTGGAGGGCTCACAGGCGAAGGTCATTTACGGCGACGTATACGACTTTCCGGTTGCCGCGGGGCAATTCGACGTTGTTCTGGTTTGTTCGATCCTGGAGCATCTATCCGATCCGATAAGGGCGCTGGCGTCGGTTACCCGGGTTGCTGCTTCGGAGTTGGTGATTACGACGCCCATTATAGACACCGATGACAAGATCGCTCGTTTTGAAGGCGATGCGTCAAAGCCGGAACTCGATTACGTTTGGTGGAGATACTCGCGCGGCGTCTATACGCATGTTCTTCGCATGCTGGGGTTCGAGATATCGAACATCTCGTATGCAATGTACAAATGTGCGCTTACGAGTTCGCTTTCAGAACTTCCCACCATTGTCGCGAAGAGGTCCGCCTAGGTGCTGGGGGGCGAGTGGCACGCCGTCATCCCATCTAAAAGCCGGCAGGGCGAACAGCGAGCAAGACAGGCCAGCGATGAGCGAGCAGTCAAGGTCCGCGCTTGAAACCGGTTCGAACCGGTGGCGCGATTGGAATCCCATTGCCTGGTGGCGGAACGCCTCAGAGCTGTACGCAAAGTCACTTTTTGTCGAAAAACTTTCAGATTGTCATTTTTATCATACTGTCGATCTCCCCGGTCTGGGCACGCAAATGGGGGAGTGGGACCTTCGTGGAGATTTTGACCAATATGTGGGAAACATTTCCTTCACTGGCAAACGCGTTCTCGACATTGGATGTGGCTCGGGCTTTCTCTCGTTCTCGGCGGAACGTGCCGGAGCACGGGAAGTCGTCTCTTTCGATATGGACGATTCCCGGCGACAGCACTGGCTGCCATTTCATACAAAATTGCCATATAGGTCGCCGGCCGAATTTCAGGCGCAGCATAACAAGTGGATTCAGCAGTGGCGCAATGCCTATTGGTTGGCCCATAGGCTGGAGGATTCACAGGCGAAGGTCATTTACGGCGATGTATACGACTTTCCGGCTGCAGCGGGGCAATTCGACGTCGTTCTGGTTTGTTCGATCCTGGAGCATCTATCCGATCCGATAAGGGCGCTTGCATCGATCACCCGGGTTGCCGCTTCCGAGCTAGTCATTACAGGACCGCTTATCGACACCGATGAGAAGATCGCTCGCTTTGAAGGCGATGCGTCAAAGCCGGAAGTCGATTACGTTTGGTGGACATACTCGCGCGGTGTTTACACGCATGTTCTGCGCATGCTGGGGTTCGAGATAACTAACATTTCTTATGGAAGGTACAAATTTGTGGCTGCCAATGTACTTGACCACCGTGCCACGATTGTCGCGAAGAGGTCCGCCTAGGCTGCGCCTCCTGCCGAGGATGGCGCTGTGCAGCGTGCTGTGGTTTTCTCGGCAACAGTTCAGGTGGCATTCGCCAACAAGCAGGTGGCTTTTCATCCAGGCGAAGCCCACCGTACTGACCGAAAAGCGACCGGGACCGCGGATCTTAAGCTTCCTTGCGGTACCTCCTTTACCTCTTCCCAGAACCGAAAAGAACGGCTTGCAGCTTGTACCAGATTGTCGTTTCGGTTTGCGGACGCGCTCTCTTGATAGCGAAAAACGTGTGAGAGCCGAGCATTCCTGTCATATCGTCCATCAGCACTTCAACGGGAACCATATTGTGTTGATCTAGCCTCTCAAAGACGACCTGCATTGGCAGGCTGTGCATCTCCATGCCAGGTGAGGGAGTGCTGAGATACTGTTCGATTTTGAAAACATATCCCGGCGTGTGGGTCGGTATCTGTATGAATGCACTACCGCCGGGGCGTATTCGCGCAAAAAGCTTGTCAAGAGTAAAATTCTGCAGTGGCGGGGGATTGTGCTGCAACACGAGGGTTGAAAAAAGGAAATCGCACTCCGGCGTCGAGGATAGCTGTTCGGGCGACTCAAGCAACTTGAAAGAGACGTTGGCAATGCCCGCATGGCGGATGTTCTCGCCGGCGAGCTTGAGATGAGCGGGCGATACGTCAATGCCCGTGACAAAATCGAACAATTCCGCGAGATATCTTGTCACCCGGCCCGTGCCACAACCGAATTCAAGGCAATGCCCCTTCGCAAGTTCCCGACCAGTGCGCGAAAGACAATTCTTCAAGTGAGAGACAGTCCTGCGACCGGAAGTAAAGAACGTATCGAGAGCCTTATCGTCGAGATTGCTGCTCTTGAAGGCCTCGCCGGTGATTACCGACCAGTAGGGCTCTCTTTCACCAAGCAGGGTCCACTCGCGCCGGACGCGCATAAAGCAAGCCGCAAGTTGCTCCGCCGAAACCTCATAATCAATATTGCGATCTGCTCCGTCGTAGATTGCGTCAATGATTCTCGTCAGTTCAGGAACTTTTGTTTGATATTCCGGCGAGCTCACGAAGTCGAGGAGCAACGCCTCAAAATCTGGCAGTTCGGCCTTGCCCATCACCGCTTCTTCGCTTTCCGGCTCGCGATTAAGAAGTACCCTGTAGCAAGCTTTCACCATATCAGGCGTGATCATTTGTGCGTCCCTAACCTTGACGACTTTTCTCGCAACAGCGGCAATGAGTCAATTGACTTCGCAGGGTGAGGACGGCACAAAGTTGTTTCACGCGATGGGATTCAGCGTGATCTGCGTCAAGTCGCACCGTCATCCGCATCCTTCTCTGTATCAAGGGCCGACATCCGAACTCCGACGCGATCCCATGGATGACTTGGAAGCAAAGCGCCAAACGCTTAAAGGAAATTCTGCAGGCGATATGAGCTCGTTCAGTCGGCAAATTAAACTCTGGCTGTGGATCGCGACGAGCGG
>Ga0187782_10003296_pt1 | contig 12025 bp, 11 predicted proteins | sample 0715_SJ02_MP15_2_FD_132454 | JGI IMG/M metagenome (GOLD analysis project Ga0187782, IMG submission 132454) | Tropical peat soil microbial communities from peatlands in Department of Meta, Colombia - 0715_SJ02_MP15_20_MG | ecosystem: Environmental > Terrestrial > Soil > Wetlands > Peat | place...
GCCGCGAATCCCGCCGGCCCGTTCCGCAAGATGAAATGTTCATTTGATTTGGCGATTGTAGATTGAGTGATTGGGCGATTGGAACGATTCATCTGACCCGGCGGGCCACGGATTGTTGACACGGATTCTCACGGATTCTTTCTTGTAGTGCTTTATCCGCGAAAATCCGCGTGAATCCGTGGCCCTGAAGTTTCTTGAGTCCGACATGCGCTATCTGGTTCGAGCCCGCGTGAAACCCGGCCGCGAAACTGCTCTCCTTCAGGCGATCAATAACGAAACCCTCGGTCGAGGTTCGGTCGCTGAGGGCGAATACCTGCGCAACATGAACGACGCGCGGCTCTGCGCCGATCAAACCGTGCGCTGGGTGGAAGTCTGCTACTGCCCCACGCCTTTGCAGGAAGAGCGGGCCTACTGGGAAGAGTATTTCGATCTCACCAAAGTGCAGGACGCCCACGACCGGCGCAAGTGCCGCGACGAAAATGGAAGCGAGCCTTGGGCGTGCGGCGAGTGTGGTTGCACGGAAAAGCTGGAACAGAAGTTAAAAGCTATGGGCACACCTTTCCTAACCTCGCTCTGCGCACAGAAGCATTAACCTTCCGATCGGCGCGTTCCCCGGAGCGTCACCAAAGGGCGGCCGAAGCCGCCCTTTTTATTGACGATTCAGCAGCCGCCTTTCACGCCGAACGCCAACGCCCCGGTGATGGTCTCGGCGCCGCTGACAAGCTCGCCGAAGCCCTTGCCGATGACGCCTTTGCTGGCCGGAGCGACGAACACCAAGCCGTTGAGGGAACCGTTGTCGTCACCTACGTAAAAAGTCGCCACGAGGACGTTGTTGACGACTTGGAAAATCCCTGAGAGATTGGTGAAGCCTTCGCCGTTCAGGGTGGCCGGGCCGCTGTGCGTGAAGCCCTCGCTGCCATTGTCGGTCAGCGTCAGGCAGTACGAGTCCGTCTGGTTGAACTTCCCAGTAAGAGTCTCGGTCATCGGCCAGCTGCCGCTGTAGCTCTGCCCCTTGGCGGCGCTGGGTGCCAGTGCAAAGGCCAAAATTGGCAACGTCATTGCGATGAATATACGCATGTTCCTGGTCATTGTTCTTATCTCCTAACGAAAATGGTGAGTTGGTGGTGCCACCAAACATTTAGCGAAAGAAGACTCAAGCAGTTGTCATGAAAATGTAAGACGATTGTAAAAAGCCTCTGATGCCGAGAAGAAACTTTCCGAGTCAGAGTAGCCCATTGGTGAATTTGAGCCACAGAGCAAAGATGATCGATCTAAACAGACGATTTCATACGTGAGCGAGACCAAAACCATTCTGACAGTAGTATGCCGGAGATCACTGACCTGGTGTCTATTAAGATGGAGGGTTGCGTGTGATGCAAAGCGCTTTAAAACCCACCTTGCTGGCGATAGCTTACAGCCTCGTCGTGCCGTTGGCGCCCCACCAACCTGCTATCACCCAGGATTCGGCCTCCGGCCAGCGACCGGATGACCGGAGTTTCTATAGCGGTAAGCCAGTGCCACACCCTGAGGAACTCTCCGGTGTTTGGGAAGCGCCAGACGGCAAAGGCGGTGCTGTCGGCCTGCATCTCACGCTGGTTACCACTGCTCCAGCCAACGCGACCACGCTGGTGGGCGTTTCGCAGGAGTGGGACCATCTTGAGGTGGGCATTTACCATCGCGTAGGGGCTGTATTTGAAATCGGTGAAGAGAACGGATTCAGCGACTCGGTGCGTGGCGGCGGCGTGCGTTACGAAAGCGGTAAATTGACATTACACTCAGGATCGTCCGATTTGGAACTTCAGCGTGTTGATGGAGGAAATTGGTCTGGTCGGGTCCATTACAAGGATTTCGATTCGCAAGTCAGGCTATCCCGCCCGGAATCTCAGTCAAAATCGAAAGACACATGGCTCGTCGGTACGTGGCGGGAGAAATCGGACTCTGCGAGTTTCACGTGTCTGCATATCGTGGAAACCTCTCCGGGAGAGTTCGCCGGATGGTCGGACTATCTATTGACGTGGGGAAACGTGAGGTTCGCATCGAATGCAAGGAAGCCAAAACAGGCTTTTGAGAACTATGGAAATCTGGTAAGGGTCCGTCCCGATGAGCAGGAGCGGGCTTCAATCGTGCTTGGCTGGTACGGCGGCATATGCTGCCCACGCCCATTTGTGGGCACTCCCGAGAACGACGGAGCGATGATGCGAGCCGAATGGCCCGCGGGTCCTAACCAAGCTCATCACACCTCGCACTGGACCAAGATGCGAGGCAACAGTTGTACTGTGGAATCTGAGTAGCTTTATCAACTGCCTCGATGTCGCATTCCATGGCGTTCCTTCGTTGACCAAATCAGGCAATTACGCTCAGAGCCCTTCCTGCCTGCGACATCTCACCCCCACTCAACCCTTACCCTATCCACCCTCCACCCACCACGACATCCCCGTCATAGAACACCGCCGCCTGCCCCGGCGTAATGGCGCGCTGTGGCTGATCGAATGTAACCAGAATCTCATCGTTACCAGTCTCTGCAATCACCGCCGGCGCCGGCTCATGACGATGCCGAATCTTCACTGCGACCCGCATGGGCTCGCGCAGATCGTCAATCGAAATCAGGTTCACGCGATGCGCCCGCAGCGTGCGCGAATAAAGGTGCTCATCGTCTCCCACCACAACCTGCTTCTTCGCCCCATCAATCTGGATCACGTACAGTGGCGATCCCGTCGCCACTCCCAGTCCCTTGCGCTGGCCGACGGTGAAATTGTGGATGCCGCTGTGCTCGCCAATCACTTCGCCTCCGGTCGTGACCAGTTCGCCTGCCGTATCCGGCAACGCTTCGCCCTGTTCAGCGAGATACGCATCAATGAAGCGCTTATAGTCTCCGCCCGGGACAAAGCAGATTTCCTGCGAATCGGGCTTTTCGGCAAGGGCCAACCCGTGCTTGCGAGCCAGCTCGCGAACCTCGGGTTTGGTCATGCCGCCCAGCGGAAAGAGCGTCCGGCTCAACTGCTCCTGCGTGAGGCCAAAGAGAAAATACGTCTGATCCTTGCTGCGATCTGCCGGACGCTTGAGCAGCCAGCGCCCACACGCTTCGTCAAACTCCACGCGAGCGTAGTGGCCGGTGGCGACGCACTCTGCGCCAATCTGCCGGGCAACAACGTGAAGTTGATCGAACTTCAGATGGTTGTTGCAGAGGCTGCATGGAATCGGCGTCCGCCCCGAAAGATACTCTTCCACAAACGGGCGCACCACGTCGCGCTCGAACCGCTCTTCGTGATTGACGACATAGTAGGGAATCCCGAGATGCTGCGCCACGCGGCGCGCGTCATACACATCATCCAGCGAGCAGCAGCGCCCGGTTACCGCCTCGGGCATGCCTTCGCGCCCGGCCAGGCGGCGCTGATTCCACAGTTGCATGGTCAGGCCGATGACGTTGTGCCCCTCGGCGCGCAGCATGGCCGCGACGGTCGAGGAATCGACACCGCCCGACATGGCAACGGCAATGGTGCGAGCGCCGGACATTAGTCTTCGAGTCTAACTTGCCTTCGGCCACCCACCGACTCGTCCGAACCGTGTGACTCCGAACCATGTTCCTGTTTCCGAGCCGCAAGCGAAGAGGCTTCATACCTCAAACCTCGAGCCGCTAGACTGGCCACCCGTTTATCCGGCATAAACAGCATCCAGAATTCCTCGTTTGGTTCAGCATCCGAATAGGGCTGACATCTCAATCGGAGATCACCCTGAAAAATAAACTCGGTCCTCATCTGCTGCGGCTCGAAGGCAAGGCTCTCAAGCTCAAGGTTATTAAGATTGTCCACCGCCGTTTGCATCAGCCCCCGTTTCGAGTCGGAGTTTGCTAGTTCGTGGGTTTTGGATTTGAGAGTCCAATCGCACTGGTAAAGCCAAAGATGCCAGTCGCCGTGGTAGTGATGGTCCTGAAGGCGCTTCGATCCAAATTCGATGGTCACAAAACTGCCCCAACCAACCTTGGCACCCCAAGCCCTTTGGCCCACTAGGGGCTGAAATAAGATCTCTATCTCTTTCTTGAAGTCCATATTCACTCCGGGAATAAGGCCAAGCCCCAGCTTACTATGTCGTCGATCGTTTTGAGCCCCTGTCTTGTTATCTCATCATGTAGTCGACGTCGGTCGTCCTTAGAAAGTTTTCTGTTCAGGATCGCCTCGATCCGACGAACTGCCTCTTCGAACTTACGGTTTTGTTCGCGATTGCTCAATTAAAAGCGCCCAATGTGTGGCTTGGGCTCAACTCCCGCAACCTCGCCACCGTCTTCGGCACCAGCGCCAGCGCGAATTCGACATCTTCCTCTGTGTTCTGCTTGCCCAAGCTGAAGCGAATACTCGCGCGCGCGCGGTCCGCACGCAGCCCCATGGCGATTAGTACATGTGATGGCTCAATCGCGCCCGACGAGCACGCTGCACCAGTTGAAACCGCCAGACCCTTGAGATCGAGCGCGATCACCAGTGACTCGCCTTCAATGTGATCGAAATAAATATTGCTTGTATTCGGCACGCGCGGGGCACCATCTCCGTTTACTGCCGCTTCCTCAACCTGCGCCAGGATGCCCTGCTGCAAACGATCCCGCAAAGCGCGCATCTTTTCGTCATCGCCATGCTCAAAACCCTCCATGGCCAGCTCCGCGGCCTTGCCCAAAGCGACGATTCCAGGCACATTCTCGGTTCCGGCGCGGCGAGAGCGCTCATGCCGTCCGCCATAAAACAGCGGCTGAATTTGTGTTCTCTTGCGCACGTAAAGCGCACCCACTCCCTGTGGCGCGTGCATCTTGTGGCCGGAGATTGAGAGCGCATCGCAGCCGACGCGCTGCACATCAATCGGGACCTTGCCCGCCGCCTGAACTGCGTCGGTGTGAAAATGCACTCCGGCTTCCGCTGCTATTTTTCCAATTTCCTCGACCGGTTGCAGCACGCCGGCTTCATTGTTTGCCAGCATGATCGAAATCAGCCTGGTATCCGGCTGCAATGCCTGCCGCACGTCATCTGGGTCAACCAGCCCTCGTCCATCCACTGGAACATACGTCACTTTGCAGCCCATCTCCTCAAGATGCTTGCAGGTACCAAGCACTGCGTGGTGCTCGATCGTCGACGTGATCACGTGATCGCCATGATGCACCAGACCAGCAATGGCCAGATTGTCGGCCTCGGTACCTCCGCTGGTAAATACAACCTCGGAAGCACGACAGCCCAGAAGCGCTGCCACGGAATCGCGCGCCTGCTCCACCGCCGCCCGCGTGTCCTGCCCGTGATGATGAATCGACGACGCGTTGCCAAAGTGCTCGCCGAAGTAGGGACGCATGGCTTCGAGCACCTCCGGCAGAACCGGCGTGGTGGCGTTGTTGTCGAGGTACACCCAGGGCATTTCCTTATTCTACCCGCTCGAATGCGCTATGCGAGCTTTGATGAATAGCGGCAGGAGTCTCGCCTTTCAATCTGCCCTTGACCGGAAGGTATAATTGCCAGCGATGCCGGGGCAACAACCGCAGTTGGAGCAGTGGGCCAACTTTTACGTCATTACTTCGGCGGCGGCTGCGACATTGCTCGGACTATTGTTCGTGGTGATCACTCTCGCTGCCGAGCGGAAGCGCAAGGACACGCCCGCTATCAGGATCTACCTCACGCCCGCCGTGATCTATTTCAGCAGCGTCCTGTTGATGAGCGCGCTTCTGACTGTTCCCAACCAAACGCGGCTTTCGGCTGCCATTTGCATCTGCCTTCATGGCATTGCCGGCCTGGGTTACTGCGGGTCCCTGGCAATCAGGCGAGGTGCTGATAGTGCCTCTTACAAAGAACCTTCCGACCTTTTCCCTTATGTCGTTTTTCCTTCCGGCGCTTACGCCCTTATGGTCGCTGGCGGCCTGCTGCTGCTTCGGAGCGCCCAAATCGGTCTTGACGTGGTTGCGGTCGGGATGCTCGTGTTGCTCGCCATTGCAATCCGAAACTCGTGGGCGATAGCAACCACAATCGTGTCGTCGCAGGACTGAGATCGCGGCCGGGGATCACGGCAAACTTATGTCGAGGCGAGCTAACATCTTCGATTCGATTTATGAGATAGACCTAGGCCGAACGATGCCGATCAGCGTTTCTCGATCGGCACGTAATGCTTGGGATGCTCTGGTCCCACGTATTCCGCCCGCGGCCGAATCAGCCGATTGTCGTCAAGTTGCTCGATCACATGCGCCGTCCAGCCGCTGATGCGCGAAACGGCGAATACCGGCGTGAACAGATCTTCATCGATGCCCAGCACGTGATAGGTGGAAGCGGAGTAGAAGTCCACATTGGCATTCAACTTCTTCTCGGCTTTGACGAACTTTTCGATTCTCTCCGACATTTCGTACCACTGCGGCTGGCCGGTCGATTTGCCCAGGTCATGCGACATCACACGCAGGTGCGTGGCGCGCGGATCTTCGGTGTGATACACGCGATGACCGAAGCCGGGCACCTTTTTCTTCGCCGCCAGCATATTTCGTACGTGGTCGACGGGATCGGCCTTCTGGCGCTCGACGGACTCCAGGATGCGGAAAACGGCTTCATTCGCCCCGCCATGCAAAGGCCCTTTCAGCGCGCCGATGGCCGAGGTGATCGCCGAATGCATGTCGGATAAAGTGGCGGCGGTCACGCGAGCGGCGAACGTGGATGCGTTCAATTCGTGATCGGCATGAAGAATCAAGGCGATGTCAAAAGCCCGCTCCGCCGTGGCGGACGGCTTTTCCCCAGTCAGTTGCAGCAGGAAGTTTGCCGCGTGAGACAAAGAACGGTCCGCGTCGACCACTGCTTTACCCTTGCGAATGCGGTCGTAGGCGGCCACGATCATGGCCATCTGCGCGGTCAGCCGGATCGATTTGCGAATATTGGCTTCATGATCGCTGTTCTTCTGGTCGGGATCGTAGAAAGCCAGCGCCGAAACCGCCGTGCGCAGCACGTCCATGGGTTGGGCCGTCTTGGGGGTTGCACGCAGAAACTGAATGATTGCGGGATCAAGGTGGCGCTCTTCGGCGAGGCGCTGCTTGAGATCGTTCACTTCGACTTGTGTCGGCAGCCGGCCGAACCAAAGCAGATAGCAGGTTTCTTCAAAATTGGAATAGTCCGCCAGTTCGTGAATGTCGATGCCGCGATAGGCTAAGACTCCGCGGTCGCCATCGATATAACAAATGCTGGAGTTGGTGGCGACGATGCCTTCCAGGCCTTTGGGAGCGGACGTGCTGGTCACGCTTGGCATAATCTTTCGCTCACTTAGTTGATTGCGTTGCGGGAGCCGCGCGAGGGGATGCGCTCGGAGCAACTTTTCTTTTATACCCCAAAAATGCCCCCACATTCCAGACGGCCAGGTGACCTTAGTGTAGACAGCAGCGATGTTAACCGATGTTTGATCGGTTGCGGGGGATTTCGTGCAAGGCGTGCTTCCGTTTCTTCCCCATGCACCTCAACATCTTTATGGGGAAGGCGATGCGGGAAGGCTTATCCCCCCAGCGAAGGCCTTTTGCCATCATGTACCCCCCAGCGTATAGTGAAATGTTTGTCTCAGGCTCCCGAGGAATCCGCAGCGTCCTCATCATTCTCCCGGAGGAATTTTCCATGAAGCGTTTCTTTTCGTTTTGCATTGCCCTGTCGTTTTTCTTTTCTACTGTAGCGTCGGCGGATGAAGGCATGTGGCTCTACAACCAGCCGCCCACGGCCAAAATCAAGGCCAAATATCAATTCGAGCTGACGCCGCAGTGGCTCGATCACGTCCGTCTGTCGTCGGTGCGCTTCAACAATGGCGGTTCCGGCTCGTTCGTCTCCGCCGACGGCCTCACGCTCACCAACCACCACGAGGGCGCTGTCTGCGTGCAGCAGCTTTCCAGCGAAGGGAAGGATTATCTGAAAACCGGCTTCTACGCCAAGACGCAAGCGGAGGAAGCTAAGTGTCCGAATCTGGAGTTGAACGAACTGGTGGGCATCGAAGACGTCACCGACAAGGTGAATGCCGGCGTAAAGCCGGAGATGTCCTCGGCCGAAGCGGGACAGGCGCAGCGCGCCGCCATGTCGCAGGTCGAGAACGATTGCGCCACGGCAACCGGCCTGCGTTGCGACGTGGTCACCTTCTATTCCGGCCAGGTCTATAATCTCTACAAGTACAAGAAGTACACCGATGTGCGCCTGGTGTTTGCGCCGGAATTCGATATCGCCTTCTTCGGCGGCGATCCCGACAACTTCACCTATCCCCGCTACGATCTCGACATCACATTTTTCCGCGTTTACGAAGATGGGCACCCGGCTCACCTTGACAATTACCTTCACTGGTCGCGCGCCGGCGTGAAAGATGGCGACTTAGTTTTTGTCTCCGGCCATCCCGGCAACACCAGCCGCCTGCAAACCATGGCCCAAGTGCAATTCACTCGCGATTTCGTCTATCCCCGGACCCTGGCCTTCCTGGCGCGCCGCATCGCAGTGTTGCAGGACTTCAGCAAGCAGTCGGAAGAAAATGCCCGCATTGCCAAAGAAGACATTTTCGGCCTGCAAAATGGACAGAAGGCGGTTACGGGATACATCAGCGGGCTGGTCGACAAATCGATCATGGGCGCCAAAGCTGCCGATGAAACCAAGCTGCGGGCAGCTTATAAGGCCGACCCCAAGAACGCCGGCAAACCCGATCCCTGGGATGAAATTGCCCAGGCCATGAAATTGCAGCAGCAGATTTATCTTCAGCTTACCTACCTGGAGCGCCTCCGCGGATTCGGCTCCGGGCTCTCGGGGATCGCGCGCGTGCTGGTGCGGGCGGCGGAGGAAAAGCCCAAGCCCAACACCGAGCGGCTGCGCGAGTTCCGCGATTCCGGCCTGCCCTCGCTAGAGCAGCAGTTGTTCTCGCCCGCGCCGGTTTACAAAAATCTGGATATAGCGCTTTTGACCGACTCCCTGGCCGACATGCAGGAAACCCTCGGCAAGGACAGCGACGATGTGAAGGCCATTCTGAACGGTCGAACCCCAGCCGATGCGGCCAAGGAGATCATCACGGGCACGAAGCTCGATGATGTTGCTGTCCGCAAACAACTGTACCAGGGAGGCCACGCCGCCATCGAGGCCAGCACCGATCCTCTCATCCTTGCCATGCGTGCCATCGAGCCCGATGCCCTCGCCGCCCGCAAGACATTTGACGACAAAATCGATTCGGTGGTGCGCCTCAACGGCACGCTCATCGCCAAGGCCCGCTTCGCCCAGAGCGGATTCACCCAGCCGCCCGATGCCACCTTTACTCTGCGCCTCAGCTATGGCGCCGTGAAGGGCTACGAAGAAAACGGCAAGCGCATTCCTTACATCACCAACATGGGCGGCGCTTTTGAGCACGCCGCCGAGCATCAGAACCAGGCCCCATACAACCTGTCGGAAAGCTGGATGAACGCCAAGTCGAAGCTGAACCTCAAGACCCCGCTGAACTTCGTTTCCACCCCGGACATCATCGGCGGTAACTCCGGGTCGCCCACGGTGAATAAGGAAGGTGAAGTCGTGGGCATCATTTTCGACGGCAACATCCAATCGCTGCCCTGGAACTTTGCTTACAGCGACGTGCAGGGCCGTGCCGTGTCCGTGGACGTCCGCGGGATTCAGGAAGCTCTGCGCAATGTCTACGGAGCAACTGCGCTCGCCGACGAGCTGCTAGGGACCAAAGCAGAAGCTGCCAAAGCCGGGAAATAATTTGGCGGTTAAGAAAGGCCCGCGCTTGCGCGCGCGGAGTGCTATAAACCGGCGGCGTCATCCCGAAGCCCCGCGCTTTCACCAGCGGGGCGAGGGATCTCCCGCAAAGACAATGTTTGCGTAGAGATCCCTTCGCCGTCCGGCTCAGAGGGGCAGGCTCTTCGCTCCGCCTGTAAAGCGGCTTCTCTCAGGATGACCCAAGGCCACGTGCTTATTTCAAACTGACCCATCACGCCGGCCAGATGTCCAGCGCCGTCTTGCTCAAAATCTGCTCTTGAATTTCCGGTTTGAGCCTCAGGGTGCGAAAATCCTCCAGGTTTTTCTTGATGTCCGGCACGCCCGGACCGGGCCAGTCCGTGCCGAACAGAGTCTTGGGAGCGATCTCGCTGAGGCGCGGAAAGTACTCCAGCAAAGTCTTGGGTGGAATGCCGCTGATATCGAGATAGACATTGGGATGGCGGCGAATCAGAAAAAAAGCTGTCTCCATCCACAGCGGACGCCCCCCGTGCGCCAGCAGAATCTTCAGCCTGGGGAAATCCACGGCGACATCGTCAAGGTATAACGGATCGCCATACTTGTTGCGCGCGCCGGGAAAAATCGACGTCCCGGTGTGAAACATAACCGGCACGCCATTCGCCTCCGCCGCCCGGTAAATGATTTCCAGCTCCTTGACGCCGCTCAAATAATCGTTGGGAAACAGAAGTTGGTGCGGAGGATGGATCTTGATCATGCGGATTCCCAGCCGCAGAATCTGCTCCATATCCGCCAGGACATTGGTCGTGTGGCGGGGATGCAGGCTGCCGCAGGAGAGCAGCCGCCGGGGGTTTCCCTTCACGTAGTCGGCAACAAACTGATTCACGCCATTGGTAAAACCGATGACTTCCGGCGCCACATAATTAATCAGCACGGCGCGCTCGATACCGCAAGCATCCAGGTGCTTCAGAAATGCCTTGGGAGACCGGCAAAATTCGGCGATCTGCTCGAAGTTCGGCCGCTTCTTCTTCATCAGCTCCAGCGCGTGGGGCTTGAACATCTCCATCGGCTGAATGTGGATATGGCAGTCAGTGATCATTCTGTGGGAGTTTCGGTTTAACCGACGTCATTCCGAATTGTAAGAGCCTTATTCCTAACCGATGTCATTCCGAACCGCTCGGCACGGGCGGTGAAAAACCTGCTTTTATGAGAGCCTCATCTCTAACCGATGTCATTCCGAGCCGGGCCGAAGGCTCGGCGAGGAACCTGGTTTTTGTTCGGTTCAAAAGTGATGGCTCAATTCCAAGCGGCCAGCACGGCTCGCTTCGTGAAAACCCGGATCATCTCCCGCCGATATTCCGGCGTCAATGCAGAAGTCGTCAAAGGCTTGGCCGTGCGCGCTGCTATGTCGCCGGCGGCTTCCGCCAGAGCCTCATCAACGGCTTTCCCGGCCAGCATCTCTCCTGCACTTTTTACCAGCACCGGCGCCGGGTTCACCGCCGTCATCGCGATGCGCGCATCGGCAACGTGCCCGTTCGAGCGCTTCATCGCCACCGCGACGCCTGCCAGAGGATAATCGATCGATCCTCGCACCCGCAGCTTGCGATAGACGCCCCGGTAGTCCGCGGATTCCGCGGGCAAAAACACCCGCGTCACCAGCTCGTTCGGCAGCAGCTTGCGATAATTCTGTCCATCTCCGGTGTAGAAGTCTCGCAACCCCATTCGCCGCGCGCCTTTCGCGCTGGCGATCTCAATTTCCGCATTCAAACAAAGCAGAGCTGGCGGGGTATCTCCCGAAAACGCCGCCCAGCATTTCGTTCCACCCGGGGCCACGTGGCAGAGGTCGCCATCTTTCTTGATGCAAAAGCCGCAACCCTTGCGCCAGGCCAGTGACTGGTTGTACCAGAGGCAGCGCGTGTCGAGGCAGATGTTGCCACCGATCGTGCCCATATTGCGGATTACGGGCGAAGCCACAGTGGCGGCAGCCTCGGCAAGCACGGAAAAATGCTCGCGCAGGTACGTCGATTTCTCAATTGCACTGAGCGCGTTCAGAGCGCCGACTTCGACTCCGCCATTTTCTTGCACTCTAATTCCGTGCAGCTCTTTGATCCCGTGCAGATCAAGCACATACTCCGGCTCAAACAACTTCTGCCGCATCGACGGAATCAGATCTGTCCCACCCGCCAGCACGCGGATGTTGCCCGCATACTGCGCGAGATAGCCGACCGCATCGGCTAAAGCGTGCGGGCGCAAGAGCTTGAACTGCGGCAGGCTCAATCGGCACCTCCCGCTGGCGCTTCTCGGCGCGCGGGATCGAGCGCATGACGCTGTGGACCTTTGCCTTTGAACCACAGCGC
>Ga0187782_10003298_pt1 | contig 12022 bp, 8 predicted proteins | sample 0715_SJ02_MP15_2_FD_132454 | JGI IMG/M metagenome (GOLD analysis project Ga0187782, IMG submission 132454) | Tropical peat soil microbial communities from peatlands in Department of Meta, Colombia - 0715_SJ02_MP15_20_MG | ecosystem: Environmental > Terrestrial > Soil > Wetlands > Peat | place...
ACCGTGCTCGGCCCGGAAATGAAATCGACCGGCGAGGTCATGGGCATCGACCGCGACTACAACGTCGCCTTCGTCAAAAGCCAGCTCGGCGGCGGCACAAGGCTGCCCAAGCGCGGAACCGTTTTCGTGTCGGTCAAGGACGCCGATAAACCGCGCATTCTCGAGGCGGTCCGCCTGCTCGCGGGCCTTGGCTTTCGCGTGCTGGCAACGTCGGGAACGCAGCGTTACCTCGAAGGCGAAGGCGTCGCCGCGGTCCGCATCAACAAGGTGGCGGAAGGACGCCCGCACATCGTCGACGCCATCAAGAACGGCGGCGTTCAGCTCGTCTTCAACACCACCGAAGGCGCCACCGCGCTCGCCGACAGCCGCTCGCTGCGGCGCGCAGCCCTCTTGCATAAAGTGCCGTACTACACCACTCTTTCCGGGGCCGTCGCCGCAGCGCAGGGTATCAAGGCCTACCTCGGGGGAGACCTCGAAGTGTGTGCGCTGCAAACTTATTTCGCGGCCGCATCTGAGCCAAAATCGGACCGGCCAGCGCGACGGCACGTGTAGCGACAGGGTTTTAGCCGCGGGGCCGAAGGTGCTTCGGCCCGCGACTTGAATTTTGTCTCTACAAGGATGGAGACCGAGACCGATGGATAAGATCCCGATGACCGCGGAGGGCTATGCGGCGCTTGAGGCGGAACTCAAGCACTGCCAGCAGGTCGAGCGCCCGCGCATCATCCAGCAGATTACCGATGCGCGGACCCACGGCGACCTTTCGGAAAACGCCGAATATCACGCCGCCAAAGAATCACAATCGCTCAATGAGGGCCGCATCGCCGAGCTCGAAGACAAGCTGGCGCGCGCCGAAATTATTGACGTGTCGAAGCTTTCCGGCGACACCATTACGTTTGGCGCGACCGTGACATTGATCGACGAAGACACCGACAAGAAGGCGGTGTGGCAGATCGTCGGCGAGCCTGAGGCCGACGCCAAGAAGGGCAAGATCTCGATTACCTCGCCGCTGGCCCGCGCCCTGGTCGGCAAAAAGAAGGGCGCCCAGGTCGAGGTCGTCACCCCCGGCGGCGCCAAGGCCTACGAGGTCGTCAAAGTCGAATGGAGATAGGCGCGAAGAGTGAGTGGCGAATAGCGGCTCTATGACCCTAGAGCGACCTGCTATTTCCCCATTCGCCTCCCGATATTTTTCCCCATCTGGGACGATTGGGGGCCTTGCGTGCCTTGCATAGCTCCCGAAAATCCCTAGATTCCAGATGGATGCGGCGGCGCCGCCGGATTCGGACAGGCTTTGGTTCGGCCGCAGCCCAATTCGACTGAAGTCCAGACATCCGCCTTGGCGGAGCTTTCGGGCAGGCCGTTCGATCGGCCGCGCCCCAACGACGGATGAGCCGGTGAGCAAGACGACCCACGCCAAGCTTGTCATCGTCGGTTCCGGGCCGGCCGGATATACCGCGGCCATTTATGCCGCCCGCGCCATGCTCGATCCCATTCTCATCCAGGGACTGGAAACCGGCGGCCAACTGACCACCACGACCGACGTCGAGAATTATCCCGGCTTCGCCGACGTGATCCAGGGCCCCTGGCTCATGGAGCGGATGCAAAAGCAGGCGGCCCATGTCGGCACGAGACTCGTCTCCGATCACGTCAGCAAGATCGAGCTTGACCGGCGTCCGTTCCGCATCGAGTGCGATTCCGGCGACGTCTACATCGCCGACGCGCTCATTCTCGCGACCGGGGCGCAGGCGCGCTGGCTCGATCTGCCCTCCGAACAGAAATTCCGCGGTTATGGCGTTTCCGCCTGCGCCACCTGCGACGGTTTCTTCTACCGCGACAAAGAGGTGCTGGTGATCGGCGGCGGCAACACCGCGGTCGAGGAAGCGCTGTTTCTCACCAATTTTGCCAGCAAGGTGACGCTCGTGCATCGGCGCGACCATTTGCGCGCCGAGCGCATCCTGCAAGAGCGATTGTTCCGCAACTCGAAAATATCGGTGCTGTGGAGCACGGCGCTTGCCGACGTGGTCGGCGACGAGGCGCCGCTCAAGGTCAGGGCGGCGCTGTTGCGCAACCTCAAGAGCGGCGAGACGACCAAACACCCGGTTGACGGCATCTTCATCGCCATCGGGCATTCGCCGGCAACCGCGCTGGTCAAAGGCCAAGTCGATATGAAGCCTTCGGGCTACATCAAGACCGCGGCGCATTCGACCGCAACCTCGGTGCCCGGCCTGTTCGCCGCCGGCGATGTCGCCGACGACGTCTATCGGCAGGCGGTGACCGCCGCGGGGTTCGGCTGCATGGCGGCGCTTGAGGCCGAAAAATTCCTGGCGGTCCACGGCGAGGCGGAACCGCGCGTTGCCGCGGAGTGAGGAACGGAGAACAGACGACGGAGGACAGATGACAGATAATAAGTGACGGATCATCGCTTTTTTCCGTCATCCGACCTCTGTCTTCCGCCCTCCGTCGTCCGACATCATGGATTGGGACAAGCTTAAAGTCTTTCACGCCGCCGCCGAGGCGGGCAGTTTCACCCATGCCGGCGAACAGCTCGGGCTGTCGCAATCGGCGGTGTCGCGGCAGGTGAGCGCGCTCGAGCAGGAGCTCGCAGTGTCGCTCTTTCATCGGCATGCGCGCGGACTGATCCTGACTGAGCAGGGCGACCTCCTCTATCGCACGGCCCACGATGTGTTCATGAAGCTCGAAGCGGCGCGCGCAAAGCTTACCGACAGCCGCGAGCGGCCGAATGGCGATCTGCGGGTCACCACGACGCCGGGCATCGGCGTACACTGGCTGACGCCGCGGCTGGGCGAATTCATCGACCTCTATCCGGAAGTGCGCGTCACACTGCTCACGACCGAAGAAGAACTTGACCTCGCCATGCGCGAAGCCGACGTCGCCATCAGGCTGCGGCAGCCGACCCAGCCGGATCTTATTCAGCGCAAGCTATTTTCGGTACATTTCCACGTCTACGCGTCGCCCGAATACCTCAAGCGCTACGGTACGCCGCGCACCTATGAGGATCTCGACAGCCATCGCATCCTGGTGCTCGGCGGCAATGTGCCGCAATACCTGCGGCCCGCGCTCTATCTCACCGAACTGGCGCGTAACGGCAAAGGCCCGCGCACGCCGCATCTCGTCATCAACAATATTCTCGGCATCCTGCGCGCTTGCCAGCGCGGCATCGGCATTGCCATGCTGCCGGATTATCTGGTCGAGGGCGATGGCGGGCTCGTGCAGCTTTTCTCCGACGGCGATCCGATTGCGCTTGATGCCTACTTCGTCTACCCGGAAGAACTCAAGACGGTCGCGCGCGTGCAGGCGTTTCGCGACTTCCTGGTCGCCAACGCACAGCGTTGGAATTTCTAGCCGCCGGACGGATTCCGCCGCAAAATGTCACAGCAATCCGGCAACTGCATGGCTGGCATGTCCGCCACCACGTTGCCGGACTGGGATGTGTCTCGCATTATGATTGTTCTGCTGCGCGATAATGCGTTTGCCTGCGATCCTCCAGATCGTGTGAAGTGGCAAGCGCCAGAACGCAGCACTTCCCCTCTGGAAGGTGATCGTCGGCGCCCCCACGCCGGCGAACCTTAAAACCGGGCCCGCAAGGGCCCGGTTTCTTTTTGTTGAACCCGGTGAGTAAGTGAATAAACCAAAATGTGATTTCCAATTCGCTGCCGCTACTTGCCCATCTTTAACGGTCGGACTCTCCGATCCGCCATCGTCGGGGCCGATCACTTCACCAATTGTTGCCCTGGCCGTTACCGCCGTTATCGTGACTGGCGACCTGGACTCGACTATAGGACGAACCAGATCCAGGAGGGCGAACCATGTTCACACGCCGACATGTTTTCTACGCGGGGGCGGCGTTGGCGGCGCTGTCCGTCGGCCGCTTGGCGCGGTTCGATGACGCTAACGCCGCGGCGAGCTATGAAGTGACCCACACCGACGAAGAGTGGCGCAAGCTGTTGAGTCCGGATGCCTACCAGGTGCTGCGCCACGAGGGCACTGAGCGACCGTTTACCAGCGCGCTTCTTGACGAACATCGCGCCGGTACATTTGATTGCGGCGGCTGTGATTTGCCGCTGTTCTCGTCGAAGACCAAATTCGACAGCGGCACCGGCTGGCCGAGTTTTTGGGCGCCGCTCGACAATGCGGTCGAGGAGAAGTCGGATCACTCATTCGGCATGATACGCACCGCGGTGTCGTGCCGCCGCTGCGGCGGTCATCTCGGCCACGTCTTCAACGACGGTCCGAAGCCGACGGGACTGCGCTACTGCATGAACGGCGTGGCGCTCAAGTTCGTGCCAACCGCTGCCGGCTCGAGTTGATGATCGCGGCGGTCAAGCTGCAACAGTACTGAGGAAGCGTTCGACCTCGGCGCGCAGCGTTACGGTCGCGTTCTCGACCTCATCGGACGCCGCCAAAACCGTCTGCGCCGAACTGCGCGTTTGCACGACGCCGCTCGCAACATCGCCGAGGGCCGCGACCACGGCCTTGCTGCCGGTGGCGGCGCTGGTGACGCTGTGCGAGATCTCTCCCGTCGCCTGAGCCTGCTGGCCGATCGCGCCGACGACCTCCGAGGTATGGGTGTTGATGTCCTGCATCCGCTGGGTGATGGCGCGAATCGCGGTCACCGCCTCGCCGGTCGAACCTTGCACGGACGAAATTTCGCGGGTGATTTCTTCGGTCGCCTTGGCCGTCTGCACCGCCAGCGATTTCACCTCGGAAGCGACGACGGCAAAGCCGCGCCCGGCTTCGCCGGCGCGCGCTGCCTCGATTGTGGCATTGAGCGCCAGAAGATTCGTCTGCTCGGCGATGTCCTGAATGAGCTTGACCACGTCGCCAATTCGCTGCGCCACGCGCGCGAGCGAGGCGATGTCTTCGTTGGTGGCGGCAGCAGCGGCGTCGGCGCTGCGCACCACCTCATTGGCCTGGGCGAGCCGGTGGCTGATCTCCCTGATCGAAGCGGACAGCTCTTCGGCAGCTGCAGCCGCCGTTTCGACGTTCGCCGCCGCTTCATTCGACCCGCGCACGGCCGTTTCCGCGCGCTGGAGAGTGTGATCGGACGCCGTCAACAACGACCTGGCAGCGTTCTTCATCGCGCCTGCTCTCTGACCCACCGTCATCAGCATCGCCTCGACCCGGGTGCGGAAAGCGACAATGGCCGCATCAACGGCGGCGCGACGCTGCTCGCTTTGGCGCAGCGAATCGCGCTCCTTTTCGGCCGCGCGCTGCCGCGTGATGTCGGCATGCGTCGATACCCAGCCGCCGCCGGCAAGCGGACTAAACACCATCGCGATCGTGCGACCGTCCTGCAGGTCGATTGTCTTTGTTTCGCTGTGCCCCTGTGCGGCGCGTTTCAGACACTGGGCGACATACGCATCGGGGTCTCCGGCAAACGTGCCCCCCTTTGCGCGTTTCACAAGAATTTCACGGAACGGCATGCCGCTGTAGAAGACCTCGCGTGGCAATTGCGACATCTCAATGTAGCGCACATTGCACAGCACCAGCCTGCCGGCGGCATCGAACATGCTCAAGCCCTGAGTCATGTTGTTGATGGCTACCCGGGCGAGCCGGTTGCGCCGCCGTTCGCAGGCAAGAGCAATCAGAGCACCGATCGACAAAGCGGCAAGCGCGAACAGCGCCGAGAGGGTCGCGCCAAGCGCCGCAGGGGGCAGATCGTTTAATACCCCAACGATGCCGTCGCGGCCGAAGACGGCATAGCCGGCGACGCCCAGCGCCAAGCCGCCGGCACCCGTGCCGACGAGCGGACTCCATTGGCGGATGGCTTTAACCAGAGCGTGGCTCGAAAGCATGAGAGATACGCGCCCGTTGCCTGGACTTAGATTAGTCTTCCGATGTTTTCTAGAAGTTAACGAACACGGGCCGGCGAACCGCGTCTCGCAACAGTGCGCGGGTTTCCTTGGCGCCGGTCATCATCGCCGCGCGCAATCCCTCCAGTGTCCGCGCCAACGCAAACGGCGCCTGCGGCCGGACCGCGATCAAGCGGTCGCAGAACGAGAGCCGCTCGCGCCAGATGTGATTGATCATCGGGTGATCAGGACTCGCGCACGAATCGGTGCGCGCAATGCCGACCTCTTCCAGAAGATCGTCGGTCACGACCACGCTGAGCATGACGCCCGGCGAAAAACGCGCGAAGTTTTCGTCATATGCGATCTTCCAAAACCAGGCGGACCCACCGCTGCGCAAGATGACGGCAGCGGCGATGGCGCGGCCGTCGACCAGAATGCGGTCGATGGAGACCTTGCCTTCGGCGCCGAGCGCGCTCACGGCCGTGCGCACGAAGCGCTGCAGATTCCGGCGCCCGACCGCCGCAGTGCCGGCGCGGCCTTTCCAGCCGCCCGCTTCGAGCGTGAAAAAATCCTCCAGCGCCGCGGCGACTGCGGGCGGCTCCGTCGCCGCCGTGAACAGCACCGCGCCGGTTTCGCTCAAGCGCCGCCAGTGCCGGCGCAACTCTTTATGCTGATGTTGGCCGAGCGATCGCTCGACATAGAGCGATCGTTCTGCGCCCGGTTGCAACGATGCCCGCCGGTGGCGATTGAAATCGGCGGCGGGCATTTGCGCGCGGCGGAGAATGGTCGAAAGCGCGGCGGCAAACGGACCGTCCGCGGGCAAGAATGGCAGCAGCAGCAATCCAGGCAGCGCCGCGTCGGCGGCGATGTGGGCGAGCCAGGCGGCGATGATCGGCTCGGCTCCGGCGCGCTCAACAAGCGGCACGCCGAGCGGCCCGTAAGGGTGCGTCAAGCCGACGAGAACGGGAACGGCGAGCCCGTAGCGCCGCCGCTCGATGCGCGCCGGGAAGAAGCCGACCAGCCGGCGCGAATTCTTCGCCGACCAGATCAGCATGGCACCGGCGTCCCGGGCAAAGACCGGCGCTGCGGCCAAGGCGAAGGCGGGTTCGTAAAAAATGTTGGGCTCGAGTGTGCGCGCGGCCAGTTCGCGCCACTCGCGGGCAATCGGCGCAAGGTCCGCGAAATTCCGCCACTCGATGCTGAGCGAATTCGCGGCGTAGCGGCCGGCGAGCGTGGCACGGCGTGCGCTGGCGATCACCGAAGAAGCGGCGCCGTCGGGCGCAGCCTCAAGCGGCGGATCGGCCAAGGCGCTGGCGCTCATGGCGGCGCTTCAGCCGTCTGTTGGGCTGCCGAAAATAAAGCAGTGGAAGCCCAAGCGATATTTGGCGACGACGAAGAGGCTGATCGATTCGAAGACCAATGCCAGCGAACTGGCAAGCGCGGCGCCCGCGAGGCCCATCGGCGGTATCAGGACAATGCAGAGCCCGAGGCTGAGCGCGAAAGAAGCGGCATAGACCAGCGCACAAGAGCGCCGTTCGCCGAGCATATTAAGAAGCCGCTCGGCCGGGCCAACCGAGGCGCGCGCCATAAGTCCGACGGCGATAATGAACATCAGGTAGTAACCAGAGTCGAAGCCGGTGCCGAACAGGCGCAGCAGCGGCTTGCCGATCGCAAGCAAGATGACGATCGAACCAAGCGATGGCCAAAATGTCAGCTTGACCGCCTGCTTGAGAAACGCGGCCAACCGTTTGCGGTCGCCGGTGACGTGGTAGGCGGCGAATTTGTGGGCGATCGTCTGCGACACCGAGTAATAAATGAAGGCGACGAAGGCCAGCGTCTTGGCGGCGGCGTAGTAGATCGCGACTTCATCCGGCGGTCGGAACTGCTTGAGCACGATGACGTCGGAATAGGTCAACAGGAGATAGAACGCCTCGACCAGAAAGATCGGTGCCGCGGTCGCGTACCAAAGACGCAGCGCATAGGCCTTGGGGCCGGGCTCGACCACGCCGGCGAGCTTGCGATTGAGGATCAGGAGCTGGCCCAGGCTGACGCTGGTCAGCGCAATGACGCCGACAATCGTCGCGGTTACGGCGCCAGTCGACAGCCCGAACGCGAAGGCAAGGCCCATCAGCGCCACGATTACCAGCTGGCGCTGCACGTAATTGGGCGTCAGGCCGAGATTAACCCAGTTATAGGAGCGCGCGATGCCGCTTTGCACCCCCCAAAGGGCGAACATCGGCAGTGCGGCGCAAGAGAAATAGAGCGGAACGATGGTCTTGGCATCGATGTAGGGCGACAGCACCGTCACGGCGACGGCGCCGATACCGGCAAATGCGCTGGCGCTGACGACGCCGAGCCAGCGGCTGCCAGAGAGGAATCCGCGCAACAGTGCGAATTGCTTGTGCGCGGTGTATTCGGGAATGAACCGCTGCGCCGCCGAGCCGAGCCCGAGATCGACCATGCCACCGAGCAGGAGCACCCAGGTCCAGGCATAGATGTAGATGCCAAACTCGAAGCCGCCCATCCAGCGCGCCAACAGGATTTGTGCGACGAAGGCGATCGCAGCGCTGACCACACGGATGAGGAAGGCGGCACCGGCAAGACGCCGCACCAGCGAGGAGTCGCTGCCGTCGGCGAACAGCGCGTAGAGGCGCGCGAGCGCGTGGTCGATATCGGCCTGCCGGGAGGCGGGCAGAAATGCGCGCCAGGAATTGCGCCAGGAACCGCGCCAGGAATCGCGCCAAGAAACGCGCGATGGAATGCCCCAGGACGAACGCCCATACGAACGCGGCGCGTGCTCGGAACCAATCGAAGCCACCAATACCTCCGCGCCGCCGCAAGCGGGAGCCCGGGGCGACGCGGAAATGGCTAGCAAGAAAGCGTTAACATTCGGTTCGAAGACATTAACCAATGCCGGGGATTGTCGAAGGAATTTTGGAGATGGGGAACGGCGAATAGTGAGTTGCGAATAGCGAATAACGGAGGCCGCGTAGAGCCATTCGCCAATTCACCACTCGGCATTCGCTTTTTCAGTAATCCTTCAAGAGCCGCTCGATGTAATCGAGTTCCTCCTGCGGGCGGAGCACGTCGCCGAAGCGGCGGCGCAATTCCTCGATGATGCGGCGCGCGCGCTGCACGTCGATTTCGCCGGGGACTTTCACGGTAACGTCGTCGCCGTAGTCGCGTCCGCGCAGCGGGCGGCCGAGCGGATCGGTGTCGCGTTGCGCGCGCGGCAAGCCGAGCCGGCCGTTCTGGCCGGGGCCGGGACCTTGGCCAAGCTGTTGCTGCAGGGATTGCGCCAGGCCTTGCGCGCCCTTGCGCAGCGCGTCGAGCGCGCGCCCCTGCGACTCCACCGCGCTGTCGGCGTTGCCGTCGCCAAGCGCGCCTTCGGCCTCGCCCATGGCGTCGCCGGCGCGGCCAAGCTGATCCGTTCCATCCTGGCCCTGCTGCCCCTGCTGATTTTGCCCGAGACCGCGCTTCTTCAGCTCTTCGAGCAACTTGTTGAGCCGGTCACGCAATGCCTGCTGGCCTTGGCGGAGCTGCTCCATGGATTCCGGGGACTGCCGGTCCTGCTGCCCCTGCTGGCCGCGCTGGCCGTTCTGCCGGCGCTGATCCTGGCCCTGCCGGAAGGTGTGGTCGCGCAGTTCCTGCTGGCGATGAATCATGTCGCCGAGCTCGTCGAGCTGCGACATCATATCGTCCAGGTCATCGCCGCCTTGCTGCGGCGACGCCATCTGCAGGTTCTCCATCATCTGCTCGAGCTCCTGCAGGAGCTGGCGCGCGGCGTCCTTGGCGCCGTTGCGCGCCAGGTTCTCCAGCCGGTCGAGCATTTTCTTGAGGTCTTGCTGGCTGAGAGTGCGCGCACCGGGATCAAGCGGGCGCGACAGCTGTTGTTTGTTCTTCAGCTGCTCCATCATCGACTGCATGAAGCGGTCCATCGCCGCGCGCAACTGGTCCATCAACTGCTTGATTTCCTGATCGCTGGCGCCGCGCTCAAGCGCTTGCCGCAGCGCTTCCTCGGCATTGCGCAAGGCGGCCTGGGCATCGGCCATGTTGCCGTCCTCGATGCCGATGGCCATCTGCCATAGCTGCGCGGCGACGTCGCGCAGATCGTCATCAGTTTTGGCGCGGACAAGCGACCAGAAGATCGAGCGCAGGCCGAGATAGATGCCGGCGTCGGGCGTGAACTTTTCCGGCGCCAGTGCCAGCGCGTCGATCGCGGTCGTGACCTGCGGGCGCGCCGCCGCGTCGAGCGCGAGATTGCGCCGCTGCTCGACGAGCGCCCGCGCCAAAGGCTTTACAAAACCGCGCTCGGGCAGGCGGAAGGTGAACGGTTCGCTCTTGCCCTCGTTGCCGCCCTCGTCACGGGCGACGAGCGTCATCACCACTTCGGCGCCGGCCCAGGGATGATCGGTCAGATCCTTGATGGTTTGGCCGACGCCGTTCTTGGTGCGCGCCTGCGGCAGCACGAGCGTGAAATCGGGCGGCCCGAACAGCGGATGCGCGGCTTCACTCTTGCCCGCCGCATCTTCCTTGCGCGCAAAAGCCGCCCGCGCCTCGATGACACCGTAATCGTCCTCAAGCCGGTAGGAGAGCAAGAGCGAGCCGCGCCCCTCTTGTTCCGGATCCTTGGTAAGCGCGATGGTCGGCGGCCGATCGGGGATGGCGTTGAACGCCCAGGTCACATCATCGCCGGCGCCGTGCAATGTCGCGGTACCGGTCGCCGCGATCTTGAACCGATATTCCTGCGTGCCGGCGGGCGCGCGCGACTCCTCTTTTGCCGGCGTCACGCCGCCGGTGCCGGAAACCTCAAGGTTAAGCTTGCCGGTCGCGCGCACGATCAGCGTCGAGCCGGCGGGAACGGCAACCGGTCCACCGCTGTCGCCGTCCTGACGTGCGACGTCGCCCGGATGGACGCCGGCAAGGATGATCGGCGGCTTGCCGGTGTAGCTCGGCGGCGTCACCCAGGCGTCGACGCGGAAATTTGCCGGCAACACCACGCCCTGCCAGTCGAATGCGGCCGCGATGCGTTTCCAATGCTCGCCGCCGGCGGCAATGAAAGTGGCGATGCCGGCGACGAGCACAAGCCCGCGCAACGCGTAAGGGTCGCGCGGCGCCAGGCGCGGCGACGGCCAGCCGGTCCTGAAGGCGCGCGCAGCGTCGAGCGTGCGCGCGACGTGGACCTTCCACAGCGCCAGCGAATAGGGATCTTTCGGCGTGACCGCGAGCGCGTCGGCGATGGTGGTCGCGGGCCGGTGACGCACGCCGCTACGGCCATCGAGCCGTCGCAGCGCCTCGGCGACCGCGGGTATTCGCAAAGAGGCGAACGGAACGATGGCGGCAACGGCGAGGATGGCGAACGCGACAAGGCCCGCCGCTCGCGCGAGCGGCGGCAGAACGAGCCACACGCCAAGCCACGATACGGTGAGGAAAAGGCCGACGATGGTGACAAGCCGGGCCAATGCCGGCCATAGGCGCTCCCAAAAAATCGTCCAGCGGGCGCGGCGAACTGCCGTGCGCAACTGCGCGCGAATGGCAGTCTCAGGGCCGCGCCGGCCCGGGGCGGTCATGTTCGGCGAGGTGTCCGTCACCAAGATCTCCGCAGAGAAAAGCTCTGCCTGACAACACGTGATCATGAGGGCGGGTTCATGGCGCCCGACCGGCAGCAAGCCGTGTCATGCAAAAATAGACAAGCAAAATCAGAGCCAAGGCGGCATGCGGTCGAGCGTGATCAGCTCCTCGGCCGGGACGCGCGGCCGCACCAGCGCCCATTCGCCTTTGCGCACAAGGACTTCCGGGACTAGCGCGCGAGTATTATAGGTGCCGGCTTCGACCGCGCCATAAGCGCCGGCGCTCATGATGGCGAGCAGATCGCTCGGCCGCGGTTCGATGAGCGGGCGATCAAGCGCGATGAAGTCGCCTGATTCGCACACCGGCCCGACCACATCGGCGACGATTCTTGGCGCCTCGGCGGCGGGCTCCCGCACCGGCCGGATTTCGTGGTGGGCGTCGTAGAGCGTCGGGCGAACGAGATCATTCATGCCAGCGTCGACGATGACGAAGGTCTTGGCCTCGCCGCGCTTCACATAAAGGACGCGCGTCACGAGGATGCCGGCATTGCCGACGATGAGGCGGCCGGGCTCGAAGATCAGCTGGCAGTCGAGGCCGCGCGTCGCGCGCTTCACCACCGCTGCGTAGGCACGAGGATCGGG
>Ga0187782_10003299_pt1 | contig 12019 bp, 14 predicted proteins | sample 0715_SJ02_MP15_2_FD_132454 | JGI IMG/M metagenome (GOLD analysis project Ga0187782, IMG submission 132454) | Tropical peat soil microbial communities from peatlands in Department of Meta, Colombia - 0715_SJ02_MP15_20_MG | ecosystem: Environmental > Terrestrial > Soil > Wetlands > Peat | place...
ACCGCTAGACTCAATTAAGGTTTAAATGCGGAGCTAGGCGAAATGCTTCTCTCTAGGGATTTTGTCGGCTACATGGCCAAGGAAGTGGTCAAGCGCCTGCTGGCTGCCAAAATGATTGAAACCAAGAACCCGGAGGCTCTCACCCAGCATGTCCGGCAGGTGATGGCGGATGAAGTCACGGTCGAGGACAGGCTGAATGAGGAGGCCCGCGAGATCTTGAGCCGCTACTCGGAGGAAATGCGACGAACCGGTGTGTCATATCAGGAGATGTACAAGAGAGTGAAAAGCCAGCTCGCCCGCGAGAGGAAACTCATTCTCCGGTAAGATGCGACTGAGCCGCGAAAAGACGGTCCGACTTTCCCACCGTGTCATTGACTTTCTCGTATCCAGCTCCGACGTGGACTTCATCGAAGACCGCGACACGATTCGTCAGGAGATCGTAACGATTCTTACGGCGCTGCTGAAGGTCGAGGAGCAGATCGACACCGGGGCCCGCGCCAAGATCGGCTCGCAGAAGAAGGAAATTCTCGAAGGCAGCGAGGAATGGGACATCCTCTATCGGAAATACTACTCCGAAGGACTGAAGCGTCTTGGGGTTGCCGAGACACACGCCCACTGAGTGAACCTGTAGAATTCCATCATTCCCAGAAAGAAAAGGCGCCCGCACGGAGGGGCGAGCGCCTTTAAAAGCGTTCCGACCGTCTATGGATTTTGCTGTTGTTGCTGCTGGTCATCCGGGCGCCGCTTAAGCGTCGGCCGGTCACTGTCGTCGGAGCTTTGGTCGGTTGTGGTCGATGTGGAGGTAGTATCGCCGCCACTGGGCGTCGCGCCCCCATCGGTCGTGGTACTCCCGCCCTTGTTCTGCGAGGTGCGCTTGCGCAAGGTCGGCTTGTTCGGGTTGTTGTCCTTCACCTTGACATTCGCTTCAATCAACTGCAGGCGAGCCTTCACGGAGTCGAACTCCGACGTGGAGACGATGTATTCGTCGCGCGCAGGGAGAATGGTAGCAATTTCCTTCTGAACGGCTTCGATACGGTCCGGCGTCGGTGGATGGGTGGCAAACACCTTCGGGATCGTTCCCGGCTCTTTCTTTTCGTCCGCCTCCACCTTTTCAAAGAAGGCCACGAAGGAGTTGGGGTCGTAGCCGGCCTTGTACATATATTGTAGGCCCAGGTAGTCCGCCTCGCGCTCATCGTCGCGCGAGAACTTCAGAAACGTCAGGGGAATGGCAAAATTCATTCCCTGGTAAATCGCATATCCGGCCCAGGTATAGGGAATGAAGATCATTGCCGGGATCGAGGCAAGGTTCACGATCTCGCCCTTGGTGGCTTGTTTTGTGCCATGCCGCGCGCAAACGTGTGCAATTTCGTGCGCCATCACGCCCGCGAGTTCCGATTCCTCATCCGCGTGGAGAATTAAGCCGCTGTTGACGTAGAAGAATCCCCCCGGCAGGGCAAAGGCGTTGACGACGTCGGAATCGACCACTTTGATGGTAAACGGCACGCGCGCGTCGGAGTTCCGCACCAGGTTCTGTGCCACGCGATTGACATATTCGTCGACCACCGGATCGTTGATAAACTTCGCCGTCTTATCGACCTCTTGCGCAAGCTGCTTGCCCAGGGCGATCTCTCGCTCCAGGGAGTAAAAATCAAGACCCTTCCCCACGTTTCGATTGCCGATGGCGCTGACGTCGGCCTCACTCCCCGGCTTGACGTTCGGGTTGCTTTGCTGCGCAACGGGCTTGGGGTCGGTCGATTGAGGTGCTGCTGGCGGATTGGCCTGTTGATCCGTCGAAGCTGAATCGGATGCTGGCTGCTGCGAGGGCGCTTGGGGCTGAGCCTGCTGGGCGGCTGCGGGCAGGGTAACGAGTGAAGCCGCCAATAAGGTTGCCATCCACTTGACCGAAAATGAGCTCTTCATCGGTACCTCCGGGCGGAACCCTGGCCGCATTATACACCACCCAGGCGGAAGCGCCTAGTTAAGGGGTTGGATGGCGGGAGCGTCAAAAGAGTTTCTCGCTGGCACCGGCTTTTTCTCCGGGCGTCGGCTCTCAGCCCTCGCGAAGCTGTTGTTTGAGCCGCTCGACTTCGTCGCGAAGCTGGGAGACTCGGCGGGCCACCGACAGCTGATAGGCAAAGAAGACCGCCCATACGGCCATCCACGCCGCGAACAAGAAGTGAAAGTTCCGCATCCTCAGCTCCTCGAGGCTTGCGAGAGCCCCGGGCCCGCCTCGACGGCGCGCGCCTCGTAAGCCACGCGCAGTTCGTCAAGCTCATGCCGCAAGCGCTCAAGCTGGTACCGTTGCACGAGCACGATGCCGGTGACCACAACCATCGCGGCCATCGAAATCATCAAGACCTTGACCATGGTTGGATCCAGCCCGGAATTGGGTCCGCCAAACAGCACCGGCGCGGGGTGTTGCGTTCGCCATAAACGGTTTGAGGCGTAGACGAGCGGCGCGTCCAAAAACGCGAAAATGCCGAAGACGGCCGAAAGGGTCGCGCGCCGTCCCGGTTCTTCAATCAACCCACGCAAAAGCAGGTAGGCGACATACAGCAGCCACAGAATAAAGCACGTAGTCAAGCGTGCGTCCCAAGTCCACCAGATACCCCAGGCGGGTTTACCCCAGAGCATTCCTGTGATTAACCCGGCCGTACAGCAAACCACGCCAACTTCAATCGAAGAAACGCTCAGCCAATCCCAGTGCGGTTTCCGCTGGACAAGCCATCCAAGGTTGGCCACGAACGCGATCCCCAGCGCGCTGAACATGGCTGTCCAACATCCCAGGTGGAAGTAGAAAATACGCTGAATCTCATGCATCGTTCGCTCGTCGGGAGCGAGAAACAGGGCCGCGTAGCCGGCCAAGAAGACGAGCCCGACGGCGAGGATCGTGAGGGGCATGCGAGCCTTCATGAAGTCGTCTTACTCCTCCAAGAGAAAGTCGCTCAAAACCCACGACGCTGTAAAGAACACGATATCAAACCCCGCGAGCAATGCGAGCCAGGCTCGCTCGACTGTGGGCTCGACGGCGAGGAGCGAGGCGGTGGCTTCGACCGCGGCAATCAAAAGCGGTGCGAGAATCGGCAGCAAAAGGAGCGGCAAGAGAAGTTCACGCATCCGCACGTGCGCTGCGATGGCGGAAAAGACCGTGCCGGTGACGGACAACCCCCAAGTCCCCAGCACGATGACGAGCGTCAGGCGACCGAGCACTCCTACGAGCGAGACGTTATAGAGCACCGCGAACACCGGCACCAGTACTGTTTCGGCGGCGGATAGGAACAGAAAATTCGCTAGCATCTTGCCCAGCAAAACGGCGAAGGAAGAAATCGGCGCCATGCGCAGCGCATCGAGCGTTTGATTCACCTGCTCGCGTGCAAACGAGGGGTGTAGCATCAGCGAGCCGGAGAACAGAAAGGCGATCCAGAGTAGACCGGGGCCAAGCCTGCGCGATTCGGCCGAGGTGGGATCGAAGGAGAAGCTGAAGAGCACGACCACCACGAGTGCAAAGACGATGGTCGCGTTGAGCAGCTCGCGCGTGCGGAATTCGAGCCGCAGCTCCTTGGCCAGAACAATGGCGGCGACGCGCGCGGTGGTCACGCCGTTTGCTCCGATCGCAGTCGAGCCAGAAGCGGCCGCGGGTCGCCGCCCTTGCCGCTGTCGTGCTCGACGCGCCCGCCTGCGAGTGAGACGGCACGCGTGGCGAGTTCAAGCGACTCGTTGCGCGCGTGGGTGCTCATGATGACGGTGGTGCCGCGATCGCGCAACTCGGCAAGCGTACTGCTAAACCATCGAAGACCCTGGTGATCGAGTCCCGCGGCGGGCTCGTCGAGCAGCAGCAAACGGGGATGGTGCAGCAGGGCGCGCGCAATCGCCAGCCGCTGCCGCATGCCTCGCGAAAAGGTCCGGACCAAGCTGCCCGCCCGCGAACCGAGCCCACATGCTTCGAGTGACTGAGCGACGCGCGCCGCCCTGTCGGTCAAGTCATAGAGCCGCGCGAAAAACGCCAGATTTTCCGAGGCTGTCAAGTCGTCGTAGAGCAGCGTGCTGTGACCTACCATGCCGATCCATTGTTTCCATGCGCTGTTGCTGGGGCTGCCAGGAAACGACACTGTGCCATGGGTCGGTTTCATGAGGAGCGCGGCGATCCGCAGCAAAGTTGTCTTTCCAGCGCCGTTGGGACCTAGCAAGGCCACAAACTCTCCCGCTGCAATCTCGAGCGCAACGCCGTAGAGCGCCAACAGCGAGCCAAAACGCTTTTCGACCTGTGCGAACGATATTCCCAGGCCCGCGCCGCCAGAGCCAGAGACCACGGAGGTCGAAGGCGCTCGAACCGATAGCGTGCCGGACAATGCCTAACCTTTCATCAATCCGCGCAAGACTTGTTGAATGCGATCGCGCTCGCTCGCGTATTCCGCTTCTGAGATGGTGCCAGCTTCCCGACGCAATTCGAGCCGAAACAAAACATCCTTCAATTCATCGAGGCTGCCGCGAACCGCGCGATCCAGGCTGGCCGCCGCCCCGTTGCTTGACCGAGGTGGCACGGTTTCCCCAGCGGCCACGGCCGACGGCGCGCGGGCCGGCTTCCCCTCGGCCGCCGGCGGGACGGGGGGTGTCGGCTCGTGGGGGGAAGGAGCGAACGCAACCTGCGGTTGCCGCCAGATATAAATCAGGCCGAGGGCGAAGAGCGCGGCGAGTCCGCCCAGCACATACCATCGCACGCTGTCGAGCCGAGCGGGAAGGGTAGTGACGCTCGCAACAGGGGCAGCCGATTCGGCTCGCGAGTTCACCGAGGGATTCTGGGTGCCATCGGCGGCTCCGTCGCTCGTTGCGTCCGCCTGCGACTGCGGCACGGGACCGCTGCCCGAGACAAAGACCGCCTCCAGAGTGTTGGCAGCCACGGATTCTTTCAGAAAAACATTGAAACCTTGCTGCTGCCCAGCGGGAGCGAATCCGCTTCCGGAAACTTCAATCGCCGGCGGCGCAAAGATCGCCACGCGATTGACCGGATAGCGAGCAGAGAACTTCAGCGAGGTGTGATTGCCGGGATAGGGAACTCGGTAGGAAAGCCGTACGCTGCTGTCGCCAGGACGGAACGGATAGTCGATCGCTTCCACGCCGTTACCCTTGCTGACGGGGACTTGCTTGACAGGCATGCCGCTTGTGCCGACCACCGCCACATCGCCTAGCTCTGCGTTCGCCGGAACCGAAAACTCAAACGAGCCGCCCGGCCTGTAGAACGCAACGGGAGGCTGCGTTTTATTGGAAATCAGATACTCCTCGTCGACGACGAGGCTCGCGTCACCGGGCTCGAGAACAATTGCACGCGCGGTCACCGAGAATGCGTTTGACTGCTCGCTCGGCTCGAAGACTTCGATGTCCACAGTCGTTTTGCCGGGTGTGGCAGGCTCGTGATAATTCACTCCACGATACACGGCGCGGATGAGCATCGGCCCACTGCCGAGGGCCGGATGGTTGAGCTGGTAGTGTCCGTTCGAATCGGTTTTGGTCTGCGCGACCGGCTGCATCGTACCTTGCAGCTGGATGAGGACGACGTCGACGCCGGCGGCCGGCTTTCCCGTCGTGCCATTGGTAACGGTGCCCGTCACGGTCCCTGCGAAGCAGGCCGAAGCCAAAAGCCACAAAACGACGGCACTCCGGCCGAGCACGCGAAGCCATCGGCCACGCCTCACGCGCGCCGCCCCTTGTCAAAGGCGGCTTGCCGCGTCGCGGGTGTGGGAGCACCGCCAGTGAGCGTGTCCATCTCCGCGAGCACTCGGGCCGCCTCGATTTCGAGCGAGTGCTTGATCTCATCGTAGTCTGCTTCGGAAAACTTTCCGGCGCGATGCTCAAAGCGTAGATCGCGCAGGTTCTCGTAGATGGCATCGCGCCGATCAAGAAGTTGATCGAGCTTCGTGCGGTGGGGGGCGAAATCGGAAGGCTCCCGGCGAACGCCAAAGACAAAGAGCAACGTGGCAATCAAAAGCAAGGCGCAGGCAATGGCGATATCGATTTCACTCATCGCTGTGTGGGCCTGCTTCCCGGCGCGCGCGGTCCAGCAGTTCGGCAGGAAGTTGGGGTCTGGCGGCGGGCGAAGCGCGCCGGCGCCAGCGCTGGACGAGTTCCCAAACGAGGGAGAGCGCCAGCAGCGGCGCCACGATGGGAACGAGCCATACCAGAGCTGTAAAACCGGTCTTCGGGGGATCGACCAACACGGTCGAACCATATTCCTGCACAAACGATTGCAAGATCACGTCATCGGAATCTCCGCGCGCAATTCGCTCATCGAGCTCCTTCAGCATCGCGTGCGAGTACGTGCAGCCAACGTGATTACACGCCGTGAGAATCTGATTGCAACCGCACACGCACATCATTCGTTGCCCGAGGCGCTTGGCGCGGTCGGTCTGCTGCGCTGCGAGAAAAGGTGAGAACGCGAGCGCGAGGATTAGCAGAACGGCCGCACGGGGCGCGTGCGCTCGACCGCGGGTGGAGATTCGGTTAATCATGACCCGTTCTTTCAAGATACGACGCGCCGGCCGTCGCGGCCTGCGGAGAGCGATTCTCACCCCAAGTTTTTTCGGTGGCCGTGCGAAGTAGCAGCGCCGAGCCACGGTGGGGAAACATCGCCAATCCCGTGCCCAGGACGACCACAATCCCCCCGAACCAAATCCATTTCACCAGAGGATTCAAATAGGCGTGGATCACCGGCCTGCCCGTTTCCGGACTGTGCCCGGCGTAGACCACGTACAAATCGCGCAGAGGCGTGCTTTCCACCGCTACAATCGTCTCGGAAACTTGACTTGCCAGGTAGGTGCGGTGCTCGGGGTAGAGCATCATCAGGGACTTGCCGTCGCGGAGGACTTCCAAGGTCGCGCGGTCTGATGAATAGTTGGCCGTCGACGGCTGGTCGAAATTCTGGCACAGGATCGTGTAAGGCCCGAGCGAGAGGGCGTCACCGACACTCATTTCCTTCTGCTTGTCCTGGTTCAAGGCAGAGCCCGAAATGCCAATGAAAATCAGCACCATGCCGAAATGGATCACGTACCCGCCGTAGCGACGCGTGTTGCGCAGGGTCAGTTCGCCGACCGCCGTCAGTAGGTTCGTGCCGTCGCGAGACGCAATCACACGCCCACCGCGATAAAACTCGGCGAGGATCGTCAGGGTGACGAAAACCGAGAGAATCAGGCAGATCAACGGGTAGAAATCGCGAAATCCCAAGACGAAGGCAAGCGCGCCCGCAGCGATGCCTCCTGCGAGCGGCCACGCGAAATTCCTCCTCAGCGCGTCATAGGAGGTCTTGCGCCAGGCCAGGAGCGGGCCGACTCCGGTCAAAAACAGCAGGAACAGGGCGATCGGCACGTTGACTCGATTGAAGAAGGGCGGCCCCACGCTGATTTTGTTCCCCGTGACCGCTTCGGAAAGCACTGGAAACAGTGTTCCCCACAGAACGGCGAAACAGGCCGCAAGCAAGATCAAGTTATTGAAAAGGAAGCTCGACTCGCGCGAAACGAGCGAATCCAGTTGGTTATCGCTGCGCAAATAGTCGCGATTCCTCCACCACGCTGCCAGACAGACCAGAAAGATGATCGCGAGAAAGGTGAAGAACCAACTGCCGATGGAAGACTCCGCAAAGGCGTGGACCGAGCTGACGACACCGGTGCGCGTCAGCGACGTACCGAGGATGCACAGCATGAAGGTGACAAACACCAGCCACACGTTCCACACCTTCATCATGCCGCGCTTTTCCTGCATCATCACCGAGTGCAGGAACGCCGTGCCCGTGATCCAGGGTAGCAGTGCCGCGTTTTCGACCGGGTCCCACGCCCAGTATCCACCCCAGCCGAGCACCGCATAGGCCCAGTGCGCACCCAGCAGAATCCCCACGGTCTGAAAGCACCACGCGACCATCGTCCATCGGCGGGTAATGTGGATCCATTTTTCACCGGGGTAGCGGCCCAGCAGCGCCGCCATCGCAAACGCAAACGGCACCGTGAATCCCGTATAGCCGAGATACAAGATGGGTGGATGGATCACCATTTCGTAATACTGCAAGAGCGGGTTCAGCCCGCTCCCATCGGAAAGCCGGGCTACGTGCAGCGCGCCCGACGGATCGGTCCCGCCGAACACGCGGAACGGACTGGTGATGAAGTTATTCAGTGTCAGGAAGAAGATCTGCACGCCCGCCAGGGTCACGCCCACATAGGGCATCAGCTCAGGGTGCTTTCTGCGGTTGAGCACGAGGGCCAAGAACGCGTACGTCGACAGCAGCCAGGTCCAGAACAGCAGCGATCCTTCCTGGCCGGCCCACAGCGCGGAGAATTTGTAGTAGAGCGGCAGGGCTCGATTGCTGTGGGCCGAGACGTAGGAGAGCGAGAAATCGTCTGTGAAAAAGCCATATTCGACGGTGGCGACGGCCAGTGTGACGAGGCCGAAAACAGCCATGCCTGCATTGCGTGCGGTCTTCGTCAGCAGCGGGCGCCGCGTCAAAATGCCCGCGATGCCGCCTCCGAACGCATACACGGCAGCCCCGAGCGCAACGAGCAGAGCAAACGAACCAACAATGTCCAAGCGATCCCTCTTAGCCTTTTCCGGTAGACCACCCCCGGGATTGGTTCATGGATTGCCCGGGTGTTGGGCTGGGCGGGGGTTGGGCCGGAGCACCGTTTGGCGATGCCTCATATTTTGAGGCGCACTTTGCCTGCACCTGCTCTGCGACGAATCCGCCGTCGGTCGCCAAGCGGCCTTCGACGAGTGCCTGGGCGCCGTCCTTAAACGTATCCGGCAGAGGATCGGTGCCCACATAGCTCACCGGCAGAGCCTGCCCCTGCTCTTCCAGCACGAAATCGATCCGGCCATCGCGATGGGAAATCGATCCGCTGCGCACGTTGCCCGAGACGCGCATGCGCTGATGAAGCGCAGAAGCCGGCAGCGCCGAAAGTTCGCCGATCGTGTGGTAGTAGGTTTTGCTCTGGGTGTATCCGACGTAGGCCAACGCCGAAAGGGTTAGTACGATAATGGCCGAACCGAGAAGAAATTTCTTCTGGGCCTTCAAAGTAAGCTCCCGTTTTGATGCGTGGCCGGAAGCAGGAATTCTAGCACAGGGGCTGATCGCCGATAAACGTAGGCAACAACAGGAAGCTGATCTTCGCTGGGGTTTTGCCAAACCTGGACGGCGGCTCAATCTTCCGCCGGCTGTGACCTCAGGGCGTGTTCGATTCCTCCGGGGAATCCAAGGGCGCGTTTCCGTTCAAGCCGAGCTTGGCGCGCAGGCAGCCAACCAGTTCCGGTGCCAGATCTGAGATCGCCATTCCTTCCGACACGATGAATTTGCAGCTCAGAATGGGACGGCACTGATCATCGTCCGGCAGTTGGCAGCTCACCCGACAGTATTGGCACTCCTGGTTCCAGCAGAACCGCCCATACGGAACCGTTTCCGGGCTGATGAATTGAAAGGCGCGAAGAAGGGAATTTCGCTCAGGAACCAGAAAGGTCTTCCCCATGATCGTGATTTCTACAAGCTTTTCATACGGACGGAAAACTTCCGACATCAGCGACGCCTCGCCCTCTGCCATTGGATGACCCCCCTGGTTGATTCGAAGCTAAATGACAAGGGACGAAGCGAGCAACCAGAACAGGGCTGTCCCGTGCCCAATCCTCCAATGGTGACGCCCGAGCGGAAAGGAGGGCCAAAGCCGCAGGGCCCTTCTCGATCCGCAGGCGAGCGGGATCCAGAGAGCCGTTCCCCACGGCGGCGAGGAGGCGTAGTCCGAAGCTCAGGCGAAGAATTGGCCGATGTGTCGAAACTTTTCGAAGCGCTGGCGCAGCAGTTCGTCAGCGGAAAGCAGGGAGAGTTCATCGAGCACGCGCCCCAGCGCCTGCCCCAGGTAGCGCGCGGTGACGGCATGGTCGGTGTGTGCGCCTCCTTCTGGCTCCGGCACGATTTCATCAATCAGCTTCAGCTCCAGCAGGTCGGGTGCCGTGATCTTGAGCGCCTCGGTCGCCATTTCCGCTTTGCTGGAATCACGCCACATGATCGATGCGCAACCTTCGGGCGAAATCACGGAGTAAACCGAGTTCTCAAGCATCAACACGCGATCGCCCACGGCGATGGCGAGCGCGCCACCGGAGCCCCCCTCGCCGGTGATGGCTACCACGACCGGAACGGGCAAGCGGGACATCTCGCGGATATTGTAGGCGATCGCCTCGGCCTGCCCGCGTTCTTCGGCGTCGATGCCTGGGTACGCCCCTTGCGTATCGACGAAGACCAAGATCGGCCGTCGAAACTTTGCCGCCAGCTGCATGGCCCGTAGGGCCTTGCGATAGCCCTCGGGTTTGGCTTGCCCGAAATTTCGAGCCAAGCGCTGTTTGGTATCACGCCCTTTTTGGTTCCCCACCACCAGAACCGGCCGGCCGCGGAACCGCGCCATGCCAGCGATCAACGCGGCATCATCCGCAAAGTTTCGGTCTCCGTGAATCTCGCTGAAGTTTTCAAACAGCAGGCGGATGAAATCATCCGTGTAGGGGCGCTGCGGATGGCGAGCCAGCTGAAGCTTCTGCCACGAATCGAGGTGGGCGTAAAAATCCTTTTTGAGCTCCTCGACCTCGTGTCGGATTCGTGCAATATCTCCGGCCGTTGCATCGGTTGGATCTGACAAACGGCTCAATTCAGCCACATCGTGCTCGAGCTGGCTGATTTGCATCTGGCGCCGCTCGTTTCGTTCCCTCTCCGACTTGCGTGCACCCGACGGCGAGGCTGTCCGGGGTTGCGGTTCATCGTCCGGCGTCGCCTTCGCGGCTCCTTTTTCTTTCTCCTCGAGTTTGCGCTGCCTTACGAGCGCCCGCATGCGCCGGAGACGCTGCCGGGCTAGCTTGCGCTTTTCGCTCGCGTCCATCATTGCACCACGGCCACGGCATCGCCGCCGCAAATCTGCCGAACGCGTTCGACAAGGTCTCGATCCGCTTCGACGGCACTGCCCGCATCGATCGTCGCTTCCGTGCCGTCTTCTTCGACCAGTTCGAAGCTGATCCGGCAGCGACCCGGATGGCGGACAAACAGCTCGTGCAGCCGGTCGATCACGCCCGCATCCATGGAGCTACGATGCACTCGCACGCGCAAAAGGCTGGGCGTGCCGCTCGCCCGCGGCTCGCAAATCTGGTCGAGCGGTCGCGCATCGGAAACAATCACCCGCGTTCCCACATCTTCGACAGCCACCCGGCCTTTCACCAGCAGCGGCGTGGCGGCCTTCAGGATGGTCTCCAACTTCTGAAACGCTTCGGGGAAGACCAGCGCCTCGCACACGCCGGTCCGGTCTTGCAGGCTGAGAATCGACCACCGCGCTCCGCGGCGCGAGCGCATGGGTCTGGCTTGTACGATGATCCCGGCGATAACGATCTCCTCGCCGTTGTGCCGACCTTCCAGTGTGGCCAACTCGATCGCTCGCAGCTCCTCTAATCGCCCTGCGTACTTATCGAGCGGATGGCCGGAGATGAAAAAGCCCAGTGTCGAGTATTCCGCTGCCAAAAGCTCGTGTTCGGGCCACGGGTCCACTTCGGAAAGCGTTTCCGAAGCAGCCGGGGTTCGAGCCGTCGTGCCCCCGAACAGACCATGCTGGCCGCTTTCCTTGGCGCGTTGCAGTTTCTGCGCGCGCTCGATGGCCCGATCGATCATGGCCATCATCTGTGCACGGTGTGCGCCCAATCCATCGAGCGCTCCCGAGCGCACGAGGCTTTCGAGAACGCGCTTGTTGAGCAGTCGCGTGTCGACCGCTTCACAGAACTCGAAAAAGTGCGTGAATCGCCCCAGCCTCTCGCGGGCGGCCAAGATTCCCTTGACGGTGTTTTCGCCGACATTTTTGATCGCCGCCAACCCGAAGCGGATGTTGTCGCCGACCGGTGTGAAATTCAGATCGCTCGAATTCACCTCCGGCGGAAGCACGGTAATGCCCATGCTGCGTGCCTCGTTGATGTACTTCACGACCTTCTCGGAATTGCCCGTTTCCGACGTGAGCATCGCGGCCATGAA
>Ga0187782_10003300_pt1 | contig 12019 bp, 10 predicted proteins | sample 0715_SJ02_MP15_2_FD_132454 | JGI IMG/M metagenome (GOLD analysis project Ga0187782, IMG submission 132454) | Tropical peat soil microbial communities from peatlands in Department of Meta, Colombia - 0715_SJ02_MP15_20_MG | ecosystem: Environmental > Terrestrial > Soil > Wetlands > Peat | place...
GAACGCGCCCGCCCCGGATCGATCTCACAAAACTGTCGTGCCTGAATTTCGGGCTTGAGAAGGAAAGAACTACATGAGTGTTAGCCTTGCAGAACTGAAAGACAAAAACATCACCGATCTGGCGAAGATCGCCAAGGAGCTCAATATTCCCGGCTCCTCCGGCATGCGCAAGCAGGAGCTGATCTTCCAGATCCTCCGCGCCCAGACGGAAAAGAATGGCCTCATTTTCTCCGAGGGCGTTCTCGAATGCCTGCCGGACGGCTTCGGCTTCCTCCGCGCGCCGGAGTACAACTATTTGCCGGGACCGGACGACATCTACGTCTCGCCGTCGCAGATTCGCAAGTTCGACCTGCGCACTGGGGACACCGTCTCGGGGCAGGTGCGGCCGCCCAAGGACGGCGAGCGCTACTTCGCGCTGATCAAGGTCGAAGCCGTCAATTTCGAGGACCCGGAAGTCGCGCGCAACAAGATCTTCTTCGACAATTTGACGCCGCTCTATCCGCAGGAGCGCATTCGTCTGGAGACGACGAAGGAGAATCTCACCGGGCGCGTGCTGGACATGCTCTGCCCGATCGGCAAGGGGCAGCGCGGCTTGATCGTTGCGCCGCCGCGCACCGGAAAAACGATGATGCTGCAATCCGTCGCCAACTCGATCACGGCCAATCACCCGGAAATCGCGCTGATCGTGCTGCTGATCGACGAGCGGCCGGAAGAAGTCACGGACATGCAGCGCACCGTGAAAGGCGAGGTGATTAGCTCGACGTTCGATGAACCGCCGCAGCGGCACATTCAGGTCGCGGAAATGGTGCTCGAAAAGGCCAAGCGGCTGGTCGAGCACAAGCGCGACGTTGTGATCCTGCTCGACTCGCTCACGCGTCTCGGGCGCGCCTACAACGCCGTCACGCCACCTTCGGGCAAAGTGCTCTCCGGCGGTATCGACGCGAATGCGTTGCAGCGCCCGCGCCGCTTCTTCGCCGCCGCGCGAAACGTCGAAGAGGGCGGATCGCTCACGATCATCGCAACCGCCTTGATCGATACCGGCAGCCGCATGGACGACGTGATCTTCGAGGAGTTCAAGGGCACCGGCAACATGGAAATCAACCTCGACCGCCGGTTGGTCGATAAGCGTGTTTTCCCGACCATCGACATCAATCGTTCCGGCACGCGAAAGGACGAACTGCTCCTGCCCGCCGACGAGCTGAACCGCATCTGGGTGCTGCGCAAGGTGCTGAGCCCGCTATCGACCGTGGAAGCGATGGAGCTGCTGCTCGGCCGCCTCTCGAAGACCAAGACGAACGGGGAATTCCTCGCCTCGATGTCCAGCCCCAGCTAATCAGGTCGATCTACGCATGTTGACAGCCGTCTGGCGGCATCACAAAATGCTTGCACATGACCGATTTTCCTCAGTTCATGAAGCGCGCCGCCAATCGAATCGCAACCGAGAGCCAGGCTACCCCAGGCGTCGAAGGGTATGTGTTTGACGGAGTGGACGGCAGCCAGATGGCGTTTTGGACCTGCCACGAATCGGCCTCATCCGCCCCTCACGTGCATAGCTTCGATGAGTACATGACGGTAGTGCAGGGTTGTTACACGCTGGTTATCGACGGCAACCGGATTCCGATAAGAACCGGCGAGGAATACATCATTCCGAGTGGGGTCTGGCACGGCGGAGAGGTAATCGCCGGAACGCGCACGATTCATGCGTTCGGCGGGCGCCGAGCGAATCGAGCCAACGCGGGCTAACGCTGCTCCTTCGCAAGCATCACGACGAGGCGCGCGACTTCTTCTGCGTCCATCGCTGTGCTGTCCACCACCACAGCGTCCTGAGCGCGCACGAGGGGTGAAGTGGTGCGCTCGCGGTCGCGGCGATCCCGTTCGTGGATCTCCTCGAGTGTGCGCGCGAGGTCGATTGCGTCGCCTTTCTGCTGATGCTCGCGCCAGCGCCGCTCGGCACGGATTTCCGGCGATGCGGTAAGAAAGATCTTGAGCTGCGCATCCGGAAAAACGACGCTGCCAATGTCGCGCCCCTCCATCACGACGCCGCCTCGCTCGCCCGCGCGCCGCTGCTCAGCCACAAGCACCTTGCGGACTCCCGGCACGACCGCGACCTTCGAGGCTGCCTGCGCGACTTCTGGCGTGCGGATCGCAGCGGTCACGTCCTCGCCATCGAGAAAGACGCGCTGCGTGCCGTCCTCGGCTCGGAGGTCAATGCGCGTCCGGCCGGCAAGCGCCGTCAATTGTTCGGTGGCTTCAAGCGAGACGCCATGGCGCAGCGCCTTCAGCGCGACGGACCGGTACATCGCGCCGGAATCGACGTAAATGTAGCCGAGCATCGACGCCACGCGCCGCGCGAGAGTGCTTTTCCCCGAGCCGACCGGCCCGTCGATCGCGATGATGAGTCTCCGTGCCAAGCTATTTGGCCACCACTAGTCGCCATAGGTCTGCCAGAACGATCGCGGCAGCGAAGACCGCTGTGCCGATCGCAGACACTTGCCAGATCAAGTATGCACGACCAAGAGGATACAAGCGCTTGTACGCATCGATCACGCGATCCACTCGTTCGAAGGGGCGGCCGAGGGTGAATGGATGGAGATACGGAATCTTCTTGCTGTCGGGCAGGCTCCTGTTTGCCAGGACCCTCATGACATGAAGAGAGGCAATCGCCGCCACGAAACAAACCAATTCCGGCACGGCAAGCAACCATCCGAGATTTCCAAAGTTTCTCACCTTTCAAATGCGTTTGAAGGCGCGCTCAATGTCGCGCACGGAATAGCGCAGCACGACCGGCCGCCCGTGCGGACAGCTCATCGGGTACTCGGTCTTCGCGAGCTCGTCGAGAAGCCATTCCATTTTCGTCGTATCGAGCGGCGTGTTGACTTTGATCGCGGCGTGACAGGCGGTCGACGCGGCGATTTTCGATTGCAGCGAATCGATCGAGATGGCCTGATTCTCGCGCGCAACGCCGTCGAGGATTTCGAAAAGCAGCTTTTCCGCGTCGCCGCTGGCAATCCCAGCGGGCGCGGCTTGAATCGCCACGCTCCGCCCGCCCATCAAGCTGGCCTCAAATCCATTGGCGCGCAGCTCCTCGGAGATCTGCTCGAACGTTGCAAGCTGACGCGGATTCAGCTCGACGATAATCGGCACCAGCATCCGCTGCCCGCCGAGTTCGCCTTCGCGACGCGCCTGCAGGTGCTGCTCGAAAAGCACGCGCTCGTGCGCCACGTGCTGGTCGATGATCCAGAGGCCCTCGCCGTTCACGGCAACGATGAAGCTCGCGTTCACCTGCCCGAGCGGCTTCAGGTCCGCGATCTCCTCGACGCTCGGCAGCGCGCCGGGAGCGACAGCCGCGGCCTCTGCCGCCATCGCGGCGTTTTCCCCTGACGGCATCGGGAAATTCATCGCCCCATCAGAGCCGAAGCCAAGGCGTTGTGCGAAAGGTCTCTCAGGCGCGCCGCTCAGCTCAAATCCTTCGGCCATGGCCGCGCTCGACGCAAATGAAGTTGGAATCTCAGCGCGTGGCGGTCCCGGAAACGCGCTCGCGTCCGAGATCGGCGGATATCCGCGCAGGGCGTCCGAAGTGAAACCCGGCGCAGTCGCCGAACCGCCCGCCGCTGCCGCAGCACGTGCTGCAGGGAATCCCGGAATCGGCCGCGCGATCGACAGCGCGTGGCGAACTGCGTCGCGCGTGAAATCGTGGACGAACTGCGGATGCCGGAAGCGCACTTCGATCTTCGCCGGGTGCACGTTCACATCGACTTCCTGATAGGGCATGTCGAGGAACAGCAGCACCACGGGATACACGCCCGGCGGTGTGACGTTGCGGTACGCCTCGCCGATCGCGTGCAGCAGCAGCCGGTCGCGGACCAACCGCCGGTTCACGAAGATGTAGATTCCGTTGCGGTTCGCGCGCTGCACTTCCGGGCGCGACGTGAATCCGCTGATGCGAAGGGTCGCGGCCTGCTCGTCCGCGTCGAGGTCTGGCTCGGTGATGGCCGTGCGTACGGGGCCTTCGCTCGGCGGAATCTCGACCAGTTCATCGAGCGCCTGGCGGCCGAAAACCTGATAGACGCGCTCGGAAAGCTTCTCCACCGGCGCGCAATCGAGAATCACCTGCGACGGCGTCTTGAGCAGGAATTGCACTTCGGGATGCGCGAGCGCGTAGTGCGTGACCAGCGAAGCGATGTGGCCCAACTCAGTTGTCTCGGATTTCAGGAATTTCCGCCGCGCGGGTACGCAGTAGAAAATGTCCGCGACGCTGATCGAGGTCCCAGCCGGAACGCCCGCGGGCTTCACACCGATGAGCTTTCCGCCCGCGAATTCGACGCGAGTTCCCTGCTCTTCCTCCGCCGTGCGTGTTTCGAGCAGCAGCCGGGAAACCGCCGCGATCGACGGCAGCGCCTCGCCGCGAAATCCGAGCGTCGCAATTGAAAGCAGATCGTCGGCGGTTTGCAGCTTGGAGGTCGCGTGACGCTCGAAGGCGAGCAGCGCGTCGTCGTGGTTCATACCGCTGCCGTCGTCGATGACACGGATCATCCGCTTGCCGCCCGATTCGATTTCGACGCGGATCGAACGGGCGCCCGCGTCGAGCGCGTTTTCGAGCAGCTCCTTCACCACGGAAGCGGGCCGCTCAATCACCTCGCCCGCGGCGATCTTGTTCGCAACGTTCTCCGGCAGTATGCGAATTCGCGACATCACCCTAGCTTGCCCTCATTAGTTCGACGCAACCAGTTGACGACGGCAGAGTATGCGGCAAGGAACGCGAAACCGAGGAAGAGTACCATCCAAGCGATGATCAGTGCCCAGTGGAAACCAGCGAATTTGACCGACAGCGACCCCAGGAAGAAGGTCACAAGCGCTAGGAACTCAAACAAAAGAACTCGATCTTTCGGGTCGCGCCGAATCGCTTCCACGATCGTAATCACTACCGCAACGGCTTCGCCAATTGCAACGAGCAAGTCGGCACGCGTCAAGAAATGGCCGAGGCCGGTCCCCGTCATTTGTGTGTTTCCTTGATCGCGATTCCTAATTCGTCGAGCTGGTCTTGGTCGACCGTCGAGGGCGCTTCGGACATCAGATCCTGCGCCGCGGTCGTCTTCGGGAAAGCGATCACATCGCGCAACGACTTTTCGCCTGCGAGCAGCATGGCGATGCGGTCGATGCCGAGCGCGATGCCGCCGTGCGGAGGCGTGCCATACGTCAGCGCATCGAGGAAAAACCCGAAGCGGTGCTTCGCCTGCTCATCCGAGAGTCCCAGCGCCTTGAACATCCGCGCCTGCACATCCTGGCGATGGATTCGAATGCTGCCGGAGCCGAGTTCGTTGCCGTTTAACACCAGATCGTAGCCCTTCGACCGGCATTCCCACGGCGCGGTCTCGAGCTTGTCGATGTCTTCCTCGATGATGCCGGTGAACGGATGTTGGGCGCTCACCCAGCGCTTGTCGCGCTCGCTCCATTCGAAGAGCGCGAAGCCCGTGATCCAGAGGAACTCCCATTTGCTGCGGTCAATCAGGTTCAGTTTGTCGCCGAGGTACAGTCGAAGCTGGCCGGCCACGCCCAGTGACGTGTCCGTGTGCGGAATCTGTTCCTTCGCTGCGGCCGCAACAATCAGGTCGCCCGGCTTTGCCCCGACGGCCTCGGCCAGCTTCTTTAGGCCATCCGCGCCAAGGTTTTTCTCAAGCGGCGAGGCAATGCCCTCCGCCGTGACCTTTACTGTATAGATTCCACGCGCGCCTGCCGTCTTCGCGAACTCCGCCAGCTCGTCAAGTTGCTTGCGCGACCATGACGCCGCATTGGGTGCGACGATGGCCTGCACGTTGCCCTCAAAATGCAGCACGGCGCGGGCTGGCTCAAAGAATTGTGTGACGTCTTGCAGCTCCATGCCGAAGCGCAGATCGGGCTTGTCCGACCCATAGCGCCGCAGCGCTTCCTTATATCCCATGTGGCGAAACGGACGCTGCACCTTGACGCCGATGATCGCGCACACGCGCTCCATCACGCGCTCGATCGCGTCGAAGATGTCCTCCTGTCGCGGGAAGGACATCTCCAAATCGAGCTGCGTGAATTCGAGCTGCCGGTCGGCACGAAAATCCTCGTCGCGGATGCACTTGCAGATCTGAAAGTAGCGGTCCATGCCGGAGATCATCAGGATCTGCTTGAAAATCTGCGGCGATTGCGGCAGCGCATAGAACTGGCCGTGATGAATACGGCTCGGCACGAGGCAATCGCGCGCGCCTTCAGGAGTCGAACGCGTCAGCAACGGCGTCTCGATTTCAAAAAAGCCCAACTCGTCGAGCGTCTTGCGGATTTCGAAAACGATGCGGTGACGCAATTCGATATTGCTGTGCAGTTTCGGCCGGCGCAGATCAAGATAGCGGTAGCGCAGACGCGTCTCTTCGGTGGCCGTGACTTCATTTTCGATGGCGAAGGGCGGCGTCTTCGAGTTGTTCAAGATGTGCAGCCGCGACGCGATCACTTCCACTTCCCCCGTGGGGATTTCAGGATTCGATTTCTGCCGTCGCACGACACGACCCTCGACCGCCACGACATATTCGGAACGCAGGTCCTCCGCCTTGGCATGCGCCTCAGGATTCTGTTCTTTGTTGAAGACGATCTGCGCGATTCCCGCGCGGTCGCGCAGGTCGATGAAAATCAGCTGGCCAAGGTCGCGCCGCCGGTGGACCCAGCCCATCAAGACCACTTCGTTCTCCGTGTCCGACGCACGGAGCGCTCCACAGTAGTGAGTCCGCTTCAAGTTTCCCAGAGTATCGAGCACTAGCTTCCCCTTCGTTCCGATTCGAGGTATTCGAGCAGTTCGCCTTCTGTCAGCTTCTTTTGTTCCGCGTCGGCGAGGCGCTTGAGCGTGTAGGTGCCGGACGCGGCCTCGTCGTCGCCGACAATCAACGCATATCGCGCGCCGAGTTTATCCGCCAAGCCGAGCGCTTTGCCGATTTTCGTCTCTTCCGGCGGCAATTCGACGGTCAACCCGCATGCGCGCAGCTTCTTCGCGATGTTGACCGCAACGGGATACGCCTTCGCGCCCATCCGCGCGATCAGTACGCTCAGGCCAGGCACATGCGGAGAGCTTCCACTCTCCTGAATCGAAAGAATCGCGCGATCCGTGCCAATCGCGAAGCCGATACCCTTCACGCCAGCCGGGCCACCCAGCAATTCGACGAGGCCGTCATAGCGGCCGCCGCCGCAGACGGCGTTCTGCGAACCAAGGCCGGTAGCCGTCACCTCGAATGTCGTGCGCGTGTAGTAATCGAGGCCGCGCACGAGCCGCCAGTTTTCGTCGTACGAAATGTCGCGCAAGTGCAGCTCGTCCTTTAACTCTGAAAAATGCTGGCGGCAGGCCGAGCACAGGTGCTCAGAAATGTGCGGCAGCTTCTCGATGACGGGCTGCTCTTCGGGCAGCTTCGAATCGAGGACGCGCAAAGGGTTCGTTTCAATGCGGCGCTGGCTGTCAGCACCCAGCTTGTCCTTCACCTTGCGCAATTCCTCGCGCAGCAGCTCGACGTATTTCGGCCGGCATTCCTTGCATCCGATCGAATTGACATACAGCGTCGTGTTCGCAAGCCCCACGCGCTTGAAAAACACCAGCAGCATTTCGAGCACTTCCGCGTCGATCGCGGGTGCTTCCGAATGGCCGAGCACTTCCGCGCCGACCTGATAGAACTGGCGATAGCGCCCTTTCTGCGGACGCTCGCGGCGGAACATCGGTCCAACGTAATAAAGCTTCTGATTCCCTGGCAGTAGGTGCATCCCATGCTCGATGTACGCCCGCGCGACGCTGGCCGTGGCCTCCGGCCGGAGCGTCAGCGAATCTCCCAGCGCGAGATTGCGAACGGAATCCAGGAACCGCAGCACCGCCGGCGTCCCCTCCCGTTCGATATCCCGACACGCTTCATGCAGCTTGATGACTTCGGCTTCATTTGCGGTAGTGCGAGGGATCTTTCCGTGCTGCCAAGCCTCCGCGACGGCCTCGTCGAGCCGGATCACGTCCACCAACGACAAAGGATGCGCCACGTGGAACTGCTCCCGGTCTTCAAACGTGTACATCTCTTTCGAAACGACGTCGGTATCGGCACCGATCGAGCGGGCAAAGAGCTGAGTATCCTCGAAAACCGGCAGGCGGACATCGCGGAAATTGTAAGTCTCGAAGACCTCGCGGGCTGCCTGCTCGAACCAATTCCAGAGCGCGGAATCGGGCGGGAGGATATCCCGCGTGCCCTTTATGGCCCTAAACTGTCGTTTTTCGGTCATTTCCAGGCGCGCTGCTGCGCAAAATCCATCCGAACATACTAGCAGGCGCGAATTCTGATGCAAAGAAGCCCGCGAATGATCGCAGCGGCAGGAAACTCAGCGATATTTCTCGGCCAGAAACGCATTCTTGAAATCTACGTAGTGCGATGCAGAAACCGCGATGCCTTCGCGTTCGGCTTCGGTGACGGTGCGGCGAATCTTCCCCGGCACTCCCATTACGAGGCTGCCGGGCGGGACTTCCATTCCCTCGGGAATCAGCGTGCCCGCAGCGACAATGCTGCCGGTTCCGATTTTCGAGCCGTTTAACAGAACCGCTCCCATGCCAACCAGGCAATTCGACTCGACCATGCATCCATGCAGGATGGCGCGGTGGCCGACGGTAACGCCATCGCCCACCGTGGCCGAATACTCCTCACCTTGAACGTGCACGACACAGCCGTCCTGAATGCTCGTCCGCGCGCCGATCCGGATCGAGTGGTAATCTCCGCGCAGCACGGCACAGGGCCAGATGCTCGAGTCCTCGCCGATGGCCACGTCTCCGATCACCACAGCTTGCGGATCGACGTAAACACTGGGATGAATCTGCGGAACGCGGCCTAGAAAACTTCGGATCATTTTTGCCTCCATCAACTTGCCGTGCTGGTATTTGATGGCCAAAAGTATATATTGCGAATCCGTGTGGCGCGCCGGCGATTCGTCAAATAGGAGAGCTAACTGGGGCACATCGAACGGCTTAGGATCGCTCTCCGGCATTTGAAACGTCTATCTCCCCCATCAAAACGTTGCATTTTACGAAACTCATACTTCCGTATAACCTCCGGCCCTCGGGATTCACCCCCCTCAAAAAAAGGAGAGTCTGATGGCCGAACAAAAAACAACGGGTGAGATGCAGGCTACTTTGGGCTTAACCGGGCTCACGTTCAACGCGATGGCGTTGATCGCTCCCGGTGCCTTCCTGTGGCTCACCTTTTACGCGCAGGCGACGGAAGGCGCGACATCGCCCGCGATGTGGAGCGGCATTGTCTTCGCCTTGTTGCTGTGTCTGGCGACCGCCGTTTCCTACGCGGAATTGGCAAAGCTTTATCCTGGCACGGGCAGTTCGTATTACTTCGCCGAACAGGCGTTCTTGAACCATGAAAAGGCGTGGAAGTGGGCGCGCCTCATGAAGTTCATCGTCGGCTGGGGCTCGCACTTGTACTACTGGATTTACCCTGGCGTCATGGTCGCGGCGACCGGCGCATTCGTGGGCTATGTGGTCGGCGCGCTCTGGCCGAATTTCATGAACGCTTCAAACCCCGGCCCCATGTTCATGATGCTCGTCGGAATCATTTTCACAATCCTCGTCTGCTACATCGCGCACCGTGGCGTGACCGGCTCGACGGCCGTTAGCGTGGCGATGAACGTGATTCAGATTTCGGCGCTGCTCATCTTCTCCATTATGGCCATCCACTATCGCATGTCTCACCCACCGGGCAGCGTCGCGCGGCAATGGGATGCAACATCCGGAGCGTCCTACGACTGCGAATTTCAAATGGACGCGCAGAGCAATATCGTTCGCGATGCAAGCATGAACCCGGTATGCAAGAAGGATGCGAGCGGCGCCCCAGTGCCGTTCCACATCGATTATCCGACGAACGATTCGATGGGTAACTTCCTGTCGCATGCGAGCGCCGGTTCGGTGATTGGGATTCACAGGTTCGGCTGGATGTTCGTGCAGGCCACGGTCGCGATCCTGATCCTCGTCGGATTCGAATCGTGTACATCGCTGGGAGGAGAAGCCAAGGACCCCAAGCGCCACATTCCGATTGCGGTCATTACCTCTCTCCTCGTCCAAGGCGCGTTCTGCTACCTCTTCGAGTACTTCGCCACAAACTACGTCTTAAGTAGCGGCTACACGATGCAAAGCGCTTCCGGTTCAGCCGCTCCGCTGGCGGACTTGATGGTGATGATCGGCGACGCTTTGTTCAATGGTCACGGCAAAGCCTTCATGCTGATAGAGGCATTCACCGTGTTCCTTGCTCTCATCGGCACGACGCTCGCGTGCATCAACACCGGCGCACGCGTCACCTATGCGATGGGCAAGGACCAGGAAGTGCCGGAGCACTTCGGCCTTCTACACGAGAAAAACCTGAGCCCACACAAAGCCATCTGGACCCTGGCAGTCGTATCGATCATTTTCGGTTGCCTCGGACTTGCGATGTACTTTGGCGATGGCGGCGCTCCAACCGATGCCGCGATTCAGGCCTTGCCTCATGGATTCTGGTCGAGCTTCGGCTACCTGACACACGACAAGATGGCGGCGTTGCCAAACTCGTTCACGACAATCACGCTGGCATCGAACTTCGGAACCTTCCTGCTATACGGCTTGAGCTGCGTGGTTTGCATGGTGGCTTATCACAAGCATCCGAACTTCAGCTTCATCAAGCATTGGCTGGTTCCGGCGTTCGGGGTCGTGGCCAATCTGGTGTGCATGTCGTTCTACCTGATCGGGCCATTCATGGGCTACGGCACGAAGATGGAACCGTATCTGGCTTTGGGGATCGCCGCAGTGTGGGCCATTTACGGCGGAATCTACTTCGTCATCTCGAGCAGAAAATCCGGGAAGACGACGCTGGTTACCAGCCGCGCGTAAACGTCAAATCCATCAACCAAGAAGCGGGCCCGGCTTTTCCGGGCCCGTTTTTTTTGGTATCCGGGATCGCCATACGAAACATTGATGGAGTCCATTCAAATGTTGCATCTCCCAGCAGGTCTCCTTGGCTCAATAATCTTCTAGAAGGCTCAGCGCTACGGGGATATGCGCGGGAGCCGTTGAGTGATCGGGCGCAGACCAGTTCTGGCCGCATTCTTTGCACTGAAAGTCTAGGGTCTAATGTATAGAGGCCTTCAAGCGGCGGCTGCGGCAAGCGTTGGCGGCATCGCCCGCGATGGGTATCGTCCGCTTACAAACTCCATGGATGTCGAATTCGCGCAACTTTCCGATGTTGGGCGAGTCCGCCAGGGCAACGAGGACTATCTCGGGTACGTGGCTCCGGCGACTCCGGAGGACGCACGCTCGCGTGGCTGGCTCTTCGCGGTGGCCGACGGCGTAGGCGGGCACGATTTGGGAGAGGTGGCTTCTCACACGGCGGTTGAATGCGTGCTCGCCGGATTTCGAGAAGCATCGCCGGGGGAGTCGCACGCGGCTCTGCTTGAGCGGCTCATAAAAGCTGCAAACACTCGCGTGATCGACGCGGGTCATGCAGCCAGCCCCGGCGGCACGCGCATGGCGACAACTTTCGTGGCCTGCGCGCTGCGATACGACCGCGCGACGGTGGCGCACGTGGGCGATTCGCGCTGCTACCTGATCCGCCGCGGGCAAGCCAACCTGGTCACCCGCGATCACACGGTAGCGAACGAGCAAATCCGTCTCGGCATCGTTTCGGCATCCACGGCGGCAGGATCCAGCACTCATCACCTGTTGATCCGATCACTGGGCGCGGAGTTGTTCGTCAATGTTGATGTCGAGGAGCATCAGGTGCTTCCCGGCGATGTCTTGGTCCTGTGTTCCGACGGACTGCATGGTTCGGTAAAGGGTTCCGAAATCGCCGCGGTCGCGGGCAGCGCCGGAGACTTGTCCGCTGCCGCACGGCGGCTCGTGGATATTGCCAACCAGCGGGACGGCAGTGATAATATCACCCTGCAAATAATCCGCGTCCGAGGCGTCGAACGCGTCGGAATGTACCGGGGGCGGCCTTACCGGCTCCGCTAGCCGGGA
>Ga0187782_10003301_pt1 | contig 12017 bp, 11 predicted proteins | sample 0715_SJ02_MP15_2_FD_132454 | JGI IMG/M metagenome (GOLD analysis project Ga0187782, IMG submission 132454) | Tropical peat soil microbial communities from peatlands in Department of Meta, Colombia - 0715_SJ02_MP15_20_MG | ecosystem: Environmental > Terrestrial > Soil > Wetlands > Peat | place...
TATCTGAAACACGTGGATGAGATTTTCAGGAGAGTGTTTGGGAAGGCCTAGGGGCGGCCCTTGTGGCCGCCCGGGGAAACGACACCATTGCCGGCACGGGTGGCGCATACGCCCCCACATTTTTTGTCGGGATGAATGCGGCTCTCGGTTGGCTCTTCCTGGCCGATAGCGACGACATGCGGATCCGTCGCCCCGAGCGCCGACGTGAGTTCGTAATCTGGAAAGCCGTCGGCAATCCGCCCACCTACAGAAAAGCACGAGAAAGAAAGAGGGCGCGGAGTCTCAATGAGGGGAACGACACCATCTGTGCCGAGGCACAACCAGCGTGGCCGGGCTTTCACCCCTAGTGCCCGACTCTTCGGTGCGAGCTCATCCGCGCCCAAACATATCGTACCTACGGTTTTTCTTAAATTCAAGCCTTCGGACAAAGCTCTATACCCATGTCATTCCGAGCCCTTCGCTGTCATCCTGAGCGCAGCGAAGGATCTCGCTCTGGGCGCTCAGGATGACAGCGAAGGGCTCGGAATGACAGTATTGCTTTCTGCGCACCGGCAGGCGTAGCCGCACATTCAATCCCAAGGACACCATGAAGCAACTCCTCGTTCGATTCTTCCAGCTTAAATCCCAAGGCACTACCCTCGAGCGCGAGGTGATTGGCGGCATCACCACGTTTCTGGCGATGTCTTACATCATCTTCGTCCAGCCGGGGGTGCTGGCGCAGGCCGGAATGGATTTTCGTTCCGTCCTGGCGGCTACCTGCCTGGCCGGGGCGCTTTCCACGCTGCTCATGGGCTTGATCGCTAATTACCCCGTGGCCTTGGCGCCGGGCATGGGTGAGAACTTCTTCTTTGTGTACACACTCTGCGGCGTGGCGCCCCTGGGGTTTGGTTTGACCTGGCAGCAAGCGCTCGCCGCCGTGCTGCTGGCGGGGATCTTTTTTGTGGCGATCACCCTGACCGGCATTCGCGCCCAGATTGTGAACTCCATTCCGCACGCTTTGAAATGCGGGATTGCCGCCGGGATCGGCCTGTTCATCACCCTGATTGGCCTCGAGTACGGCGGCTTGGTGATTGGCTCTCCCGGAACGCTGGTTCGCCTCGGCGATTTTCGTCATCCCGTCACCCTGGTGAGCATCCTGGGTCTTCTGATCATGCTGGTGCTTCTCGCCTTTCGGGTTCGAGGAGCGATTCTGCTCGGCATCCTTGCCACCACCGCCCTCGCCGTGACCTTCCGCTTGGTCCATTATCAGGGGGCCTTCTCTTCCGAGCTTCACCTGGCGTCCACGTTCATGAAGTTCGACCTGCGCGGCCTTTTCGCAGTCCAAACCACCAAGCTCGCTTCCGCAATCTTCGTGCTTTTCTACCTGGCCTTGTTCGACACCGTGGGGACGCTGGTGGGTGTGGGACAACAAGCGGGATTGCTGCGTGAAGGAAAGCTTCCCCGCGTGGACCGCGCTTTGTTTGCCGACGCCGTCGGGACCACGGTGGGTGCTGGACTCGGCACATCTACGATTACCTGCTATATCGAATCCGCCGCCGGGGTCTCCGACGGCGCACGCACCGGCCTGGCAAGCCTGGTCACCGCGGCGCTGCTCTTCGCCGCAATGTTTTTCAGCCCCCTGGCCGCGATGATTGGCGGGGGAGTCCGCGTCAGCGTGGACGCCGGCAACAATCCCATCCTCCGCTATCCCACCCTTGCCCCGGCGCTGATCGTGGTGGGCTCCATGATGCTGAAGGTGCTGCGGGAATTTGAATGGGACGATCCCACTGAGTACCTGCCCGCATTCCTCACCGTGGTCGGAATCCCCTTGACCTTCAGTATCGCCAACGGTATTGCCTTCGGTCTTATTTCCTATTCGGTGGCCAAGCTCGCCACTGGTCGTTGGCGCGAGTGCCCTGCCCTTACCTACATCTTTGCTATCCTCTTCGTAGTTCAGTTCCTGATCCTGTAGGGGCGGCCCTTGTGGTCGCCCTTGGTGCTGGGCACAGAAAAGGGCGGGTACAAGGCCTGCCCCTACACGGTCGCCCGTGACGCGGGCCCCCACGGGCGATTGCCCATTGCCGCTTTCTCTTGACGAACCCACTGAGATAGGCTGGTCTACTAACCTGTCCGTGCGCTACCGCGCAGCCTCTTCGAGGATGAAGATGGCGGCGTCGGCCCGCAGGTTGGGGAGAAATCTCACCTCGGTGCACTTCCCGGAGGCGGAGGTTCGAAGCGGGATTTCGCGCAAGACCTTTAACCCAGCTTTCCGGCAGAAATCCCGGAAGTCATGGAGAGTGGTGAGGTGGATGTTGAGCGTTTCGTACCACTCATAAGGCAGCTTCAGTGTCTTGGGCATGCGGCCTTTGAGAAGAAGCTGCCAACGCACGCGCCAGTGAGCGAAATTGGGGAAGCTGACGACGCAGCGCTTGCCCACCCGCGCCATTTCCCGGATGAGCACCATCGGCTTATGCAATGCCTGAATGGTGTTAGTCGAGATCACGTAGTCCACCGACTTGTCCGGGTAGTCGGCCAGGCCTTCGTCCAAATCGCCATGATGAACACTGAACAGACCCCGGGCGACGCAGGCCTGGATGCAGGCATCCGATAGCTCGACGCCCTCCGCCCGGACTCCTTTCAGAACTTTGAGCGCCAGGAGAAGATCGCCCTCACCGCAGCCCAGGTCCAGGACGCGTGTATTCGTTTCGATGAGGCTGAGAATCAGCTTGTGTTCGGGAGCGAGGCGAACAACCGCCCCGGCTTCAGGCAAACTGACTTCTTCAGCCAAACCACCCATGGATTACGACTCCTGCCTCCACCCGTGGCTGAGAAAGTTGGTGATGAGCGAGCTCAATTGTCGCGACTCGAGCAAGAAAGCGTCGTGACCGTAATCAGTCTTAATTTCGGTGAAAATCGCGTCCGCATGCACGCGCCTTAGAGCGCTGACAATCTCTTTCGACTGGTAAGTCGGGAACAACCAGTCCGAGGAAAATGATATGACGAGGAACCTGGCCTTGACTCCGGCAAGGGCCTTTTCGAGGCTTCCGTAAGCCTGGGTCAGGTCGAAGTAGTCCATCGCCTTAGTAATATAGAGATAGGAATTAGCATCGAAGCGGCTAACGAAATGGTTTCCCTTATAACGCAGATAGCTCTCGACCTCGAAATCGGTTCGGAAATCATAACCATAGGCCGACTTGTCTTGCAGCCTGCGGCCAAACTTCTGGTGCATCGATCGGTCGGAGAGATACGTAATGTGGCCAATCATCCTGGCAATCGCCAAGCCACGGCGGGGGACCGCCTTCCCGTAGTAATCGCCTTCCCGCCAGTTCGGATCCGACTGAATGGCTTGCCGGCCGACCTCGTTAAAGGCAATGGCCTGCGCCGAGAGCCGGTTGGTGGTGGCGATCGGGATGGCGAGGCGCACCATGTCAGGGTAGCTGACAATCCACTGCAAGACCTGCATCCCGCCCGTTGATCCGCCCACAACACCGAGCAGGCGCTTGATCCCAAGGTGGTCGATAAGAACCTTTTGTGTGTCAACCCAATCGCGAATCGTCACCATGGGAAAGGAGAGCCCATAAGGTCGCCCTGTGCTAGGGTTAATGGAGCTGGGTCCGGTCGAACCCTGGCATCCCCCAATAACGTTGGAGCAAATGACAAAGTACTTCCTGGTGTCGAAAGCCCTCCCCGGGCCAATCATGATGTCCCACCAGCCCGGCTGCTTTTCCCGCGGATGATGGTACCCAGCGGCGTGAGCATCGCCGGATAGCGCATGAACCACCAGGATGGCATTATCACGTGCCTCATTCAGTTCGCCGTAAGTCTCATAGGCAAGCGTGATGGGTCCAAGCGTCCGCCCGCACTCCAGAGTCATCTCATTGGGAGGCTCGGCAAACGTGAGGTACTTGGTTTCGACAATTCCGACTGAGCCGGGTTCGTCCATTTTGTGCTCTTCCTCCGCGTGGTAGGCCCGCTTCGTCGCATATCTGGGAGTTTACTGTTCCATACCAAGCTCCGCCGCACCGACCTTCAGGCCGGGGCTAGGTCGAACGCCATTTTCACTTCTTCTCGGGACGCCAAACTAGCCGCGCCTTACTTTTGCGAAGCGTGCAGGGCCTGATCGAGATCAGCAATGATGTCCCGTACGTCCTCGATGCCCACAGACAAGCGCACATACTCAGGAGTTACCCCAGTCTGAGCCTGTTCCTCGGGCGTGAGCTGGGAGTGTGTCGTTGTGGCCGGATGGATGATCAGCGACTTCGCGTCGCCAATGTTCGCCAGGTGGCTGAACAGCTTCACGTTGTTGATCAGCTTGGCGCCCGCCTCTTTGCCGCCCTTGATGCCGAAACCCACGATTGCGCCCTGCCCGTCGGGCAAGTACTTCTTCGCACTTGCGTAGTCAGGGTGGCTAGCCAAGCCAGGGTAATTCACCCACGCTACGGCGGGATGTTTCTCGAGAAACTCCGCCACGGCCAGCGCGTTCTTGGAATGCCGCTCCAGCCGCAGGTGCAGGGTCTCCAACCCCAGCAGAGTCAGGAACGCTCCCCAAGGACTCTGCGCGGCGCCCGTGTCGCGCAGCCAGTGGGTACGAATGTAGATGATGTAAGCGATGTTGCCGATAGGCCGTAGCGCTTCCTCGAACACAATACCGTGGTAGGCGGGATCTGGCGCGGTGAACTCCGGCCACTTCTCCGGTTCCTTGGCCCATGGAAATTTGGCGCTGTCCACGATCGCGCCCCCGATGTGTACGCCGTGACCTCCAATGAACTTCGTGGTGGAATATACAACGATATCGAAGCCATGCTCGATGGGCCGGAACAACGCCGGAGTCAGGGCCGTGTTGTCGATGATCGTCGGCAGATGGTGCTGGTGCGCGATGTCGGTGAGCTTGCGATAGTCCGGCACGTCATTCTTCGGGTTGCCCGGCGTTTCCAGGTAAACCGCGCGGGTGTTCTTATCCACCAACTTGCTGATGTCCTCAGGCCGCTTGGGATCGAAGAATCTCACCTCGACGCCGAGTTTCGGGAAGGTCTGCGTGAACAGAGTCCAGGTCCCGCCGTAGAGGCTGTTGGCGGAAATGAAGTTCTGCCCCGCGTGTGTAATCGTCAGGATCGCCGCCGTCTCGGCGGCCTGGCCGCTGGAAAACGCCAGCCCGGCGGCGCCCCCGTCGAGCGCCGCCAGGCGCTTTTCCAGGACATCCGTCGTGGGGTTCATCAGGCGGGTATAGATGTTGCCGAACTCGCGCAGGGCAAACAGGTTGGCCGCGTGTTCCGTGTTATGAAACACGTAGCTCGTGGTCGAATAGATGGGGACAGCACGGGCGGTGGTTGTGGGATCAGGGACTTGGCCGGCGTGTAGCGCCTGTGTGCCAAGTCTGTATGCCGGTGTTTCGTTTGACAAGTTGGTTTCTCCTTTGTTCTCGATTCACTTTTTGGATTTTGGATAGACCCCTCGATCTGCCCCCAGAAGCTGCTCAGCCTTGAATCGTGAAATCGATCCGTTTTCGTGCATCGCTAGTTCTGTAGCACCAGCCTGCGAACTGCCTCAAACCGTGATGGCAGTCGCCGGGCTCAGGTATCGGTCTTCGAATTCCGCCAACCTAGGGCGAATGGCTTCCTGCCCTTCCAGGCCACTCTTCACCGCGCCAATGGTCTTGAGGCCATTGCCGGTGATGGTAATGACGATGGACCCGTCCGGCTTAAGTCTCCCCTGGGAAAGCAGCTTACGTGTCACAGCGACCGTGACCCCGCCGGCTGTCTCGGTGAAGATGCCTTCAGTTTCCGCCAACAGGCGGATGCCCTCCACAATTTCCTCGTCGCCAACATCCTCGCCGGCGCCGCCCGACTCGAGAATTCTCTTTACGGCAAGATAGCCGTCGGCAGGATTGCCAATGGCGAGCGACTTGGCGATGGTGTGTGGCTTCTGCGGCTCGATTTCCGGTGTGCCGCGTTTTACCGCCGTGGTGATCGGCGAGCAGCCCGTCGCTTGCGCGCCAAAAAACTTGGTGCCCGCCGGCTCTACCCAACCCAGCTCTTTCAGCTCTTCAAAGGCCTTGTAGATTTTGGTGATCAGCGCCCCGCCCGCCATGGGGACCACGATATTCTGCGGCAGGCGCCAGCCGAGCTGTTCGGCGATCTCAAACCCCACCGTCTTCGAGCCCTCGGCGTAATAGGACCGCAAGTTCACATTGACGATTCCCCAGGAGTACTTTTGCGCCACCTCGGAACAAAGACGGTTTACTTGGTCATAGTTGCCCTGGATCCTAACCAAGTTGGCCCCGTAGATTTGGGTGGCGACGATTTTCTCAGTTTCCAGGTCGGCGGGAACGAAGATAAAAGTCTTGAAACCCGCGGCGGCGGATTGCGCCGCAACGGCATTCGCCAGATTTCCCGTGGAGGAGCAGCCCACAGTGTCATACCCGAACTCGCGAGCTTTACTTAGCGCTACCGCCACCACACGGTCCTTGAAAGAAAGCGTGGGGTGATTGACCGCGTCGTTTTTGACGTAAACCTCGCGGGCTCCCAGGGCGCGCCCCAAGCGCGGAGCGGCAACGAGCGGAGTAAAACCTGTCTGCTGGCCCACCCACGGCTCGCCGTCGAGCGGCAGCAACTCACGGTACCGCCACATGTTTGCCGGACGCTCCGCGATGTCTTCGCGTCTCAGGTCTGCCCAGAGCTTCCCGTAATCGTAGACTACTTCCAAGGGCGCCCAACACTCCTCACAAGCCGCAAGCGGCTCCAAAGGATAAGTCCGGCCGCATTCCCGGCACTTGAGATGAACGGCGTAACTCACGATTCCTCCAATGGATTCCCGCGTGCGCGGGAATGGCCTGCTATGGATTCCCGCTTTCGCGGGAATGACCGGTAAGGCAGGGGTCGCATAAGCACCGGTCATTCCCGCGAAAGCGGGAATCTGTCACTTCTCCTTGCCTGCTCACCTGAGTTGGCCCGATTGTGGCTGGGGAATTAACGGAAGGTCGTCGAAGAGGCTAAAAACTCAAAAGCCCCTTCCGGCTGGGAAGAGGCTCATCAAAAATCTTTCGGCCCCTCTCATCTTCCCCATATCCGGGCGGGAATTGGCACCTGTCCCCCGATCTGTTATCGGGGCGGTTGTCGTGGCGTCATCGGGCCCGTCCCTCGGCCACTCTAGATGAGATTCAGGGTTACTGAATCAAATATTCAATTGTCACAAGTATGCTACAAAAACGGATGTGAGCGTGTCAAGAAAAAAAGAGATTATTTCGTCAGCAAGGGGAGATGCGGCGGCGCACCCACAGCCTGCCAACATCCTTTAGGGGAGAGCCAACCAAGGACCGCACCTTTGAATGCGCCCTTGCGGAGAAGTCAGAGCTCACTGCACCGGCCCTCGGGACCGGTAAGCCTGCTTGCGGTGGTCGGCGGCAATCATGAGGACGATGCCTGCCTCGTCGTCAATTTCGTAAAAGAATCGCCATTCTCCGACACGATACCGCCACGTGGGGGGCTCCCAATTCTTGAGGCGCTTAATGTTCGGGGCGAAATAAGGGTTCTGGCGAAGGATAGGGTAGACGTAATCTCGAAGCTTCGCCTCAATGCGCTTCTCTGCGGCTACCCCGAGACGCGAGAGGTCCTTCGAAAACTGCCGGGTCTCGAAGATTCTATAGGAAGGATATGAACCGGCCTTGCCGCTTTCGGGCATCTCGTGAACCAGCCTGGAGCCGCTTCACCAACTCGGGCCGCGAGACAATTTCCGCCATTTCGGCGTCGTCTACAAAGCTGCTTTCGAGCAGGTGTTGCAGCGCCGCGTTTGCTATAAGGTTGGCGAGCGATCGCCTCTCGGCCTTGGCTGCCCGAGCAAAGGCCTGGTAGGTTTCGTCGTCCAACCGCATGGTCAGCGTCTTGGGCATCATCAATCCTCTTCAAATGTATTCGCTTTGAATATAAAGGAATACAAGCCTGATGTCAAGCGGTCGTGTGGGAGGAGCAAACAATCCGATCGAGATTCTTCGCTGGGCTCGGAATGCCGCTGGGGCCGTCCGTAAGCTCTCTCACCGTGCGGAGGGAAGCGCCCGCCAGCGGCGTTCCGCCTCGCGACGCAACGCGGGAAGAAGCAGCAGGCGGACCAGCACCATGCCCACACCAAAGCGGCGATAGTAACGGCGAAATTTGGCTTGCGCCTCGGCATCTGTACCCACCGCGCGGGTTTCTGTCGAGAATCGGCAGCGGTCCTCGTCCAAGGGGTCAGCTTCGAGGGTCCAAACGATTTTCACCTGACCCGGTTCGCAGAACTCTGCGAACCGGTCGGGAGGAATCGGCTTCATGACGACATCCGCCAGCCATGGTTGGCAGACAGCTCCCGCCACAAGCCAACGGCCCTTTTCCTCGGCGAGGACGCCCCAGCCCATTTGCAGTAACTCTTTCACAAATCCCTGCGACCAGTCCGTTCCCCGCCCTTCGGCGCCCAACATCAACGCCCGCAACCGGAAGATGGCCCGCACCAGGGGCAGCGAGCGCAGGTCAAGTGACCAGGCGGTGTCAAGCACGAACGCCGCGGGCGCGCGAACGATGGTCTGATGCCTGTGTCGCATCCCCGGATCAGGGATGAACCGGTCCAGGAGGGAGGATGTGGGACGGCTGAGCATGTGAAGATGAGAGTGCTTTCCGATTCCCCTCCTTGATAAGGAGGGGATAGGGGTGGTTCAGAGTGTTTTCCGTGTCCACCACCCCTACCCCGTCCTCGATCGAGGAGGGGAATCGCTTCGCGCGCTACCCGCCGGTTCCGCTTGCGGCCGTCCGTGGAGGCGGGGGCACGACCGCCATGGGCACTCTTGCGAAGCCGACGCGGTCGTGCGCGGGATCGAGCACATTTACTTGCAGGGTGTAGCGCCCCGGATGGAACTTCTGTAGCGGAATCTGCACAAAATAGCTAGCTTCGCCATCCGAAGACTTACCCACTTTTCCGGTAAAGGGGCCGGCATCCGCCACCTTCGCTCCCATTCGGAAAAAGGCCAGCGCCACCGAGGGCGGGACTGCGGCGGCATTTGTGGCTTGCGGCGTGGTTGCTTTCGAGGCCGGTTTCCCTGTGTAGGACTGAAGCAGCACGTAAAGGTCCTGATTGGTTCGGAACACTTTCGTCACGCTGGGCAATACGGATTTATCTTCCAGCTTCAGCGGATTGTCATTTTCGCCTTTGGATTTGCTCCTGCGCCCGCCCTTCGCCTCATCGGCTTTCACTTCGTTCGAAAGCACCACCGAACTCAGGGAGAGTCCGCCCGTCGAGACCGGGGGCAAAACCAGTGGCTCCTCAAAGGTCCCCATTTTCCCGGACTGGTTTTCCCTGACCAGGACTTTCAATTGGTATTTCCCCGGAGGCAGGACCAGGCTCCCTTCATAGAGGAAATTGCCGGCCAGCAGCATGTCGTAGGATTCGCCGCTCACCTTGACGGGCAGCGTGTCGCGCAGCACCCCCACCGGCTTTCCGGTCGGGTCGGTGGCCCGCCAGATGAAATCGAATTCCGTCTCATGCGTGTTGGATTTCTTCAGCAACTGCACCGCCGAACCAGGAATTTTGGCCGCCAGCGCAACATAATAAGTGTTGTCGGGGCGAAGGAAATACGCGGCATCAATCACAAAGGGCAAGTCAAGAAACGGCTCATCGAGATTAATGGCTTGCTGAAGCTGGGCTTCTTTATCTTCGCGAGTGAACTGGCGAAAATTCTTGGGCGCGTAATAGCCGGGCCGGGCTTCAACTTTCATGCCGGGACGGGTTACCTCGACACGGATTTTGCGAAACCGCCCGTCGGAGCGAGTGTTGGTGGGAGAATAGCCGAGCAAGTAATAGCTGGAGTTTTCTGACTGGATTTCTTTGAAAGCGTCGCCAAAATCGTTCGTATCGTAGAAAGTTCTGCCTCCGGTATCCTGCGCCAGGGAGGCCAGCGTTTCCCGGCTGCTGTGCATGGAGGAAAACTGGGAGGACGTCGCCACATCTCTGTACACCGCCGAACCGGAAGGACTGGCAGCAGTTGCATCGCCACCGGGCGGCAACGCCAACAAGCCGCGCGCATCCATGGTGTACAACGAGACGTCCGACTGGTTGGCGGCCGCGACGGTGGCCAGCAACTGCGCCTGGTTTTCGATCCCCGTGCTGGTAATGCCGCTGGAAAAGTGTATGACCGACTTCCTCCCCGGAACGCCGCGCAACATCTGCGCCAGGGATTCGATAGCGGCAAGCTTCTCGTCGGTGTTGAAGATATTGAACTCCGTCTCGTCAGGCGTGAAGGCATCGGAGACATCCTGCGTCACTACTTCCTGGCCCAACGCGTCGGTGCTACCGGCCGCGCCCACGCTTCCATTGGCGGACAAGTTCGACGATTCCTCCCCCAGCAGGATGCCGTTGATTGATTTGGAAAGAGCATCGCGGTCGTTGGTGAAGTTTTGGACCACCTGCAAGCTCGAGGTGTAAGTGACAACCGCCACCAGATCCGCAGGAGTCAACCTTTGCTTAACGAAGGTGTTAGCTGCCTTCAGTGCGCGCATCAGATCGTCCGGTTGCATTGAGGACACGTCGAAGAATAACAAAGTGAGCCGGTGGTCCTGCAAGACGCGCGCCGGGGAAACATTGGGTGGGAGTTTTGCCAAGTCGATGATCGGCGGCGGGCCATTGGCCGTGCTTGCCTGCGCCAACTTCTCGACGTTCTCCAGGCTGAAGGAGGTGATGGTTTGCGGCACCCCGTCTTCAAAAACCCGGAAGTCTTTCGCCTCGAGGTCGGTCACCGGTTTTCCCTTGGCTGTTACACGGACGTCTACCAACACCACGTTCGTCTGACTCTGCAAGACAAAACCTTGCCGAGGTGTGCCCGCCTGGGGTGTACCGCCCTGCTGTGCGCCGCCTGCACCCTGTCCTTCGAGGGCCAGCGGCACCACGGACAAACCAAGAACCAGCCCTGCGAGTGAGAGCTTGCCCAGGAGAATTCGTACGGTTCGCTGCATCTTCGTGTCCTTCGAGTCAAGGAGTTGAGAAGTCGAGGAGTCAAGAAGTGTCCTAATTTGATTGTAGCGCTGGCCTTTACAGGCTGCGGAAAAGCGCATCCCGTTGTCATTCCGAGCGGAGCGAGGAATCTCGCTCTGGTTTGTTTTCAAGGCGCTGCGAGATTCCTCGTCGCCTACGGCTCCTCGGAATGACAGGCGAAGAGGGTCTTTCCGCAGCATCCTTAGGCCAGCTTTTGCCGACCTAACGGTCGGCGCTACGCCCAAACTAGGACAGTACACGACTTCTCGACTCCTCGACTTCTCGACTTCTCGACTGCTCTTTCGACCTTCAACTCCCCTCAGAAATTCAAGCGTAGCATAAAGACCACGCTGCGCATGGCTCCCACGCTGGTCACGCGCCCGAAGCCTTGCCCGTTGACGGTTGTGGACAGGCCCGCGAACTTTGGCGTATTGAAGATGTTGTTCGATGAAATACGGAAGTCGCCACGAATCCCGCGCTCGCGGGAGAAAGTCACCAACTTGTCCAGCGACATATTGAAATTCACCGTACCCGGCCCGGGAATCGTGTCGCGTCCCGCATCGCCGTACTCCCCGGGGTCCGGAAGCGAAAAAGCAGCAGTATTAAAGAAATCCAGCGTGGTCCGCTGCGAGCGGGGCAGCTCAACAGGCAGGCCCGTGGCGTCCGCGCGCAGGTTGGAGATTGCTGCCGTACCCGCACGGTTGCTGAGGTTGCCCAATATCTGGGCCGTGTACGGCGTACCGGACTGGATAGTCGTGACGCCGCTGAGCTGCCAGTTCCCCAACACCCGGCCCGCCGCGCCACCTTTGTTGAGCCAACGGCGCTGCTCACCGAAGGGGAGTTGATAGATGTCGTTGATGAGCAGCTTGTTTCGCACGTCGAAACTGGAAAGCCCACGTTCAGCCTGCAAGTCGAGATAGTTCTGAGCCACGGTCCTTCCCGCGCCGCCCACACTCGCCGCATCGTCAATCGACTTCGAAAAAACATAGTTACCGCTCATCGAGAAGCCGCCGTGGAACTGGCGGCGCAACCCCACTTGCAGGCCGTGATAA
>Ga0187782_10003302_pt1 | contig 12016 bp, 11 predicted proteins | sample 0715_SJ02_MP15_2_FD_132454 | JGI IMG/M metagenome (GOLD analysis project Ga0187782, IMG submission 132454) | Tropical peat soil microbial communities from peatlands in Department of Meta, Colombia - 0715_SJ02_MP15_20_MG | ecosystem: Environmental > Terrestrial > Soil > Wetlands > Peat | place...
TCGAACCGACGACCTCTTCCATGCCATGGAAGCGCGCTCCCAGCTGCGCCACAGGCCCACTTGGTACGGCAATTGTTACTTGATTCTCGCTTAGCTTGGCCGCCGCGTCAAACTCGAATCGGACTCGACTCGGGTAGTCAACGTCAAATAGGATATGGTTGGCAAGAAGCTAAGGACACGATCGGAGCCCCATGTCGAACTCGTGGAATATTCTCGTTCGGTCGTTTTTCATTCTCATCGTTGCGCTTGCCCCTGCGGCGGCGGGCGCGCAAGGTGCAACCGGCCAGGCCAGCGGGGTGCAGCCGCCGGTTGCTTATGCGTCGGTCAGCGAACTGAACGGCATTCTGACGCAATTGCAGAAAACGGCGCAAGGTATGCAATCCGATCTCGCAAAGACGCGCATCGAAAAATGGAAGACCGACGGCGCGACCAAGCGACAGGCGCTGGAGAACGTGGAGTCTATCCAGCGCAACTTGAAGTTGGCGCTGCCGGAAACGATCGCGCAACTGAACAACGCACCGGAAGATGTGGGAGTGAGTTTCAAGCTCTACCGCAACCTCGATGCGCTGTACGACGTCTTTGGTTCGGTGGTGGAATCGGCGGGGGCCTTCGGATCGAAGGATGAGTTTCAGAGCCTGGGCAACGACATGAACGGACTCGAGAGCGTGCGTCGTGCGTTTGGCGAGCGCATGCAGAAACTGGCCTCCGGCAAGGAAGTCGAGTTGACGCGTTTGCGCGCGCAGGTCAAGACGCTGTCAGCGGCACCACCTCCACCACCGAAGAAGATCGTCGTGGATGATACCGAGCCGCCGAAGAAGCCGGCCGCGAAAAAGAAAGTGACGAAACCGACCCCGCCGGGGGCGACGAATGCTCCGCCAAGTGCTTCGCCGACCCAATGACGCGGTGGATATTCGGCTCTTGGCTCTTAGCTCCTAGCTCTTAGCATTCGCCCAAGCGGGATTTGTGAGCTAAAAGCTAATAGCCCAAGGCCAAGAGCTAAAAGCCCTGCAAACATAAGACTTACCCCGGGAACTCCGCCGCTTCCTTCGGAGTCTAAATAACTAAGCGGGAAAGGTCGCGCGGGGGTAGCTTTGTGCAACAATTAATGTTCCCGCCCAGGGCCACAATGACTCTATAATTGAGGGGCAACGCCATCATGGCGGGAGCTACTACATTGGTCGATCTTGCCAGCGTTATCGGGGCTCGAACTGAGGAATCTGCCGTCATCGCCGAACTGAAGGCGGGATCCGAGGAGGCCTACTCCTGGCTGATCGGCGAGTTTCATCAACCGATCTACGGGCTCATCTATCGCATCGTAAACGATCCGTCGGACGCGGCTGACACCACCCAGGATGTCTTTTTGAAAGTCTTCCGTGGGATGAAGCATTTCCACGGCGAGTCGAGCCTGAAGACATGGATTTACCGCATCGCGCTGCACGAGGCCGCAAATCGTCAGCGCTGGTGGTTCCGGCACAAGGCACAGGAAACCCCGATTGATCCCATTGCAGCGGGTGAATACGAATATTCCGGAGAAGCGCGGCTGGTCGATCCGGGCGAGTCGCCGTTTGAAAAGTGCGCTCATGGAGAAGTGCGCGAGGCCGTGGCGCAGGCCCTGCAACAGGTGCCCGAACCTTATCGGACGGCTTTGATCCTGCGCGATCTGGAAGAAATGTCGTACGAGGAGATCGCTGAAGTTCTGGTGATTTCGCTGGGAACCGTGAAGTCGCGCATCACGCGCGGGCGCGACGCGCTGCGCAAGAAATTGACTGGATATATCCGGGAAGTAGGTCCGGAGTTGGGGCTATTCCCTCCCGCCGATGAGCGTGCTTCCAACCACCGGCACAACCAGGCAAGTCAGAGTTCGGAAGAAAGTTCGGAAGAAAGTTCGCGAGCAAGTTCGCCCAGTGGCAGAGAAGTTGAGGTGACGCCATGAAGTGCGATGAAATGTCCTGTGCTAAGGTCAAGAAGTTGTTCTCACCCTATCTCGACGGCCGGGTGAGCGGGTCGGAGATGCGCGCGCTCACGCGCCACCTGGATCGGTGTGACGGTTGCGCGCGGGAATATGCCGCGACCATGCGTACGCAACAGTTGCTTGCCAGTCTCGGTCCGAAGAAGGCTCCGGCCGACTTGGCCTTGAAGTTGCGGGTTGCGATTTCGCGCGAGGCGGCCCAGAAGCGCCGCCCGCGGTTTGAAGGCGTGCTGGTGAGGCTCAGCAATGCGCTGAACGCTTTTATGGTTCCGGCCACGGCGGGGCTGGTCAGCGCTGTATTGTGTTTCGGGCTGCTGTTGGGCTTCTTTGCCTTGCCGGCAGAACTGCGGGCCAGCAGCGCGGATGTTCCACTGATGCTCTACATAGGGCCGCGACTCGAACAGTCGGCGTTCGGCGCGTCGCTCGGCAATATGGGTGACGATGCGGTGGTGATTGAAGCCTACGTGGATGCCAATGGCCGCGTGGAGGACTACCGCATCCTGTCGCAACCGGACGACGCCAAGGCGGTGCTGCCGCAGTTGAAGAACCTGTTGATTTTCACGACCTTCCATCCGGCGCTTTCCATGGGGCGCCCGACAACCGGGACTGCCGTGCTGTCGTTTTCGAAAGTTAGCGTGAAGGGTTAGCGGCAGACGCTGCCGAGCTGGGCTGTCCCGCTTCGCTCCCAATAGCGCCAATTGCTGAGCTGAGCGCTCGCTATTTCTTTCACCCTTCCCAAACGAACGCGTCGAACACTCTGCTGGATTCGAAGCCGATGCGTTTGTAGAGGGCAATGGCGCGGTCGTTGGCCTCGGTTACCGTCAGCGAGATGAAATGAAATCCCCGGCCGCGGAGATTTTTCGTGGTGGCGGCGAGCATGGCTTCGCCGAGGCCAGCGGAGCGGAATTCGGGGAGCACGCACACCTGGGTAATGTGGCCGACGTCGGGGCGCACCAGCGAGCAGAGGATGAGGCCGACCAGCGTGCGCGTGCGGCGCTGAAAGACGGAGAAGGATGCTTGGGGATCGAAGGTGCCGCATCCGGGGAAGCGCACGATATTGTTCAGAAAGCGCAGCGAGCCGGCGAGAGTGCGGTACTGATCGTTGATCTCGGAATCGACGTGGCCGCGGTAGGCGGCGGTAATCAGGGCGGCGGCGGACTGGTATTCCTGGTCGGACCAGGGACGGATTTCGAACTGGGACGGAAGCGGCGGCAGCGACGCCTGCGGATGCCGTGCAATCTCGAAATTCATAAAGACGCGGGGATGGCGGCTGAAGCCCGTTTGCAGGAAGGGGCGCGCGACTTCTCCAGTGTTTTGCGCCAGCAACTGCGCCTCGACGCGATGAATGCCGGGCGACTGCTGCAGGGTCTCGATGACGTGGGTGAGTAGTTGTTCTTCGACCTCGTGACGGGTGGGACTGCGGTCTCCATCGCGGACATGTTCGCGAACGAAGAGGTCGCCGATAACGCCCTTGCTCTGCTCGTAGACGAAGAAGGAATAGCCGAAGATGCTGCCGCGCTCAATGGCGGCGTAGCCGGGAAGGATCTTGGCGTCCATGTAGCGGAGGATCATCTCGGCGGAGGTCGCGTAGTCCCACGAGAGCTGGCGCCCCCACATGACAATCTCATCTTCCAGCAGCGGGCGAAGGTCACCGGAAGAAAAATGTCGGAGATCGAGGATTTCCATAAACAAGGTCTTAGGTCTCAGGTCTCAGCAAAAACAGAATGCGAGATTCTGCTGCCTCGTCTGAGTCCGGCGCGCGACACCTGACACATGAGACCTTTCTTTATTTTCCCACCCAGTACAGATCCAGCCCCTGCCCTGGGGTGCTGGTTAAATATTATACTCGGCGTCCGGGAACGAGTTGGGCGACTTGGGATTCGGTACCTTGTGCGGCAACCAGGACATGGGCTTCGGCTGGGATCTCGCCGTCTTCGTATGGTTGTACCGGACGATTGAAATAAAACTCGAGGCCGTATCCCAGAACGCGATTGACGTGATAGACGGCGATGGGGACCGGTTCGCGCGAAAAGGCCTGAATGCTTTGGGCAATGGGACGCGCGGATTGGGTGGCGTCGATGGCGGGAGCGGCCACACGAATGACGGCGCCTATGCTGACCACGACGGCGAACATCGTCACTGGGCGCAGCAGACGTCCCCCTGGCCTGGACAGGAGCGCAACGCTGATGCCGAGCGCAAAAACCGCGGCGATGACAGCGGCGACGTAAACTCCGGTTCCCCACAGCAAGTGATGATTCATCGCGATGGAGGCGGCGGAGAGCGCGGCAAATATCAGCGCTCCGCAGAGAACTCCGTGAGCGGCCGCGAACGGCAGTGAAAACTTATTTTCCTTGCTGCGGCGGGCGGCGAGATATTCGGCGATCAAGAGCGCTCCTGCGGGGACGGCAGGCAAAATGTAACCGGGCAGTTTCGATTGCGATGCGCTAAAAAACAGAATAGGTACGAGCATCCAGATAACGAGTAATAGCGGCCAGGACGCTTCTGGGCTGGAGAAAGCCTGTTTCCCTTTAGCCCAGACCAAGCGAACGCGTTGGGCGACGGCGAGGATGAGCGCGAGCGTCCAGGGCATCATGGCCAGCAAAAACACGGGCAGGTAGAACCAGAAGGGCTGGTGGTGGTGATAGACGTCGTGCGAGAAGCGCGCCAGATTGTGTTCGAGGATGAAGAAGCGGAAAAATTCCGGATTGCGCAGTTGAACGGCGATATACCAGGGCAGCATGACGGCGAGGTAGACGGCGATGCCGGGGATCCAGAGGGTGCGCGGGATGGCACGCCAGTCACGCTTTACGGCGACGAAGAGAAAGATGATGACCGCGGATAGAGCGGGGGCGACCGGGCCTTTGCCCAAGGTTCCGAGCGCCAGGGCAACGTAGAAAACGGCGAGATAAATGTGCCGGTTGTTTTCGTACCAGGCGTACCAGGCAAGCAATGCGATAGAAAAAGCGGCGGCGAGCGGCATGTCGGTTGCGGCGGCGCGCGCAAATCCAATGACGCCGGCGCAACTGGCCGTGATGAGGGCGCCGTCGAGTTCACTGCCGGGGCGGAAGCGGCGGAGGAACAAATAGATGGCTGCAATGAGCAGGGCAGCGTCAAAGGCAGCGGGCAGGCGGGCGGCCCGGTCGGAGACGCCAGCGACACGGAAGGACAGCATCGCCTGCCAGTAATACAGAACCGGCTTTTCGAGCCACGGCTTGCTTTGCAACGTGGGCGTAATCCAATCGGAGCGATCGAGCATTTCGCGCGCTATTTGCGCGTAGCGGGGTTCGTCGGCGCCAACAAGGCCGAAGGCGCCGAGACCGTAGAAGAAAAGGAATCCGCAGAACGCCACTAGCAGCAGCACATCGGTCCGGGTTCGCGGAGTCGTTCCTTGCTTATTCATGGCATGTCAGGCAGGACGAGGCCAGAGTGAACTCGGGCTGGTGCGCTGGCGTTCATGGTCGCGTCCGTTAGCTCGTTGCTGAGTTCGCGTCCAAGACTACAGGTTCTCGGTGCAGGCGATCGACAATTTGGGATACGGCGACGGCCAGCGGTCCCTCAATCGAACAGCCGCTGGCGCATTTGTGACCGCCACCACCAAAATGCTCGGCCACGGTGGAGACATTCACTGCTCCTTTGCTACGGAGGCTGACGCGATACCGGCGATCGGGGAGTTCGCGAAAAAAGATGGCGACCTGCACGTCGGCGATAGAAAGCGCATAGTTGACCAAGCCCTCGCAATCCTCTTCGCGGGCGCCGAAACGCTGCATCTGTTCCTGCGTGACCCAGATCCAGGCCAGCGAACCTTCGCGATGCATATTAGACAGCGCGGCGCCAAGCAGCCGAAGTTTGGCCGTCGAATGTCCGAAATAGATAGGCCGCGCACAAAGCGCAGGGTCGGCCCCGGCGAGCACGAGTTCGCGCGCAACGGTGAAAGTGTGCTCGTTGGTGCCTTCAAACATGAAGGACCCGGTGTCGGTCATGAGCGCGGTGTAGAGACAAGTGGCAATGTCGCGATCGACGGGGACGCACGCCAGCCGCGCCAGACGGAAAACGAGTTCGGCCGTGGCCATCACCGTGGAATCGATCCAGTTGATGTGGGCAAAATTGCGGCCGCTGGCGTGATGGTCAATGTTGATGAGGAAACATTTTTCCAGACCTTCAAGCAGCGTGCGCCTGATGCTGTCGCATTCGAGCAGAATGACGGCATCGTTCCAGGGGACAACATCTGTCTGAATGACGCGATGGGCGAAGGGAAGGTTCTGATAGATGCGGGGGACGCCATCGTGCATAACCACTTCGGCATCCTTTCCCATGACGCGCAGGATCTGCCCACAGGCGAGGGCGGATCCGATGGCGTCTCCGTCGGGACGGGCGTGCGAAGTCACCACCAAGCGGCCACGCGACCGAATTTCTCGTAGAACCCGCTCTAGCATGACGCGCTCTTAGCTCTCGGCCCTTAGCTTTCGGCTCTTAGCTCTTGCCTTTCAACTTTCAGTTTTCGGTTCCCCGACCGGATTCCCCGTTGTTGCATCCCGCTCACGTAGGGACAAGCACCCCCCGCCCGTCCAAGCCGAGCGCAGCTCGGCAGTTGCCTGTGCCCAAGGCAATCCGCGATCAGCTCCCTATCGGGGCATCGCTTTAGCGATGCCGTAAGTTCCCAGACATCAGCCGCCCTTCACAGGCCGGGTTCGGCGCCTTTCCGGCTGCGTTTCTTAGCGCGGCCGAGAAGCTCGTCCACCCGGCTCTGCAATTGATCGGCGCGATCGATCTGGAAATAAAGTTCCGGAGGGCGGCGCAGACGCAGGCGTTCCGCGAGCTCGTGGCGCACGAAATTCTTGGCAGCCGCGAGCCCTTCGAGAGTGCGTTCGGCCTCGGCCTCATCGCCGACAACGCTGACCATGACGCGTGCGGAACGGGCGTCCTGGGCCATGACCACGGCGCTGACGCTGGCCAGCCCTATGCGAGGATCGCCGAGCTCGCCTTCGAGGATGGTTTCAATCTCTTCGCGGATGGCCGCGCTTAGCCGTCCGCGATGATACTTCTGGCCACGACGCTCCACGGCACACCTCGAATAGGAAAACTTATGAGAATATCAGAAATGTCAAGTCCGCCATGGGTGGTGTCCTTCCCCGCGCGGCGACTGTGGCGCTGCCGTCCCGGCGGCTGTCCGGCGGGCATCATACCCGCCGAGCCGAGGGCGAGGACGCCCTCGGGACAGTCGGCAAGGCCTGCCCTGAGCTTACCGAAGGGATGCAGGCGCTACTTCGGTCGCAATGGCCAAATTAGGACACTACCCTGCCGTGTTGTATATGGTCTCAATGGAGCTGGATGTCCGGCGCGACAATCGGCAGCCCGAGGCTCCCCAACGAGTTACCGTTTCAAAGCGTCTTCTTGCTGGCTCGAGCCCAAGCCGCTGCGCTCGCTACGTGGTTTCGTGCGGTTTCAAGCCGTGCTTTCTCGGCCAGCAGCCGCACCTGCAGGTCGGGCAGGAAATGTTTCAGTCTCTCCAGATTGCCGCGGTATTCCAGTGATTCTTTTTCAAGCGCCGCAGCGTCGCCGGAATGTGCCGGCGGGCGCCGCAGACATTCCGCTGCCCGCAGAAGCTGGCTGAGTATGTCCGAGAAGTCCTGCGGCCTGATGCTCGAACAGTGCTTTCGTTCCGGACGTAAACGCAGCAGTGTGGAACGCAGGTTCTCATTCACCTGCCGCAAGGTCTCGAGCGCGTCCGGCGGCATTATCCCTTCCACTCCATGCGCACTTGATCGGACTCGGGTTTGGCCGCGGCGCTAGCGACCATGCCCGCCGCAGTCGTGGCCGACGGCCTCTCCGCCCGGTCAACTACGATCCATGCTTCTCGCACTGCCAGCAAGTCCGTGATCAGCTGGGTCACCACGCGTTTCGAAGGATGAAATTGCACCCACATCAGACTCTGGCGCACCGCGTTATAAAAATTGTCGAGATCCTTGGCGACCTTGCCTCCCTTGGCAAAGTCCAGTGACGATTGCAGATGCCCGACGATCAGGATCGCGTGTTTGATGCGCTTGCTCCGCCGCTCGATCTCGTTCTGCTCGATGGCGACCGCTGCTTGCCGCAGATCTTCGATCATCTGCTCGTAAAGCCGTATCACTAATTCTATGGGGTTCGCGCCCCGAACCGTCGCCTCTCGATACGACTGTTGGATATTCATTACCATGCGCCTTTCGATTAACTGCTAGTACTGCCCGTGTCACTGGTTCCGCTCGTGCTACTCGATCCACTCGTGCCGCTCGATCCGCTTGTGCTGCTCGTTCCGCTTGTGCTTTCCCCGGAAGTCGGGGTGGTGTTCGTGCTCGGGGTCGTGCCCGTGATTGACCCATTGGAAGTGATTGATCCCAGCGCGGCGGTGACTTCCTGCAGCGTGAAGGGATACTCCTCGAGACTTGCGTTGACGCTGTCGAACTCCTGGGTCAACTCGGCTTGTTGGGCCGCCAACTGAGTCTGAAAGTTGGTTATTTCGGTCTGAACGTCGCTCTGTTCACTCTGGTTTTCGGCCAGATCCTGGTTCAGAATCCCTACCGACGGATCAGTCAGATTGGTCAGGTCGGCGTTGATGTTGTCGGCAAAACCAGTGGAGTTGGAATTGGTGAAGAAATTCTGCACCGCCGCGGGATTGGAGGTCAGCGCGTCGCTGAGCGTGCTGCTGTCGACGGTCAGGGTGCCGTCGTTGTTCATGGTGATGCCCAGCGCCGCCAGGTTCGAGAAGCCACTGCTCACCGAAGTCGAGTCGGTAGTCGCGTAGGCTATGTCCGCTGCCAGGCTGGACTGCAACATTCGCAGGTCGGTGTCCGATCCGAGCGGTCCTTCCTGGCTGGTGGAGGGATTGACCGTGAACTGGGTATTGATGTCGCCGATTACCGTGTTGTATTCCGTAACAAAATTGTTGATCGAGTTGGTGATGGAGGTTGTGTCCGGGCCCACCGTCACTGTTACCGGCGTGGCCGGATCGGCGCTCACCAGGTTCAGCGTCACGTCCGGAATCGCCCCCGTCACGGTATTGCTCGTGCTGGCGTACGGGATGCCATTGATGGAGATGTCGGCGTTGGTTCCCCCGACCGGCGGCTCGAATGTCAAACTGGTAGTGTTGCTGCCGCTGTCGGTGGGGATGGACAACGCCCCGGCAGCGCCTGTCGCCTGGCTATAGATCGCCAGCCGCGCGCCGTCGGCGTCCGTCACTACGCTGGCCGTGATGCCCCAGTTGTTGCTGGCGCTCTGCGAATTGATATAAGAGGCAAGCGTGGTGAGGGTGTCATTGCTGCCCGCCGTGATGGCAATGTTTGCCGTCGTCCCGCCCGATCCTCCAATCTGCACCGTTAGATTCCCGGTGGTCGAGCCGCTCGGCAAAATTGAGGTCTTGGCGTTCGTTACTTCGTCCGTGTACAGCGTCCCGGTTGTCGCCAGACTGCTCACCACCACGCTGTAGTTGGCCGCCGTAGCCCCCGTCAACGCCGTGCCGGTCACGATGGCCGACTCCGATGAGTTGGCCGTGACTGCGGTTAGCGCTCCGTTCGTGCCCGTGAGCCCGCTCGCGGCGGTCGCCAGGTTAGACAAATCAGTATTGATGCTGGTGAGCGCGGTCGCCTGCGTTTGCAGCGTCGTCAGATCCCCCTGCCACGCTGTCAATTGCCCGCTCTGGGCGGCCTGAATCTCGGCAACCACGGAATTCACATCAATCCCGTTTCCATTCAACAGAGATGCGGCGTTAAAGCTAATCCCCATGGACGGTTTCTCCTTCGCTCAACGCAACTGCGATTGCCTGCTCAACCCTCTGTTCTTAGCTGCTAGGCCGTGCAAAACCGCGTGTTTGGTCTTGTCCAGGTACCGCTTGTCCAGCTAGATACTGAATGGTTATCTGGTCCTTAACCTCGGGATCTTGGTGCATTTCGATTGCATCCTGTGGCAGTTCGTCGGTAGAGGGAGGAATTTTTCGCGATAGAGTTTTCTTGTTTTGGTGCAATTCCTGAAACGGGCCGGACTGCATCTTTGCCGCTCCTACATCGCTCGCTTCAGCATGGCGCGGCCGGCGCTTTTGAGTTCGCGGCCGGCGTAGCTCCTGCATGGCAGAAGACCTCCCGCCGGATCGGTACCCATGGCCCACTACCCCCGGAAGAACGCAAAGGAGGCGGTTGGTTGTCCGCCTCCTTTTGTGCCAAGCCCCTGTACTTACTGCAACAGCTTCAGAACAAGTTGCTGCTGCTGGTTCGCCTGGGCCAGAGCGGAAATACCGGTCTGCTCCAGAATCGAGTACTGGGAAAGGTTGGCCACTGCCGAGGGAATGTCCGCGGCTGTGACGTCGTTTTCCGCCGAAGTCAGGTTCTGCGTCTGGTTGGTGATAACGTTGGAAGCAGCCTGCAATCGGTTGACGGTGGCGCCAATATTGCCGCGCAGTCCGGCAACGGTGGCGACAGCGGCGTTGATGAGCGTCAGGGCAGCCTGAGCGTCGGATTGAGTCAACAGGTCGTTGATCGATCCAGACGTGCCCCCACTAAAGAGCGCGCCGCTGAAGGTGTTCGCCCCCGACCCCGTGGTCGACGAAGCGATAGTGTTGCCGACGGTGCCCTTGGTCAATGCGGTGAATACGACTTGGTCTAACCCAGTCGTCGCATTTGTCGAAACCGCTGCCGAGGCGGCAGTATTGACGCCTGCGCTGCTTCCGTAGGCGTAGGTTTCACCCGAGCCGGACCCGCCATTGACGGCATTCACCAGGTTGTTGAGGCTGGCAGCTTCGGTAGAGCCCACCAGAACTTGGATCTGATTTGCCGTCGGAGTGGTGAGGGCGGCCACGAAGTTGTAGGTCTGGTTCCCCACCGTCACGCTGTCGCCAGCGGCGGCGGCCGGAGCAGCTCCGGCATTGACGCCGCCAGTGAAATCCAGGGTAGCGAAGGAACCGGCGCCTGTGGACACCCCGCTGATCGTGTTGCCGGTGGTGCCCGCGTTATCGGCGGTGAACGTGACCGTGGTTCCCGTACTTGCGCCCGCCGAGACTTGAGTATTTTGGGTAGTTCCGAGGCCGTAATTGGTTCCGGCGCCGGTCCCTTGGTTGACCGCAAGCACCAGGTTTGCCAGAGCGGTCGCTTCGACGCCGGTCCCGGTAGTGCCGCCGCCGAGCACCTCGTTGGCTGTGGGAATAGTGCTGAGGGCGGCAACGAAGGTGTAGGTTTTGCCACCTACCGCCACCGTGCTCCCCGCTTGGCCGCCAGTTAAAGTGGCGCTGCTGGCGGTTAGGCCTGCATTCGCCACTAAGGCGACAGAGTTACCCGTGCTGGTTCCGTTGCCGACTCCGTTAATGTTTGCTGTGACGGTCACCACGCCCGAGTTTCCCGAGGTTGTGACGGCTGCCGTAGCATTGGCGTTGGCGGCGGTTACGCCTCCAAATTCGACTCCCGCGCCACCGCTGGTGTTGTTGATCGCAGCCGCCAGGTTGATCAGGGCTTGAGCGTTACTACCCCCGATAACTACCTGATTGGCGGAGCCGTTAAGGTTAGCGGCGGTATTCACGAATGAGTAGAGCGTGCCTCCGACCTGCACCGTGTCGGTGTTATTGATAGCAGTAGCGGCGGCGGCGGTCAGCGTAGCAGATGCAGCGAGGGCGTTCGTCGGATTAGCTCCTGTCAGGACGTCGGTAGCCGCAACGGCAGGCGCGCCAGCCGCTTGACTCAGGGTACCGGTGGCGGCGACCGCTCCTCCCAGGCCCAGGCCGTTGGAGGACAGTGTCCCGGTGGTCACACCGATTTGGCTGCTGCCGCTGGTGCTGCCGTCGCTCAGGAAGACATTCAGAGTATTCGCAGTGAATACCTGCCCCCCGTTAAAGTTGGTGGTGGAACCGATACTGTCGATTTCCGCCTTGATCGATTGATATTCGGCATCCAGCGCGGTGCGCTGCGAATTGGATACCGTGCCGGTAGCGGATTCGGTGGCCAGCGTGACCGCGCGGTCGAGCAGCGTGGTGACCTGAGAAAGCGCGCCGTCTGCCACCTGCAGTTCGCCGACACCATCCGTGGCGTTGCTCGA
>Ga0187782_10003303_pt1 | contig 12015 bp, 10 predicted proteins | sample 0715_SJ02_MP15_2_FD_132454 | JGI IMG/M metagenome (GOLD analysis project Ga0187782, IMG submission 132454) | Tropical peat soil microbial communities from peatlands in Department of Meta, Colombia - 0715_SJ02_MP15_20_MG | ecosystem: Environmental > Terrestrial > Soil > Wetlands > Peat | place...
CCAAGTTGAAGTGCGCAACTTTGCCGGCATCTATCTCAGCCCGCAACAGGCCAAGGCTTTGATGGCGATCCTGCAGCAGAATGTGGCTGGTTACGAGAGCGCGTTTGGCGAGATCAAACTGGATCCGCGGATGGCTACCGCCGGCCCAGTACACTAGATCGGACGGTGACCGCCCCTGCCGACGTCCGTCGCTATCCCGCCATTCTCTTTCTGCTGTTCTTTCTGGTGCTCCTCGCCCTCCATCTTCCGCTGCTCAACCTAGCCTATTTTTGGGACGAGGCTGGGTACTACATTCCGGCGGCCCGCGACCTGCTGCTGACGGGATCGCTGATTCCGCGTTCCAGCATTTCGAACGCTCATCCTCCGTTGGTGATGGCCTATCTGGCGCTAGCCTGGAAGGTCTTCGGTTCGACACCGGTCGTCACTCGCACGGCCATGCTTGGCATCGCAGCCTTCACTCTTGTTGGTCTGTTCCGGTTGGCCGAGCGGGTCGCCAATCGAGCGGTTGCCATCGCATCGGTAATCTCGACTGCGCTCTATCCGGTTTTCTTTACCCAGAGCTCGTTCGCGCAGCTGGACTTGGCAGCAGCTGGGTTTACCTTCTGGGGCATGCTGGCTTATGTAGAAGAGCGGCCGCGGACCACCGCGCTGTGGTTCGCACTGGGAGTCCTTAGCAAGGAAACCGCAATCTTAGCCCCCTTGGCTTTATTGGCCTGCCGCCTCGGGCTCGAGCGCATCCGCACGCGGCAGAGCCATTCGCGGTTGCGCCCCAGCACCGATCGCGGTCCCGGAGACGGTGCCAATGCCGCATCCTTTGCTGCCGTCGACCTGACGCGAGGCGCTCGCTGGCCGCTTTGGGTTGCGATTGTTCCACTCGCCCTCTGGTACACCTATCACTGGCACCAGACTGGATTCGCCTTTGGCAATCCCGAATTTTTGCGTTACAACCTCAAAGCCACCTTGCAACCCACCCGCATTGTGCTGGCGCTCGGGATACGGCTATGGCAAGTCCTGGGATATCTAAATCTGTTTGTGCTGACCTTGGCTACCCTTTGGGCCTGGCAGCTTCCCCCACTGTCTGAAGAGGGACGACCACGGCCGCGGATTGCGCTTGACGTCCAATTCTCCTTTCTCGCCGTGATCGTCGTCTATGTCCTCGCCCTGTCGGTCCTTGGCGGTGCGGTGCTGGCTCGCTATCTGCTTCCCGCTCTGCCCTTGCTCATGATCCTTTCGATGTCTACGCTGCGCCGCAGAGTGCGCCATTGGCAGACGCTGGTAGCCATCATCGCCCTGGGATTTCTCCTGGCGCTGGTTTTCAACCCTCCTTACGGATTGTCGATCGAAGACAATCTGGCGTATCGCGACTACGTCCTGCTCCATCGCCGCGCCGCAAGCTGGCTTGCAGTCCGCTATCCGAGGGCCCGCGTGCTCACCGCCTGGCCCGCGAGTGACGAGCTCACGCGACCCTATCTCGGATACGTCACCCGGCCGCTCAACGTTCTCCGCATTGAGGATTTCACCGTCGAGCAATTGATCTCGGCCAACGATCTCGCCGCCGACTTCGATGTCGCGCTCGTGTTCTCGACCAAATACGAATCGTCCTATCCCTGGCTCGAGCGCTGGCGGTTTTGGCGGGAATGGGAGACCAGGTTCTTCGGCTACCACCGTGATGTCCGGCCGCGTCTGGCGGCCCAAATCTTGGGCGGACAGCTCGTCTACGAGGAACAGAGAAAGGGACAGTGGGTGGGAATTATCGCCGTGGAGCGGATCGAACAGGCCCGCGCGCCCTCCCGCCGCGCCTACGCAACCATGAGATGACAGGAGTGAGTCTTCAGGACCAACCAAACCTCTCCTCCGGTCTGAAGTTGCAAGGCGTCCCGGGCCGCCAGCGTGAGGTGAACTTCCATTTCGACGCCGCAATCAACCTTGGCCGACACGATGACGTCCCGTTGCTCGAGGGAAACCACCCGGCCGGGGATGAGATTGCGAGCGCTCAAGCCGTGAGGCGGGGCGGTCGCGAGCAGAATATCGCCGGCCCGGATGCCGATGCGCAGGTGCGAACCCACCTCCGCTCGCACCAGCGGAGTCTCCAGTTCAACCGCACTGCCTGCGAGGCGGCAGGTCATCGTGCCCCGACCTTCGTCCGCGGCTTCGACCGTGGCCTCGAAGATGTTTTCAAAGCCGGCCAACTGGGCGACCATTTCTTGCCGGGGCGCGGTCATCACCTCATGCGGCGTACCTTGGGCCGCGATTCCGCCGTTCTCGAGCACGATCACCCGTTCCCCAAGAGCGAACACCTCGTCGCGATTATGAGTCACATACACGACCGGAATGTGATGCCCGCGGTTCCAGGCACGCAGATCGGCGATAATCTTCGACTTCGTGGTGGCGTCCAAGCCGGTTAACGGCTCATCGAGCAGCAGTACACGAGGGCCGGTCACGAGCGCTCGAGCCAGGGCAACTCTTTGGCGCTCTCCACCGGAAATCTCGGCCGGCTTGCGTAGACCGAGGTGGGAGATGCGAAACGATTCTAGAATGGCAGCCGTTTGCCGCTCCCTTTCCTTTCTCGGCAGTCCAGCCAGCGCGTATTGGATGTTCCTTTCCGCCGTCATGTGCGGAAACAGGGCGAGATCCTGCAAGACGTAGCCAACCCTGCGCCGCTCGACCGGCATCTGGATGCCCCGCTCCGAGTCGAAGAAAATTGTGCCACCGACGGCGATCGTCCCAAGGTCTGGATTCTCGAGACCGGCGATCGCATTGAGCAGAGTGGTCTTCCCCGCCCCGGAGGGGCCGAACACAATGCTGACCCCTGGGGCCAGGGCCAGATCGACATCGAGAACGAATCCCGGCTCCTCAAAGATGCGCTTGCGAATGCGAACCGAGAGGACATCGGTGCCCGGGGCCGGCGCTGCCGTGCGAGGGATGGTCCGCTCGATGGGCGAGATCATGGCGTTCAGGAAACCAACGGAAACCAAAGCAGTTGACGTAAGACGCCGAAGGTGTTGGAGTTCGCGTTCCGCACGAAGGGTGGTTTCACCTCATCTCCAGGGCCATGCCCATCTCCTCCGATTCACTCCGTAGACCAGGCACAGGCACAGGAACGAGAAAGCCAGCAAGACGAGCGCCGTCTGATTGGCGGCAGCGTAGTTCAACGCCTGCACCTGATCATAGATGTCGATCGAAACCGTGCGTGTCACACGAGGAATGTTGCCGCCCACCATGAGCACGACACCGAATTCGCCCATGGTGTGCGCGAAGCTCAGCGCCACGCCGGTCAGCACGCCGGATATTGACAAAGGTAACACCACGCGAAAAAAGGTTCGCAACCGCGATGCGCCCAGGGTGGCGGAAGCGGCCAGCAGCCTGGGATCAACCTGGGAAAACGCGGCGGCAAAGGGTTGTACGGCGAAGGGAAGGCTATAAAGGATCGAACCAATCACGAGCCCGGTGAAGGTGAACGCCAGGGTGTGCCCGGTCATCGCCTGCCACCACCGCCCCAGCGGGCTGCGCGATCCGAGAGCGAGCAGGACGTAAAACCCCAGCACCGTCGGAGGCAGCACAATTGGCATCGCCACCAGGGATTCCACGATGAATTTCCATCGCCAGCGCGAATATGCGATCCAGTAAGCCAAGGGCAGGCCGGCGATCATCAGGATGATCGTCACTAGGGCGGCGAGGTGGATCGTCAACCAAAACGATTGCCAGTCCATGGTTCATCTCTCGGCTTGCGAAATTGAAGGGCCAGTATACCCAACCGCGAGCGTCCCCGCCGGAGCAGCCTCCGTTTCGATCGCCCCCAGCGAATCTCGACATTTTTGGAGAAATTTAAGAGGATGGATCCCGGCCATGCCGGATGAAAAGTTCGACATCGTGGTGATTGGTGGCGGAATCATCGGCCTGTCTGCGGCCATGCACTTGTCCCAGGACTTTCCCCGGCTTCGCTTGATCGTGCTCGAAAAGGAGGGGGGGGTAGGACTTCATCAGAGTGGGCATAACAGTGGCGTGATCCATTCTGGAATCTACTACAGGCCTGGTTCGCTCAAAGCCCGGCTCTGCGTGGAAGGGGCGGCTCGAATGACCGCGTTCTGCCAAGAACACGATATCCCCTTCCGCGTCTTGGGAAAGCTCATCGTCGCCACCAACATGGATGAAATACCAAGACTGCGTTCCTTGCTCGAACGAGGATGTGCCAACGGAATCCAGGGATTGAAGCTCCTGAGCCAGGCGCAAGCGCGCGAGATCGAGCCTCACTGTGGCGGCGTGGCCTGGTTGCGCGTCCCCGGTACCGGCATCACCGACTACCGAAAAGTGTGTCAGAAGTATGCGGAACTGGTCACGGGCCGCGGTGGTTTGATCCGCACCTCGACCGAGGTCAAAGGCATGGTACGCCGGGGCGGAGAAACCGTCATCGAGACCAGGGGCGGTGCTTTGGGCACCCGCTACGTAATCAACTGTGCCGGACTCTACAGCGACCGGGTCAGCCGGATGTTCGGCGAGAAGCCGGCGCTTTCGATCGTCCCCTTCCGTGGCGAATATTACGACCTGATTCCGGCGCGAGAGCATCTTGTGCGCGCCCTGATCTATCCCGTACCGGACCTCCGTTTTCCCTTTCTCGGGGTTCATTTCACGCGGCGCATCGGCGGCGGAGTCGATGCCGGTCCCAACGCGGTTTTGGCATTCCAACGCGAAGGTTATCGAAAAACAGACTTCGACCTTCGAGATCTGGCGCAAACCCTGACATTTCCCGGATTCTGGCGCATGGCGGCGAAACATTGGCGTTCAGCCGCAGGCGAGTTCTATCGCTCCTTCTCGAAAACCGCCTTTGTCAAAGCGCTGCAAAAGTTGATGCCAGAAATTAGCCCCTTCGATCTGGCTGCCGGCGGCTCCGGCGTCCGCGCCCAGGCACTGCTCAGGGATGGATCTCTGGTCGATGATTTTCAGTTCGCAGGGGACGGAAACATGCTGCATGTTTGGAACGTACCCTCCCCGGCGGCCACCGCATCAATCCCGATCGGAAGGGAGATTACGCGTTTGGCAAAGCAGGCATTTCTGCTGCAATGAACGATTGCCCCTTTCCCGAGGGCCATATGGGCCCAGGTTGACCCAAGCTAAAGAACAAGATTAGGTATTCATGCCAAAATACACATATGTTGGCACCAAAGTGCCATTTACAGCGGCAAGGGTATGAGAATAAAGTCCCTACGCATTAGGTAGTTCTTGAAAGAGGCTGTGGGGGGTGCATTCTCCTTCCCGCTTCGCGCGTCTCCTGGGTTTCGCCGTTTATATGATGGCTCCGCTGAATGCTACCCAATGCTGGGGGGAGAGGTTTCGTGGCTTCCGCAATTAGCTTACCTGAAATTTCCGATGTGATCCGAGTTTTGGCCGCTGACAGCACCAGAATGAGCAGCCAGTTACTGGCGACGGCCCTGGAGCGCGACAAGCGCTTTCAGGTGCTCGACTGTCCCGCGGATGGGCAGGAAATTATCTCCGCGGTCATCAGCGAAAGGCCGGCGGTGGTTGTGCTTAGCGCCGAAGTCGACGGGAACGCACGCAAGGGATTCGATTTGGCCCGGGAAATCCACAGCTTGCAGCCCGAGACTCAGGTTGTCATGCTGCTCGATTCCTCGGAACGCGATGCGGTGCTCGAGGCCTTCCGGGCGGGGGCGAGTGGTGTGTTTTCTCGCAACGAATCGCTGAAATCCCTAGCCAAGTGCATTTGCTGTGTCAATCAAGGGCAGGTTTGGGCGAGTAGCAAGGAACTTCACTATCTGCTGGCGGCTCTGGGAGAAGGTCTGCCCATGCGAGTGATCGACGCCAAGGGCAGGGACCTGCTCTCGCGGCGCGAACAGGAGGTGGTACGCTCGGTGGCGGAAGGACTTTCCAACCGGGAGATTGCTGAGCGGTTGGGGCTGACCGAGCACACCGTCAAGAATTATCTCTTCCGCATCTTTGACAAGTTAGGTGTGTCCAAGAGAGTTGAAGTGGCTCTCTACGCCTACAACCTCGGGGGCATTCCCCAACTTGCAGCCATTCGCAGGAATGGAAGACGGCGACCGGCGACGCTACCCCAGGCCGCCTCCCCGCCGGGATCGAATGGTACGAAAATTTCCGACACAGTTCCCTAGTCAGCGAGCACTAGGCCCAACCCAAACGGAGCGCGATTCCCGACGGGGGGAACCCGCCCAAAGTCCGTAGCGCGCCAGGAACAAGAGCGAGAAATTCGGCTTCGGGGTTAGTGAACACCCTACCCGGTCAAGGCAGGCGAAACGTGAGGGTGACCCGGGTCCTAAAGTCTTCCGGTTGCCCCTCATAGTACAAGGGACGGAATCGCCATTGCCGTACGGCCACCGTGGCGGCAGCCACCAGCTGAGGATTACCGCTGATGGGCGCGACCTTCTGCACTGCGCCTTCTTGCCCAACCCACACATCCAGCACGACCGGGCCCTGGGTGCCGTTGATTCTTGCGGCTTGCGGATACACGGGTTCGACCCGGCTCACGATATGTTCCTCCGCGACCACCGGCGAAATGGTTCGCGGACTTGTGGTTACTTCCTTTTCGGTAGCGGGCTGGATTTCATCGCCCAGGACCTTACTGTCCGGCGGGCCACTCACGGCAGGTTGGCGAAATATAACCTTGCCATCGCGAGAAACTACGAGGCCTCCATCGGGGTTGGGGTCGTCATCTTTCTCCCCGGTCTTCCCCGGATCGAGCGTGAGATCGGCGTATGGATTGGTCCCTGCCGAGCCGTCCGAGGACGAGCCGCCCGCCGACAAACCTTGGCTGAGCTGGGCACGGGCTTTGACGGCCTTGGCAGCGTGCGTGTGCCATTCGGCCCGATCGAGCATCCAGCCCAAAGTCCCGGCGAGCAAAACCAGAGACACGAGCAGCGCATCGGTCGAAAAATCTCGAGCGCGCCGCCGGCTTCCGGTTTCCTTCTCATCCGGTGCGCTCGTCTGAGTGACGGGTTCCGAGCCCTCCGGCTTTTGTGGTTCGTCCACCGAATCGATGGCATTCCCGGTGGCCGCAACGTCCTTGGTATGCTCCAACTTGTCGATAACCCGTTGCGAAAACATCGAAAGAACCTCAGTCTCACGATCGCTGAAAGCACTGGGGAGAGGCGACAAAACCTCGAGGATACCAATGAGCTCCTGGTCTCTCAGGATTGGGATGAACAGGATCGAACGCACTCCCAGACGCCGGCAACGTTCGGCATCCACGCGAGGATCGGTCTCGGTATCATCGCAACGTTGAGGACTCCGGGTTTGGACACACGCCACCGCTAAGTTCGAATGCTGATCCAGGCGCACTCCCAGGTCGGGAGCACCTTCGCCGGTGCGGGCGCGACAGACGATTTCGCCGCCCTGCACCAGACCAATGGCTCCGCTTGTGGCAACGGCCGCTGCACAAGCTTGCTGAAGCAGCTCGTAAAGGGCAACGTCTAGCGCGATTTCGGCAGCCAACGAAACATCCGTCAACGCGGACAGAGCGTTCAGAGATCGAAAAAAGCTTAGATCCTCGTCGGAGCCGGTTCGACTCTTTTCCCGAGCCTCGGGAGTGTGGCGCGAATCGCGAGGCCCGGTGCTAGCAAGCCGCGAACCGGAGCTGCGCGTCTTCGATGTCATCGAACGGGAAAACAGCCGATGTGCCACGGTGAGTCCCCCAACCTACAGCCACCCGAAGCAGGCGCAACTGAGCGGAGTTTCCCGCGAAATGCTCTGCTTGTCAACTCCAAAGCAGCCCAAAAGCGGCGCTGTGGGCGAAAATCCGGGGGTGTCGGGGTCAGGCCGAGGAACCCCTATCGGTCGATGGCAGAAAGCCGCGGAACCTGTTCTCCGCCCGTGGGTTGAGCAGCTCTGAGTTTCGCGGCCAACGAGCTCGGCGAATCGCGGAATCAGGTGTCCGAAAATCTCTTTGCTTCGCCGCTCCGAAATGAGGCGCCTGGGCGCCTGGCATGCTATGATGGTGCCATCATGATGGCACGAACCCAGATTACGCTGGGGCCCGAGATGCAGCGACGGGCACGCCAGCGTGCCGGCGATCTCGGTATCTCGCTCGCCGAATATTTGCGTCGTCTGGTGGCGCGCGATCTCGGTGGTCCTCAAATTTCAGGGGATGTAGCTTCGGTCTTTGATCTCGGCAGTTCCGACCACTCCGACATCGCTCGCAACAAAAGCGCAATGATGGCCAAGGCATTTCTTGCGCGGGATCCAAACGGTCCAGACCGTTGACTGCTAGTCTCCCATGAGTCTGTTCGTGGACACATCGATTTGGTATGCGGCGGCGGATTCCGGCGATCCCAACAACGCGCGCGCCAAGGCCATCCTCAAGTCCGGCGAGCCTTTGGTGACGACCGATCACGTGTTGGTTGAGGTCTGGACGCTGCTCCGATATCGCATCCGCAGCGAGGCGGCGGCCCGGTTCTGGGACGGCATGCGCCACGGTGTGGCCGCAATTGAGCCCGTCGGTATGGCCGATCTCGAAGCCGCCTGGCAAATCGGGCTCTCCCTGAGCCCCCAGGACTTCTCGATCGTCGATCGCACCAGTTTCGCGGTGATGCGCCGGCTCGGTATCGAACGCGTGGCCTCGCTCGATGATCGCTTCGCGGTTTTTCGCTTCGGTCCAAAACGTCGCCAGGCCTTCACGATCGTCCGCTAAAAAACCGCTCCCCGGGATGCTTCGAATCGCCGTGGGCCACGGATGACCCGGGCTCCTCGCGAACGATGCTGTCGAGCCTGACCGCTCCAGGGTCGACGAGCGCGGGCTTGCGTTCTTTCCGCCGGCGTGTTCTGATGGCGGCGCTGCGGTTCATGAACTCGGCTCCCCACCTCTCATCCGCCTCGCTTTCACGCTCCGAGCAAGCGCATGCCGTAATTGCCAGCTTCCTCGGCTGGACCCTGGATGCTTTCGATTTTTTTGTGCTGGTGTTCCTGGTCGACACTCTGGCCTCCGCGTTCGGCGTGGGCAAGAGTGCGATCGTCTGGACCTTGACCGCAACCCTGGCCATGCGACCGCTCGGCGCACTGCTGTTTGGTTTGCTGGCCGACCGTTACGGTCGTCGCAAGCCGCTGATCGCCAACGTGTTGTTCTTTTCGCTGGTCGAACTACTCTGCGGATTCTCCCCGAACTACACTGTGTTTCTGGGACTGCGCACCCTGTATGGGATTGGAATGGGTGGAGAATGGGGAGTCGGCGCATCGTTGGCCATGGAAAGCGTGCCGCAGCGAAGGCGCGGGATTCTTTCGGGTGTGGTGCAGTGCGGATATTCCATCGGCTATCTGCTGGCCGCCGTAGCGGCGAGATTCGTGCTGCCGGCGTGGGGCTGGCGAGCCATGTTTTGGGTGGGCGGCGCGCCCGCTTTGCTGGCATTTTATATTCGTCTGCGGGTGAAGGAGTCCCCGGCCTGGAAGCAGCATCGTGCCCCTACAATCGCGGCCATCATCCGCACCGCGAGCGGCCACTGGAAGATTTTTTGCTATTTGGTGCTGCTGATGACGCTGATGATGTTTCTCTCCCATGGCACGCAGGATCTGTATCCGGACTTCCTGAAATCCGTCCACCGGTTTAGCTCAGCCGGGGTCGCCTCGACTGCCATCGTCTATAACGTGGGCGCGGTGCTCGGTGCAGTTGTGTTCGGGCATCTCTCGGAGACGCTCGGTCGACGGAGAAGCATGATCCTTGCTCTTCTCGTCTCCCTTGCCGTGATTCCGGCATGGTCTTTTGCCGGCTCCGCGACCTTGCTCGTTGTCGGAGCATTCCTGATGCAGACTGGAGTGCAAGGCGCCTGGGGTGTCATTCCCGCACATCTCAACGAGCTTTCCCCCGGCGCGGTGCGCGGTCTGATGCCCGGTTTTGCCTATCAGCTTGGCATTCTTCTGGCGGCGGGAACCAATACCATCGAATATGCCCTGCGGGGGAAACTGGGATATGGCCGGGCGCTAGCCGGATTTGAAATGATCAATATCGCCCTGCTGATCGCGGTTCTCGCCTTGGGATCGGAACAGAAGGGCAAAAGCTTTCTTGAGAAAACGACGGCTTAGCCCGGCAAGATTCCGGCGGTTAGGGTTACGCGGCACCAATCCGGAAAGCCACCGATGGCAGGCGGCCGGCACGCGCTTCCGTCAGCCAGCCAGGCCGTCGGGCGGTGCGTCCTTGGTGGCTCCGATTGAGCCGGGACTGCCCGAAAGCACGCGCCTCCCGCGGGCAAAAAACTGATATCCTTCTGAAAGTCTCGGTCAGGCCGCCGGGCGACCGATAGGAGATTGGTATGCGCGTTGCTGTCGTGGGATCGGGATATGTGGGATTGGTGGCAGGGGCGTGTTTCGCTGACCTCGGCCACATGGTCGTGCTGGTTGACAACGACCAACAGAAACTGGCCGCCTTGCAGGACGGCCAGGTCCCGATCCATGAGAGATTTCTACCTGAACTGCTGAGCCGCCATCGCGGCCGACGGCTGGAGTTTTCCGACAACCTGCACGCTGCGGTGCTCGAGAGCGATGTGGTTTTTATCGCCGTGGGAACACCGCCCACCGAGCAAGGTGAAGCCGATCTCTCCTACGTCGAATCTGTCGCCCGCAGCATTCCTAGCGCGATTAACGGATACAAGGTCATCGTCGAGAAGAGCACGGTACCGGTGTACACCAGTGAATGGATCCGCAAAATCATTCTCCGCCATGCCGCCAGCCCGGATTCCTTTGACGTTGCCTCGAATCCCGAGTTTCTCCGCGAAGGAAGCGGGGTCACCGATTTTCTTTTTCCCGACCGGATTGTGATTGGGGCCGATTGCGAACGTTGCGCTTCCGTCCTGCGCACCCTCTACGCCCCGCTCACCGACGGCAGCTACTACCAACGCGCGGACGCGATTCCGCCGCCGGACCGAGCCCAGATCCCCCCGCCCCTGATCGTCACCAGCACTAAGAGTGCGGAACTGATCAAGCATGCCTCGAATGCCTTTCTGGCCATGAAAATTTCCTTCATCAACGCCGTGGCCTCGATTTGCGAGGCGGTGGGCGCCGATGTACATCAGGTATGCCAGGGCATCGGGAGCGACAGCCGCATCGGACAACGCTTTCTGAATCCTGGGATCGGATACGGAGGTTCCTGTTTTCCCAAGGATTTGAAGGCCTTCCGCGCCGTCGCCCGGGAGTGCGGATATGACTTTCGCCTGCTCGACGAGGTCATGCACATCAACGAGGAACAACGGCAACGCTTCCTGCGCAAGGTGCGCAGCGCCCTTTGGACCCTACGGGGTAAGCGGTTGGCGGTCTTGGGGCTGGCCTTCAAGGGTGGGACGGATGACATTCGCGAATCCCCGGCCATCCTCTTGGTTCAGGCTTTGCTGCAGGAAGGATGCAGCATTGCCGCCTATGACCCGGCCGCCGAAGAGCGCGCCCGCGAGATCTTGCATGCCAGCGTACAGTTCGCCGGAAGCCCTTACGCCGCCGCCTGCGGTGCGGACGCGCTGTTGATTCTCACCGAATGGGATGAGTTTGCCTCTCTCGACCTCGAGCGTATTCATCACGAAATGAGATACCCCATCGTGATTGACGGACGCAATCTGTACGACCCGGAGTCGATGGCCGGGCTGGGCTTCACCTACTACAGCGTTGGCCGGCCGGCAGTCACCGCGGAAGTTCGTCCCTCCCCAACCAACGCACCTCCCCGGGCAGTCGAGAACTCATGAGCCGGAAGCGCGCCATGGTGACCGGCGGCGCCGGTTTCCTCGGTTCCCACCTGTGTGATGCCCTCATCGGAGAAGGCTATTCGGTGATCGCCGTTGATAATCTGCTTACCGGCCGAGAGAGCAACCTGCGGCATCTTCGCAACGAGCCGCGATTCGAGTTCCGGAAACTGGATATCAATGATGCCTTCGACTGCGGCAAGCTTGATTACGTCTTTCACTTCGCGTGCCCCGCGAGCCCAGTCGACTACATGCAGCACGGCATCGAGACGCTCAAGGCCGGTTCCGTAGGCACGCTCAACACCTTGGAAGTGGCACGCCGGTACGGGGCGCGATA
>Ga0187782_10003304_pt1 | contig 12013 bp, 5 predicted proteins | sample 0715_SJ02_MP15_2_FD_132454 | JGI IMG/M metagenome (GOLD analysis project Ga0187782, IMG submission 132454) | Tropical peat soil microbial communities from peatlands in Department of Meta, Colombia - 0715_SJ02_MP15_20_MG | ecosystem: Environmental > Terrestrial > Soil > Wetlands > Peat | place...
CACGGCGACCGTGGGCACGTCGACGGTGACCATCACCGGCACGTCGGGCACGCTGACGGCATCGGCGAAAATCACGCTGACGGTGAATTCCTCGACCCCGCCGGGCTTTACGCTGACGCCGTCGTCACCATCGCTGACCGTGGCGCAGTGCCAAACTGTGGACTCTACAATCGGCATCACCGACGTAGGCGGCTTCACGGGCACCGTAACGCTGGCCGTGACCGGCTTGCCCGCCGGAATGACGTTGACCATTGGAACTAATCCGGCTGCCAGCAGTAGCGTGTTGGCGTTCACCGCCGGTTGCACGACGCCGGTTGGCACATATCCGCTAACGATCACGGGCGTCTCGAGTACAGGCACTGAGACCACCATAATCACGATCACCGTGACCCCGGCACTCAACTTTACGATAGCGGCGTCGGCAACGTCAGTCTCGGTAGCTCAGGGCTCGAGCGCTACGGACACAATCGTGATAACCGACATAGGCAGCTTCACCGGCGCGGTAACGCTGAGCGCAAGCGGCTTGCCAACGGGCGTGACCGCGACATTCGGGACCAATCCGACTACCGGCACGAGCATCGTGACATTCACCGCCAGCAGCTCGGCGATAGCAGGCGGTTCCGTAGCGACCATTACGGGTGTCTCCGGCACGACCTCTGAATCCACCACGATCTTGGTGACGGTGACTGGGCCGCCGAGTTTCACGCTTACCCCGTCGTCACCGACGCTCTCCGTCGTGGCGGGATCAACGGTCACCCTCACTTTGACGATCACGGACTTGAACGGATTCACCGGCAACGTAACTTGCTCCATACCTGGCAGCCTGCCGATCGGCGTAACCGCGAGCTTCGGAACCCCGAACAACAGCACCTGCACAATAACGTTCACTGTCAGCAGCTCGGCCACGCCCGGCACCTCCGCGCTGACCATTACGGGCGCCTCCGGCACGATCACCGCATCCGCCACGGTGCAGTTGATAATCACTGCGGCGCCAAGCTTCACGCTGGCAGCGTCGCCGGCGACGCTCTCGGTAACGCCGGGGGCGAGCGGAACAGGCACGATCGTCGTGACCGATGTAGGCGGGTTCACCGGTGCTGTAACACTGACCGCAACCGGCTTGCCAACGGGCGTCACCGCGACGTTCGGGACCAATCCGGCGACGAGCAGCAGCGTGGTAACTCTGGCAGCCAGTTGTGCAGCCACTACCGGCTCAGCAGCGATTACGATCACGGGAACGTCCGGCACTCTAACGGCGTTGACGACCATTGCGCTCACGGTTCCGGCGGTGGTGGCGCCACCCTTTACGATTTCGCCGTCGGCGGCCACCTTATCCCTAACTCAAGGCGGCACGGCAACCGATACCCTAACGTCAACCGACTCCTCGTGCTTCACGGGTAGCGTGACCTATGCCGCATCGGGACTGCCCACGGGTGTTACTGCTGCATTCTCTCCCAACCCGGCTACGGCAAGCAGCACGCTGACACTTACAGCCACCAGCTCGGCAACAACTGGGCCTTCCACGGTAACGGTTACCGGGACCTCCGGTTCCACGAGCGTCTCGACGCCCATCGCACTGACCGTGGCCCCGAGTACACCAGCCGGCTCTTCTTGCAACGTGACCTACACAATTTCGCCGCAAAGCTCATCCTCGTTCGGCGCGACGATTGCCATTACAAATACCGGGACCACCGCCTGGACGAGTTGGACACTGCAATGGATCTTCCCCAACGGGCAGACCATTCAATCTCTCTGGAACGGCATTGAAACCCAGAGCGGGGCGTTGGTGACAGTAACCAATGAAAGCTACAACGGCTCGGTGGCCGCGGGTGGAAGCGTGAGCAACATAGGCTTCAATGGAAACATCGTTGGAGGCAATTCGGCTCCGACGGCGTTTTCGGTGAACGGGAGCCTTTGCGGCCCACTAAGCGGCGAACCACCGCTGGCGCCAACCGGCTTGGCGGCCACGTCGGGCAATCAGCAAATTGCGCTCTCGTGGACGCCGAGCTTGACGGCCTCGAGTTACATCGTGGATCGGTCGACCACGAGTGGCGGACCCTATACCAACGTCGGTTCGGCGACCACAACCAGCTTCACCAACACCGGCTTGACCAACGGAACGGTTTACTACTATGTGGTCGAAGCCGTGAACACGGCCGGCGACAGCGGTAACTCAAACCAGGTGTTCGCTACGCCGGCCACTGTGGCTGCCAATGTTACGATCGTGGTCAATCCAGCCCAGACGCAGCCTATCTCGCCCTGGATATATGGAATCAACGGGAACAATAACAGTGTGATTCCCAACATTCCGGACGTAACCGTACTTCGCATGGGCGGCAATCGCTGGACAGCTTATAACTGGACAACAAACGCTTCCAATGCGGGCAGCGACTTTAACTATGAGAGCGACGATTTTCTGAGCTCCAGTACTATTCCGGGGTTTGCCGTGTATCCGAACGTTAATGACAACATTGCAGCGGGAGAGGCCACCCTCTTCACGATCCCTATACAAGGGCTGGTATCTGCGGATGAGTCCGGCGACGTTCCCACCGCCAATGCGCCGGATCTGGCAAGGTTCCAGGACGTGGTTTACCAGAAGAGTTCGGTGACTACCGCTCCCTTTACGACTACTCCGCCGATTGTTGTGGTCAATGGCGAAGACACCGGAGACGTCTACGACGATGAGTTCGTGTGGGCAATCAATCAGCTTTCCACGACGCAGGAACTTTACAACGGAACTACGCCGACACCGGCATTTGTCGATTTGGACAACGAACCGGACCTTTGGAATTCCACGCATCTGGAAGTGCAGGGTCCGACAAATATTACGCCCGCCGCGTATATTGCCAAGACTCTGTCCGTGACACAGGCGCTGAAAACCCAGTTCCCGAAGGTGGTTATCTTTGGGCCGGTGAATTACGGTTTCCTCGGCATCTACAATTGGCAGAGCGCAATCACCACCACCACTCCAACCGGCGAGAACTGGTTCATAGACGAGTATCTCCAGGCGCTGAGCACCGCTTCGGCGACTTTCGGCGAGCCGCTGGTGAATGTCTATGACTTCCACTGGTATCCCGAGGACTACGATGCGAGCAGCACTCGAGTGACCAGCCTGACAGCCTCGACTTTGGCGGATGCCGATATGCAACTGATCGTGCAGGCCGACCGCAATCTTTGGGATCCGACATTTACCGATCCCGGCAACAGCAATCCGTGGATCAACTCGGTGCTGGGAAACACGCCTGTCGATATTCTGGGAAGACTGCAAGCGAAGGCCGCGGCGGAGTTTCCGTCGATACAGTTCTCTATCAGCGAGTACGAGACGGGCGGATTCAATAACATTGCCGGGACGGTTGCACAGGCCGACGAGTTGGGTGTTTTTGCCCAGCAAGGTCTGTTTGCAGCCATGTTCTGGCCTCCGAGCGGAACCTACGATTACGAGCTAGCGGGTTTCCGCGCGTTTCGCGATTTCGATGGCAACGGTTCGAACTTCGGCAATGTATTGGTGCAAACAACCTCCAGTAACCCCGGCAGCGTGACGGCTTATGTAAGCACCGACACTACGACGCCTGGCCGTATTGTCATCGTAGCCATCAATCGCGCGAACACGTCGCAGGTGGCGGCAATCAGCGGCATCCCGCTTTCGGGCTCGGCCAACCTGTACCAGATAACCGCTACCACGGCTGCAACGCAAAGCCCATCGGCTCCTGTGACTCCGGTATCGATTGGGTCGCAGGCGGTGAGCGGCACGTCGCTGACGTTGACCTTACCGGCATACAGCGTGACAACCATCAACATTCCGTAATCTCGCTGGGCTTGGCTTCGCGTTCCTCTACCGGCTTACGCCGGTAGAGGAACGGAAGCGAGCCGGCAGAAGCAGTTTTTCGTTTGAATTTCGTTTACGAAAGTGAGACAGTTCTTGGGCCGATTCTTTCCTCTTGCATTGAAGGATGAGACTCGCGACGATCGCTGGTCATTAATTGGCTGTCCGGCGCCCGACCTAGAGAATTCCCGATAGGAAGCGCGGCCAGCAACTTCTTGGTGTAGGGGTGCGAGGGCTGCGAAAACAATTCGTCCTTATCCCGGCACTCCACGATTTCTCCATCCGCCATTACTGCCACTCGCGTGGCGATCGTCGAGATCGATAACAGATCATGGGAGATGAGGAGGACGCCAATTCCCAAACTCTCGCTCAGCCTGCGAAACAGGCCGAGAATTTCGGACTGGGTAATTACATCGAGGGCGCTGGTTGGCTCATCGGCGATGAGAAGCGAGGGCCGATGGAGGATGGCCATTGCGATAAGCACTCGTTGCGCTTGACCGACGCTGAGTCGCTCCGGGTACTTGCGTAGAATCGCGCCGTCGGACGGCAAGCTGACATTGGCGAGCGCCTCGGATATCGCGCGCGTACAGTCTTCGCGGGGCGAGGGGCAGTGAATCTTCCAAGCTTCTTCCAATTGCGTTCCGACGCGCAGCGCAGGATTGAGCGCGGAGATCGGACTTTGCAGGACCAGTGCAATCTCCTTGCCGCGCAGCGCGAACATCTCCCGCTCGGGAATTCTTATCAGGTCGCGCCCCTTGAAGAGGATCGATCCTTCCGCTTTGCCTCCCTTCAAGTGCAGAAGCCTGAGAATGGCCAACGCCAGCGTGCTTTTGCCGGAGCCTGTTTGTCCCACCAGGCCCAAGATTTCGCCTTGTTGCATTTCCAGGCGGATATTGCGCAGCACGGCGGCACCGGCCGAGTAGCGGGCGGAGAGCTGCAACGACAGAAGAGGTGGAGCGCTCATTGCCGGTCTTTCGCGACCTGGGACGAGAGACTAAGCTCATCCACGTTCCAATATACCTGCGGCCTGAGCACCGCAGGATGGACATTGTGCAGATTGGGTGAGACGGCGGACATAGCGTGCTTGTTGACCAGATAAATAAAAGGCTCCTGTTCCCAAACGATTTGCTGCACTCGATCGACAGCCTGTTTCCGCTTCTGGATGTCCAAAGTCGACGCCTGGCTACGCATCAGCCGATCGATCTCCGCTTCCCACGCAGTCGCCGGAGACTTCTGATTCGGGTTCCACTGATGGTTGTCGGCAGAACTGAGCCAAACCGTCAATTGCGCGTTGGGATCGAGCTCGTCATTGACGAAGCCCAGGAGGCACGCTTCATAGTCGAAGCTGCGGGTAATGCGCTCGATGAGAGACGGAAAATCGAGCGTGACGACGCTTAAGCGAATGCCAATGGCGCTCAGATCCTGCTGAATCATCGCCGCCATAAGCTCTCTTTCCTTGTTTCCAGAGTTAGTGATGAGCGAAAATTCAACCTTGTTCCCGCCACTGTCACGGAGGACTCCATTGTCGAGACGGAATCCATCCTGCATGAGCCAATCAAGGGCTGCCTTGGCATCGTAGGTGTGCGGTTGAAGGTTGGAGTTGAACCAGAACTTATTTGCCGGGGAGATCATGCTCACGGCAGGCTGCGCGTGTCCGTGAAAAACGACTCGCACGATATCGTCGCGATGGATGGCGGAAGAGATAGCCCGGCGGAAACGAGTGGAAGCAAACCATGCCTTTTTGAAATCGGGCAAGGGAGCCGAAGGAACCTGGTTAAACCACATTAGTTCCGAATCCAAAGATACTCCTGCGTCAAAGGCCATTTGCGGGGCTATGGATTTGAGCTTGTCGAATTGGTCGCCGGTCAAAGAATTGATGAAATCGATATCGCCGCGCACCAAACGAAGCAATTCGATGTCGCGGTTTTGCTGAATGTCCAGCCGGATGGAGTCAATGTACGGCAATTGGCGCCCAGCGGCATCGTGCTTCCAATAGTTCGGATTCCTCTTGAGCAGCACATAGGTCCCGGCCTTGTTCTCTGCCATGTAGTAAGGACCGAGAACCGCCATCTCCTTGTGAGAGGATTGGGCGGACAGGATCGCGACTTGGTCAAACCGCCGATCGAGCCCCACAACCGGTGCGGGAAATGCAATGGTAATGCGATACTTGCCAATGATCTTTGTGGCAACCGCAGCTTCACTGGAACGAAAAGCGTCTCCGGTAGGCGAGTGGAGTTTGGGATCCATTAAGCGCCCGACGGTGTAAGCAACGTCGCGCGCGTCGAATGGCGTGCCGTCGGAGAATCGCACATTCTCGCGAAGCGCAAACGTGATGGCATTGCCTGCCCGGTTTATCGTCCAGGAAACCGCCAGTTCGGGCACAAGCTTTTGCGAACTGCGATCGAGGCGTATGAGCACGCCGCCGGTGAGATAGCGGACCGCCTCGGAGGGCTCATCGGCGACCAGTAACGGATCGAATGTCTTGGGCTGAGCGCCTATGCAGAACCGAAGCTGAGTTTGCCCATGCAATGGGCGGCATACCAAGGTCGCAAGGAAAAGCAAAAACACAAAGTAGAACCGATATCGCCTTAGGTCCATAATTCATCTTTCCGAAGGGCCAATTGGAAACAACTAACGGTGAGTATAAGAAGGATTAGAGGCACAAAGAGCCATGGCGGAGCAGAGGTAACGGTGTATCCTTCCAATTCGCGAATCAGATTGCCCCAGGACGGAAGAGGCTCGGCGACGCCGAGTCCGAGGATTGCGAGGTTTGCCTCAGCCAGGATGAATACGGGGATCGAGATCCAAAACTGCGCGAAGAGGATGGGACTGAGGTTGGGAAGGATGTGGCGACGCAATAAGTGAACGCCGTGGCTGCCCGAGGCGCGCGCCGAGAGGATGAACTCGGAATCGCAAAGCGTACGCGCATCCGCACAGACGATGCGGGCAGCACCGGCCCATCCCAGGCAGCCGAGTAGTGCGAAGGTGATGGCAACCGACAAGAGCGGCGAGGTGTTTAGCGGCAGGAATGCCCGCACAGTGAGGAGCAGGAACAGCCAGGGCAGGGAGAGAAAGAGGTCGGTTGCCGACATGACCGCTGTTCCGATCCATCCTCCGGCTAGACCGGCAATCCCGCCAACTAAAGCGGCCAGGATGGTCGAGAGCAGCGCGGCCGCCGGCGCGAGCAGGAGGGATATGCGCGTGCCATAGAGCACACGCGAAAAACGATCCCGTCCCAAATCGTCGGTGCCGAGCGGATGTTGCCGCGAGGCGGGAGCATCGGGGATATCGCGGAACTGGCGGGCATAAGATGCGGGCGCTACGAAGTTAGCCGAAAACGCCAGCCCGGAAATGAGAACGAGGAACAAAACAGCGGCCAGGCGAAGGCGTTTCATGCGTTGCCACCCCGGCGTAGGCCGCCAAGCAATTCGGCGCTCGAGTTGGAAAGTAGAGTGAAGAACGTGACGATCGTCGTCAGGAATACCAGCAGCTCGAGATCGCGGCTGAGCGCAGCTTTCCATGCGAGTTGGCCGATACCCGGAATGTCGCAAAGGCTCTCGACGGGGATGGCAGCGGCCATGGCGATGCTCAAGGAAATGGCCAAAAGAGCGAGCAGTTGGGGCGCGGCCACGGGGAGGATGTGCCAAAGGAAAATTCTCCAAGAGCCGAGGCCCTTGGCTCGCGCCATGAGGACGTGGGGCAGGCCGAAACTGCGCGCGAGAATCGATCGAGCGTACTTGAAGACTTTGGGAAAGACGGCGATGGCAATCACCAGACGCGCGGGAGTCTCGGTCATTGCACAGAACAGCGCGAGAACGGCCACCGGAATGCAAAGGACCGTTGCGGCCAAGAGGTTTGCTCCCGTGTCCATCCAGACCGATCTCGCCATGACGCTGGCCGCGGCCAGGCCTAGCCCCGCTACCCAACCCAAGATAAGTGCCAGAGCAACCGACTTGAACGTTTCGGGGAAGCGCTCAACGATGAGATTGCGAATGGGCTCATCGAGCGCAATCGACGTCCCGAGATCGCCCCGGACAAGGCGAGCGATGTAATTGCAGTAGAAAGCGGCGATGCCGGGGGTCTTCGCATGCTCGGCACGAAGGGCTTGAATACTATCCGCGCCCAGGCGAGTATCGAGTTCTTCTTCATTCACTCCGTAGCCGGGAGATGTGCGCGCAAGGGTTGCGGCGAGGAATCCGCCAAGGAGGAGCAGCAGCGTCAACCTGGACACGAATTTGACTGCTAAATCCACGCTTAGCGCCCCTTGAGATTATGCCGGAACGGGCTCGAGGCGCGATTAAGGAGCCGTTGGGCCGGAAGGCTTTCGGCGCTTGTCCAATTCGAATGCCCAATCACTTGGCATCCATGACTCCCGGACTTAGTGAAATCGGCCGGTAGTGCGCCCAGTTCGACCCCCGGTAGGGGTGATCCTCGCGGTAGTCGCCGCGCGTCTTCAGTGCGACAAGCGAGCGGTGGTCCCGTTTTGTGGCGTACATTCTCCGGTCGGCCTCGGCGAGGAGTTGCTCGGCATTGAGTCCATCCTGGGGATAGAATGCCACTCCCGCGCTCATGGAGAGAAAATCGGCCGCACAGGCTTCCTGGCCGGCGTGTTTGGCCATGGCGCTCAAGGTTTGTATTCTTTCGCGAATGGCCGGTTCGGTCATGGCGGGAGCGACAATGACGAACTCATCCCCACCCATGCGCGCGGCATAATCGTATTTGCGGCATGCCTTTTCGACGGCAGCCGCGAAGAGCTTCAGCACCTTGTCTCCTGCGAGGTGCCCGTACCGATCGTTGATCTGCTTGAATCCATCGAGATCGCAGACGATGATCGCGGTGCTCGACTGCTCTCGATTGCAACGGGCAAGCTCCTGTTCGAGATGAACGGAGAGGGCCCTGGCATTGGCCATTCCCGTAAGATAGTCGATGGTGGCGAAGGACTCGGCTTCGCGGTATTTGAGAGCATTCTCAATGGACATGGCGACGCGCGAAGTGATGACCTGGAGCACGCGGAGATGGTCGTGGTTAAATGCTTCGGGAATGGCCTGATAAAGGGCCAGGACTCCGACCGATCCGGTAACGCCTTCGAGCGGGACGGCCAAGGCGGAACGAAGTCCCGATGAGAGGTCCGGGTGTTCGGAAAAGCCGGTCTCAACGGCCGGGTTCCCGTTGATGATGGGACGCCCGTTTTCCGAGACCCAGCCGCAGAGGCCTGTGCCTACCGGGATTCTCAAGGAGGAGAGGGCTTTGAAATGCTCTCCGCTTACGAATTCGGGCGTAAGGAAATCTCCTTTGCGGGCGAAGGCCACGATCGAATCGTATGGGACCAGCTTTCGCAAGCGCGAGGCGAATACCGAAAGCGTCTCATCCAGGCTCAGCGAGTTCCCGAGGTCCTGGCTCAACTCGAACAAGGTGTGGGCCTCATAGCGCGCGGACGCAATATGGGACAGAAAATCGTAGTCCTCGGAATGCGGCTTCTTGCTGAGTTCGAGACCGGCTCCGGGCACCTGACCAGGTTTCGTTGTCGGCTCGAAGCTGAGCGTGTCCTTTGAGATTCCTCCTTCTGCCGCCGCATTGGCAAGCTTTTCGAGTTCAACATACTTTCGCTCGAGAACCTGAACGACTGCGGGGTCGAAAGACTTGCCGGACTCGCGAACCACATGCTTGATTGCTTCGTCTATCGGCACCGCTTTGCGGTAGTGGCGATTCGATGCAAGGGCATCGAGGCAGTCGACTGCCGAGAGAATCCGCGCGCCGAGCGGAATTTCAGTTCCTTTAAGCCCGTCCGGATAACCCTCTCCGTTCCACTTCTCGTGGTGTGCGCGAACGATGGGCGCCACCGGGTATGGAAAAGCGACCTTTTCGACGATCTCCGCTCCTACGATGGGGTGGATGGTCATCTTGTTGAATTCTTCGGGAGTAAGCCGGCCGGGCTTGTTAATCAAGTGGTCAGGCACAGCCAGCTTGCCGATGTCGTGAAGAAGGGCCGCAGCTCGAAGGCCGTCCAACTCCGGGCCACTCATGCCGAGTTCCTGCGCAATTCCGATGGCATACGTCTGCACGCGGCGCAGGTGAGACAACGCGGAGTGATCTTTCGCTTCAATCGCGAGCGCCAGCCCCTCGATGGTGCGCAAATGCAAAGCGCATACTTCCTCAACGTGGCGCTTCTCGGCCTCCACCTGGCGGGCCTCCATCTCCGCACGTTTCTTCTCATCTTCGAGGCGGCCGAGGTAGAGGTGATAGGACCTGAAAATCCAATACATCATCGGGATAATGAGCAGTGCGCTCTCCCAACCGACAAACTGGTTGCAAAAATCGATCAATCCAACCAAGGCCGCGCCGATCAGATAGTAAGGGAAGGACCAGAAGTAGGTTGCCGACCAGATTTTCCGCATGGAGCTGCGGTCGCTGAGCGCGATGACGATCGATAGCGGCACCGTATTGACCAGGAAGTATGTGCAGGCAATAGCGATCAACAGAAAGGGCATTTTGTTGTGGAGAAAGCCCGCTGTCGACCGATACACAAAGTACGTGACCCAGACAGCATTCGCCGTCATGCTGAGAACATTGAACGTGACCTTGAGAGCTTCCGGTTTGTGCTGCGTCTTCCAGAAGCTTTGCAGAAGCGCTGCCGCGCAACCAATCACCATGGTCTCGGAAATGGAGAGTTCCAGCACCCCGAGGAGGATGAATAGATAATGCACGGACATCGTGCTTTCCATCCCCGGCAGCCTCACTTTTAAAGTCGAGGCGAACATGGCGATGGCCAGGTAAAACCCGAACCTCAATAGATCGCTGGATTGGAAGTGGAGAAGGGAATTTGCGAGGGCGATGGCGCCCAGACTCGCAGTGAGAACGACGAATACGACGGCTTGTCTTGACGTGCGCTCACCCATATATGTCTATCCACGTCTTTCCGCTGCAGAACCCGATAATCCCGACGTGAAATCAGGCGAAGTTTAGCCTCTCGCCGCTTGATCCAATCGTGGTTCCGATGCGCTGCTTTAAGCAATCCCGACAGCTACCGTGGCCCTGTCGGCACCTTCGCGGTGTAATTACACGGGGATGTAGCCGACGCCTTGATTAGGAATCTTACCTCGAATTGTGCAGTGGCGTAACACGAACAAAGTGCGACTTACGTGGACGTTATGGCTGCCCAATAAGTACCTTTGGGTTGGTTACTGTAGCCGAAAAAATCTTCGATGCCTCTTCCCGCGAGAATAGAGGCGGCTTAAGAATCGTCGTGTGCCAATTGAGGGCAGTTCTGCTGCCGGGGTGCCGGTCAGTGGGGGCTGCGTCAACTTGGACGGCACGATTTGTGCCTGCTTCCATGGGGAGGTTTCTGTGAGCCTGATCCGGCTCTCCCCCGGTAGCGATCCCAGGGCTTTGAATGATGGGCTGAGTTCGAAGCAAGATAGGGAGAACGTATGAGCCAAAAAAGAACCCGGAGCGCCATGTGGGGCAGGTCCATCCTGACTCTGGGCGCTCTGCTCATTTTCACCAGTTGCGTTGCCTTTGCTGCTTCCCACAAGATCTCCAGCGACCTGGAGGGAAAGAACGCCTCCGAGTCGGTGGACGTAATTGTCCAGTACAACCATACCCCGACCGCGCATCAGCACCAGAAGGTGCTGGACAGGGGAGGCAAATTCATCCGGGGGCTCGACTTGATCAAAGCCGGGGCCTACCGATTGCCCGCCGGTGAAATCAGGGCGCTGGCGAACGATCCCGAAGTGACCTACATTTCGCCAGATCGGCCGGTCGCCGGCACGGGCAGTTGGGTTAACGACTACCATACGGGAACCGTCAATGCTCCGGCAGCGTGGTCGCAGGGTTTGAATGGGGCCGGCATCGGCGTGGCGTTGATCGACAGCGGAGTGGTGCCCAATGCCACCGACCTTTCCAGTGCAAACATCGTTTATAGCGAGAATTTTGTTTTCGGAGCGGGGACCACAAACGACCAGTATGGCCATGGCACGTTCGTTGCCGGCATTATCGCGGGAAATGGCTCGGCCTCTACCGGCTACAACGATTCCTATACTTTCTACGGAATCGCGCAGGGAGTAAACCTCGTCAGCCTCAAGGTACTCGACCAGAATGGCGTGGGTACGGATAGCCAGGTAATTCAGGCGATCCAGACAGCAATCTCGTTGAAGAATTATTACAATATCCGCGTCATTAACCTTTCCTTGGGGC
>Ga0187782_10003305_pt1 | contig 12010 bp, 9 predicted proteins | sample 0715_SJ02_MP15_2_FD_132454 | JGI IMG/M metagenome (GOLD analysis project Ga0187782, IMG submission 132454) | Tropical peat soil microbial communities from peatlands in Department of Meta, Colombia - 0715_SJ02_MP15_20_MG | ecosystem: Environmental > Terrestrial > Soil > Wetlands > Peat | place...
GACGAGCAGCACGCCGCGCGGAATGCGACCGCCGAGCCGCTGGAATTTCTGCGGATCGCGCAGGAATTCGACGATTTCTTGCAGGTCCTCCTTGGCCTCGTCGACGCCGGCGACGTCCTCGAATGTGACGCGTCCTTGCGACTCGGTCAGAAGCTTGGCCTTCGACTTGCCGAAGCCCATGGCGCGACCGGCGCCGCCCTGCATCTGCCGCGACATGAAGATCCACACGCCGAGGATCGCCACGAGCGGCAGCAGGTTGAGCAGCATGGTCATGATCCAGCCGTTGCCGTCGCTCAACGGCCGGGCGCTGATCCCAACACCCTTGTCCTCCAGCCGCTTCACGAGCGAAGAATCGTTCGGCGCATAGGTCTGGAAGGCGCGATTATCCGAATAATGGCCGGTGATTTCGTTGCCGGAGATGGTCACGTCATGGACGCGGCCCTGGTCGACTTGATTCAAGAACTCGCTGAAGTTGATGTCGCGAATCGGCGTCCGCTGTCCCGGCTGCTGGAACAGCATGACGAGCGCCACGACCAGCAGGCCGATGATCGCCCAAAGGGCGAGGTTGCGAAAATGTGCGTTCATTCCGAGCCTGTCTTTCGAGGGAGCGTCCGAGCGCAGGGCCTTCCCTGAGGCGCTCCATTTTCCATCTAACTTAGGCGGGAAGGCGGCCCTTGCCAAGTGAGCGATCCCCGCCGAGCGGTCGTGAGCGGGGCCTTGTCGTCTGGGCGGCCAAGAGCTTCGCTGAAACGATATAAAATGTGGTAATCATGACGACGCCGGGAGCGAAGGCCTCGGCGCGTGTCGCCAAGCCCTGCCGCCCTTTGGAGATATGGTCATGAGCGATCTTCTCGTCATCGCCTATCCGTCGGAAGCCAAAGCCGAGGAAGTTCGCGCCAAGCTGATTTCGATGCAGAAGGAATATCTCATCGAGCTCGGCGACGCGGTCGTCGCGGTCAAGGCCGAGGACGGCAGCGTCAAGCTCAACCAGCTCTTCAGCACGACCGCCATCGGCGGCGCCTCGGGAGCATTTTGGGGCCTTCTCATCGGAATGATCTTCCTGATGCCGCTCGCAGGCGCGGCGATCGGCGCGGCGTCGGGAGCGATCTCCGGCGCCTTGACCGACTTCGGCATCAACGACGAATTCATGAAGGACGTGGCGCAGGCCATTCCGCCGGGCGGCGCGGCCCTGTTCGTGCTCGTGCGCAAGATGACGACGGACAAGGTTCTCGAAGAGCTCAAAGGCACGGGCGGGACGGTGCTTCGCACCTCCTTCGAGAAATCGATGGACGAGGCCATCCGGGCCGCGTTGGCGGCTCATCGGACGGCGTGACCCGGCGACTGCGACCGGACGCTGCGCGACGCGGAGGGCCGCTCATGGCCGAAGGGCGCGACGATTCTCTGCAGCGCTTTGCTGCGCGCGTGGCGATCGCCGCGGGGATCGTGGCCGCGACTGCGATGCTGTGGCGGCTGTCGTCGGAGCTGCTCATCCTTTTCGCGGCGATCCTGCTCGCCGTCGCCTGGCGCGCCGCCGCCCGCCCTCTGGAGGCGCGCCTGAAGCTTCCGAAGCCCGTGGCCATGGGCCTCGCGGCGCTGGTGCTGGCGGCTCTGTTCGGCTCGTCGCTCGCGACCTTCGGCGGACGCCTCCTCGCCCAATATGACGAGATGGGACGCGACATTCCGCGCGCGATCAGCGAGATCCGCCAGGCGATCGAGGCGCACCCGCTCGGGAACTATGTGGAGAGCGTCGTCGCCACCACGGACATCTCCGCGGCGACGGCGCCGCTCGCGGCCCATGTCGCCACTTTCATGGGCGCGGTCAGCGAGTCCTTCGCGCACATCCTTGTGCTGCTGCTCGGCGGAGTTTGCTTCGCGCTTGCTCCGAAAACCTATGTCGAAGGAGCCGTCGCGCTCGCGCCGGCGCCCTGGCGAGAGGGCTTGAGCCGTTTTCTCGATCGGGCGGGGGCGATGCTGCAGCAATGGCTCGTCGTGCAGCTCTTCGTCGTCGTCGTCAACGCCGCTCTCTCATTCGCCGGCCTCTCGATCGCGGGCGTCGAGGCGCCGCTCGCCCTCGCGACTCTCTCCGGCGCGCTGGCCTTCATCCCCTTCGTCGGCTCCTGGATCGCGATCGCTTTCGGCGCCTTGACCGCGCTGCCGCAAGGGCTCGACCAGGGGATCTACGCGGCGCTCGCCATAGGGGGCGCGAGCTTCATCGAGGGCTATTTGCTGACGCCCGTCGTGCAGAGCCGGGCGCTCGCCCTGCCGCCGGCTGTGCTGATCTTCTCCATGTCCATGCTGGGCGCCCTGTTTGGGCTCCTTGGCGTGGTCCTCGCCGCGCCGCTCACGGTCGTCGCCGCAGCCGCGCTCGCCGCCATGCGCGACGTCGAGCCCACGGCGTGAGGCGGCGTCAGCGTCGCCAGAAGACGACCGCGACGCCGAGGACCGCCAGCAGGATCAGCACGATGAGGAGCGAGCTGATCTTCATCCAGGCGATGGCGGGGACGGAGAGCGCCATCGCCACCCCGAGAACGGCGATGTCGAGCGAGACATAGATGCCAGCGACGAAGGTCCCGAGAGCCAAGAGCAGCATCATGGCGAGGCCCGTGCCAGGCGAAGTCAAGAGGTTCTGCACCGAAGGCATGAGCAGAATGTTCATGGCGACGAGGAAGGCGCCCCAGTGGAGGGCTTGCGTGCGCAGGAGCTTCACCCGCTCTGCGCGCTCGCTCGTGGCGAACCAGCCGATGGCGACACAGGCGAGCCCGATGACGACGGCAAGGAATTCCCAATAACCGTAAAGCGTCTGATGCGAGATGCTCGTATAGGCGACGCCGAAGCAGGCGAAGCCAAAAGCGATGAGGTAAGGCGCCTTGCGCCAAAGGAAGCCCAAACGCTTCGGCTGATCGACGGGCGCGTCTGCGGATTGGGACATGTCTCGAGCCAAAATTGGCGACGGCGCGAAGCGCCTGCGCGGGGATGGGAAATGATCTGAAAGTCATAGACCGCCTGAGACTTGGTTGCAAATGACGCGGAAATCCTCGAAGTCCTCCGCGCGCCTCTTCTCGCCCTGGTGAAATTCTAGGAACGGCCACTTCAAGCCACCGCCTGCCAGACCAGCGCCGCGTTCAGCGCGACGACCGCGGTCGCAGCTAGAGTTGCGGCCAGGTTGGTCGCGCGGCTGTTCACAAATTCGCCCATGATGTCCTTGCTGCGCGTGAACAGGACCAGCGCGATCATCGGCGCTGGCAGCGCGAGGCTCAGGACGACCTGGCTCATCACCAGCGCCTGCGTCGCATTCGCGCCGAGCGCGACGACGACGAAGGCCGGCGCGAGCGTCGCGAGGCGGCGCGCCCACAGCGGAATTTTGAAGCCCAGAAAGCCTTGCATGATCATCTGCCCGGCGAGCGTTCCGACCACCGTGCTCGAGAGCCCCGAGGCCAAGAGCGAGATCAGAAACACGACGGCCGCGCCGGACCCGAGCAGCGGGGTCAGCGTGTGATAGGCCGTCTCGAGCTCGGCGACCTCGCTGCGCCCCGCATGGAAAGCGCTCGCGGCCATCATGATCATCGCCACATTGACGAGGCCGGCGAGCGACAGCGCGACGACGACCTCGCGGTCGGAGAAGCGCATCAGCTCGCGCCGTTCCCCGGCGTTGCGCACCGGCATGCGCGCCTGCGTGAGGCCCGAATGCAGGAACACGGCATGCGGCATGACGGTTGCGCCGACGATCCCGACCGCAAGCGTCAGCGCGTCGCCGTCCTTCAGACGCGGCGCGAAGGCGCCCGAAGCCGCCGCGCCCCAGTCGACCGGGGCGATGGCCAGCTCGATGAGATAGCAGAGCCCGATCGCCGCCACGAAACCGCCGACGACGAGCTCCAGGGGCCGAAAGCCCAGCCCTTCGACGGCGAGCACGCCATAGCTCACGGCCGCGGCGACGGCCATGGCCGCGAGGAGCGGCATGTGGAAGAGCAAGGCGAGACCGATCCCGGCGCCGACGAGCTCGGCGAGATCCGTCGCCATGGCGGCGACCTCGCTGAGCAGCCACAGTCCGATGACGACTGGCGTCGCAAAGCGCTCGCGGCAGAGCTCCGCGAGATTTCGCCCGCTGACAATGCCGAGCCTCGCCGACAAGGCCTGAAACAGCATGGCGACGAGATTGGCGAAGAGCGCCGCCCAGAGCAGCTCGTAGCCATATTTTGCCCCGGCCTGGATGTTGGTCGCGAAATTGCCGGGGTCCATGTAGGCGATCGAAGCGATGACAGCGGGACCCGCGAGCGCGGCATAGGCGCGAAGATCGCCCGCGCCGGCGAGCGCCGGCAAAGCGCGAGCGATGGCGCGCGCGCTCAGACTGTTTTCCGTCCCGGTCATCGCCGACATTGGCTGCCGCGCCTCCTTTGACGGAACCGTAAATAGGGAGACGCAAGCCAGGGGCGCCAGGGGGCGGAGCCAAATTCGTCGCCGCGGACGCGCTATAGGCCAGGGTAATAGCGCTACGGATCAGCTTTATTGACGCGCGCCTATGTCTTTGTAACAACTTGGCGCAGAGCGTCTGGAACGGTGGCCCACGAACGCTCAGGGAGAGAGCGGATAGCAAAATTATCAACAACTTAGGTGAATTTTATCGAGGCCTTTCGCGAGATTTATGTATCCCCGCTATTGAACGCATCCTCGCCCTCTTCCACAAACGTCGCCGGTGGGGGATCACGCAGTGCTCATCAGGGAAGTCGACTACGGCACGCCCGCGGCCAAGTCCGAGAAAACCGTCACGCTGACGATCGACGGCCGCGAGGTCGCGGTCCCGGAGGGCGCGTCGATCATGCGCGCCGCCATGGAGGCTGGCGTCGCGATCCCGAAGCTTTGCGCCTCCGACAACATAAAAGCCTTCGGGTCCTGCCGCCTCTGCGTCGTCGAGATCGAAGGGCGCGGAGGCCTGCCAGCGTCCTGCACGACGCCTGTCGCTCCGGGGCTCGTCGTCAAGACCTCGACGCCGCGCCTCGACGCGATCCGCCGTGGGATCATGGAGCTCTATATATCCGACCACCCGCTCGACTGCCTCACCTGCCCCGCCAATGGCGACTGCGAGCTGCAGGCCATGGCCGGCGCCGTGGGGCTGCGCGAGGTCCGCTACGGCCATGACGGGCGCAACCACGTGTTCGCGCGCAACGACGGGCGCATCAACGAAGACTGGAAGCCCAAGGACAAGTCGAATCCCTATTTCACTTACGATCCTTCGAAGTGCATCGTCTGCAACCGGTGCGTCCGCGCCTGTTCCGAAGTGCAGGGAGCCTTTGCGCTCACGATCGAAGGCCGCGGTTTCGACTCCAGAGTCTCGCCGGGCATGGGCGAAGCCTACATGGAGTCGGAATGCGTCGCCTGCGGCGCCTGCGTGCAGGCCTGCCCGACCGCGACGCTGATCGAGAACGCGGTCATCGACATCGGCCAGCCGGAGCACTCCAAGGTCACGACGTGCGCCTATTGCGGCGTCGGCTGCACCTTCAAGGCCGAGATGCGCGGCGAGGAGATCGTGCGCATGGTCCCGTGGAAGGACGGCAAGGCCAATCACGGCCATAGCTGCATCAAGGGCCGGTTCGCCTACGGCTATGCGCTGCACCGCGACCGCGTGCTGAAGCCCATGATCCGCAAGCGGATCACCGATCCCTGGCGCGAGGTCTCCTGGGAAGAAGCGATCAACTACGCGGCCTCAGAGTTCAAGCGGATCCAAGAGAAGCACGGGCGTCTGTCCGTCGGCGGCATCACCTCTTCGCGCTGCACGGTCGAGGAGACCTACCTCGTCCAGAAGCTCATCCGCGCCGGCTTCGGCAACAACAACGTCGACACCTGCGCGCGCGTCTGCCACTCGCCGACGGGCTACGGCCTGAGCCAGGCTTTCGGCACGTCGGCAGGCACGCAGGACTTCGACTCGGTCGCGGACGCCGATGTGATCCTGATCATCGGCTGCAATCCGACCGATGCGCATCCGGTCGTCGGTTCGCAGATCAAGAAGCGGCTGCGCGAGGGCGCGAAGCTTATCGTCGTCGACCCGCGCCGCACCGAAATCGTGCGCACGCCGCATGTCGAAGCCTCCTTCCATCTCGCTCTGCGTCCGGGCACGAATGTGGCGATGGTCACGGCGCTGGCGCATGTCATCGTCACCGAAGGTCTCGTGAACGAAAAATTCGCGCGCGAGCGCTGCGACTGGGAGGAATACCAGGACTGGGCCGATTTCGTCGCCGAGACGCGCAACAGCCCAGAGTCGACCGAAAAATACACCGGCGTGCCGGCCCAGCTCGTGCGGAGCGCGGCGCGGCTCTACGCGACGGGCGGCAACGCCACCATATACTACGGCCTCGGCGTCACGGAGCACAGCCAGGGCTCGACGACCGTCATGGGCATCGCCAATCTCGCCATGGCGACCGGCAATCTCGGACGTCGCGGCGTCGGCGTGAACCCGTTGCGGGGCCAGAACAACGTGCAGGGCTCCTGCGACATGGGCTCCTTCCCGCATGAGTTCCCAGGCTACCGGCACGTCTCCGGCGACGAGACGCGCGCGCTGTTCGAGAAGGAATGGGGCGTCAAGCTCGATTCGGAGCCGGGGTTGCGCATTCCGAACATGTTCGACGCGGCGATCGACGGCGTCTTCAAGGGCCTCTATGTCCAGGGCGAGGACATCCTGCAGTCGGACCCCGACATCAAGCACGTCTCGGCCGGCCTCGGCGCGATGGAATGCGTCGTGGTGCAGGACCTCTTCCTGAACGAGACGGCGAATTACGCGCATGTGCTGCTGCCCGGCGCGAGTTTCCTCGAGAAGGACGGCTGCTTCATCAACGCCGAGCGCCGCGTGCAGCGCGTGCGCCGCGTCATGACCCCGAAAGCGGGCTACGCCGATTGGGAGGCGACGCAGCTGCTCGCCAAGGCGCTCGGCTGCAACTGGAACTATGCGCATCCGAGCGAGATCATGGATGAGATCGCGCGCACGACGCCAGGGTTCCGCAGCGTCTCCTATGAAAAGCTCGAGAAGGACGGCTCAGTGCAGTGGCCCTGCAACGAGGCCTCGCCCGACGGCATGCCGATCATGCACGTCAACGGCTTCGCGAGAGGCAAGGGCAAGTTCGTCATCACGGAATATGTGCCGACGACGGAGCGCAGCGGACCGCGCTTCCCCTTGCTTCTCACGACCGGGAGGATCCTGTCGCAATATAACGTCGGCGCGCAGACGCGGCGCACTGAGAACAGCCAATGGCATCCCGAGGACATGCTCGAGATCAATCCGCAGGACGCCGAGCTGCGCGGCGTGCGCGACGGCGACTGGGTGCGCGTGCAGAGCCGCGCCGGCGAGACGACGCTGCATGCAAAGATCACCGATCGCGTCGCGCCCGGCGTCGTCTACACGACCTTCCACCATCCGCTGTGCCAGACGAACGTCGTGACGACAGACAATTCCGACTGGGCGACGAATTGTCCCGAATACAAGGTCACGGCGGTGCAAGTGTCGCCGTCCAACGGCCCGAGCGACTGGCAGGAGCGCTATCGCGAAATGTCCGAGCTCAGCCGCCGCGTCGAGCTTGCGACCGTCCCTGCGCCGTGAGCTGGAGAGATTCCCTGGCCACATCGGACATGCGATGCGCAGAGCCCTGACGATCTCTCATGTGGCCTTCGAGAACCTCGGTTCGCTCGAAGGCGCGCTCAGGGGCGCGGGCTTTGAGATAGACGTGACGGAGGCGTCGGTCGCGGACTGGCGGTCGCTCGACTTCATCGCGCCCGAGCTCGTCGTCGTCCTCGGCGGCCCGATCGGCGTCTATGAGAGCGACGCTTTTCCGTTTCTCGACGCTGAGATTGATGCGATCCGCAGGCGCCTCATTGGAGAACGTCCAACTCTCGGCGTCTGTCTCGGCGCCCAGCTGATGGCGGCTGCGCTCGGCGCGAAGGTCTATCCCGGCGCGAACGGCAGGGAGATCGGCTGGGGGCGGTTGACCGAGGGCGACGGCTTGCGTCAGGAGGACGCCTTCGCCAAATTCCTTCGCGCGGATCCTGTCGTCCTGCACTGGCACGGGGACACATTCGATCTGCCGCAGGGCGCGCGCCGCCTCGCCTCGAGCGACAAATACGCCAACCAAGCCTTCGCGATCGGCGAGTACGCGCTGGGTGTCCAGTTCCACATCGAGGTCACGGCGCAGGGCCTGGAGCGCTGGTATGTCGGGCACGCCTGCGAGCTGGCGCGAGCCGGGATCGACGTGAGCGCGTTGCGCGCCGAAAGCCGGTTGCATGCGCCCGTGCTCGAAGCCGCGGCGCGGCGCTTCTTCGACCGATGGATCGACGAGACCTTCAACGAACGCGCAGCGCTGCGTTCACCGCGCGCCGTGAGCAGAACGCTGTGCTGATCCGCCATCTTTCGTTCTTTGCGACGCTGGCTCGCGAAAAGCATTTCGCGCGCACCGCCGAAGTCTGCAACATCACGCAACCCACGCTCTCGATCGCGATTCGCAAGCTCGAGGACTATCTGGGCATTCCCCTTGTCGTGCGCGGGCATCGCTTTGTGGGCCTCACGCCCGAGGGCGAGAAGGCTCTCGTCTGGGCGCGCCAGATCCTGAACGATTACGAGAGCATGCGCGAAGAGATCGCGAGCGCCAAGCAGGGCTTGAACGGCGTGCTGCGGCTCGGCGTCGTCCCCGCCGCCATGCCGGCGATCGCCTTTTTGACCGCGCCTTTTTCCGCAGCGCATCCGGCGGTCGTCATCGACATCCAGTCCTTGACCTCTCGCACGATCCAGCGGGGCCTCGACGCCTTCGAGCTCGACGCCGGCGTCACCTATCTCGACAACGAGCCGCTCGAGAATGTGAGAAGCATGCCGCTCTATGCCGAGCGATACGTCTTCGTCACGCAGAGGGACAAGTCCGGCGGACACGCGAACGCCATCACCTGGGCCGACGCCGCACGCGAGAAGCTTTGCCTCCTGAGCGCCGACATGCAAAACCGGCGCATTCTCGATCGGCTCGCGCAGTCTATAGGCGTCACGATCTCGCCATCGATCGTCTGCAACTCTTTTCTCGGCGTTTGCTCGCATCTGCGCTGCGCCGATTACGCCAGCATCGTGCCGCACACTTTCTTCGACGTGTTCGGAGCGGCGCCGGACCTCGTGGCGCGGGACCTCGTCGAGCCCACGCACACGCAGTCCATCGGCCTCGTCGTCGCGGATCGCGATCCGCCTTCGCCGCTCGTCGCCGCGCTCGTGAAATCGTGCCGCCATCTGAGCTTCAAGCGCGGCCTCGGCGCGAGCCTCGCAGCGCACTGACGCGTGGCGCTTCCCGTTTGGACGCGCCGGATCGCCTGATGCATTACGCCTATCAAAGCATAGTCATTTCCGAATGGACGCTGGACGCCGGTCCGCCTATCGATCAATAGCGTCATTCGACGCGTCTTCGGGCGCCGGCCGAACAGCGGCCGCCGCCGGTTCGTCCGGCGATCCGTTCAGCCGACAAACCACCTCTCGGACTGGCTCACAACGCCCTCGCTCCGGTTGTACGCGCGCCGCAAACGAGTCCTCGGGGACTGCGTTTGCGGCGTCTTCGCCACGGTCCGTGAACGAGCCTGGCCTGGAGCGCGGGCGCGCCAGGATTCGAAGATCGATTAGCGGCGCTTATCGACACATCAATCGAAACAAATGGATTCTGTCGCGCACAGGATTACCTGAGGGGACGACGCCGCTGCAAGCGGCCCACGACACGGCGCAGCGAAGGCGGCGCTTCAGAAACATCGGAGGAAGCAGCTTATGGCCAAGATTGTTTGTGTGCTCTATGACGATCCGATCGGAGGCTATCCCAAGAGCTACGCGCGCGACGACTGTCCGCAGCCCGCGGTCTATCCCGACGGCCAGAGCCTGCCGACGCCGAAGGCGATCGACTTCAAGCCTGGCGCTCTGCTCGGCAGCGTCTCGGGCGAGCTGGGCCTGCGCAAATATCTCGAGTCGAACGGTCATCAGCTCGTCGTCACCTCCAGCAAGGACGGAGCCGACAGCGTGCTCGACCGCGAGCTGCCCGACGCGGAGATCGTCATCTCGCAGCCGTTCTGGCCGGCGTACATGACGGCGGAACGCATCGCCAGGGCCAGGAAGCTCAAGCTGATCGTCACAGCCGGCATCGGCTCCGACCACACCGATCTGCAGGCCGCGATCAGGAACAACATCACAGTCGCGGAGGTCACCTATTGCAACAGCAACGCCGTGGCCGAGCACGTTGTGATGTCGATCCTGGCGCTCGTGCGCAACTTCGTCCCCTCCCACGACATCATCCTCAATGGCGGCTGGAACATCGCCGACGCCGTCTCGCGCTCCTATGACCTCGAGGCGATGCAAGTCGGCACCGTCGCCGCCGGACGCATCGGCCTGCGCGTGCTGCGTCTGCTGAAGCCCTTCGGCGTGGGGCTCCACTATGTGGACCGCCATCGCCTGCCGGAAGCGGTCGAGAAGGAGCTCGACCTCACCTATCACACGAGTCTCGAGAGCCTGGCCAAGGCGAGCGACGTCGTCACGCTGAACTGCCCGCTGCATCCCGAGACCGAGCATTTGATCAACGAGCAGACGCTGAAATACTTCAAGCGCGGCGCCTATCTCGTCAACACCGCGCGCGGCAAGCTCGTCGATCGCGACGCGCTCGTGCGCGCGCTGGAAAGCGGTCATCTCGCTGGCTACGCCGGCGACGTCTGGTTCCCGCAACCGCCTGCCAAGGACCATCCGTGGCGGACCATGCCGCACCACGCCATGACGCCGCACATTTCGGGCACGAGCCTCTCGGCGCAGACGCGCTATGCTGCGGGCGTGCGCGAGATCCTCGAATCTTATTTCGAGGGCCGTCCCATCCGCAACGAGTATCTCGTCGTGCAGGGCGGCAAGCTCGCGGGCGTCGGCGCGCATTCCTACAGCGAAGGCGATGCGACGAAAGGGTCGGAAGAGGCCGAAAAATTCGCCGCCGCCTGACGCTTGGACCGAAGGCCGACGCGCCGTCCGAGGGAGGGCGGCGCGTCTGTTGAATTCGCCGCGCGAGGAAAGGCGCAGGATGCGAGACGACGTGACGCGAAAGATCACCGCCGCCAAGGCGGCGAAAGGGCTGAAATGGTCCCAGGTCGCAGCGAAGGTCGGCCGGAGCAAGGAATGGACGACGGCGGCCTGTCTCGGGCAGATGACGCTCGACGCCGCGCAAGCGGAGATCCTGGCCGCGCTCTTCGATCTCACCGACGAGGAGCGGCGCTGGTTGCAAATTCCGCCGCACAAGGGCTCGCTGCCGGCGCCGGTCCCGACCGACCCGCTGATCTACCGCTTCTACGAACTCGTCAGCGTCTATGGGGCGACGCTCAAGGAGCTGATCCACGAGGAGTTCGGCGACGGCATCATGAGCGCGATCGACTTCGAGATGTCGCTGGAGCGGGAGCAGGATCCGAAGGGCGACCGGGTCAAAATCGTCATGAGCGGGAAATTTCTGCCCTACCGGAGCTACTGAAGCCGGCCACAAGGATTTGTCTGGACAGGGGGTCATGCATTTGTTATCCCGCCCCCCGTCACGAGAACGGGGCTTGCGCTTCCGGTTTCGGCGAGGGCGTATAGCTCAGTTGGTAGAGCAGCTGACTCTTAATCAGCGGGTCCAAGGTTCGAGCCCTTGTGCGCCCACCAAGGGCCGCCATAGCTCAGTTGGTTAGAGCACCAGATTGTGGATCTGGGGGTCCCCCGTTCGAGCCGGGGTGGCGGTACCATTAAGATCAAAGACTTAAGAAGGGCCCTGCCAACTTGCTTCCCAAAAATCCCGATTGGGAAGCAGCAGCCGCTCTTTTTTGGCTATAAAGGCGAGGCCGCCGGCTCGCTCTATCGCCGCCCCATGCTCACCCTCGACGAGCTCGGCTTCCCAAGCGTGCGTCGAAAAATCCGCGCCTTGCGCTTCTTCCACCAGATGTAGACGCCGGTGACGCAGAGCGCGGTGATCACGAGTCCCATGACGCAGACGAGAATCTGCATTGGCAGGCCGAAGAC
>Ga0187782_10003306_pt1 | contig 12010 bp, 14 predicted proteins | sample 0715_SJ02_MP15_2_FD_132454 | JGI IMG/M metagenome (GOLD analysis project Ga0187782, IMG submission 132454) | Tropical peat soil microbial communities from peatlands in Department of Meta, Colombia - 0715_SJ02_MP15_20_MG | ecosystem: Environmental > Terrestrial > Soil > Wetlands > Peat | place...
ACGTCCATGATTTTCGGGATGCCGTCGGAGGCCATCCAGGCAGGTGCCGTCGACGAAGTGCTGCCGCTCGACAGTATCGCCGCCGCGCTTGAAAAGCGCGTCTTAAAACTCGGCCGTCTGGCTCCGGTGGTCGTGCGATGAAACCCAAAGCTGAACCGGGCGTGAAGCCGCGCCGCGTCCACGATCCCGAGCGGGTCATTTTGTTTTTCGTTTCAAACCATTTGTTCGCCATCCGAGCCGAAGCCGTGCAGGAAATTCGCAGCACGGATAGCTTGGCTGGCGCTGCCATCGAAATCGAAAATGCAGGGCTGCCGAAAGTGCGGCACGCTGTCGAGCGCGGCCACCAGGCCTACTATGTGGTGAATGCATGCTTGCATTTTCACTTGCCGATCACGCGTCCGGCTCTCGTCCTCATCTTGCGGCAGCTACGCGTTGCGGTATTGGTCGACCGCATCGATCGTATGGCCGAAATCTCGGCCGTTTACGCGCTTCCAGGCGCCTTTGCGGGGGAAGAGCGCCGTTGGTATCGCGGTCTGGCCTACCTAGACGATACGGTGATTCCGGTGATCGATCCGGAGGGGTTTATCTCTTCGGAAGATCTTGCGTGCCTGGATCGGTCTAGGAATGCCGCAGCAGCTCCGGGCGAGCTCGAGCGGGCCCTTCCCTCATGAACGTTCAAGAGAATACGGCGCAACGTTCATTTGTCGTCTTGCAGATCGGTCATCGCCGTTTTGCCCTGCCGGCCGAGACGGTCGTCGAACTCGCGCCTCCCGTACGCCTGCATCGTTTTCCACACACCTCGCCACTTCTTGCGGGAGTAATCGTGCGACGCGGGCGGATTGTGCCCGTCTATGACGCTGCTTCCCTGCTCATCGGCCGGTCTTCAACCGGGCAACGGTTCTATCTGATCGCGCGCCGCCGGACCAACCAGACGAGCGATCTCGGCGCGATTGCTGTGAATGGTGAATGCGAGCTCGCTTCGGGCGCGCTTCTCCCGCCCGCGGCCGATCATCCCGCCTGGGTCACCGGAACGCTGGCACTCCGGGACGATTCGGTAGCAGTACTCGACTTCAGCGTGCTGGCTGCCTCTCCCTCTGCCAACCCCAGCGAATCGCATGGTGCGGAGCTTCCCTCATGAATGCGCCCACCAGTCTTCCTCGCATCTGGTTGATCGATAGCAACGTGTATTTTTCCAAACGACTCAGCGACGCACTCGCGCAGCAAGGCTTCGAAGTCGTTCCCAGCATGCAGGCAGCCTATGCGCTGACGATGCTCGAGAGAAACGCTCCGGCGGCGATTATCTGCGCCACGAATTTGCGCGAAATGGGCGCCTTTGAGATTGCGCCGATTCTTCGTGCTGATCCCAAAACGGCCGGCATCCCTTTGATCGCTGTCGGCAGCGGAGGGGACCAAGCCTTGCTCGAGGCCTATCGTGCAGGGTGCGATGATTTTGTCGATCGCCGCCGCTCGCCCGTGGAAATCGCCGCACACATCCGCGGTTTTTTGCTCAGTCGACAGGACGGCTTTCAACCCACGCAAATGCTTTCAAACGCCGAAACGGCCCTGAGCGGCAGCCTCTCTCACCTTGATCTTCCGGGCGTGATCCAGATGCTCGGCCAAGCGCGCCAAACCGGCGCTCTCCATATCAACGCAGGCGACACGGACGCAATCATCTTCTTCGAGGGCGGAGAAATTTCGCACGCAGAGTGCGGAACGCTGTTCGGAGATGAAGCGGTCGTGCCGATTGTCAAGGCCTGCCACGCCTCAGCCGCCGGCGTGTACAAATTTGTCTATGGCGCCACCGCCGCGCAACGCACCGTTTTGCGGTCGGCCACCGACCTACTCCTCGATGCCATGCGCGAGTTTGATGAAGAAAATCGCGACGCCGACGAAGAGCACGTCGAAAAGGAGTCGTCATGAGCGAGACGGAAACCCTCACGGCTACGCGCACTCCGACCGTTTATTTCATCGACGATAGCGCGACGATGCGCGAGGTGATCAAAATCGCCTTTCGCAAAGAGAACATTCACGTCATCACCTGTCCCGACGCACGATCGGCCCTGGCTCAATTTACGGAGACGGCGCCCGACGCCGTCATCACCGACGTGATCATGCCCGACCAGGATGGCTACGAAGTCTGCGAGTTCATCAAGCGGCATGAGCAGTTCGGCCGAACGCCTGTCATCTTGATGTCGGGGGTGGTGAATAAGACGGTCGCCGAACGGGCCATGGCTGTGAAAGCGGACGAGTTGGTTCGCAAGCCGTTTCAACCCCAGGAGCTGATCGCTCGCGTAAAGAACCTGCTGAACCCCAGGCCATCTGCCGGAAGCGCGCCCGATCCCAATTCTGCCGCCGCTCCGCGTCCGCCACATGCCCTAACGAGCCTGTTTGCGCCTGTGCCGCCGGCCGCTGCTCCCACGACTGCGCGCCCCACCAGTGCGGCTCAGGCCTTGACGACCCGCCCGGCGGTTGCGCCAGCGACGGCAAGTTCTTCCGCAGAAGTCCAGAAGCTGCGCACGGAAATTCTCCGCCTCGAGCTTCTGGTGAAAAAACTGCAAACCTCACTGGACGCAGAGAAAGAATATTGTGCAGCACTCGAGGCTCACCTTAAGGCTCTGCAGCACTCGTAACGATTGAGTCGGCCGGCCCCGCCTTCAATCAAGGCCTTGGTCGTGCAGGAACTCGCGCGCCACGTCCGTCACATCCCGGCCCTGGCCTGCCACCGCGTCGTTCATCTTTCGCATTTCCGAGTCGGAGATTTTCCCAGCCAGCTCGCCGATCGCGTCCCGCACCTCAGGGTAACGCGCCAGCGTGTCATCACGAACAATCGGCACCGCTTCGTAGGGCGGAAAGTAATGCTTGTCATCTTGTAGAATTACGAGGTCATGCGCGGCGATCAGCCCATCGGTGGAATTGCCGGCGACGACGTCCACCTGCTTATCGAGCAGCGCCCGGTAGAGCAGACCCAAATCTAGGATTCTCGGCGTCCCAGCGAAAACGAGACCGTACGTCCTCGCCATTCCCCGATAGCCGTCCGGGCGCTCTGAGAATTCGTAACCGAATCCGGCGCGCCACTGCGGGGCGTAGCGAGCGGCGTCTGTCAACGTGCGGATATTTAGGCGGCGTGCGTCTTCTCCTCGAATCACCATTGCGAAGGTGTTATTGAATCCGAGCGAAGGCATTACTTCGAATTGGAAACGCTGCCTGTACTCCTGCTTCACTCGCGCCAATACGGCCGAGGGATCCGTTTCGATCGGATCGTGCAGAATGGCTGTCAGCGCGGTACCCGTGTATTCGACATATGTATCGATGCGCCCGGCCAGCAGCGCTTGCTGGCAGATGAAGCTTCCGGCCAGGTAGAAGCGGCGCTCGACAACTAAGTGTGTTCGTGACCGGATGTGCTGCGCCAGAATTTCGCCGAGCAGTGCCTGCTCCGGAAAATTCTTCGAGCCGACAACGATCGTCTCGCCACGGTGGAGGGTGCACGCAGCCATCCCGATCGCCGTCAGCACGACCAGCGCAACCCACCTAGGCGGCCAGGGGGACCGGCGTTTCATTCTTGTCTCATCGTGCGGGGCCGGAGCAGGTGTTCCATGACGCCAAGCAGGAAATCCGCGCCCAGCGCAAGCAGGGCGGCGGGAATCGCTCCCGCGAGAATCAATCGATCGTTGACCATCGCCAGCCCTCGGAAGATGAACTCGCCGAGGCCGCCGGCTCCTACGGCCGCTGCAATCGTTGCAATCCCGATCGTCAGCACGGTGGCAACTCTCACACCCGCGAGAATTGTTGAAACCGATAGTGGCAGCTCGACCTGAAACAGGATTTGTCGCCCGGTCAGGCCCATTCCTCGCGCAGCTTCGCGAACGGCGGGATCGACGCCCGCAATTCCAGCAGCGGTGTTTCGGATGATGGGCAGGAGCGCGTAGAGTGTCAAAGCCGTGATGGTCAGTCGGTCCGCCCGATCACCGAGCCACGGAATCGGCAGCAGAAAACCCAGCAGGGCCAGGCTCGGGATCGTTTCGGCGACATTGGCACTGCCGAGAATCGGCTTCGATAGCCACGGCTTTCGCGCGACCACCATTCCTAGCGGCACCCCGATCGCAATGGCCAGCAGCATGGTCGCGCCGACCAGCCAGACGTGCTCCGCCGTCGCCTCCAGGATTTCGCTCCCGTGCTCGACGAGAAATCCATTCACTGTCGTTCCTCCTTCTCAAACCGCTCGAGCGCGTGCAACTGCTCTAAATAGGCCGCCGCCACCGGCTCGCTTGACTGCAAAAACTCTCGTGGCGAATACAGACCCTTGAGTTCGCCGGCTTCTATCAACGCGATTCGCACACCGAGTAACAGTGCCTCGCTCGTGTCATGCGTCACGAGCACAATCGCTTTGCCGAGCCGTTGCTGCAGTGCCTGAAACTCTAGGCGAATCTCCGCGCGCGTGAGCGGATCCAGTGCACCGAAGGGTTCATCCATCAATAGGATTGGAGGATCGGAGGCGAGCGCGCGCGCCAGGCCCACTCGCTGTCGTTGCCCCCCGGAAAGTTCGTGCGGATAGCGTTTGAGAAAAAGCCCCGGATCGAGCCCAACCAGAACCAGCAGTTCCTCGACTCGGGTGCGGATTTGCAGTCGGGGCCAGCGCTCAAGCCGTGGCACGAGCGACACGTTTTTCTCCACGGTGTAGTGAGGGAATAGTCCGGTCTCTTGAATCACATAACCGATGTGCCGTCGCAACGCGATCGGATTCCAGTCCAGAGTCCGTCGTCCTTCCACGAGGACTTCGCCCTTGCTTGGGTCGGCGAGCCGGTTGATCAGCCTCAGCGCGGTCGTCTTTCCCGCGCCGCTGCGGCCCAACAGGATCAGGGTTTCGCCGCGCCCAACCGCGAGGGTGATATCGTGGAGCAGCCGCTGCCCCCCGGGCAGGTGGTATCCCGCGTTTCGAAATTCAATGACCGGCTCGCCAATTGAAGCGCGCGAAGACTCGCTCACCGGAGTGCGTCCTCTTTGAGGAATACCCGAATCTCGTCTAAAACTCTTTTGAGCATCGCCTCCGTCAGTTTTCCCGTGAAGGTATTCTGCTGGCTTGGATGATAGGAGAGGAACAGTCGCGGCAAGTTTGGCCCGAGCTCGTAGCTCGCGCCATGCCGGAATTTCAAATGCGATGGTTGGAGGAGTTTTCCTTGCTTTCTGAGCGACCGCAGATACCCGCGCATGGCGATAAATCCCAGAGCCAGAACGGCGCGCGGGTGGATGAGCTCGAGCTCGCGTTCGAAATAAGGCAGACAGCGTGCCGTCTCCGAGAGTAAAGGCTTGTTGCCAGGCGGTGCGCAGCGAAGTGTGGCTGTGATGTAGGCGTCCGTCAGCTCCAGGCCGTCATTCAGACCGAGCGATGCCGCCTGGCTCGCAAATCCGGCGCGGTAGAGCCCCTTATAGAGAAAATCCCCGGACCGGTCGCCGGTGAACATCCGGCCCGTGCGATTTGCACCGTGCGCAGCAGGCGCGAGTCCTAGAATCAGCAACCGCGCACGCCCGTCGCCGAAGCCCGGGACGGGCTTGCCCCAATACGTGCAGTCCTGGTAGGCGCTCCTGCGCTCGCTCGCGACTCGTTCCCGGTAACGTACCAGCCTAGGACACTTCCGGCACGCGACGATGGCTTCGTTGAGTTTTTGAAGTGCGTCGCCCATCGAGGGAGACGCTACCACGAATCGGCGCTTCGCTCGTAGCCATCAATCCGCCGCTGCCCGGTCCACAGGACTTCGCGCTTGACTTGCGTTGCCCTGCCATGGAAACGTGGAGTCTGATAGCCGTTCCGAGAGAGAACCGGGTGGGCGGCCTGCGTTTGCAAGTGATTTCATGAACAAGGCTTTCGAAAAAATCGTAATCGTGGAGGCTGAACCAAACGGTTCGGGTTCACTGCTCTCCCAGATACGTGACGCGGGCTTTGATGCCACGGCTGTTGCGACCGTGCGGGAAGCCCTCGAAGCGATCCGCGAACCGGGCGCTGATCTTGTTTTGCTCGACCTGGCTGCTTCGCTCGATTCAGGCGCTTTGAGCGGCACCACGGCCGTCGCCTCGATTCGCGGCTCGGGGGCAACCGAACATGTTCGCGTAATCCTCCTGGTGGGAACGAGTGCGGAAGAGAGAGCCGCAGCCCTGGACCTCGGCGCCGATGATGCGATTTCACGCCCCTGGTCCCCTGCCGAGCTATTGGCGCGTGTGCGAGCGCAGCTGCGCGCGCGTCGCGCCGATCGCCTGCTCATCGAGAAGGCAGAGATCGCGGAAGAAGGACAGAAAATCGCGCACACGGCGTTCGGCGCTCTCGCGGTTACCGAGAAGATGGCCGAGGACGCTACCTCACTCGATCGACGGCTCAAAAGAGGCGTCACGGGTGTACTGGCCATCGCCGTGGTGATGGCGGCAATTTACTTTCTGTTTGTCCGCAAGACATCAAAGGACCTGCAGCTCAGCTCAGCAACCATCTCGCGGCTCGAAAGCAGCCTAATGCACCAGGAGAACCTGATGGCCGAAGCCCGCAAACTGCGCGAAACCCAGGCGGCTGCCACCGTGCCGGCGGTACTCGAGCCGACTCCAGGAAAGAAGGCCGGCCCAGGCGGCTCGGCAGCGACCATCATCAGCCAAGATGCCCAAAGCGTCTGCCTCCTTCATGTTTCCGTGGCATTTCGCAACACGCAAAGCGGGCGGCGACTGCGCTACGCCGGCTTAAATCAGCAAGGCGAGCCGCTTCAGGATAGCGACGGGAATCCGATCCTCACGCTGGAAGGCAATGGACCGGAGCTGAAGCTGGATGTCTTTGGCACAGGATTCACGGCCGCTCGGGAAGGGCGGATCATGACCAACCGCCATGTGGCCGAGCCCTGGTGGAAAAACGAGAAACTGGGAGATCTGACCAGTCAAGGTCTGCAGGCCGAAATCTCCTCGATCCACGCCTATTTCCCCGGCGATCCGCGAGCCTTCACGGCGGAGATTCAGGATATTTCGAAGGATACCGATCTGGCCACCATGCGTGTCAATATCGAGGATTTGAAGCGGCCCATTCTCTCGATTGATCCGAGCAAGAATGCATCGCAGCCGGGTGAGGCAATCGTCCTGATGGGGTACGCCACGGGTTTGGCCGCGATCTTGGCGCGAGCCGATGAAGACACGGCTCGACAGATCGTCCAACAAAGCGGCGGCGACCCTTCCCGGGTTCTCGCCGAGCTCGCACGCCGCAATCTGATTCACCCGCTGATCACGCAAGGTCATATCGGCGATGTCCTACCGGACAAGATTGTCTTCGACGCGCAGACCACATCGGGCGGTTCCGGGGGGCCTCTGTTTAATCCAGAAGGCAAGGTAATTGGCGTCACCTATGCGGTGCTCGAGGGATTCGGAGGATCAAATTTCGGGATTCCCATTCGGTTCTCCGAGCCGCTGCTTGCCGGAGCCTTGCCCACTGCGTCAAATTGACACTCCAACGCCACGCGGCTAGCATGGTATGAGCCTGTTTGTCCCCCGGTATGAAAAACCATTCACACGCGAAAAACATCCTCGAGCGGATTGTCGAGGCCCGGCGCGAATCCGTCGCGCATAGGAAGCGTGTGCTCCCGGATGTGGCGCTGAAAATCGCGACGCAGAAAATCGAACCACCCCGCGATTTTCCAGGCGCACTCTTGCGGGACGGATTGAACGTGATCGCCGAACTGAAACGGGCATCACCCTCGCGTGGCGTGATTCGACCAGAATATCGACCGGCCGCGCTCGCTCCCAGGCTGGAAGCGGCGGGGGCGAGAGCGCTCTCAGTCCTTACCGAAGAAGATTTCTTTTCTGGCTCGCTTCGAGATCTGAAGGCTGTGCACGAAGTCACTGAGATTCCGCTCTTGCGGAAGGATTTCATCATCGATCCTTGGCAGATATGGGAGGCGCGCGCGGCGGGCGCCGATTCGTTCCTGTTGATCACGGCAATCTTGCGGGATGAAGAGTTAAGCGAAATGCTAGCGCTGGGCCGTTCGCTTAAGATGGAGCCGCTCGTGGAAGTCCATTCGCGCGAGGAGCTCGATCGCGCCTTGGCCGCCGGTGCGCGCATCCTCGGCGTCAACAATCGAGACCTGCGTACTTTTGAGGTCCGCCAGCAAACATCGCTCGAGCTGATCGAAGCGATTCCCGATGAATGCCTCGCCGTTAGTGAATCCGGTTTGCACAGCCACAACGATCTGGCTCGTCTGCGCAGCGCTGGATTCGATGCGTTTCTGATCGGGGAGTATTTGATGAAAGAGACAGACCCATGCGTACCGTTGCGCGATTTGATGGGCCTCAACGAGCCGAGTCAAACCCGAGCCTGAGTGGTCGGCATGCCAAAGGTGAAAGTGAAGATTTGCGGAATCACAAATTGGGTGGATGCCCAGCGTGCCATGAAGGCGGGCGCGGCCCTGCTCGGCTTCAATTTCTACGCGAAGAGCCCGCGCTACATCGCGCCGGCCAAGGCGCGGCGGATCGTGCGGCGGCTGCCCCAGCGCGTTTTGACCGTCGGAGTTTTTGTGAATGAGACCGAACAGAAGATGCTTCGAATTGCTCGATCGGTCGGGCTCGACCGCCTGCAGCTGCACGGCGACGAATCTCCCGATATCGTTGCGCGGCTCACACGTTCGCTCCCGGTGATCAAGGCCTTGCGGGCAGACGATTCGTTTCGTCTGGCAAAGCTTGCAAGATTCAAACGAGCGTCGGCGATCCTGCTCGATGGTTTCGATCGGCGTCGGCGCGGCGGAACGGGCAAGACATTCGATTGGCGCCTCGCGCGGGGCGCGAAGCGCCACGCCAGAATCTTTCTGGCGGGCGGCTTGACGCCGGAAAACGTCGGCGAGGCCATTCGCATGGTAAAGCCGTACGCGGTGGACGTTTGCAGCGGCGTGGAGGCCAAGCTCGGCAAGAAGGATCCCGAACGGATTGAAGCGCTCATGCGCGCCGTTCGGGCGGCGGCGAGCCGTAAGGAGGGGCGATGAGTTCAGTCCTGAACGGCGCGCGGGAAACTGGGCGCTACGGCCCTTACGGCGGGCGCTATGTTCCCGAAACGCTAATGGCTCCGCTTGAAGAATTGGAGCACGCCTACGAGCAAGCCCGTACCGACCCGGGCTTTCAAGCCGAACTCAGTTCTTTGCTTCGCAACTTCGCGGGTCGTCCGACGCCCCTACAATTCGCCTCGCGTCTGACGGAACGGCTGGGCGGAGCGCGCATCTACATTAAGCGCGAAGACCTGCTGCATACGGGCGCGCACAAAATCAATAATTGCTTGGGCCAGGGCCTGCTCGCGGCACGCATGGGGAAGCGGCGCGTGATTGCGGAAACCGGAGCGGGCCAGCATGGAGTGGCCACAGCCACTGTGGCGGCGCGACTGGGCCTCACCTGCACCGTATACATGGGCACCGAAGACATGGAGCGCCAACGACTGAATGTGTTTCGTATGAGGCTGCTCGGTGCCGAGGTGATCGGGGTCGACGCCGGCAGCCGCACACTCAAAGACGCCATCAATGAGGCCATGCGCGATTGGGTGACGAATGTGCGCACTTCGCACTACCTGCTTGGCTCGGTCTTGGGCGCACATCCCTATCCCATGATCGTGCGCGATTTTCAAAAGATCATCGGCGAAGAGGCACGCGAGCAGATTCAAAGAGTCGAAAAACGGCTGCCCGATCACCTGTTCGCGTGCGTTGGGGGTGGATCGAACTCCATCGGACTGTTTCACGCGTTTCTGAAAGATGCGAATGTGAAGATGATAGGAGTTGAAGCCGGAGGTCGCGGACAAGCTCTCGGGGAGCACGCGGCGCGACTCGCCGCTTCCCGCGGTTTCACCGGTGCGCGTCCTGGTGTTTTGCAGGGGACGTATACATACGTTCTACAAACATCCGACGGCCAGATCTCGACGACCCATTCGGTTTCGGCAGGGCTCGACTATCCTGCCGTTGGTCCCGAGCACGCTTGGCTTGCCGATCAAGGCCGCGCGGAATACACGGCCGTGCCGGACGCCGAAGCCATCGAAGCGGCGCAAATGCTTGCGCGCACCGAAGGACTCATTGCTGCTCTCGAGTCTGCCCATGCCGTCGCGGAACTCGTTCGCCGCGCGCCGAAAATGAGGAAGGACGAACTCGTAATCTTGAACCTCTCGGGCCGCGGCGACAAAGACATGGAAACCCTTTCGCGCTATGTCTAAAGCCGCGACACCCGGATCCACTCCCCAATCTTCCCCTTTGTCAGATCCTGGAGGGAGGATCACCCGTCGGTTTCGCTGGTTGGCCGATCGAGCCGAACTGGGACTGGTCGCCTACGTTACGGCTGGCGATCCGTCCCTCGAGGCCAGCGAGAAAATCGTTCTCGCCGCGGCGGAGGCGGGCGCGGATGTGATCGAGCTGGGTGTGCCGTTCAGTGATCCGGTGGCGGACGGGCCCATTATCCAGCGCGCAAGCGAACGTGCACTGCGAAAGGGCACCACACTGGCGGGCGTGATCGAACTGGTTCGCCGCCTGCGTACACGCACGGATGTGCCGCTCGTATTGTTCAGTTACTTCAATCCAATCCTGCAAATGGGCCTAGAGAGATTCGCCCAAGCTGCCGCTGCTGCAGGCGGCGACGGAGTGCTGGCGACGGATCTCACAGCGGAAGAAGCCGCTCTGTATTGCGAGGCGATGGGCGCGCGCGGCCTGGACACGATTTTTCTAGCGGCACCGACTTCGACGGACGAACGTCTTGCCAAAATTGTGGGCTGCTCCCGGGGTTTCCTCTATCTCATTTCGCGCACGGGCGTGACCGGCGTGCAGGAAGCATTTCCCGAAGACTTGCCGGCCCTGGCACGCCGCGTGCGGCAGCTGACGAGGCTGCCACTGGCGGTGGGGTTTGGGATTTCGCAGCCCGCACACGTCTCGATTCTGGGTGGTATCGCGGACGCGGCTGTGGTTGGCTCGGCGCTGGTAGCGGAAATCGAACAGGCCGCCGGTGCTGACACGGCAGCGGCGGCCGTAGCCGTTCGCGTGGGAATCCTCAAGCGAGCCGCACGCGAGGGAATCAGCCGGCGAGGCACAATGCCAGCCCCTCCCGCCGCAGCGGAGCGCTGAAGCTCCGCGAAAGCTGTAGTACACTGCGTTTCGTCCGCAGCGATCCCGATCAGGGAGCCAGGAATGGATAAGCGCGTAAGAAACGCCGAGGCGGTCGTTGATCGCGTCCAAGAGGGAGCAACGATCCTGGTCGGTGGATTTGGTGTGTGCGGCGTTCCCGAAAACCTGATCCGTTCGTTGATCCGCCAGGGAACCAAGAATCTGACCATTGTTTCCAACAATCCGGGCATCGATGGTTTTGGCATCGGCGCCCTCATCGAGAACCGGCAGGTGCGGAAAATGATTGCGAGCTATGTCGGTAGCAATCGGTTCTTTGAGAAGCTGGCGTTGAGCGGCGAAATCGAGATGGAGTTGAACCCCCAGGGTACATTGGCCGAGCGAATGCGTGCAGCCGGAGCCGGGATTCCGGCCTTCTTCACCCCCACAGGCTACGGAACCATGGTCGCAGAAGACAAAGAAGTGCGCGAATTCAGCGGACGGCCACACGTTTTGGTTCCCGCACTGCGCGGGGACTTTGCGTTCGTGAAGGCCTTTAAGGGGGATCGCTGGGGCAATCTCGTCTACCGGAAGACGGCGCGCAATTTCAATGCGGTGGTTGCCACGGCCGCCGATTACGTCATTGCCGAAGTCGAAGAGCTCGTCGATCTGGGCCAGCTCGATCCGGACAGCGTCCACACGCCAGGCATTTTCGTGGACGCAATCTTTCAAGGTACGAGCTATGTGAAACCGATGGAGCCTGGCCCGAAGCGGAAGCGCTAAGGGAAAAAGATAATGCCCGCCGAAATGGACAACCGAGAGTTCATCGCGCGGCGCGTAGCACAAGAGATGCGCGACGGATATTACGTAAATTTGGGGATTGGCATCCCAACGCTGGTCCCGAACTTTCTGCCGCCGGGCATGGAAGTGATCATGCAGTC
>Ga0187782_10003307_pt1 | contig 12007 bp, 11 predicted proteins | sample 0715_SJ02_MP15_2_FD_132454 | JGI IMG/M metagenome (GOLD analysis project Ga0187782, IMG submission 132454) | Tropical peat soil microbial communities from peatlands in Department of Meta, Colombia - 0715_SJ02_MP15_20_MG | ecosystem: Environmental > Terrestrial > Soil > Wetlands > Peat | place...
GGTGTATGGCGGCGGATCGTACAGTGATTGTTCAGATCCGACGCAGCCCGGCGTCGGCGCGATCGTGTATTACCTGATGTCCATCGGTATCGATCCACGCTGCCAGTCAGGCCACTACTATCTGCTGAACAACTACAACCCGGGCTACTTCGGCCAAGGGGAAAATGCCTACCTCGACACCAGTCAATACAATACGCCTTTTACCATTCCACCTTCGTCCGTGCCGAGCATTGGCGACGACCTGAACGCCAACAACATTTCGTGGAAGTACTACGGTGACCACTGGAACCAATACGCCGGCAACGCGCAATTGGGCATCCCCGAGGACAAGTACCAGCTCAATTATGGACCGGTTGGCTCGCTCAACTATGCAACCAACGCTCCCATCGTGTACTCCGATGAGTACTGCAACATCTGCAACCCGTTTCAGTACGACACTTCCATCATGGCCAACACGAGTGTCCGCCAAGCTCACATCCAGGACGTAGCGGACCTCTATACCGACATAGAAAACGATACGCTCCCGGCTGTCTCCATCGTAAAGCCGAGCGGGCTCGTGGATGGGCATCCAGCGTCCTCCAAGCTCGACCTCTTTGAGGCCTTCACGAAAAAGATCGTGGAGATGGTTCAGAGTTATCCGCCGTACGGGGCGAATACGGCGATCTTCATAACCGAGGACGAAGGCGGCGGCTATTACGACTCCGGTTACGTTCAGCCGCTAGACTTCTTCGGCGACGGTACCCGGATTATATTTCTCGTTGTGTCTCCCTACGTGACGCCCGGACACATCTCGCACGCGTACGCGGATCACGTTTCCATCCTCAAATTCATCGAGAGGAACTGGAGCATTCCTCCCGTCACAGCGCGTAGCCGGGACAACTTCGCCAACCCGATCACGGCGCCGGGCAATCCCTATGTACCCACGAACAGTCCCGCGATTACCGACATGTTCGATCTATTTACATTCCCAAAATGACCGGTTGTAGTCCACACTTCCGGCGCCCGGGCCTCGATGAATATCGAGGCCTGTGCCCGGAGTAGAAAGCACTCGAGAGGAGTCGGCGGGTTTTATCTCTCTCAACGATCCAGTTGAGCTTGGAGGCGGGCTTATCGCTTGCGCAGGATTCCGGCGGCGTGGCGTCAAACCGAAATCAAATAGATTGCCAACGCGAGGCCAACCAACGCGAGGACGAGGGCCGTGACTGTCGCCTGAGCTGATGGCTTGGCAAACGATGTCTCGGACTCATTCAACTGCCTGATCAGGCGAACGTAGCGCCAAGCCGAGAAGCAATTCGTCGCCACACCCATCACGATCATGGCCGTACCGAACCAGATGGAAACTCCCTGATGGTTCGCCCTGACGGCCGGTTGAATCAATGTGAGCTTCTCGAGGAACAACCCAAAACGCGCGACTACGAAACCGAACCCCATGAACGCGATCCCAGTGCGAATCCAGGCAAGCAGGGTGCGCTCGGCGGCGAGGTAGTCAGCAAGGTTGGGGGTTTTCGGTTCTTTCGGCGGTGAACTCATCCCATATGGCCCTTGCGGATCGTATCCTAGCGGCGGAACACAATCTGGCCCCTTACCACAGTGGCGATGGGCGCGCCGCGGAAGGCCCGCCCGTCGAAGGGAGTGTTGCGCGATTTGCTGGGTGACTCGGCCGCGCGGAAGGTCCATTCGTAGGTAGTCGAGAAGACCGTGAGATCGGCGGGCGAACCGACAGCAATTTTTCGCTCGACTCCGAGAACCTGTGCTGGCCCGCTCGTAAACAGCTCCACCAGTCTCATGAGCGGCATCTTGCCGCTGTGCACCAGCTCGCGTAGGCCGAGCGCGAGCGCTGTTTCGAATCCCGTGATTCCGAAAGGCGCGCGATCGAATTCCACGTCCTTGCTCGCGGGATGATGCGGAGCGTGGTCGGTTGCGATGGCATCGACACTGCCATCCCCAAGCCCCTCGATCAGCGCGGCGCGGTCGTCGCGCGAGGCAAGAGGCGGATTCATCTTGTAGCGCGTGTCGTAGCAAACATCTTCGTCCGTCAGCGTGAAGTGGTGCGGCGTGACCTCACAGGTCACGCGCAAGCCGCGTTCCTTGGCCCAGCGCACATGCTCGAGTGAGCGCCTTGTGGACAAGTGGGCGATATGCAGTCGTGCGCCGGTGAGCAGAGCGATTTCAACGTCGCGTCCGACGCAAATGGACTCAGACTGTGGGGGAATTCCGGCCAGACCCAGGCGAAGCGACTGCGCACCCTCCCGCATTGCGCCCCCAGCAAACAAGGACGGATCTTCGCAGTGATCGATGACCAGAAGCCCGAGCGAATCTGCGTACTCCATCACCTGTCGCATCAAACGTGCGGTGGCGATAGGCTTGCCGTCATCGCTGACCGCGACAATGCCGGCGGCCTTCATCGCCGCGATTTCCGCTAGCGCCTCACCCTTGCTTCCGATCGAAGCCGCACCGATCGGCCAGACCCGCACACTCGCCGACCGGGCGGCACGTTCGACGATGCTGCGGGTCACCGAGGCGTTGTCGTTTACCGGCTGCGTGTTGGGCATCGAGCACACGGCCGTGAAGCCGCCGCGAGCCGCAGCGCGTGTGCCCGTCTCAATGGTTTCGGAAAGCTCCTGGCCCGGCTCGCGCAAATGACAATGTAGGTCGATGAAACCCGGCGCCACGATCAAGCCACTGGCATCATAAGTGTCCGCGCCCAATGCCTCGAGATTCGCCCCGACCTTGGCGATGCATTCGCCATCGAGCAGCAGGTCCAGCGTTTGGTCGGTTTTGCTCACCGGGTCCAGGACGCGGCCATTTTTGATCAAAAGCATCCGTCAGTCCTTTGGGGGATCCGGCGCGTCGGTGGGCGGACCGCCGACAAGATGGTAGAGCAGGGCCATACGCACGGCGAGGCCGTTCGTCACCTGCTCCAGAACGCACGATTGCGGACCGTCGGCTACACTGGAATCGATTTCAAGGCCGCGAATCATCGGTCCTGGGTGCATCACCAGCGCGTCCGGCTTGGCGCGCCGCAGCCGTTCGGGCGTCAATTGATATCCGGCAATGTACTCGTCAGGCGCTAGTGCCGGCTCATGAATGCGCTCGGTTTGCACCCGCAGCACGATGACGACGTCGGCTCCCTCGAGCGCCTCTTCAATCTGAAGCGAGCGCCGGAGCTCTGGCGCCAGCCGTTCTAACTCGCGCGGCACCCACATGGCCGGGCCACAGAGCGTTATCCGCACGCCGAATTTGCTCAACAGGTAGATGTTGGAGCGAGCCACACGGCTGTGGAGGATGTCGCCCAAAATCGTGATGTGCAATCCTTCCAGCTGCCCCTTGCGGTCGCGGATGGTCAGTGCATCGAGCAGCGCTTGGGTGGGATGCTCGTGGGTTCCATCCCCGGCATTCAGAACCGGAATTTCCAGCCGCGATGCGACAAAATCCGGCGCGCCGGACGAGCTGTGCCGCAGCACGATCGCATCTGGCTTCATGGCTTCCAGCGTGCGGACCGTGTCCATCAAAGATTCGCCCTTTTTCAGACTGGACGCCTCCGCCTGCAGCGCCATCGTGTCCGCACCGAGGCGCGACGCAGCCGTTGTGAAGCTGATTCGGGTGCGAGTGGATGCTTCAAAGAATGCCACGGCCACCGTCTTGCCCCGCAGCGTGGCAAGCTTTTTGAGCGGGTGTCGCTGAAATTCCTGAAAGGGCCTGGCTTGGTCGAGGAAAAAGTTGATTTGCTCGCGGCTGAGGGACTCAATTCCGAGCAAATTGGCTAGACGCGGAAGCACGGTTTCCCTTCGTTTACATCCTTCCTCCGGATCGCTGCTGCGAGAGGTCAATGAACCCGATCTACCAGCATGACACGTTCCTCGCCATCGATTTCCTGCAGACGAACCTCGACGATTTCGGTTTCGCTCGTCTGGATCGTCTTTCCGATGAAGGTGGCCTCGATCGGCAGTTCCCGATGGCCCCGATCAATCAATACCAGAAGCCTCACCCGGCGTGGCCGGCCCAGATCGAAAAGCCCGTTCATGGCGGCACGAATCGTGCGGCCGGTGTAAAGAACATCGTCCACGATTACGAGGTCGCGGTCGTCTACCGGGAAATCAATGTGAGTTGACTGAACCACCGGCTGCGCACCAACGGTAGAGAGATCATCTCGGTAGAGCGTGATATCGAGGGTCCCCACCGGAACATCCATCTGCGCAAACCCTTGGATCGCCCTGGCCAGCCGCTCAGAAAGAGGAACGCCTCTGCGCCTGACACCGATCAAGGCAACGTCGTGGGCGCCCCCGCTCTTCTCCACGATTTCGTGGGCTAACCGATTCAGAGTGCGGGAGATTTCCTGGGCTGAAAGGAGCTGCCGTTTTTCGACGACGCGCATGGGGCGCCTCATCCTAGCACAGACGAGCGTGCCAAGGCAGTCGCCGAATCCTACCGAACCGACTTGCTTCGGGCCAGTCTTGACCCCCGTGCTAAACTCACGCCCGTGACCTCGCCCGAGCTGGCACGCATCGCCGAACGGCCCTCGGGAGTGGACCTCCGGGTCCGCGTCGGCACTGTCTTGCTTCAAAATCCCGTCATCGCTGCTAGCGGAACCTTCGGCTATGGCGTCGAGTTCGCTCGTCTCGTCGATCTGAACCGGCTGGGTGGCCTTGTGGTCAAAGGCCTGTCGCTTGAGCCAATGGCCGGCTCCCCTCCTCCCCGAATGCGTGAGACCGTCGGCGGTATGATCAACGCGATCGGTCTGCAGAACATTGGGGTGAGAGCCTTCGTGGCTGAGAAACTGCCTCAGCTTCGGAACTACCACACGGCTATTGTCGCCAATGTGTTCGGGCGGAGCGTGACAGAATATGTCGAGGTTATTCGTGTCCTAGAAGACACAGACGGACTAGCTGCCTACGAGCTCAATATCTCCTGTCCGAACGTGGAGCAGGGTGGGGTAGAGTACGGTACCGACCCGGTCCTCGCCGCTGAGGTGGTTGCCCGGGTGCGAAACGCCTGCCAAAGGCCCCTATGGGTCAAGCTTTCTCCATCTGTTGGAAATATTGGGCTTGTTGCGAAGGCCACCGAGTCCTCCGGAGCCGACGCCCTCGTAATTGCGAATACGTACCCCGCATTGTGTCTTGATATACACACCCGGAAGTCATATCTAGGTAGTACGGGGGGAGGGTTGTCGGGTCCGGCGATCAAACCTATAACCTTAAGGCTGGTTCACGAGGCATATCAGGTAGTAGGCATTCCGATCGTAGGGCTCGGCGGTATTGAGAGATCTAGAGATGCGGTCGAGTATATGATTGCGGGTGCCTCGGCGGTGGAAGTTGGAACCGCGCACTTTGTGGACCCGAGGGCCTCTGAACGACTTGTCGAAGACCTCGAGACCTGGTGCCGGAGAGAAAACATACGTGAAATCAGTGGCTTACGGGGATCGCTGGGAGTGAATCGAGTTGTCTGAGCGATCCTCAGGATGATAGAATCATCTGATTTCAGGGAGGTTAGTCGCAATGAGAGCTAAGATTCTTGTGGTTCTCGAAACGGTCTTCTTAGGACTGGGCGCGCTGACTCTCGTCCCGTCGGCCAATCCTGCGGCGAGCGCGAGAGTAGGCAGCCCTCTCGAACAGGGATCGGACACCCTCTTGAAATCCACATCGAACCCTCAGGCCAGCGGCCAGAAGCGGCCCCTGGCGACCTGGGACTGCCTAACAAGCTGGTACGGAGAGGACTTTGACGGCCAGCCGACCGCAAACGGGGAGACCTACGACATGTATGCGGAGACGGCTGCACATCCAACGTTGCCTTTGGGATCGATCGTGCGCGTGGTAAACCCTCGAAACCACCGCAGCCAGGTGGTCCGAATCAATGACCGCGGCCCCTACGTGCAGGGCCGCGAGCTGGACGTCTCGTACGCTGTGGCCCGAAAGCTTGGCTTTGACCAGCGCGGGCTGGCCAAGGTCCGGCTGGAGCTACTCGAGGTGCCTTCACGCCCCGCCTCGGAACATCGCAATTAATTGTTGCCTTAGACGTTGACCGCCTTGGGCGGGCTCGCGCCTTGGCACTTCAGCTCCGAGGTGCAGCCGGACTGTTCAAAGTAGGCAGTCAGCTCTTCACAGCCGAAGGCCCCCGCGTGGTTCACATGCTCGCGGGTCTTGGGTTCGGGGTGTTCCTCGACCTCAAGTTCCATGACATCCCGAACACGGTCGCGAAAGCTGTGGCCGCGGCAGCAGAGCTCCCCAAGGTACGCCTCCTCACGCTGCACACGCTCGGCGGAATGGCCATGATGAGGGCTGCCAGCGCAGCACTGGGCAAGGCGAAGAACCGCCCTGCCCTGCTCGGCGTGACCCTGCTGACCAGCATGGATGAGACCGCGTTGCGCGGAGTCGGAATCGCCGAATCAGCGTCTGCAACAGTGCTGGCTTTGGCAAACCAGGCCCAGGAGGCAGGGCTCGACGGAGTCGTCGCTTCCGGTCAGGAGGCGCGTGCAATCCGTGCTCAATGTGGGCCGAGGTTCCTGATCGTGGCACCCGGAGTTCGGCCTGCGAGCGCACCGGCGAATGACCAATCCCGAATCACCACACCATCGCAGGCCCTCGAGGCCGGAGCAGATTATTTGGTCATCGGCCGCCCCATTACGGAGGCCGATGATCCTCGCGCTGCGGCCCTCGCAGTTGTTCAAGAAATCGCGTCCACCCGTGGGGCCTAACCATCCGTTTTAGCGTCTGTGAGGTTTGACCCGGCCATCTGGCTCCGCTAGCATCAGCCTACCAGGGACAGTCTCCATGGGGAGAGAAAAGCACGTCATCGTCGGCACGGCTGGCCACATCGACCACGGAAAATCGTCGCTCGTCGAAGCACTGACAGGGACCAACCCCGACCGGCTCGAGGAGGAGAAGCGGCGGGGCATCACCATTGATCTGGGCTTCGCGTTTCTAACAGACGGTGGTGTAAGCTTTGGCTTCGTCGATGTGCCCGGACACGAGCGTTTCGTGCGCAACATGCTGGCCGGTGCGGGCGGTATTGACATCGTGCTGCTCGTGGTCGCGGCTGATGAGTCGATCAAGCCGCAGACGCGTGAACATCTCGATATTTGCCGTCTGCTGGGAATCCCCCGCGGTTTGGTCGCGATGACGAAAGCGGATTTGGTGGATGCGGACATCCTCGGTCTGGTGCGGCTGGAAATTGAAGAATTTGTGCGCGGGTCGTTTCTGGAAGGTGCTCCGATTGTGGCGGTCAGCGCGCGAACAGGGGTAGGGCTTGACGTTTTAAAACACGAGCTGCTGCGAGTCGCAGAGGCGACGCCGGAGAAGGACGCCAAGCGCCATTTCCGCCTGCCCATCGATCGTTCCTTTGCGACAAAAGGCTTTGGGACGGTCGTGACGGGAACACTGATTTCCGGCGCGGTGAAGGTCGATGATGAACTGGAGATCTATCCTGCTCGCCAGCGCGTGCGCGTTCGCGGCCTTCATTCCGGCGGCCGGGCGATCGAGCAGGCGGTGGCGGGACAACGCACGGCCGTAAATCTTGTAGGCATCGATCACGCGGAAATTCAACGGGGCATGGTGTTGGGTGTGCCCGGGGTGTTCGAGCCCACGCGAAAGCTCGATGCGCGCATCACACTCCTTCACTCCTCTCGGCCACTCAAGAATCGATCCCGCGCGCACTTTCACCAGGGATCCGCCGAAGCGATCGCTGAAGTCATCCTGCTAGAGGGCGATGAACTGGCGCCCGGAGCATCGGCGCTGGCACAGTTGCGATTGGACAACGAAGTGGTTGTGCTGCCGGAGGACCGATTCATCTTGCGGCAGTTTTCACCGGTCGTGACGATTGGCGGAGGAATCGTCATCGATGTGCGAGTGCGGCGGCACCGCCGGGACGATCCAGAGGCCCGTGATTTTCTGGAAACACTCGAGAGCGGCAGCCGGGAGGATCTTCTCGCGGCGTTGGCCGAAGCGATGCCTCGCGGGCTGACGCTCGAGGAGGTCCGCGCCCGAACGGGCTGGTTGGAAGGGGAAATCCGGGAGACGGCGGCCAAACTCGTTGACGACAAACGGCTTCGGATTGTGGACGAACAGCCCTTCACGGTCGCCTCGGCGGAGGCAGTGGAGGAATGCCGAAGGAAGCTTCAAGAAGCCGTTGAGCAATTTCACTCCACCAATCCGTTGCTGTCGGGAATCCCCAAGCAGGAGCTTCGCGGGCGCGTGGGAAATCCCCGCCCTGCGGTTTTCGAAGCAGCGTTGGGGGACCTGACGAACACGTCCGTGGTATCGGTTCTCGCCGGGCTGGTGCAGCGAGCAGGCCGGGCGATCGCGCTTTTGCCTGAGGAAATGCGCGCCAAGGAGCTGATCGAGAAGGAATTTGAGCGCTCTGGCCTCACAGTGCCAAGCGTTCCGACCGTTCTCGAAAAACTCCCCGTCGAAGGCAGCCGTGCCCAGAAAATCCTGCAGATCCTTATCCGCGAGGGAACCCTCATCAAAGTGGCGGAGGACTTCGTGTTCCACCACACCGCGGTCGCACGGCTGCGGGATCTCATCGCGAGGTATCGGAAAGAGCGCGGCGACCGCATCACCGTCCTGACGTTTAAAGACGTGGCGGGTGTGAGTCGTAAGTACGCCATCCCGTTGCTGGAGTTTCTCGACCGCGAGCACGTGACACGCAGGGTAGGGGATGAGCGTGTTATACTCTGACCAGATATGGTAAGGGGATCCGGGTGCAAGCCCGGGTGTGAAAGGTAGGGATCCATGTGGGACAGCCCTATGCATTTGTTGATTATTGCGATCGTCATCCTCGTGCTTTTCGGGGGACGCAAGATTCCGGAAGTGATGAAGGGACTAGGACAGGGGGTTCGTGAATTCAAAGAAGGAATGCGCGGCGAGCCGACACAGCCTACGCAAACCAGCCAGCCGGCAAATCCACCGGCCGCGAGCACAACGCCTTCCACTCCGGCTGGGACGGAGCAACAGAAGTAGGTAGGATCTAACAACCGATCAAGGGTTTGAGCGCGGCGGCCACCCGGCCGCCGTTTTGCTTTGATGAAGAGGTCCGTGTCCGCTATCTCCCCAAGCCGCCCTAGGGCCGGCGCAGAGCCTATCGAGGATTCCTCCAGCCAAAATCACCTAGCAGCGACCAGAGCCGCGCAAGAGGAAGACCCACGACGTTAAAGTAGCAGCCCTCAATACGAGTGATATAGCGACCTGCGATGCCCTGAATCGCATAGGCCCCGGCTTTGTCGAACGGCTCGCCGGTGGCGATGTAGCTCTCGATCTCTGGATCGGAAAGAGGCGCGAAAGTAACGCGCGTCGTTTCGTCAATTACACCCTCCATCGTGTCGGGACAGCGAACCACGGCGACCGCCGTGTGGACTTCGTGGACGGCGCCGCTCAAAAGGCGCAGCATGCGGCGGGCGTCGGCCTCCGAGGAAGGTTTGCCAAGAATTTCGTCTTGCGCCACAACAATCGTGTCAGCGCCAACGAACAGGCAATCGCCGGATCCGCCAGATTCGCTCGCAGCCGCTCGCGCCTTGCCCAGGGCGACGCGGCGCACGTAATCGGCGCGGAGCTCGCTCGGATGACGCGTCTCATCGAACAGGACTGCGTGCACCTCAAAGGGAATGGCCGCATCGCGCAGAATTTCGGCGCGCCGTGGTGAAGCCGATGCCAGAATCAGTTTCATCGAGGGACCAGCTGAACCGCGGCGAGTCGCGCCGACGCACACGCGCTTGACGCTTGGTCCTTGGACCAGCCAAAGAGGCGAGCCAACTGCGCAGGCGGCGCGTCCGGGTGCCACTGCAAAAATTTTGCTGCGAGAACCGAGCGAGCGTGCTCCGGCATGATACGGGATGCGGCGGCTGCTTCCCGAGGGAATGCGCGGCAAGTCAGTTCGTATCGGCCGGAGGCCCAGGCGGCGGTTTCCTGTTCGGCACCGAAGCGCACGACGGCGAGTACACATTGCAGGTCAACGATGGCGCGCTTAAAACGAATATTGCCGGCTTTCGTGTCCATCTTGCAGGTGTGGCGAAGTTCGAGCGTCGCGAGCGGTCCGTACTGTTCGAGCGCCCGCCAAATGACACGGGCATCGTCGCCGATGCGCCCCTCGGCGAAGAAGCGCGCGTGGTCGTGCGGGCAAAGGGCCGCTTCGCGCATGGCCAGAAAATAGGGGAGATGCGCAAGCGAGATGAATGTGCCGCGTCCGCGGAAATACTTTGCATAAAAGGCACGGTGACGGCGAGGCAGCTCGTCTTTCCAGCGCCAAACCATCTGGGAGTACTTGTCCCAGATCATCTCTTGGTGCGGATTTCGGCGTGTGACCGCGTAATAGAGCGATGGGAGCGGTACGTTGTTCACGGGAAAGAGCATGCAATAGCCAGCCGCGTTGATGAACTTCACGGCGTCAGCGGGTGTCAGGACTCGGCGCGGCCAGCGAATTTCATTGTCGAGAGTTACCCGGGGGTGCATGTGACCGCAGAAAACCTAACACAGTGGATGTGGAGAAACACAGAGCAGACCCCGGGACAGCACCGTTCTCGTCCGGCCGAGCAGATTTCTCGGGTCAGATCGTAACCGATTCGCTGTATTCGCCGAAGACGCGCCGCAGAGCGTCTGAAATTTCGCCGACGGTGGCGTAGGATTCGACGGCGGCCAGAATGGCGGGCATCAGGTTTTCGGCGGCACGGGCGCGACGCTCGACCTCCTCCACCGCAGCACGCGCCGTGCCGGCATCGCGGCGGGCGCGCAACGAGCGAAGGCGCTCGACTTGCGAGCGCTCGATTTCCGGGTCGATGCGGAGCGTCGGGATTGGTTGCTCCTGCTCGGCCTGAAAGCAGTTGACGCCCACGACCACCTGTTCCCCGCGCTCGACGGCCCGCTGATAGGCATACGCCGATTTCTGAATCTCCATCTGGACGTAGCCCGTCTCGATCGCAGCCAACATACCGCCAAGCGCGTCGATTTTCGAAATGTACTGCTGCGAGGCCGATTCGATTTCGTCGGTTAGCTTCTCAATCGCGAAGGAGCCAGCCACTGGATCGACCGTGTTCGCAACGCCGGTTTCCTGAGCAATGATCTGTTGGGTGCGCAGGGCGAGGAGCGCCGATTCTTCGGTAGGCAGGGCGAGTGCCTCGTCGAGTGCGTTGGCGTGCAACGATTGGCAGCCGCCCAGCACGGCCGCGAGGCACTGGAGTGCCACGCGCACGAGATTGTTTTCAGGCTGCTGTGCTGTGAGCGCCGACCCAGCGGTCTGTGCATGAAAACGGAGCATCATCGAGCGCGGATCACGTGCATGGAAACGGTCGCGCATCGTGCGCGCCCACAGGCGTCGCGCAGCGCGGAATTTCGCGATCTGCACCAAGAAATCGTTGTGCGCATTGAAGAAGAAGGAAAGCTGGGGCGCGAACTCATCGACCTTGAGACCGCTGGCAACTGCCGCATCGACATAGGCGATGGCGTTGGCGAGCGTGAAGGCCACCTCTTGCACGTCGGTGGAGCCAGCTTCGCGAATGTGATAGCCGGAGATGGAGATCGCATTCCAGTTGGGGAGCTCGCTCCGGCACCAGGAGAAAATGTCGGTGACGATGCGCATGGACGAGCGCAGTGGGTAGATGTAAGTGCCGCGCGCAATGTATTCCTTGAGGATATCGTTCTGCACTGTACCGGAAAGCCGCCTAAGATTCGCACCCTGCTGTTTGGCGACGGCTACATAGAGTGCGAGAAGAATGGCGGCAGTCGAATTAATGGTCATCGAGGTCGAGATCTGCTCGAGCGGGATTTGATCGAAAAGCGCCTGCATGTCCTCCAACGAATCGATGGCGACGCCGACTTTTCCGACTTCGCCCTCCGCGAGGGGGTGGTCAGAGTCCATGCCGATCTGCGTGGGCAGGTCAAACGCTACGGAGAGCCCGGTCTGGCCCTGCTCGAGCAGGTAGCGATAGCGACGGTTGGATTCCACGGCAGTCCCGAAGCCGGCGTATTGCCGCATGGTCCAAAGGCGGCCGCGATACATCGTGGGATAGATGCCGCGCGTGAAC
>Ga0187782_10003308_pt1 | contig 12007 bp, 12 predicted proteins | sample 0715_SJ02_MP15_2_FD_132454 | JGI IMG/M metagenome (GOLD analysis project Ga0187782, IMG submission 132454) | Tropical peat soil microbial communities from peatlands in Department of Meta, Colombia - 0715_SJ02_MP15_20_MG | ecosystem: Environmental > Terrestrial > Soil > Wetlands > Peat | place...
CCTCGCGCAGCTTTTGAGCGAGCCCGATCGCCTCCCAGCGGGCGAGGATCTTCGGCTCCTGCTGCGGCAGGCCGGCGCGCATCGGAAAATCCGTCTGCGGCAGATAGAGGGTTTGCGAATAATCGGCGGACGCCTTGGCGGCGGGGTCGTTCATGGCGAAAACCGGAAAGTTGCGGCGCGAAGCGCGCGCTTTGGCGAAAGATGAGACGAAACCGCGCGTCTTCAGGAGGCGCGAAACCCGGTCTCCGCGCGAGCTCTCTAGCTGCGAGCGCGGGCCGGGCGCATAATTCGTCTCATGGCGCGAAGGATCATGTTTCTGCCTTAGCAGGCGAAGGGGCCGACGAAAAGGGCCTTGTTGGCGCTGCGAGCGCAATGCTACCTTGCATTACGGATTAATCGGCGGCTTGAGAGAGGCTATGTCGCCCCCCCAAACATATCTCCCCAGCAATCGGAGCTCGAGGCTCTGTTGGGAGCGATTTCCGGACCGGTCAAGTCGCCGTCAAAATTTCCGAGCGCTCGCCTCAGTGTGGAAATGCTAAAAAATCTTTCCTCCAGCTTCTCAAAAAAGGAAATTGAAGACCTCGTCTCAAAGGGTCCGTCTGTCAGCCCAAATCAAAAATATTTGAGCGGCGACGAGACCGAGAGCGTTGGACGGCTGGCCAGGGTCTCTTTGCACGCAGAGAAAATATTTGGGGATCATGACAAGGCGGCGCATTGGCTACGAAAGCCATCTCGCGCTCTTGACCAGCAGGCGCCGATTGACCTGCTGCATTCGGAAATCGGCGCCCAAATTGTGATCGATCTATTGAATCAGCTCGCCTACGGCATGTTCATATAAGTGAGCATGCAGCTCTGGCGCATCTCCAACTATGACGATTTGCAGGGCGTGGGCGGGCTTTTGGCTTCTGCTCGATGGCGCAATGCGCCCCGCGCCATCGTTTACGCCGCGGAATCGCCCGCGGGCGCCCTTGTCGAAGTCCTCGTCCATTTCGATCGCGAGGACTTGCCCGAGGATCTTCAACTCATCGAGATATCCGTCGACGACGACGCCTCTACCGATTCGGCAGGAGAGCGGCGTCTTTCTCACTTTTGGCGCCACGACCTTGCGGAGACGCGCAGAATCGGCGACATCTGGCTCGGGGAGGAGAAGAGCCTCGCGCTGCGCCTGCCGTCGGTGATTTGTCCCCGCACCTGGAATTTCCTCCTCAATTCGCGCGATCCGGAGTCATCTCGCATGCGGGTCGTCAGCGCGGAAAAATTCCCCTTCGACGGCCGGCTCAAGTAGGCTCTCTACCCCTTCGGCCTGAACGCTCTGACCACCGCAGGGTCGGTCTCGATCCGCGCCGCGCCGATGAGGTCCAGACAATAGGGCACGGCGGGCATGACCGCGTTGAGGCAAAGCTCGATTGACGCCGGCTTCCCCGGTAGGTTGATGATGAGGCACTTGCCGCGATGCGCCGCGAGCTGGCGCGACAGGATCGCCGTCGGCGCCTGTTCCAGCGACGCCTTGCGCATGAGCTCGCCGAAGCCCGGCAGTTCGCGCGGCGCCGCGGCGAGCGTCGCCTCGGGCGTCAGGTCGCGCGGCGACGGACCGGTGCCGCCGGTCGTCACGATCAGATCGCAGCCGGCCTTGTCAGCGAGGTCGATCAGCGTGTCGCGCACGCTCTCGAAACCGTCGGGGATGACGCGCCGCTCCAGCCGGAACGGCGTCGTCAGCGCCTTGTTGAAATAGGCCTCGATCGCGGGACCGCTTAGATCCTCATAGACGCCGGCGCTGGCGCGGTCGGACGCTGTGACGACGCCGATGACGGCGCTTACCGGAGGAGGGCTCAAATGCGGCTCGCTCCGTCAGGCGACGGGCGGGGCGCTGCGCGCGCCCGGAAATTCGATGACGCGCCGCTCGCCCGCGGCCAAGATCGCGCGCCGCTCCTCGATCGCCCGCCGCGTCTGGTCGAGCGCGAGCGTGACGAGATGCAGCCCATGGCCGCCCACGTTCCGCAGCTTGCGGTCGCCGAGCACTTTCATCATCGCGTCATTGGCCTCGCGCTCCAGCGCGTCGAGCTCGGCGAAGCTTTCAGCGCCGCGCGCCGACCGCAGGAGCTCGAGAAGACTTTCGGTGAGCTCCTCCACGTGCTCGTGCGCGCCTTCGTTGAGGCGGCTCGCGAGCGCTGCGGCGCAGGAGCCGATGAGCGACAGAAACATCGCGCCGATGTAAATGAAGTCGCTGTAACGCTCGAAGAAGTCGCGCTCGTTGTCGTCGAGATAGTCGATGGCGCCCTGGTGCACGGGAATGGCGCCGCCGCGATCCGTGGAGGGCGCCTCGATCGCCGTGGCGATCGGAGCCGCGCGCGCGATCGAGCCGCGATGCGAGAAGAACAGCCGCGTCACCGTCGCCGCCACCTCGTCGCGCAGGCTGCTGCGCGCCATAAGCAGGACGCTGACGCTGAGGCTCTCGACCGCGGCGGCCGGGCGCGGCGGATCGCCGCCGAAGGCGCCTTCCTCGATCTCCATCGGCTCCAGCGCCGGGAAGCGCTTCGATATGGCCTTGGCTTCTTTGATCGCGATGAACGTCGGCGACTTCTTCGTCGCGCCGCTGACGGCGTTCACGATGGCTTCGGCGAGCGCCGTTTGCTGAGGCGTCGCGGCAAAGACGGCGTCGACCTTGTTCTCCTCGATCGCGCCGCGCACGTCGCTCGGCGAGAGGGAGACGAGGGTCACCGCTTGCGCAGGGACGTCATACTGCTCGAGGATCGCCTGCAACAGTCGCGCATTAGGGTCCATGGCGCCGATCTCATGGACGACGCCGATGCGCTTGCCGCGCAGATCGGTGACCTTCTTGAGCTTCGACGCGGGCGGCGCGAGCAGCAGGGCGGCGTTGCGATGCAGAATCGCGATCACTTGCGCGCTTGTCGTCATCGCGACGTCGCCGCGCATGACGGCGAGGTCGGCCTTGCCGGAGTCGATCATGGTCGCTGCGGCGGCCGAGTCCGCGACGGGGAGGGAGCGCAGGCTGATCTGCTTGTGCTCTTCCGCGAAGAGGCGCTCCGCGGCGTTCATGAGACGCTGGTCCTCGGCGACCTGCGGCACCGCTACGACGAGCGTCGTCGGGCGCTGATAGAAGTACAGAGCCGCCGCCGCTCCGCCGACTGCGACGAGCAGGGCCGCCACCGTGGCAAAAAGGGTCTTACGCATGACGCCGTCGCAGTCTCGTTTCTCCCGCCCCAGATTGCAAGTCTGGCTTTCCTTGCCAAGATCCCAAACCTTTGCGGCGCGAAAAAGGCTCAGCATCGGCCCCTTCAAAGAAGGCGCCGGTCGGCGCTTCGTCAAGGCGCCGCGCCAGTCGACGTCCCTTTTAAGGCGCGACGAAGGCGACGCGGGCTTGCGGACCTTGAGACCGCAGGTCGTGGAAGATACGTCACATTTCCTTCGCGATATTGATAAGGACCGAGATTAACCGAGGGAGGTCTTCAAGTCGTTCTGGGGGGATCGCATGACGGATCTGCTGAACAAAACCATGGGCGCCGCTGCGGCTCTCGCTCTTTCCGCGCAACCGCTGTCCGCGCAAACGCTCGGCTACGGGTCGGCGCCGGTCTTTTTCAACGGGCCCGCGGGCTATCCGTTCAACTCCAATCCCGCCCTGGTGCGCGCGCAGCCCAATCCGACTTCCGACGTCGCGCCCTATGCGAGCCAGTTCGTGGACGACTTCGCGTTCGGCCAGCGCTTCGAGGGGTCGATCACACAGGCGTTGCGCAACGCGGTGAAATACGTCTTCGTGATCTTCAACGAGAACCGGTCGTTTGATCACGAATACGGCACGTTCCCCGGCGTGAACGGCCTCTATTCCGATGGCGTCAACCCGCGCTCGCCGGCGAATACGCCTGGCTACACCCAGACCTATACGGATAAGCTCAGCGGCGCGACGGTGACCGTGCAACCCTTCCTGATCGGGCCGCAGCAGAACGCCAATGTGATCGACAGCCTCGATCACTCCCACACCGGCCTCGCCACGAAGCTCGATGTCGTGAATGGCGTTCCGCAAATGGACAAGTTCGCGTACGACCAGTACGTCAAATACGCAACGGGCGCCACGCCGACGACCGCCGGCGAAAAGGAGGGCGCTCAGTTCGCTCGGCTCGTGATGTCGCACATCGACTGCAACACGATCCCGTTCTTCTGGTATTACGCCAGCCGCTTCACGATCTTCGACAACATCTTCGCGACCGAGGACACGCCCTCGACGCCGAACGCGATCGCGATGATCGCCGGCCAGTCCGGCGAAACGCAATGGGTCAAGCACGGCAATACCGGCGCGACCGCGACCGTCGAAAGCTCCGTCTGCGGAGTTTCGAGCGGCTCGGGCACGCTGGTCCCGCCGCCCATCGTCGGCGACTCGCAACCGTTCTATGGCTCGGAATTCGACGGCACGACGTCGAATCGCGAGCCGGCCAGCTGCAACGACGGCTATTCGCTCACCAATATCACGAGCGTGCTGACCTTCGCCAGCATTCCGCTGACCTTGCAAGGCTCGAGCATAGAGTCGACCATGGCGACGGATCGCAACCCCTCCGTCGATCTGGCCGACATCCAGAATGACATTCCTTATATCGCGGCGGCGGGCCAGACTCCCGTGGCCTGGCGCTGGTATCAGGAAGGCTACGATCACGAGCCGACCGACCCGGCGGGCGTCACGACCAACAGCAGCTTCGTCAGCCATCACGACGGCGCGCAATATTTCGGCTACATCGCCGACAATCCGTCGCTCAGCTCCAGCCTGAAGGGTCTCGGCGACTTCTTCAACGACATCGCCAACGGCAATCTCCCGCCTGAGGGCGGCGTCATCTATATCCGTGGCGGCTACACCAACATCCAGGGATTCACGCCCGCGATCCAGAACTCGAACTGGCCGACGAGCGGCGCATTGGCGGGAACCGCGGCGACGAATCCGAACATCGCCGCGATCAACGCCGCGAAGTCGGGCGACGACAACCATCCGAGCTACTCCGACGCCTTCATCTCTGAGGCGCTCGCGGCCCGCGTGATCAACGCAGTGGCCGGCAATCCGACGCTGTGGAGCCAGAGCGCGATCATCATCACCTATGACGAGTCCGACGGCCTTTATGACCATGTGCCGCCGCAGATTCTGTCCTATGGCCCGGACGGCCTGCCGCTCGCGCGCGGCATACGCATTCCGCTGATACTGATCTCGCCCTACGCTCACGCGCATGCGGTGTCGGACGCCATCGGCGATCACAATGCGATCATCGAGACGATCAACACGATCTTCAACCTGCCGCCGCTCTCGACGCTCCCCGACGAAGCCGCGGCTCTCGCCGCGGGCAATTCGCCGGCGTTCAACCAGTTCGGGCCGGCGGGCTTCCAGCAGCAATATCTCGGGCCGCGCGACACGCCCTCGCCCGCGACGCAAAGCCTGCTGTCGGGCTTCGACCTCGCGCGTCTCCTCGGCATCGCGCCGCCGCTGCCGGCCTCGCTGGCGACGATCCCCTCGTCCGTCGTGAACAGCATGCCGCATTATGGCGGCGCCGGATGTTCCGCGATTGGCGTCACGCCGGTGCTTCCCCAGGGCGCTTCGGCTGACTTCGCGCCGCCCGCGGGCTTCAACACGCTGCCGTCGACGCTGCCGAACTACAACTGACCGGCGCAGTCTGTTTGTCGACAGTCTCTCGGACGACACGGGGGCTCGCGCCGAACCGGCGCGGGCCCATCGCTTTCAGCGCGGTGACGCGCCTGCCGGGATAAGGAAAGAGGATATCGTGCGCCCTTGGAGAGCCGCTCTATTGATCGCAAGCGCCTGTTTGCTGGCGTCGCCCAGCTCTTCCGGGGAGCTTCTCGACCGGGTCAAGGAGCGAAAGACCGTGACCTGCGCGGCCGTCGCGCGCGCAGGCCTCGCCAGGCTCGTCAAGGGCGAGTGGCGAGGATTGCTGATGGACTATTGCCGCGCGATCGCCTTGGCGACTCTGGGCCAGGAAGGAAAGGTCGACTTCCTCGAGCTCGAAACTCCCAAGCAATATGATCAGGCTCGCGCCGGCGAGGCGGAAGTTCTCTTCGTCACCGGAACCGAGCTCGTGGAGCACGATCTCGCGGGCGCGCTCTTGCCGGGCCCCGTCGTCTTTCGGCAGACGCATGCGGCGCTTGTCGAAGAGGACTCGCCCATTCGCAGGCTCGACGACATCGCAGAGAAGACGGTCTGCCTCCTGCAGGGCTCCGGAGCCACGAAGTCGCTCGAGGACTGGGTGACGCGCAACAAGCTGAACGTTTTGCGGGAGCCCTTCGAAGAGCCGGTGGAGCTGCTCGACGCCTTCAACGTGCGCCGCTGCTCCGTGGCCGTCGGCGAGGAGACCGAATTGGCCGAGATCAAGGCGCGCAAGGGCGTGCAGCGCTTCTCGAGCCGCATTCTTTCCGACAAGCTCGCGGTCTTTCCGATTTTCGCGGCGACTCCGGCCAGGGATCCGAAGTGGTCGGCGATCGTCGCCTATACGATCATGGCGCTTGAAGCCGCCGAGAGGCCCCAGACCGATTGGGCGAACGGCGGCGCGCAGGCCTTTCCCGTCGCCGGCGCAGCGCTCGGGCTCGACGCGGAATGGCGGAAGCGTGTCATCGAGGCTTTTGGCGGGCGCGGGGCGATCTACGACCGCAACCTCGGCGCTCGATCGCCGTTTCAATTGCCCCGAGGCGTCGACGCGCTTTGGACCAGCGGGGGCTTGGGCGCGCCTCCCTTTGTCGAGTGAGAATCTTGCCGGACCGGCCTCAATCCGTGACAAAAATGTCACGCCGCGCCGGGAATTGAGCAAGTCGAAGCTTGCCTTCGCATTTTGTTAATAATCGGTCATTTGTCGCGCCTAACCGAGGAGCGAAGCCGGCGTCCGCGCGTCTCGGACAGGCGCCGGCGCCACCTCATGCGCGGAGTTAACCCGTGATCGTACGTGACCTGCGATTGTCTTTCGCCGCCGCCGCGCTGGCGGTCGCAAGCGGCCCCTCCTTGGCCGCGGACCTCCCCTCGCTCAAGGCGCCGCCGCTGCCGATCGCGCCTCCGCCCCTGTGGACCGGTTTCTACGCCGGCCTCAACGCGGGCTATGGTTTCGATGCTGGAGCCGGCGCCTTCTTCACGGGTTCTCCGGCCGCCATCACAGCCACGCCTCCGCAACCGGACGTGACGCTGGGGTCGGGCCTGCCCGGCAGCCTCTATCCGACCGTCAGCGGGTTCCTGGGCGGCGGCCAAGTGGGCTACAACTGGCAAGTCGGCGACCGCTTGGTCCTGGGCGTCGAAGCCGATATCCAGGGTCGCGCCGGTGGCTCTTCAAGCGTGACTTCCGCCGCCGTCACAAACGTCGACGCGTTTCTTGGCGCTTTCCCGATCCGGACCTTTCGCGCGGCGTCTGCGCAAAAGGAGTCGGACTGGGTCGGCACGGTGCGCGGCCGCCTCGGCTACCTCTTCACGCCCCAGCTGCTGGTCTACGGGTCGGGCGGTCTCGCTTACGGCGACGCGCAGCTGTCGAGCAGCACGCTGGCCGTGCAGAATGCGCTCATTCCCGCAGAAGTGGACGCCGGCGGCGGGTATTCTTCCGACACGCGCATCGGCTGGACGGTCGGCGCCGGCGCGGAGTGGATGTTCCTGCCGCAGTGGAGCGCCAAGGTCGAGTATCTCTATTATGACCTCGGAAATGTCGGCCTGAATTACTCGACGCTCACGACGTTCACCAATTTCGGCAATGTCGCCCCCGGTCTCGTCCTCAACGTCACGAGCCGCTTCAACGGACATATCGCGCGCGTCGGCGTGAACTATCACTTCAGCTTGGGCGGCCCGGCGCCGGTCGTCGCCAAATATTGACCGAGTCGTCTTTCGGCGCCGGGGGCGCTCCAGCGACAGGCTTTCGCGGAGCGCTCTCGGTCAGCCGGATCGAGCGCGACCAGAGCCTGTTCGCCGAGGACAATTCTCGGCGAGCAGGCGAGCTGATATTGCCAAGGCCTTCTCTTCGCGCGATAGCGGGCTGCTCGTATCGTTTCCTTGGAGGCCGCAGCCTTGCCCAGCCTGATCCGTTTCCTGGCCACGATAGGCGTGCTGGCCGCGCTCGGCTATGGCGCGATGATCGCGCTCGTGACCTTCGTGACGCCCGAGCCGCGCGAGATGTCGCATAACATCCCGCCAGCGCGCCTCAACAAATAGGCGGCGTCGTGGCCGCGCCCGCCCGCGCCCTGCGCCAGCTGGATCTCTTCATCGAATCGCTCGCCGCCGAACGCGGCGCGGCGCGCAATACGCAGGACGCCTACCGCCGCGACCTCTCCGACTACATCGACTATCTCGCCCGCGCGCGTAGCGAGCCGGCGCTCGCGACGATCGACAGCCTGCGCGACTATCTGGGGGCGCTGGCGGCGCGCGGGATGTCCGGCGCGACGCTGGCGCGGCGGGTTTCGGCCCTGCGGCAGTTCCACAAGTTTCTCTATGTCGACCGCCTCCGGGCCGACGACCCAGCAACGGCGCTGGAGGGCCCGCGCAAGGTCAAGTCCGCGCCGAGCGTCCTCTCCGTGGCCGAGGTTGACCGCCTGCTCGCCGTCGCGCGCGAGGGGCTCGACGACGAAAGTCGTCCGGCGGGCGAGCGGCTCCGCGCCGCGCGCCTCTACGCGCTTTTGGAGACGCTCTACGCCAGCGGGTTGCGCGTCAGCGAGCTCGTGTCGCTGCCAAAGAGCGCGGCGCGCGCCCGCGACCCGTTCATCACGATCAGGGGCAAGGGCGGGCGGGAGCGGCTCGCGCCGCTGTCTTCCCACGCCAAGCAGGCGATCGCCGCCTATCGCGCGCTGCTCGACAGGCAGTATCCTGGCCTCGCGGCGACGCCCTATCTCTTCCCGTCCGACGCCGACGCCGGCCATCTTACCCGCCAGGCCTTCGCGCGCGACCTCAAGACGCTGGCCGCCGCCGCTGGCCTGCCGGCGGCGAGCGTCCATCCCCACGCGCTGCGCCACGCTTTTGCGAGCCATCTGCTACAGAACGGCGCGGATCTGCGCGTGGTCCAGGAGCTCCTCGGTCACGCCGACATTTCGACGACGCAGATCTACACGCATGTTCTGGACGAGCGCATGCGGGCGATGGTGCGCGATCTGCATCCGCTCTCGGACGGCGAGGAGCAAGGTTGAGGCCGCCTTCGGGAGAGGACCCTCCGGGGAATTCCCTATTTGCAAAATTGTCGAGCCGCTGTTATCTGAAGCCTCATAGCGCGCCGATCGGCGCGCTATCAAGCTTTTCAACTGTTTACGACTTTTGGGCCGCGCCGGCCGCAAGCTCCCGCCTGGGAGCGCATCGCTTCGTCACGCCGCGCTCCGCGCGGGCGAATCGTCCAGAAGTCGGAAACGCCCGCAACACAAGCCCCAAGCCGGCGCCGCTCCGACATGGAGCCCCCCAGGAGAAAATATGACAGCCGCAACAGCGCAGCGCGCCCCGACGCGCGAGGATTTCGCCGCCCTGCTCGACGAGAGCTATGGCGGCTCCGAGGCTTTCGAAGGTTCAGTCATCAAGGGTCGCGTCGTCGCGATCGAAAAGGACGTCGCCGTCATCGACATCGGCCTCAAGACGGAAGGCCGTGTCCCGCTCAAGGAATTCACCGGCTATGGCCGCGATCCCGCCCCGCAGGTCGGCGAGGAGGTCGAGGTCTATCTGGAGCGCGTCGAGAACGCGCTCGGCGAGGCCGTCATCTCGCGCGACAAGGCCCGGCGGGAAGAGAGCTGGGTCAAGCTCGAGAAGGCCTTCGAGAACAACGAGAAGGTCGACGGCGTGATCTTCAACCAGGTCAAGGGCGGCTTCACCGTCGACCTCGACGGCGCCGTGGCGTTCCTGCCGCGCAGCCAGGTCGACATCCGCCCCATCCGCGACGCCGCGCCTTTGATGAACGTGCCGCAGCCGTTCCATATCCTCAAAATGGACCGGCGCCGCGGCAATATCGTCGTCTCGCGCCGCACCGTGCTCGAGGAGACGCGCGCCGAGCAGCGGCACGAGATCGTCGCGAATCTTGAAGAGGGCAAGGTCATCGACGGCGTGGTCAAGAACATCACCGACTACGGCGCCTTCGTCGACCTCGGCGGCATCGACGGCCTGCTGCATGTGACCGACATCGCCTGGCGGCGCGTCAACCATCCGTCGGAGGTGCTGACGATCGGCCAGCAGGTCAAGGTCAAGATCGTCAAGATCAATCACGAGACGCACCGCATCTCGCTCGGAATGAAGCAGCTGCTCGAGGACCCGTGGCAGGGCATCGAGGCGAAATATCCGGTCGGCGCGCGCTTCCACGGGCGCGTCACAAATATTACCGACTATGGCGCCTTCGTCGAGCTCGAGCCCGGGATCGAAGGTCTCGTGCACGTCTCGGAAATGTCCTGGACCAAGAAGAACGTGCATCCCGGCAAGATCGTCTCGACCGGCCAGGAGGTGGACGTGCAGGTGCTCGAGGTTGATCCGGTCAAGCGCCGCATCTCGCTCGGGTTGAAGCAGTGCCTGCAGAACCCGTGGGAGGCCTTCGCCGAGAAGCACCCGGTGGGCTCGACGGTCACCGGCGAGGTCAAGAACAAGACCGAGTTCGGTCTGTTCATTGGCCTCGACGGCGACGTGGACGGCATGGCCCATCTCTCCGATCTCGACTGGAACCGGCCCGGCGAGCAGGTCATCGAGGAATATAAGAAGGGCGACATCGTCACGGCGCGCGTGCTCGACGTCGACACCGAGAAGGAGCGCATCTCGCTCGGCGTCAAGCAGCTCGCGAGCGACCCCTTCGCGACCGCCTCGACCGAGGACGGCGGCTCGGTGGACCTCAAGAAGGGCGCGGTGGTCACCTCCGAGGTCGTCGAGATCAAGGAGGGCGGCATCGAGGTGAAGATCGTCGGCACGGATCTGACGACCTTCATCAAGCGGGCCGAGCTCGCGCGCGATCGCGGCGACCAGCGCCCGGAGCGCTTCGCGGTCGGCCAGAAGGTGGACGTGCGGGTGACGCAATTCGACCGCAAGGCGCGCAAGATCGCGGTGTCGATCAAGGCGCTGGAAGTGGCCGAGGAGAAGGAGGCGATCGCCCAATACGGCTCCGCCGACTCCGGCGCCTCGCTCGGCGACATCCTGGGCGCAGCGCTGAAGGCCCGCGCCGAGACGCCGAAGAGGGAAGGCGAGGAGTGAGGGTTTTTCCCCCGCCTGCTGAAGTTTCGAAGCGCCGCGGGAGACCGCGGCGCTTTTTTGTTCGACTTTAGGGATCGAACTGCGCACTGGACGAAGTGTCTATTCTATCTATAATAGATAATGTCGGAGTGCCGAGTCATGAAAATAACCTCCACCGAATTCCAGCAGAACGTCGGGCGGTACCAGGACGCGGCCCAGCACGCGCCGGTCGTGATCACCAAGAACGCGCGCCCTCATACGGTGCTCGTCTCGGCGACGCTGTTCGAACTGTTCGTCAAAGGCCGCACCGCGCGAAAAATAGAGGAGCTGGACGACGACACGCTGGCCGCCATCGCGAAAGCGGAAGTTCCCTCAGAATGTGACGAACTGAACGGCCTGCTCAAAGACTGGACGCCATGAGCCTGCCGACTCCTCGGCCGGGTTTGGTAATTGGCTATGCCTATCTCTGGGCGCATGAGCGCCAGCTCGGCGCAGATGAGGGGGTCAAGGATCGCCCCTGCGCAATCATCGCGGCGCGGCAGATGATCGCCGGTCGCGAGGTCGTCACAGTGTTGCCGATCACGCATAATCCGCCAGCAGACCCGGAGGACGCCATCGAGATTCCGGCGATGGTCAAGCAGCATCTCGGTCTTGATGCGCAACGCTCCTGGATAGTCGTGAACGAAACAAACGACTTCCTTTGGCCGGGCGCCGATCTGCGGCTCGCACCCGGCAAATCGCCCCGCGTTTCGACTATGGGATGCTCCCGCCAAAGTTTTTCGCCCACGTCAGAAGCAGGGCCTTGGAGGCAAACGCTCGGCGTCGACTGACGCGCGTGCCGCGCTCCGAATAAGCGCGTGC
>Ga0187782_10003309_pt1 | contig 12005 bp, 12 predicted proteins | sample 0715_SJ02_MP15_2_FD_132454 | JGI IMG/M metagenome (GOLD analysis project Ga0187782, IMG submission 132454) | Tropical peat soil microbial communities from peatlands in Department of Meta, Colombia - 0715_SJ02_MP15_20_MG | ecosystem: Environmental > Terrestrial > Soil > Wetlands > Peat | place...
GCCCGCCCCGCCTCGCGGGATCGATGTGCCGGCGAGCGGGGTGTCCGCGACAGGCGCGGCCCTGTCCGAAGACGACCGCCTGGTCGAACCGGAACGGCGCTCCCGGTGACCGCACGTGCTCTCGTTGCCGCATCCAACACCAGGTGGTCTCACTGATACTGGCAGCAGTAGAGGGTAGCTTGGTACCCCTGGGGGTTTACGCCGGAAGCCCCGCTGTCAGCACAGGTGACGGCCGGATAATCTTGCGCCGGTGTGTCGGGGCCTGTACAGGCGAACCCGAAGGAGCCGGGTGCGCATCCGGGCACGGTCGTATCGAAGAGGCAGCTGGCACCGGGCGGCACCAACGTCGGAGTAAAGCAGCAGTAGTTGATGGTCTGCGTTGACCCCTGCTGAACGACGGTCGGGACGTCGCACACCAGGAGATTGTAGTCGGCACGGCTCTGATTGGATCCAAGCTCGGCTTCGCTGGGCAAAGTCTCGTCGGTGCACGTCCAGGGAACGAGAGTCTCGGGACACGTTGCGCTGGTGGCCTGCTGGCAACCATGAGACGGGGCCTGCGCGCCACAGCAATAGATGATGAAATTTCCCTGGACGAGGCCCTCACCGCACGACACGGTCGGATCGAACGCCTCAGGCCGATCGTAGCCGCCGAGACATTCGTACCCGTAGGTCGGGGCTGCGCAGCCTGCGACGGGATCGAAGACGCACGATGTCGTGGCGGGCGAGCAGCAGAACCCACTGGTGCCGGCGTCGTCGAGTGGGCCTTCGTCGGTGCAAATGATCCCTTGAGGCACACCGTCGATTGACCGGCTCTGCTCCTCGTCCGGCCTCGCGGTACCGCTGCACGCATAGCCGACCAGCCCCGCGTCGCCGCACTGCGGCATCGGGTCGGTGACGACGCAGCTTTCGCCGGCCATGCCCGCATTGCCCGTGCAGCCGCCCAGACCGAAGAGGGCAGCCGCCAACGCCAGGGGCCTCTTGCCTCTCATGAGGTCATCCCCCGACGAAGAGCGGCCGGATGTGACGATCGAAGAGATTGGCCGTAACGCAACGTGCGACCGTTTCCCGAGCTGCATCCAGGGCCGAGCGGAACTCGTCCCCCAGTTCCGCCGCAACCTTGAACGCGACGTGCATGAGCTGCCGGAAATGCACGCTGTAGCTCGGGCAGGAAGGATCGTGCCGCAGGTGTTGCGCAAAGGAATCGCCGCTCCAGGCGGCGACTTGGGTGGGTGTGGGGAGGCTCGCATAGTCGATTTCGACCACGGTCGCGTACGGTCGGCACAGCTCGCTGAAACGATCGTAGGCCTCCGCGTAGATGCGCTCGACGAGTGCCAGGCCAGCGGGTCCCGAAATCGCGATGCCGATGACTTCCTCGAGCCAGGTGGTTCCGGCGGTCTTCAAGTGAATCCCTGCGCCCTGTTTCTTGAGCGCCGCCCGCATGGGCGGATAGAGCGAAAATTTGTCGCTGCCGGTGTGCACGCTGATCTTGAGCGAGCGAGGTAACTGAAAGACGCCGATCGAATGACGGATTACCGCGAGATCGGCTTCGAATTCCCTTTCGAACGTGCCGACGTCGCCGACGTAGTCGACGCCCTTCAAGAATTTGCCCGAGAACTTGGGTGCGATCGTCTGCGCGGGGATCTTCTCCCGTGCGATTGCCGCAAGAATGAAGAAGAGCTCGAGCGGCCGCTGTGGGGCCTCCGCTTCGTCGATCGACACCTCGGTCACGAAATGATCAACGCCCTTGGCGGACGCGATGTGACGGTACGTGCGGCCCGCCTCGCTGACGGCGTACAAGTAGTGACGGCCAATCCTCTCGAGGACAGCGTCCGTCACTTCGAAGGTCGCGTCGACCCCGGGAATCCGCAATGCGCCTCGAAATGGCGCCATGTCCCGCACGAACGCGGCGATGGTGTCATCGGGGGCCTGTTGGCCGATGAAGTCCGCCACGTCGAGGGTGAAGAAGTCACTCCAAGGCAGAAAGCTGTCGACGGTTTTCAGGCCGATGTGGTCGGCGTCGACGTAGTAACGGTGTGTCCAACCGGCCTCGCGAACAGCGGCGTCAGCGGCCGACCGGACGTCTGCGGGCGTCGTTCCGATGAGGGAGTGCTCGCGGTTGGATTTGTTCCACACCGGGACGACGAGGATCCCTTCCTCCTCGGCCCGTCGGATCGCGCGAAGTTGAGCGAGCCCCTCTTTGCCGAAGCGATCGCCGATGCCGATGGAGTTCGTCTCGATGTTCATTGCCATGGCCATCCTCGTGTCGACTGCGGTGCCCTCGTCGAGAATTTCTATGCCGCGCCCAGGTCGGGTCGCGATTCGTCGGCGGCCCTCCGGCTCGACTTCAATCGAAACAGCAGTTCACCAGCCCTCGGAACGAGCAGCCTCCCCTCGTCTCGGCGTTCCTGCCAATCGGCCACATTGATCGATCGAAAGTCGCGGTATCCGAGGTTCACGGCCCGGCACTCCGCCTCGCTGATCTGTGTCGCCAGAACGACTTCGATCCGCGGGCGCTCGACGCCGTTCGCGTACGTGCCGACGCCCTTGACGTGGGTCGAATGAGCCATGACGCCGCGCGAGATTCCGGCAAAGCGATCCATCTGCCTGACGAAATAGTCACGTACGTGATATCCGATTCGGCGAATCGTCTCACCGTGAGTGGCCGAAATGCGTGCGATGTGGGGAGCGTAGATGATGAGCTCTCCGCCGTCGGCGACGACCGGTTCGAGCTTGTAAGCGCACTTGCCGCCCACCCAAAGCTCGTCGTACATCGGGGGCGCGCAGCTCAGCACCGAGCGAAATGCTCGGTCCTCGTAGCAAACATGGACTCGACTCGACAAGTCGGCCGCGGCCCCCCACGCCTCTTCGGGCGTGCCGATGTAGAGGCCGACGAGCCCTTCGTCCTCGACGACGAGGCTCACGCATTTGCGTTCGACAGGCACCATGGATGCGGCGCGGTCGACGATGCGCCGAACGGGCGTACTCTTCGCACCGATCACGTCCATGTTCGTGATGAGCGCGCCCAGCCAATGAAACATGTCGATGATCTCTCTGCCGGAGATGCCCGGAAAGAGGTACTTGTTGCCACCCGAGAAACCTACGACCTCGTGAGGGAACGTCGGACCGATGATGAGGAGAAGATCGTATTCGAGCGCAATCTTGTTGATGGTCACCTTCACTCGTTCGCGCATGCGTCCGCCCGAAATGAGCGCGACCTCGTCCTCGCCGATCTCCCCGATCAACGCGAGCTGATCGGGGTTCGTCCAATCGTGATTCATGAATTTCGTTCGGGCGTAGGTCGTTTCGCGGTCCCCACGTGTGAGCCCGAGACGGGCGTCGATCGCGTCATCCGTCAGCGGTGGGTGGGTCCCGAGCGCGACGAGCACGTCGAATGCCTTCACGTCGGCGATGAGCAGGTCGTGAAGGATGCGAAACATGACGTCGATGGGGGCCGTCCGCGTGTGATCCGGGACGATCGCAAGGACTCGACGTCCACGCAGGTTCCATTGGCCGATCTCGGCCGCGCAGCGCGCGCGGATCGCGTTCTCGGACAGTGGCTCGCGCTTGGCGTCCGCGCCTGCTGCACCGGTCCTGGGGATCACCACAGCCACCCTGGAGGCATCCCCTCCGCTGTGGGGAGGGTCGGGAAGGTGCACGCGTAGGGAGACGTCTGGCCCGAGATGTTGTCGGTCACGTTGACGTCGACGCCCGCCGGCATGAAGTTGACGTCGCCGGGCCCCAGCACGAAGCTGGCAAATTGAGCCGAAACCGCCTGGGGCCCGATGCCGTCGACGATGACGTTGTCGAGGGTGATCGGCCCGGCCGGGTACAAGGCGTTGAATCCGCCCAGCGTGACCACAGGCTGAGTAAGTGCCATGCAGTTGACCGAATGGAAGTTGTGGAAGGACAGCGAGCCGAAGTTCGGGTACGACGTGCCCGCGAACAACGGATTGTATTCCGTATTGATGAGAATCGCGTTGACGATGTCTCGGACGCAAATGTCGCTGTACGTGATGTCGTCGACGGGGCCGCCTCGGCTCAAGTCCGACTTGACGCGAATCCCGTTGAAGTCGCTGTAGTCCGAAGCCGGGGCTCCGAAGGAGCGTGAATCCGCGTCGATCGTCAGATCGTAGATGTTCACGTTCGACACGCCCGTGTACGTCTCGCTTCCGATGGACATCCCGTGACCGCTGCCGAAATGATTGTGGGCAATGACGAGGTTTTCAACGGTGTGGCCGCCCTTGAGCGCGATGTCGTCGTCGCCGGTGCTGATCGTGTTGCACGCAAGCACGCCGCACGTCGCGTCGTCGCCTTCACCGGGATCGATCCCGTCTGTGTTCCGCGCAATGTACGGCGACATCACCAAGTTCTGGCTGTTCGTCCATCTGGAGGGCGTCAGGATCGTCACGCCCCACACGACGAAGCCCGCGCCGGGCGCCGTGCACGTCCCCCCCGCGGGCGTCGACGACAGCTTGACGTGAAACTTGGGCGAGTTGTGCAGCGTGATCCGGTACATCAAAAAGCCGGTCGTCGGGTTGACGATCTCGATGAGGGATGGATTGGGGGCGCTGCCGTCGACCGAGCGAAGGGCACCGGACATGTCCCACCACGAGTAATTCTCACCGACGATGGGCTCGCCTCCTTGCCCGTCGATGATGCCGTCGCCGACGATGCCCGGGCTGGTCCCGGTGACCGTCAGCAAGGGAAGACAGCCGTCGGCGTCGCTGACCCCGAGCAGCCCGCAATTGCCGTCCGACTGGTACATCGCGGGGTTGCGCGATCCGTAGAGCGTCGTTCCGGCATCGATCCACAGGATCGTGCTGCGAACGGTGAGGTGTCCGGACACGAAGACATTGTTGGACCCGTCGCTCGTAAGCTTCACAGCGCCCTGACCTTCGCAGGCCGTGAGCGCCGTCTGGATGGCGGTCGTGTCCAGGTTGCTCTCGTCGGGCGTCGACTTGTTGGCCGTCAACGTCTGGCACACGGTCGTGGGCAGGGTCGGCTCGGGCGGGAGGTTCGGATCGCCGGCGCCGCACGGCTCGGCCGCGCCGTCTGCGCCCGAGCTTCCGCCCGGCGATGGGGAAGCGAATCCACACACGTAAGGGAGGGGCGGGACGCTGTCGCTGCTCGGCGCGCACGCGCTCGTGACGGTCGGAAGCAACGCCGCGATCACGCGCGTTCCAAGCCCGCGGGCCATCCGGGTCGCCGGACGTGTCGTTCGTCCATGACTCGGAGTCGGGAAGGCTTGCATGGATCGTGGGCGACGCAGCGCGCCTCGGAACCTACTGGAGTACCCGCCATTGGTCGGGGTGTCAAGTGGCCTTACCAATAGGGGCGAATGGCGCTGGCGCTGCGGCGGAGCCGCGTGGTAAGGCACCGTGCATGCGCCGCGCTTCGCTCGAAGCGTCGCATCTGCAAGCGGGCGACCCCGACCGTCGATTTCGCGTTCGTGGGCTGCGCTGGTGGATCGCGCTCTTGCTCATGGGAGTCACGGTCGTCAACTACCTCGACCGTAGCTGTCTCTCGGTAGCTGCGCCCGTGCTGAAGAAGGATCTGTCGATCGACGAGCTCCACTTCTCGCGCATCGTCATGGCCTTTCAGCTCACGTACCTCATGATGCAACCGATCTCGGGTCGCATCATCGACTGGCTTGATCTTCGCGCCGGCCTCGCCCTCTCGATCCTCTGGTGGTCCGCCGCGCAGATGCTCTCGGCGGTCGCCGGGGGCTGGGGCGCGTTCGCCGCCTTCCGGGCCGTTCTGGGGATGGGGGAAGCCGGGAATTTTCCTGCGGCTTCCAAGGCCGTGTCCCAATGGTTCCGCCCACGGGAACGCACGATCGCAACGGGGGTTTTGAACGTCGGAGCCGGGGTCGGTGCGCTCATCGCCCCGCCGATCGTGGTGTTCCTGATGTCGCGCTACGGCTGGCCGGCCGCGTTCGTGGCCACCGGGGCCGCGGGCATCGTATGGGTGACGGTATGGCTCCTCTTTTACCGCCCACCCGAGGAGCATCGATGGCTCTCGAAGGCCGAGCTCTCGTACATCAGGGAGGGGGCGACGGAGCTGCTCGTCGACGAGCCACTGCCTGGCGAGAGCGTATGGAAGGCCGTCCTGACACAGAGAAACTTCTGGGCGCTCGCCCTGGCGCGCTTCCTTTCCGAGCCCGCATGGCAGTTCTTCACGTATTGGATCCCGCTCTACCTGGTCACCGAGCGCCACCTGGAGCAGGCGGGGATTGCGCGCGTCGCCGGGGTGCCGTTCATCGCCGGAGACCTGGGCTGCATACTCGGCGGGCTGTTTTCGCCGTTGTTCGTGTGGCTGGGCGCGTCCGTGATGACGGCGCGCAAGCTTGCCGCGACCGCATGCGCGCTTCTCATGGTCCTTGCGGGCTTCATCGGGACGGCACCCAGCGTGGGCTGGGCGATCGCTTTTTTCTGCGTCGGGGCCTTCGCTCATCAGGCCATGTCGTCGACCCTTCTCACGCTCCCCGCGGATCTGTTTCCGAAACGGATGGTCGCGACGGCGAACGGGCTTTCGGGCACGGTCGGGGGCCTGGGAGGACTGCTGTTCACCATGGTGGTGGGGATCGTCGTGCCGAAAGTCGGCTACGGCCCCCTGTTCGTGGCGATTGCCTTCTTCGACCTTGTCGGGTCCGCACTCCTCTGGGGAGTGCTTCGAGAGCAACGCCGGGAGGGCGCGCTGAGCAGTGATGCGCTCGCGACGCCGGGTTCGCCGGGCCGCTGAGCGCGCGCGACCTCACCACGGCAACGTGGCGCACGTCCAGACGTCGCCCGCCGATCCGGTGATGCACACGCATCCCTCGCTTTTCCCGGCATCGGAAACGGTGGTGCACACGTCGTTCCCCGTGCTGGGCGGGCACGGCGTGGAACAAGGAAGCTTGTCAGCGACGTCCGCGGCACAGGCGGGAGGCGTCATGCCCTCCACGTAGCAGGTGGGCAGCGGGTCGATGTAGTCGCAGTCCGCGCATTGATAGACGCCCGACGTGCACGTGCAAGCTTTCGTCCCGAGTTCGCTCTGGCTGCTGCCCGGAGGCAGGTCCGGGCCGCATCCCTTCACGCACTCCTGCAAGGCACCTGCGTCGCACGTCGTGATCTTGTCCTCGAGACCCGAGGGACAGGCCGGGAGTCCGGCCGCTCCCGAGTCTGCGGTCGCGATCGCGCCTGAGTCGGAGAGCGCCTGCGGGCCGGAGCTCGAAGCGCTGCTCGAAGTGCTGCTCGTGGCTCCGCCGCTGCCTGTCGCGGTCGAGCCGCTGGTCGTCGTCGACTCGCCGGTCGTGTTCGAGCCGCTCGTCGTCGCCGAGTCGCCGGTCGTCACGGAGACGGAGCTCGTCGCCGCGCCGCTCCGAGCGGTCGCGCTGCTGCTCCCCGCGGTGGCGGTCATTGGAGTCCCGGCGCTCGGGCCGCTCGCATTGGCGCTCCCGGCGAGGATGCCGCTGTCGTTCTTGAAGCTGTCGCCGGGATCGGCGGCGCAGGCGGCGAGCACGGCCGCCGGGACAAGAAATGCCGCTGGCCCTCGGGCTCGACAATCGCGCACTGACGCCGCTCCGCTGGCGGGCAACCCCGCATCTGCCCGCCAGCCTAGGCCCGAAGGCCCGGTTGTCAAGTGGCCTGACCAATTGCGGTTGCCCGGCGCTCCATCTCGGACGACGGGCCGCCGAGGACTGGCCGAAAAACGGTCGGCGCGAACTACATGCGATGCTCGGCGTCCGCGATCCCTTGCTCGGTCATGCGAATCGCTTCGTCGATGTTGCGCAGGCCGCGTGCGCGCAGCCCGTTGGCGAACGCATTGTCCTCTTCCTTGGTCACGTCGTCGCGCGCCGCGCGAAGGGCCGCTAGCGCCTTGTGCAGGCGGCCTGCACGGGGCTCTTTGACGTCCACGGGCGGGTGATCGTCGAGATTCTTGCCGTCGTCGATGGCGGCTTGCTTGATGTCGTGGATGGCGCGGTCGATGAGCTCGATCGCATTGTGCTCGTCCCACTTCACCTGCGCGTCTCCACCCCGTCGCTCCAGGTGTGCACGCGCGCTTCTCAGATCGGTCAGGGCGTGCAGGTAGGAAGGATGAGCCGCGGGAGGGGGCGGGGCCGCAACCACGACAGGCGGCGGAGGGGGCGCTGCAGCCAGTCGATCCGCTTCCGCAATCCCCTGCTCCGTGAAGCGGATCGCGTCGTCGATGTTGCGCAGGCCGCGCGCGCGCAGGCCGCTGGCGAAGGCATTGTCCTCCTCCTTGGAGATGTCCGTCCGCGCTGTCCGCAGCGCCGCGAGAGCCCTGTGAAGACGGCCGGCTCTGGGCTCGTGCGCGTCGATGGGCAGATGGTCCTGGATGTTCTTGCCGTCGTCGATCGCAGCCCTCTTGATGTCGCCGATCGCGCGATCGATCGCATCGACGGCGCCGCGCTCGTCCCATTTGAGCTGCGCGTCTCCGCCCCAGTGCTCGAGGTTGGCGCGCGCTTCGCGCAGGTCGGAGAGTGCGTGGAGATAGGCCGGGTGCCGTTCCGGCGGCGGGGGAGGTGCGGGCGCCGCGACGACCGCCGGCGGCGGAGGAGGCGCGGGGGCGGCGGGTTGCGGCGGAGGCGGGGCGGGCGCGGGCGCCGGCTCGGCCGCTTGGGGAGGCGGTGGCGCCGGCGGGGGAGCGGGCGCCGGTTCCACCGTGGCGTGGACGGTGCAAGCGGAAATCGAGCTCCAAGCCAGGATGGCCAGCAAAGCGGCGAGTGAAGTTCTGACCGTGATCGTCATGGGATCTCCCGTCGTGGTTCGTGCGATCGTTTCAGAAAAAGAAGCGGCGTGAGCGCGAGTCTATCGGAAAACACTGGTCGCCACCCCACGCGCCGCTCAGGCGTCGAGGCGGGAGACGGCGATCCTTCGCGCACCGCTCGCCCGGCGGTCAATAGATCGACGGGACGTACATTTCCTGCGGAATCGGATCGCGGACGTAGTTCGGATGATGCACGCGCCCGGGCAGGACCACGACCTCCTGCGGCAACTCTTCGTATCGAACCTGGGTCAGCAGATGATGGATGCAGTTCAGGCGCGCCTTTTTCTTGTCGACCGCCTCGACGATCCACCAGGGCGCCTCCGGAATGTGGGTGCGTTCGAGCATGGCCTCCTTGGCCTTCGTGTACTCCTCCCACCGCCGGCGGGACTCGAGGTCCATGGGGCTGAGCTTCCAGCGTTTGAGGGGATCGCGGATGCGCATCTCGAAACGCATGTGCTGCTCGTCGTCCGTGATGGAGAACCAGTACTTGATGAGGATGATGCCCGCGCGGACGAGCATCTTTTCGAATTCGGGCACCGAGCGGAAGAACTCCTCGACCTCCTCCTCCGTGGAGAACCCCATCACCCGCTCGACCCCGGCGCGGTTGTACCAGCTGCGGTCGAAAAGGACGATCTCGCCTCCCGCCGGCAGGTGCTCGACGTATCGCTGAAAATACCACTGCGTCTTCTCTCGCTCGCTCGGAGCAGGCAGGGCCGCGACCTTGCAGACACGCGGATTCAAGCGCTGGGTGATTCGCTTGATCACGCCGCCCTTGCCCGCCGCGTCGCGTCCCTCGAAGAGCACGAGCAGCTTGAGCTTCTGGTGCACGACCCAGTCCTGCAATTTCACCAGCTCTCCCTGCAGCCGGAACAGATCGACGAAGTAACGGCTCCGTTCGCCCGCCTCTGCCGACGGAGCGCCGAGGGCGGCGAGCCGGGCAAAACCGTCGTCGTCGAGCTCCATTTCGAGCTCCTCGTCGAAAGTGTCGATTGCCTCGTCGCGCATGCGGCTGCGGAGCGAGTCCTGGGATGCGTTCCTCTCGGTCATGGGAGCCTCGCGTCGGTCATGGGAGCTCGCGGTCTATCGCCCGCCAGCGCCCCAGTCATGCAATCGAGACGTCGGGCGAATCGGGGGCAGCTTCGGTTGGGCCTTGATGATGGTCCCGGAAATACATCGGCGGCCTCGTCGGCGAAAGGGCGGCCGACGGCGTCTGCGCCGACCGGCGGCGGGGATTGCATTTCGGACAATCGAGCGCCAAAAGTGTGCCCTCCATGGGCGGACTCTTCGGCTGGCTGGCGTTGGCGGTCCTTGCGGGTGGCGTGCTTTCCGTGCAGGCGGGCATCAACACGCTGCTGTCGCGCGAACTCGGGGGGCCTTTGCAGGGGACGCTGGCGTCGTTTCTGACCGGCTCGGTCGTTCTCCTGGCCGCCTGGGGGATCAAGCGCTCTCCATGGCCGGGGATCGATCGGATGGGCCAAGTACCGCTCGTGACGTGGTCCGGGGGCTTGCTCGGCGCCCTGTACGTCGGAATCACGATCCTCCTGTCTCCGCGCCTCGGCGCCGCGACGTTTTTCGGCGTCGTCGTCGGCGGGCAGATGGCGACGGCCCTCGTCCTCGACCATTTCGGCGCTCTCGGGTTCGCCGTGCACCCCATCACGGCTCTGCGGGTGGTCGGGATTGCGCTGGTCGTTTCCGGCGTCGTGTTGATTCGCGCCTCATGAGCGCGGCAGCCATCGCGTGCGCTCGAAGGTTGGCAGCAGGCGTGACCTTGCAGCAGGCGTGACCTTGCGGCCGGCGTGACCTTGCAGCAAGTGTGACCCGAGGGCCATCGGCCCGTTACTCTTGCCGAGCAGCCGTTACTCTTGCGGGACGAAGGAGAGTCGCCATGGCCAAAGGGATCGAGAAGGGAAAGAAGAACAACAAGCCAAAGGTATCGATCAAGGAGAAGCAGAAGCGAAAGAAGGAAAAGAACGCGGGCAAGTAATGCGACATGCCGCGGACCGGCGGCCCGCCCGTCTGGCGCGGCGCCGGAGCAACGCCGCTGCAGGCAGCGGGAGCCCGTGCCCGGTACAAAGCCGCCGGGCTTTCGCTGCGTTTCGGGTCATCGCGAGCCGCGGAGCCAGCCGATCTCGGACGCCGTGACGGGGCCCACCCCCAGCTCATCGAGTGAGGTCGGGGGTCGTTCCGTGCTTGCGTCGACGGGCAGGTTGCGCGCCATGACCTCGGCGAACCGCTGCGGGAAGGGCGGGTCGCGATCGGGCTCCGCAAGGCCGGACGGAATCAGCGTTTTCCCGGTCGAGTCGTACTTGTCCGACGCCCCCAGCGTGTGCAAGAGCTCGTGGGCGGTGACGAACAGCGCGAAGTCCGCCATCGACGCGTCGAGCTCGACTTCGACGGTACCGACCCGGCCCCCTTCCTCGCTCTCGCCCTCGACGACCTCGCGCTGTGCGTTCAGCGGCGGTCGGGCGACGACGTACACACGCGAGTCGTAGATTCTCGCGTCGAGCCCCGCCTTGCGATCGGCCCGAGACGTCCAGCGCCACAAGGCCCAGCTCTCACGTGCGGATGCAAGCAAGCCGCTGCCGGCCATCTTGGGCAGGCTCTCCGGCATGTCGATGGGCCCGAAAAACGTGAACACGAACGGGTGGACCGACGCCGGTCGATAGCGATGGCACTCTTCGACGAGGCGCGCATCGAGCGCGGGAATTCGTTCCCGGAACGCGTCGACAGCCTCGGCGTCGAGGGAGCCACGACGGACGAGGACGATCGCCACGGAGAGAGGCCGCTCCCAGTCGTTGCGCTCGCGTCGGCTGCGGACGTCGCGCCACGCCCACAGGATGACGATTAGGAGAATGGTCGAAAGAATCGTGACTCGCGTGCGAAAAAACTTGTTGGCGCGCGTGGGGGCCGCCTCGGACGCGCCGGATGGATGCGAAAGCGGGTTCACCCGGTCACCGCGCCCCGATCCTGCTCGAACCGGCGCGCCACGAGGGACGTCGGGTCCACGATTGTCGTAGAATCGCGGTCGCCGTGCCGGAGGCGCCTCGCCGTCGCGACGTTCTGCGTGGGATGGCCGTTGCGGCCTGCAGCCTCACTGTGGAATCGTGCATCGACGTGCCGGTCGCATCCTCGCCGCCCTCACCCATGGTGCCACGCGAACGACTGCCGGGCGGGCTCGAAGTTCGCGGTCCGAGGTTCTACCGCGACGATGCGCCGTTCTTCATCGCGGGCATGAA
>Ga0187782_10003314_pt1 | contig 11993 bp, 8 predicted proteins | sample 0715_SJ02_MP15_2_FD_132454 | JGI IMG/M metagenome (GOLD analysis project Ga0187782, IMG submission 132454) | Tropical peat soil microbial communities from peatlands in Department of Meta, Colombia - 0715_SJ02_MP15_20_MG | ecosystem: Environmental > Terrestrial > Soil > Wetlands > Peat | place...
GCCCCATCCTTGTACGCCCGCTCCAATGGCGAACAGGAACCATCGACGGGGCCCAACCCTGACGCGGGCCCGACCGTCCTGGCTCCAAAGAAAACTCAGCCCGCGCCGCCACCGGAGGAGAAGAAGCCGGAGCGCATCAATCCCAATGAAGTCTTCAACCTCTCCACCACCACGAATCTCGTCAACGTGGATGTGATGGTGGTCGACAAAGACGGCAATCCCATTCCCACTCTCAACAGCAAGAATTTCAAGCTTTACGATGACGGCGTTCCGCAGACCATCACTAACTTCGGTACCGAGCAAGCTCCGATGACCACTTGCATGCTCATCGAATTCAGCAATAAGTGGTGGCCGCGCCTCTATCTGGCCCTGGAGTACTCTTATAACTTTCTCCAATTCATTCAGCCCAAGGACTGGACGGCAGTGGTCTCCTTCGATATGAAACCGCAAATCCTGACCGACTTCACACAGGACCGCACGCAGGTTCGAGGAGCCTTGGATATGTTGCGGATTCCCGGTTTCAGCGAGATTAATCTGTACGATGCGATTGCCTTTACACTAGACCGCATGAAGGACATCAAGGGGAGAAAGGCTATCCTTGTTATTTGTACCGGCTACGATACTTTTAGCAAGCTGACGTACGATGAGATATTGAAGATTGTGCGATCCTCGGACACTGCCATTTACCCCGTCAGCATCCTGGAGTGGCTGACAGTACGTTCTATGAGGGGAGACACCATCAATTCCTTGCAGGCACGCAACGCCCTCGAGACAATTGCCAAGTATTCAGGCGGTCAAGCCTACTTCCCTCGCTTCGAAGGAGAGCTGCCGGGAATTTTCCAGCAAATCAACGGGCAACTGCGCACGCAATACGGCCTGGGTTTCGTTCCCACCAACCCGGCGAAAGACGGGAAGTTCCACAAGTTGAAGGTAGATGTTGTGGATGACCAGGGCAACCCCTTGCGGATCGTCAACCAGAAGGGGAAGGTCGTGAAATATCGCATCGTAGCTCGCGAGGGCTATTACGCTCCGAAGTCTTAGTGCCGAAAGTGCCGTGCGCCAGTAAACATCATCGCGAGTCCTAGCTGATTCGCAGCCTCAATCACTTCCTTGTCCCGAACCGACCCTCCTGGCTGCACCACCGCCGAAGCGCCGGCTCGCGACGCTTCCTCTACCCCGTCAGGAAAGGGAAAGAACGCGTCCGAGGCGACCACGGTTCCCTCCAGCGAGTGCTTCAGTTCACGCGCCTTGATGGCGCCCAGCCTCACGGAATCCACGCGGCTCATTTGGCCGGCGCCGACGCCCACCAGCACTCCCTCACGCGCATAAACGATGGCATTCGATTTAACGTGTTTCACCACACGCCAAGCGAAGATCAAGCCTCGCATTTCACCTTCGGTGGGTTGACGCTCCGTGACGCATTGCCAATCCTGGGGGCAAGCGCCCAGGGTGTCTGGCGATTGGACCAGCAATCCGCCCCCAATGGCTTTGAGTTGCAATCCTTCCTCGTCACTGGCTAGCATCTCCAGCAAACGCAGGTTCTTCTTTTCGCCCAGGCGTTCCAAGGCGACGGGCTCGTAGCCTGGAGCCACCACGGCTTCGACAAACAACTTGCTCATTGCCTCTGCGGTGTCCGCGTCCAGAGGGCGATTCAGAGCGATGACAGAGCCAAAAGCGGAGACCGGGTCCACGTCCAGCGCGCGCTGGTAGCTCTCCGCGAGCGTTGTGGCGGAGCCCACCCCGCAGGGATTCGTGTGCTTGATGATAACCGTCGTCGGCTCGTCAAATTCACGCACCAGCCGCCATGCCGCCTCCAGGTCCACCAGATTATTGAAAGATAGCTCCTTCCCTTGCAGTTGGCGCGCGGAGGCCAGGCCGCGCCCTCCGGCTGCGGGGTCCACGTAGAGCGCCGCCCGCTGGTGAGGGTTCTCGCCATAGCGCAAATCCAGCGTCTTGCGATAGTTCAAGTGGAGGCGCTCCGGCAGGGCGGCGCCCCCCGCCCAGCGCTGCAAGGTGGTTGAAATGGCCCCATCGTAAGCCGCCGTGGTGGCAAAGGCCTTGCGCGCCAAGCGGGCACGAGTTTCGCGCGAAATGCTCCCCTTGTTGCCGCGTAGTTCCGCCAGCACGAGGGAGTAATCGGCCGAATCCACCACCACCGTGACGTCCTGAAAGTTCTTAGCCGCTGAGCGGATCATCGAAGGGCCACCTATGTCGATATTCTCTATAAGCTCCTCGAGGGTCACCCCGGGTTTGGCGGCAGTTTTTTCAAAGGGATAGAGGTTCACAGCCACAAGGTCAATGAATTCGATTCCATGCTCCGCCACCTGCTTCTGGTGCTGAGGGTTGGAACGAATAGCGAGGATGCCACCGTGAACCTTGGGATGGAGCGTCTTCACTCGTCCATCAAGCATTTCCGGGAAGCCGGTCACTTCCGAGACATCCCGAACCTTGAGGCCGCTTTCACGCAGCAGCCTGGCCGTACCACCCGTGGAAAGTATCTCGACTCCCAATTCCACTAAGCCGGCCGCAAAATCCACTACTCCAATTTTGTCACTAACGCTGAGCAGCGCTCGTGAGACTTTTCGCATAAATGCTCCTTAATTCGGCCTATGCCCTCAACGCCTTGAATATCAGCTTGCCCTCAGCGGTACCTACGCAAAACTGCACGCTGGCGCAGCAGAACAATGCCTTGATCCGCTTTGTCTTGTCGCGCAGGAATTTCTGGAATATCGCCGGGTCAACGTTTTCCACCTTCCGGCCTACGTCGCGCTCGGCGCTGATTATGGCCTGGAGAATCTGGTCGACCTTCTCCGGCTCGGCCGCCGGGTCCGAGCAAATGACGCAGACCATTCTGCTGCTCGTCAAGGCTTCCAGCTCGAGCTTTTGTTGCGCGAATAGGCCGCGCCCTTCTTCCTTTTCCATCAATCTTCTTTTCCAGAGCGCGTTCTGGACAGCATATTTCTGTGCTAAGGCGTTGAGTTTGTAACGCTGGCCGAAGCTCAGGCCAGACTGATCGGCAGTGTGACGCTTGATGAAGCTTTCGACGCGATACACGAGATCACGCGGAGGGCGGTCGGTGCTCCCGTTGAAGTACACTTCGTACTCGATCTTGAGGCGGCGAATGTCGTCTTCGAGTTTGGTCAGCTCTTCATCAATGGTCAAAATAACGCCTCATGCATGTGCTGCAAGCGGGGATTATACCCATGCTCAAGCGAGGCCAGTCAACCGGAAAGTTGACGCTCCCGCGCAACTATGCTCAAATGACGCTGGGATACGTTGGGGCGGCCCTTGTGGCCGCCCTCAGGCAACCACAAGGGTTGCCCCTACGACGTCCTGCCAAATATGGAACATTCAGAACATGAGGCTGAGCCGGGGAGCGCCGCGCTGCTCCGCCAGATCCCGGCTGTAAATGAACTGCTGAATCGAAGTGTCCTGAGAGATCTCGAGGTACGTGTGGGCCGCCGCCTAGTGGTTGAGAGCACACGCCGGGCTCTCCAGCGTCTCCGAGATCAGATCGTTGCGGGCAACCTCTCAAGCATTTCCCTTACGGCGCTGGAACAGGAGATTGCCATCGAAGCCGAAGCTGCCGCCCGCTTCTCGCTGAGGCCCGTCATCAATGCCTCAGGGGTGGTCCTGCACACCAATCTGGGACGCGCTCCTCTGGCGCGCGAAGCCGTGGAGCACATTGCAGAAGTTTCCACCTGCTATTCCAACCTGGAATACGATCTGGAGTTGGGGGCGCGGGGAAAGCGCGATGCCCACACGGACCGGCTTCTTTGCCAGCTTCTCGGTGCGGAAAAGACGCTGCTAGTGAACAACAACGCTGCCGCAGTGCTGTTGGCTTTGAATACCTTGGCCGAAGGGGCAGAGGTTGTTGTCTCGCGGGGAGAGCTGATTGAGATTGGCGGCTCCTTTCGCATTCCTGAGGTGTGCGCCAAGAGCGGCGCCATGCTGCGCGAGGTCGGAACCACAAACCGCACTCGCATCGGGGATTACGCGGCGGCCGTCAATGAACGGACTCGCGTCCTGCTGCGCGTCCACCCGAGCAATTTTCGCATGGTGGGCTTTACGGCGCGCCCTTCTCTGGAAGAGTTCGTGGAGCTTGCGCAAAGGCATAAGCTGATCTCGGTGGAGGACCTTGGCAGTGGATGCTTGCTTAACCTCGCGCCCCAAGGCATCCGGGATGAACCGATCGCGAGCGCTAGCCTGAAGGCTGGCGTCGATGTGATCACCTTCAGCGGCGACAAGCTGCTCGGTGGCCCACAGGCTGGAATCCTGGCCGGTAAGCGCGAGCCGCTGGAACGAATCCGCAAAAACCCGCTCTTTCGTGCCTTGCGCGTAGACAAGCTCACCATTGCGGCTCTGGAAGCTACAATCTCTCTTTACGTTCAGGGTAAGCCGCAAGCCATCCCGGCTTTGCGCATGATCCAGCTTTCCAGGGAAGCAATCTGCCAGCGTGCCGCATGCCTTGCAGAAAAGATCTCCGCTCACCCGCAATTCTCAGTTCGAGTCCAGGAGGGCGATTCGGTGATTGGAGGAGGCTCCACCCCCGCGCAATCCCTTCCCACCTCCTTGCTGGCGGTGACGCATTCACGCCACGGCGCGCAGGAACTCGAAGAACTCTTGCGCCAGAATCGGGTTATCGCCCGGGTTGAGCAAGACACCCTGCTCCTTGATCTGCGAACCGTATTTGACGATCAGGACGAAGACCTTCTCCGTGCCTTGGAGGCGATTGAGTAAGCAGTCTTTGGGGTGCGGCGGCTTGCCGCCGCTTTTTCGCCGGGAGTTTGCTCGCGGCGCTGCCGTACGGCTGACCTTTAGGTCAGCACGGAGAAAAATGCCGACCTAAAGGTCGGCGCTACAAAGCTTGCTTGCGGCGCCCTCTGTGGAGCAATATCGCGAAGTCCGATGGGCAGCATGCTGGCCTGGAAGAAAGCGGCAGGAAGCCGCCGCACTCCAAACCTTATGCGAGCACTTGTCTTTGACGGCAAACTGGCGCTTCGGGATGTCGACAAGCCCATTCCCAAGACTGATGAGGCCCTGATTCGGGTCACGCTGGCAGGAATCTGCGGGACCGACAGGGAGATACTGAAGGGATACTCCGCCTTCCGGGGTGTGATTGGCCATGAGTTTGTGGGGCGGGTCGTGGAATCCTCGGAGGCCGCGTGGATCGGCGAGCGAGTGGTAGGCGAAATCAACACTTCCTGTGGTGAATGCGCATGGTGTTTGCGGGGGCTCGGCCGCCACTGCCCTCGCCGGACGGTTATGGGAATCGTGAACCGTCAGGGCTGCTTTGCCGAATATGTGGCGCTCCCCCTGCGCAATCTGCACCGGGTTCCCGCCACCATTCCGGATGAGGCGGCAGTGTTTGTCGAGCCCCTGGCTGCCGCCACCGAGATTCTCGCTCAGATGCGGCTCGCGCCCGGCACGAACGTGGCGGTTCTTGGAGACGGCCGGTTGGGTCTCTTAGTGGCTCAAGTTGTGAAAAACGCCGGGGCTCAGGTAACCCTGGTGGGTAAGCATACTTGGAAACTTGAACTGGCGCGGTCCTGGGGCGTTAGGGTAATGACCGAGAACCAGTGTGAGTTGCAGCCGGCCAGCGTTCCTGTGGTGGTGGAAGCCACCGGCTCGCCTCGCGGCCTGGAAGAAGCTCTCCGTCTAGTCGAGCCGCGCGGGACAGTGGTGATGAAATCAACTTTCCATGGCCCTGCGCGCTTTGATGCCACCAAGCTCGTGGTGGATGAGATCACGCTCATCGGGTCGCGCTGCGGGGACTTTTCCACCGCTCTGAGCTTGCTTCAGCAGGGACAGGTCAAGGTGCAGCCTCTGCTCTCGAAAGTCTTTCCATTTGAAGAGAGCCTTAAGGCGTTTGAGCATTTGGAGAAGACGGCCTGTTTGAAGGTTTGCTTAGCCAATCAGTAGTTGGCAGATCGTATGTGGTACGAGGGGACTTTGCCACATACCATCTACCGTACACCCCCGCGATTGTGGATAATAAGGCGGAGGTGTTTCTCTTGAGCCGTAAACGAACACGATTGATGCCATATTCAGAGTCGGCGAGCCGCGCCTTTCTGCTTCTTGTCCTGGCGCTTAGCTTTCCTGTATCCGCGGCTGCTCAGGGCAAGAAGAAGACGCCTCCTCCGCCCCCTGCGGACCTACCGGGCCACGTGAACTACTTGGCTCAACAACTCTACGGTGTGATGCTCGAAGACGCCACACCCATCACGGACGAAATCCAGAAGCTGGTGCTCGCGCAACTCAAGGAGTGGATGGCCGATCGCTCGCCTTCCGATGTCGAAGTTCGGCGCGAATTGGAAATGGCCTTTTCCGAGCTCCATTACCCACTCTTCGGACAGGCGGCAGCCTTCGCCCGGCCATGGAAGGATCAGGTGGTGATCGGCGCGGGATATACTCTGGGTTGGAGTGACATCGACCGCACCAACGTCATCGCAATTTTTTCCTGCCGTTCAGGCCACAGCCATCTCGTGACTGTTACGACCTTCGTGCCGCGCACCGATCTCCACTATGCCTTCCCTCAGGAGCCCGAGGGCGACGCGCTGCGGTTCTTTGTCTATGGCTTCCGCCTGGGGAAAAGCCAACCCCGGTTGAGTGCCATCTTTTATTCCTTCGATGGGCAGAACCTGAAGAATCTGTGGGAAGCTGATGACGTGTACGATGGCAAGATCCAATTCGAGAAGGGTCGAGTGGTGATCCGCTACCTCAAGGAGGATGAATACGTCCGAGAGCTGGCTGAAAGGCGAAAACCTCCACGCCACCAAACGGTCTACACCATCACTCCCGGAGGCCTGGAGGTCCAGAGCGAAGAAGAAATCCCCTTTTAGGAAAACTGGACACTCGAAATTCGAAAGCCGAAAATCGAACCTCTGAGTTGACTTTGTGCGTTCTGCCTTCTGCTTTCTGCCTTCGAACTCTCGTCTTTTGACTCCTGAATCCTGAATTCCGACCTACCCCAGCCACTGTGGATTGTGGGCCGTCCCGTCGAAGTCAGTGGTCATCTTAAAGGGCTCGAAGTCGCCTCGTGCCGCCAGCGGCGCGGTCTTGGCCAAAATTGCGGCAAGCTGTTTTTCCCCCAGAGGCCTGAAGGTGCGTGCAGCTTCCAGCGCCTGCTCGAGGATTTGGAGGCTGTCGCAGCCGGTGATGACCACGGAGGTGGGCAAATTCATGGCGTAGTGCAGGCACTCCACCGGGGTCACTACGTTACTCTTCAGGACGAATCCATCACCCATGGACTTCATTCCCAGCACCCCAATCCCGTGCTTGGTCAGAACCGGGACCACCTTCTTGGCAAAGCTCTTGAAGTGAGCATCCATAACATTCAGAGGCATCTGCACAGCATCAAAGGTAAATCCGTGGTTGAAAGCGGTGTCCAACATCTTCAAGTGAATGTCCGGGTCCTTATGTCCCGTGAAGCCGATATAGCGAAGCTTCCCCGATTTTTTCGCTTCCAGAGCCGCTTCGAAGGAGCCGTTGGGTCCGAAAATGCGGTCGGGGTCGCCGGGGCGAATGACTTCGTGGAACTGGACGAGGTCGATCACATCGGTCTGCAAGCGGCGGAGCGATTCGTCGATCTGCCTCGCCGCCACCTCCTTCACTTGGCCGTCAATCTTGGTCATCAGGAAAACTTTCTTCCGGTAGCCATCGCGCAAGGCCTTACCCATGCGCACTTCGCTTTCGCCGTCATTATAGTCCCAACAATTATCAAGGAAGTTGATGCCCCTATCGACGGCAGTTCGAATGATGCGAATGCTTTCCTCCTCATCTTTTTGAAGGCCAATATGGTATCCGCCCAGGCCCACCAGCGACACCTTCTCGCCGTTGCGTCCCAGCGTGCGGTAAGGCATCTCGCCTGCGGCAACGGCGGGCGGCTGAGCGGACATGGCTTGCTCCAGCAAGGGAACGCCTACGCTTGATGCGGCAATCCCCAGCCCTGCTCCGCCTATGAACTCGCGACGGTTGGGTTTTCGTAAATTCATAGCAACACCTCCGGGCTTTGATCTGTCCAATTCTACACGAGTGACTGCCGTGCGTCTCAAGGGCTCCACAAGCACGAGTCTGTCATTCTGAGCAAAGCGAAGAATCTCTACAGTTAATAGTTTCGATACCGCGCAGCTTCTTCGCTTCGCTCAGAATAACCGACGACGATTTGGAGTCCCTTGCCCCTGACTCAATACAGTTTTTAATTATATCATGAAACCTGCGTAGCCGGACGACGCCCGCCCTGGCACCTGACACCCGGCACCCCACACCTGCCCTATCGCAGCTCGAGGCTTTGCAGCATGGCGTCGAAGGTCGGCTTGTAGGTGTCAAAGGACGGCTTGGGGGCGACAAAAATGAGCGAGAGCATAGAGTCACCCTGGCGTATTGTGACCAGCAGGTCCTGCTCTTTTTGGCCCTGAAGCGGCGAGTCGGTTTCAAGCAACGTAGAGAGGGCCGAACGCCCTTTGAGATTCAAGGCCCTTTGCTCAACCATTCGCAGGTTGGGGTTGGACTCCCGCAAAGTATCCAGCAATTCCTGTGTCGCATCGACCAATCCCCACCTACCCTCCCTGGAACCTTGCGGCTGGAAGCGGCTGAGGGAAGCGCCGAATGCCTGCGCCGAACCGGATCCCGCCACTTGCACGAATCCTCCAGGCGGGAAAAGGAGGACGGCATCCTCGGTTCGCTGCACGTGCCAGTTCTCAGGGTAAGCGATCGAGCAACCATAACCCTCAAACCTGATCAACCGGCTCGAAGGCGCCGGAGGGGGGCCAGGGAGAGCGGTGGAAGCTGTCGCCGGCGGTTTTGCCGCGGTAGTTGCGCGGAGACTCAGCAGGCGCTGTTTTGTGTCTTCAAAATCCGGGCTGCTGGCCCTCCATTCCTTGGCGGGTCCGAGGGCCGCAATTTCACTATCTATGTCCTTGATGCGGTTCTCAGGATTGGGATGATCCGCAAAGAACTCAATCGTCTTCTGGGGATCTCTCTTCTCGACGATCTGAAAGAACTGAGCCAGGGCGTGAGGATCGTAGCCTGCCTCATAGAGAATGTACGCCCCCAATTCGTCAGCCTCCGACTCGTCGCTGCGAGAGTTCTTCAAAAGAATAGAGTTCACGCCTAAGCGCAGGCCCATTTCAGTCAACCGCTCAGTTAAGCTCCCCGACCCGCCAAGAACACTTCCCAGGATCTCCAGCGGGGCTTGGGCCAACAAGGCCTGCGAGGCCTCGTGCGTGCCGTGGCGCATCACCACATGCCCGCTTTCGTGCGCTAACACTCCGGCAAGCTGCGCCTCATTTTCCGCCAACTCGATGGCTCCGCGAGTCACATAAACGAACCCGCCCGGCAGGGCAAAGGCATTGATGTCAGAAGCACTAACGACTTTGAAAGTCCAGGCATAATATGAATAGTTATTGGGAGCGAAGAAAGCCAGCCGCCGTCCCAGGCGGTTGATGTAGCGAACCACGTCCGGGTCCGTAATGAGGGGGTAAGCGTTGTCAGCTTTTTCGGCACTCTCCTTTCCCAATTGCACGTCCTGCTGCAGACTAAAAACGTTGAAGCCGGGCTTGAGGTCCAGAGGCCCGACACCCCACGTTACGCCCGACGGCAGGAAAAGAACCGCCAGGGCCATCGACGCCAGGAGTCCCGTGTCTGACTGTCTTCGCCCTCCGCCGTTCATTGCCTTAATTTCCTTTTCTCCAGCTCGTTTTCCAACTTGGTAGGGGCGGGTTTGCGAACCGCCCCTACATCCTCTTCTTAGAGCCGGGACTTACCTCGACCCAGGCCCTCCCCACCACGGCGGGAGGCGGCCCTAGATCTTGATTGTGATTTTACATGTTTTCCTGACGTACTCCCAGCCGCAACGCGCTGCGGGCGCTGGGGGTGCCACTGGCTGTGCTGACCCGCTCCTGCGGGGCCAGCACCGTGCCCCCTTTCCTTCAATTCACAGTTTAGAGTACATTCAAACTCCAATAATTTATACTTTACTATTTATAATAACTGTTACCACGCGTGATACGCACCTCGTTCGCCTAATTCTTGCTCGATGCGAAGCAGGCGGTTGTATTTCGCCAGCCGTTCTGAGCGCGTGACGGCTCCCACTTTGATCTGCCCGGCGCCCGTGGCCACGGCCAGGTCCGCTATTGTGTCGTCCTCGGTTTCGCCGGAGCGCGCGCTGACCACGGTACGGTATCCGTGCCCTCTGGCCAGCTCGATCACTTCTAGCGTCTCAGTGAGCGTGCCGATCTGGTTCATCTTGACGAGCACCGCGTTGGCGACTCCCGCTTCGATCCCCTTCCTCAGCCGGCCCGGATTGGTTACAAAGAGATCATCGCCGATCAACTGCACCCGCGCGCCCAGGCGCTCGGTCAAGAGCTTCCATCCGCTCCAATCGTCTTCGGCAACGCCATCTTCGATAGAGATAATGGGATAGCGCTCGCACCACGCTGCAAGCCTGTTCACCATTTCTTCGGCATTCGTCTCCGTCCCCTCCCGAACCATTCGATAACGGCGGTCGGCGTAGAAATGGCTTGCAGCAATATCAACGGCAATGGCTGCGTCCTGGCCGGGTTTGAGGCCCGCGCGCTCAATGGCTTCCACCATCAACTCGAAGCCCTGCTCATTGGTTTCGAGGGCGGGCGCGTATCCACCCTCATCGGCCACCCCAGGACGATAAGCGCCGCGTGATTTCAGTGCTTCCTTCATGGCACGGTAGATCGTTGCCGCATCCGCGAGCGCCTCCGAATAGCGCCCGGCGCGCAAAGAAACCACCTGGTAGTCCTGAAAATCAATGTTCCCGCCCCCATGAATCCCCCCGCTCACAATGTTGACCATGGGAACGGGAAGCTCCCTCGCCGTCACGCCGCCTAGATAGCGGTAAAGGGGCAAGCGGGCGGAGGCCGCTGCCGCGCGCGCTACGGCCATCGAGACCCCCAAGAGCGCATTCGCTCCCAGCCGGCCCTTGTTCTCGGTCCCATCCAAAGCGATCAGACGGCTATCCACAAGAAATTGGTCCCTCGCATTCACACCACGCAATGCCGGAGCAATCACTTGCGCCACATTGGCAATGGCTTTCAACATACCCCGGCCCAGGTAACGCCGCAGATCGTCGTCGCGCAGCTCGCGCGCCTCGGCCTTGCCCGTCGATGCACCCGAGGGAACAATCCCCCGGCCGAACCCGTCGTCGTCCAATAAGACTTCCACCTCGAGGGTGGGATTTCCCCTCGAGTCGAGAACTTCACGGGCGCGAAGCTTGGCGATTGTCGACATTGACCGTCTTTCAGTCCTTAGCTCTCAGCCCTCAGCTATCAGCTTTCAGTATTCTGTCACAGCGAAGCGGTGGGCCGTGAGGAGCGGTCCGCTGTAATCCTGAGCGCAGCGAAGGGTTACGAGGGACGACACATTTCAGCTCTCCACTTTCAGAAATCCCAGCCCTCTCCCCCTTGGGGGGGAGTGTGAGCCGCACCGGCACTTTCATCAGCCGCGGCGGGCCGGGTGAGGGGGTCAATTCAAATTTCCAGCGCCTTTTGAGCGGCGGCCAGCGTTTCCTCCAGGCTGCGTGGCCACTCCAGCAGGAGGCGCTTGGCAAAGCGCCGCGCTTTTTCCTTCGTCATGTCGTCGCGGATGTACTCGACGGGCGACTTCCCGTCAAGGCGCGCCAACATCAGTGCGCCGAGATGACGCAGCGTCATATTCTCAAAGTCCCCACGGTCTGCTTTTTCACTTCCGGTGAGGAGTTCCCTCCAAAATTCGCGGGCGGCGGAAAAGTATAGCCGGCCAAACCGGGGCTGGTGGAACGCCTTTAGAAGAAGGTGGTTCAGCAGGAATCCCGCGTCGAAGGTGGGATCGCCCCAATGCACGACTTCGAAATCGATCAGGAAAATTCGGCTTCCTCGCACGAGCATGTTCTTGGGGCTGTAGTCGCCGTGCACGATGGCGGTGCGGATTTGCCAGGAATCGTCGATCAGTTCCTCGATGAGAGGGCGGACGTCAGGGTGCCGCGC
>Ga0187782_10003315_pt1 | contig 11990 bp, 8 predicted proteins | sample 0715_SJ02_MP15_2_FD_132454 | JGI IMG/M metagenome (GOLD analysis project Ga0187782, IMG submission 132454) | Tropical peat soil microbial communities from peatlands in Department of Meta, Colombia - 0715_SJ02_MP15_20_MG | ecosystem: Environmental > Terrestrial > Soil > Wetlands > Peat | place...
ACCTATGGCAACGATACTCAAGCAAAAGATCGGAGCGACCATGACGTTTGGAAAAACGCGAACAAAGCAGGAAGGTGGCGAAACGGACGCCGATGAGCACTATTTGCCAGCCTCAGAAAGGTACGACGGCCTGCCCGCTGATGAACTGAAGGGGCGAGGCCGGTTGATTCCCGCGCAAGCGACCGGCATCGAATATTCGGTCCAGTTTGGCATCAAATCGCCGCCGGCCGGTCCGCAGCACGGTCGAGGTTCAAAGCCGACCCGCTGGGCGCGATGTTTCATTCGCCCTGCTCAAAAGAAAGTGTTCCCCGATGGACACTATTTCCTTCGCACAGACGAAGGAAGAGTTCATCAGCTGAAGGTCATTGACGGAGTTTGGCACTGTCTCGCTCTCGCCCTCTGAAGTCGTTCTCCTTGTAAGCCCCGGCGACGAATCGACAATCTACCTACGGCAGTAGCCTTCCTCGATAACGGAGCATGCTTCCAGACTTTCGGTCGAAAGCATAGGCGTCTGCGAATCAATCCCTGCGCACCGGGAGAAATCCTCGAAGTTGACACGGCGTGGTAACCTTCTGGCGCCTAGGTGCGATTGAGTCGCTGCGGCGCGGAGGGATGCCCATGGCGGGCGAGATTAAGATTCGAGTCAACGAGCAGGTGCACAGCGTCACAGCCGATCCGGACACGCCGCTGCTCTACGTCCTGATGAATGATTTGCAATTGCAAGGGCCGCGATTCGGCTGCGGGCTCGCGCAGTGCGGCTCGTGCTCGGTGCTGTTGAACGGCGAAGAGATTCGCTCGTGCGTCACGCCGGTTTCGGCGGTCGCCGGCAAATCGGTGACGACGCTCGAAGGCCTGCCGGCGTGGTACGCGAAACAGAAGAAGCTGGCGAAGACGCCGGAGCTCCATCCGGTACAACAAGCGCTGATCGACGAGCAGGCCGTCCAATGCGGCTACTGCTTCAACGGCATGATCATCCAGGCCGCCGACCTGCTCTCTAAAACTCCGAAGCCCACGGAAGCGCGGATTCGCGCAGCGATGGACGGCCACTTGTGCCGCTGCGGCACTTATCCACGCGTGATCAAAGCAATCTTGCGGGCATCGCACGCGATGAGCGCGTCCGCTGAAAACGATGGCGCGACCGGATTGACCGCGGAGGAAATTCCAGCGGCGGAGGTGGCCCGATGAGCGCCGCGAAACAGGCTTCGTTGATTTCTCAAGATCTCCCTCGCCGTGAATTTCTGAAGGCTGGTGGCGCGCTCGTCATCGGATTCAGCAGCGCGGGCGCGATCGGTGATGCGCTCTTCGCACAGGGTGCAGCAGCCGAGCGCGGAGCAACGGCAGGTCCTCCGGATCCGGAGCAAATCGACACGTGGCTCGCGATTCACTCGGACAACACTGCGACCGTGTACATCGGTTACGTCGAGCTCGGCCAGGGCTCGACGACTTCGCTACTGCAAATCTCGGCCGAAGAGCTCGATCTCGATATGAGCCAGGTCAGCACCGTCCGGCTCGACACGAACATCACGCCGAATCAGGGCGGAACGTATTCGAGTTCGTCGATCGCGCGCGGCAGCCCGGCGATTCGCACCGCCGCGGCCGAAGCGCGGCAGGCGCTGCTGCAGATGGCGTCGAGAAAACTCGGCGCGCCCGTCGAGCGGCTCATCGTGTCAAAAGGCGTCGTAACCGTCGGCGGCATGGGCGGTGAATCCGCGTCGGTCAGCTACGGCGAGCTGATCGGCGACAACTCGTTCAATCTCGCTTTCACCGGCTCGGCGCCGGTGAAACCTGTCTCCGACTACAAGCTGGTCGGCATGCGCCCGGTCCGCAACGACATTCCGGACAAAGTGAGCGGCAAGTACTTCTACCTGCAGCATGTGCGCCTGCCGGGAATGCTGCATGGACGCGTCGTGCGTCCGCGCGGGCAGACCGCGTATGGCTCGGGCGCAAAAGTCGCCACGCTCGACGAAAGTTCTATCGCGCACATTCCGAATGCGCGTGTCGTACGCAAGGGCGATTTCGTGGGCGTCGTTGCCGAGCGCGAATGGGATGCCGTGCGCGCGGCGCGCGATTTGAAAATCACCTGGGACATTCCGCCGGTGCTACCGACAAGCGAAGGCGTGTACGATGCGATGCGCGCGGAGAAAACCGGCGATCGCATCGTCTTGCAGCGCGGAGATGTCGATGCCGCTGTTAGCTCAGCTGCGCACGTCGCGACGGGTCACTATCGTGGGCCGTATCAGGCGCATGCGCCCTTCGGGCCAAATGGCGCGCTCGCCGACGTGAAACCGGATTCCGCGCTCGTGATCTGCTCGACGCAGGACGTCTACGCCACGCGCAACACGCTCGCGGGCATCTTGGGGCTCAAGCCGCAGCAAGTGCGCGTGCAGTATTACGAAGGATCGGGCACGTACGGGCACAGCTGCTACGACGATGTCGCGCAGGCCGCCGCGATTCTCTCGCAACTCGCGGGCAAGCCAGTGCGGCTGCAATTCATGCGCTGGGACGAGCACGGCTGGGACCTCTACGGCCCCGCGCATGTAGGCGAGTTGCGCGCTGCAGCCGACGCGAACGGCAAGATCGTCGCGTATCAATATGACGGCTGGCATCACAACTGGAGCGCCGTCGAAACCTCCGCGCAACTCGCGCTCGGCACGCCTCCCGCCGAATGGCGCGACGGCGCGGCGCAGATGGTGAATCCCTCCGATTGCGGCGGCATGTACGAGATTCCCAACGTAAAGCTCGTGAACCATCACGTGCCGGGAATGAACTACCTGCGGGGCGCGTGGCTGCGCTCGCCGCTCGATTTATCGTTTTCGTTTGCGTCAGAGCAGACGATCGACGAACTCGCCCGACAGGCAGGGATCGACGCGTACGAATTTCGGAAGCGCAATATCACCAGCGACCGCTGGATGGGTGTGCTCGATGCCGTCGCCAAGGCCTCGAAATGGGACGCGACGCCGCGGCCGCCCGCATCGAAGCTCTCGAAAGAGAAGATCGTCGCCGGGCGCGGAATCGGCCTCGGCACGCACCTCACGTCCTACGGCGGGGCGGTCGCCGAAATCGAAGTAAATAAGGAAACCGGCAAAGTGCGCGTCAAGCGCATGTACGGCGCAATTGACGCGGGCCTCGCCGTGAACCCCGCGTTCATCGAGAATCAGATCAGCGGGCAACTCGTCCAGACCGCAAGCCGGATGCTGCTCGAGGAAGTGACGTTCAACAAGACGAACGTCACGAGCCTCGACTGGAACAGCTACCCCATTCTGCGGTTCGAGGAATGTCCCGAAGTCGTCCCGATCGTCGTGCAGCGCCTCGACCAGCGATCCACTGGCGCGGGCGAAGAGGTCATGGCCGCCGCGGCAGGCGCGATCGCGTGCGCATTCTTCGACGCGACCGGCGTGCACATCACCGAGTTCCCGCTGACGCCCAAGCGCGTCCTCGCCGCTCTCAGCCGCACCTGACGCGATCATGGCAGCCTTAAAGTCCGTTGCGTGTGTGTCGTTTTGAACGGGCTCCGCTCTCTAGCGTAAGTAATTCTCCGAAAACGTATTACTCATAGAGATAATATGATACCCTGTGCGCCCTTGAATCGCAGCCCCTGAGTCCGCTCAGGCTGTGCCGGGGAAACTCCGATGCGACGGGGATACAGTACGTTATTCATCGCCGCACTCGCGGTGACGCTATTCGTCAACCCGATGGTCGGCCCGCCAGGGAGCACGTCGGCTCCGAGCTCGCGCTCCGAAATAGTGGCGCGGGCGAGCGCGACACCGCCCTCACGGTCGAGAACCGTGCCAGTTTCGTCGCATCAGAGTCAGGCTGAAGCCGCGCAACACCAACTCTGCGACGATGGAACTGTGAACTGTCCCGAGACGGGGCTGCTCGACACGATCCAAGCCGCGTTCGGGCCCGAAAAAGATTTCGCCCACTGGAATGTTCCTCCGGCTGCGCGACAAAATCTCCGATTCATCATCGCGACCGTTCCGGATCCCATCCACACACGCCTCGGCTACATCTTCGATCGCCAGATTGACGCCATCCAGGAAGCGGTACAGGCGAACAACTATCTCTTCGCGCGCTCATGGATGCCGTGGGATCCCAAGGACCATCCGGAGGACACAGACTTTCACATTCGACTGCAACAAGAAAGCTACCAGGACTCCAAGGAAGCCTATTCCGGGCTCATGATTTTTCGGCCGGCGCGACGGTCGAGAGACAACCTCAAGACTGATGAACAGTACCCCCTATTCGTCTTTCTGGTCGGCGAAACGCCGACGCAAGGCATTAACAAGGGCCAATTTCGTATGGCGCTCCGTGCGGCAAACGAGATCTGCAAATCAGCGGACGACTGCCAAACGCCCAACCGCGAGAAGTCTCTCTACATTCTCGGGCCAATGTTCTCGGGCTCCCTGTATTCGTTGAATGCGCTGTTGAAAGAGCTTGCCCCTTCCCGCTTTTCGAACGTAACAGTGCACAGTGGAACAGCCTCCAGTTATGACCAAATCTCCTGGTTTCAAGACAGTTTGGAGAGAGAAGAGAAGGAAAAGCTTATCCTTCCGGTCAATTTCCGGACATTTCAGGAAAGTTCGGATTATGCACTCGCCCATTTCTTGCGTCTGACATGTGATGAGGGTTATCGCCCGGAGGAAGTAGCCGTGCTATCCGAGGATGAAACGGCATACGGCAGTGCGGAGCGACAGCCGCCGTCCGGTGAGAGTGATCGACAAGGGAAGGCCTGCGCTGATCCATTGAAGGTCGTGCACCTGTATTTCCCGCGGAATATCTCGCAACTGCGCAGCGCGTATCAGCAAGACTTGCAGGACCAAGCTGGGCAAAACAATCAGCCGCGCAGCGCGCCGCGCTCGACGCTCCAGACGAACCTCGACGACAACGGAAGTGATGATGACACGGTCGCTCCATACTCAAGAATTCAGACGCCGCTATCTCAGGAAGCCGTGATGCTCTCTATTTCCAGCAGCCTCAAGGAGCACCACATTCAGTTCGTCGTCCTCGAAGCGACTAGTTCACTCGATTCACTGTTTCTGATCCGTTTCCTCCATACCGGCTATTCGCAAGCGCGGATCGTCACGATCGACGACGATCTGCTCCTGCCGCGGCAGGCCGACGATTCAAGTTTGCACGGCGTCATGGCAATTGCATCGTATCCATTACTGCCGGGCATCGATCACGAATTGGCGATGCCTGCGGCATTGAACTATTCAGATCACATCGATCGCGTCTTTCCAAGCAACTACTCCACAGGAACATTTAATGCGCTGCTATCACTGTTGAAGGTACAAGAAAACGAAGAGAAGTCAGACAAGCCGCCACAAAACGAGCCGAAGGCCAACCCCTGTCCCGACTGGCCCAAAATAAAAGCCCAATGCGCCGATCTGAGTCCAGCTCTGTACGCGGACTACGGATGGGCGGCCATGGCGGGACCTGCTCCAGCGAAAAATGACGATCGGCTCGAGACAAACCAACTGGCACCCGCCCTCTGGCTAACAGTGCTGGGCCGCAACGGATATTCTCCTGTCGCGATTCTAGACGCGACAGGCTCGCAGGCCGAAATCCCGGCCGCATCCTTTGTGGCAAGCCAGATTCATGCGATTGCCGACACATCGAGGAACCGCGAGAACTTTCACGTGAAGCCGACTACGGGTTGGATTCTTCTGTGTTCGCTTCAGTTGGTAGTCTTACTGGGGTTCGTCACCTTCTTGTGGCGGGGCTCGATCCGGTCCGCCTCGAAGCTCGTTGTCTGTTTCGCCCCAATCGCGGATCAATGGCGCAACGGCATGTTCCTAATCGCGGGGAGCGTGCTCGCGATGGCTGCAATCGCGCTGGTTTGGCCGTGGTTGTATTGGGGCACGGCGTTTGGAAACGTGATTTTCGCCTGGGCATTTGGCGTCGTGAATACCCTCGGTATCCTGACGATCTCGGCCGAACTTGCGGTGAGGCAGTCGCCCGTATTTGGCGGAGCGCTCGCTTGCGGGAGTCTTGCGCTAGTCGCTGCGTCCTGGTTCTGTGCGACGCTGCAACACTGCGCCCGCGATCCGCTGATTGACCTCCGGTTATTTCGCTACGTGGATCCCGGCTCAGGAGTATCGCCCTGCCTGCCGCTTTTTTTGGTGGGCAGTGCCGTCTTGTGGTGGACATGGTACCGAATTAGCAGCCGCGGGTTATGGTTAGACAAATCAGATAAGCTAGATACGAGGGGTAACGAAAGCGATGAATGCAAGAAGATTGGGGCCGGGTACGGTCCTCAGCTGCCCAAGAGCGAGGAAGTCCTGCTCGGCGACGACAATCTTGACAATGCACGACTCAAATCGCATCAGCCGCTTGCGGCGCTCACTCGTGAGCGAAACCAGCGGCTGGTCGATTCGATACGTCGAACCAGATTCGAGTACCGAGTCTATCTGCCTCCGGCGCTCGCTGGCCTGCTTTCCTTGGCCTTCGTTTTCCCGCACCCAGTTCGCAGTTTTGACGGTCGGATCTACGATTGGACCTACTGGATATGTGTTTCTGCCGTCCTAGTAGCGCTGTTATGGGCGTTGTTTCAAGTCATGTCCATCTGGCTGGAACTCCGGACGCTCCTCGTGGCGCTCGACCGCCTCAAATTGCGCACGGGCTTCGAACGCATGACGGGCTTCACTTGGAAGCCTCTCTGGCAACTGGGCGGAACAGCCTACCAGGATTTCTTCGTCGTCATCGGGCGGGAGCTCGACGCGCTCACGAAATTAGCCAATATCGGACCGTCCGATACCGATCTCAAGAAAGCGATTCAGGATACCCTCACAGAGATCAAGGAGTTCGCCAAGTGGGCGCGGGAAAGGGGAAAACCCAACACAACGAGCGAATCCAAACCGGCGGAAGATGAGGCTGCCGAAGCAGAATGTGCCGCCTCCGGAATCGCCTGGTATGGCGAACGTGTGCGCCCAAAGGTCGCGAGCTTGGATTCTCGTCGGTGGACCGGACTCGCGCGGCAACTTCGTGGGCTCCAAGACACGCTGGCTTTGACTGCGGCACGTGCGCTCAGGTACGTGTATGACGAATGGCAAGAGGAAGGACAAATCAGGAGCGATCCCGAGTGGCAACAGATGTCAAAAGAGATGAAGAAAGGATTCCTGCGACAGAAATCGCTGGCGAAGCATGCGGCCGAGGATTTCCTTTGTCTCTTCTACTTCAACTTTATCTCGGCGGTATTCATGTCCATGCGCTCGCTCATCATGATGGTCGCGGGGATGTTTGTGTTTGTACTGCTGTCATTCACTAGTTATCCGTTCGAGCCGCGGCTATCATTTCGCATCCTCATGGTCTGCCTTTTTGCGTTGATCGTAAGCATGATTGCCTACGTTTTTGCGCAAATGCACAGAGACCCGACCCTGAGCCGGATCACCAACACGAAACCTGGAGAACTCGGCATCGATTTCTGGATTCGGCTGACCGCGTTTGTTTCCGTTCCGCTGTTTAGCCTTCTGGCCTCGGTATTTCCGTCGGTGAGCGGCTTTCTCTTTTCTTGGCTCCAGCCTGCAACTCAGGCGTTCAAGTAGGCATGGGGCGCATAAATTGCGCCGTGTTTTCAAACGGAACGCATTTGGCGTCTCTTCATCCTGGTGCATACTGTCGCCTTCGTTCCATCACTGCGGCAGGACAAAAGGCGAAAACATAGATGTTAGTGAAGGCGGCCGTCGCGTATGAAAACCGCGACAAATTCGCGATCGAAGAGCTGGAACTAAGCGGGCCGGGACCGGACGACATTCTCGTGCGGATCGTCGGTGTCGGGCTCTGCCACACGGACGTGAAGGCGCTCGAAGGCAGCATGCGCGTTCCCAAGCCGGGCGTTCTCGGACACGAAGGCGCGGGCGTAGTCGGGCGGATCGGCCAAAATGTGACCAAGGTCAAGCCGGGCGATCACGTCGTGCTGACCTACGATTCCTGCGGTACGTGCCGCCCGTGTACTGGAGGCGACCCGGCATATTGCGAACAGACTGTAGGGCTCAATTTTCGCGACGGGCGCGAAAACGAACCCGGATTTTTTCGCAAGGGCAGCGATCGAATCCACGGCCATTTCTTCGGGCAGTCGTCGTTTGCAAGCTACGCGATTTCTCGTCCGCAAAACACCATCCCGGTGCGCAAGGACGCACCGCTCGAAATTCTCGGCGTGCTGGGCTGCGGAGTACAGACCGGCGCAGGAGCAATCATGAATTCTCTCGCGGCGAAAGCGGGCGAGACCGTCGCAATCTTTGGAGTGGGGCCGGTCGGACTGAGCGCTGTGATGGCTTCCGTTGTTTGCGGCTGCAAGGAGATCGTCGCCGTCGACGTGCTCGAATCGCGGCTGGCGATGGCGAAGGGTCTAGGCGCCACACGCTGTGTGCTCGCCGGCGCGAATGCGAAAACCGCGGAAGAAGTCCGGCGCCTCATTCCCGGTGGCGTGAACGTCGCGTTCGACACGACGGGCCGCGCCGACAGCTATCAGCAGGCGCTCGCGTCGCTTGCGACCAAAGGACGCTTCGGCTTCGTCACCGTGCCCGCCGGCACCTTCGAACCGAATCTTGGCGCGATGATGCTCAGCGGCCTCAGCATCCGTGGAATCGTGCAGGGTGATAGCGTTCCCGACACGTTCATCCCGCACCTGATCGATCTGCACATGAACGGCCGCTTCCCGTTCGACAAACTCGTGACGAAATATCCGTTCGAACAGATCAACCGGGCGATCGAGGATCAAGCCAGCGGCAAGGTCGTGAAGCCCGTATTTACGTTCGCACCGTAGCGCTCGGCAGGCTCACTTCAGATAGGTTCTGACGATTTCAATCACGTCGTCCGCAGCCTCTTCGGACGACTTGGAATTGCGCGGCATGTGATTGCGGATGTGATCCTCGAGCAGTTCGCCCATCAGGCTGTTGATCGCGCCGCGCGCCGCGGCGAGGCGCTGCAGGATGTCGGCGCACTGTTCGTCGTCGTTCAGCCCGCGCAAGACGCTTTCGAGCTGCCCGATCACTTTTTTCGTGCGGGTCACCAAGTCCAGCTTTTCTCTCGATAAGTGTGACATTTGTCTTGACTACCCTAGGGGGGTAGGGTATCAAGGAAAGGGAATCGAAGTCCAGAACTTTTCGAGCTGATGAAATGACCTGGCATCTCTTCGCAATTCGCCTGCTGATCGCGCTCCTGCTGGGAGCGCTCGTCGGTGCCGAGCGTCAGTGGCGGCAGCGCACGGCTGGGCTGCGCACGAATTGCCTGGTCGCGATGGGCGCGGCAATGTTCGTCATGGTGGGCGGCATTATTGGGGGCGAGGACGGCAGCCAAGGGCGCGTCGCGGCGTACGTCGTCTCCGGCATCGGGTTTCTCGGCGGCGGAGTGATTCTCAAGGATGGCTTCACCATTCGCGGATTGAACACGGCAGCCACGCTCTGGTGCACGGCCGCGATCGGTCTGCTGGCCGGTCTCGGCTATTGGAAGCTCTGCGCGATCGGAGCGGCCGGAATCCTCGGCGCAAATCTGGTCCTTCGTCCGTTGGCGCAAAAAATCAACCGCGTCCCGATGCATGCGCCCGAGGAAGTCGTGCTCTATCGCTTCGAATGTATTTGCCGCGCAACCGACGAGGTGAGGGTCCGCGCTCTGTTGCTGCAAAACATCGGCCCGACTCCGCTCGCGTTGTACCGGCTTCAGAGCGAGGACCTCGAAGGGGCGGATCGCGTCATGGTCCGGGCGTACTTCAAGGCCAGTGGGAGGCAGGACGAACTTGTCGAGCAGGCAGTAACGCGCCTCTCGCTGGAACCCGGCGTCACGACGATCCGCTGGGAGATCGTCTCGGCGGCCGACGCTTTAGACGGTGCCCCTAACACCGTGATCCCAGACCTGGAGGAACCGCAAGCGTAAGAAAGTAATGAAATATGAACGGCATTTGATCGTCCTTTTAATGCTCTTTTAACGCGGCGGCAGGCCGCGACGTGCTCTAATTTCAGTTCATCGGTTGGCACCCTACGAGAGCATTCGTTCGCATGAAAAGTGCGGCATCCGCCGGTGCGATAAGCACGGCGATTCGGCTGCGCGCATAAACGCGAAGGAAGTTGAACCGCGCGGGCCACCGATTGGGTGCTCTAGTTCACTGACATTTACTCTGTATGTTAATCTAGGTTAACATGAAGTTCTTGAGACCGGTGACAGCATGAAGTCGCGACCCACAATTTCGAGGAATGCTTCGTCGCCGGAGACGAGGCGATTTCGGCCGGGGCTGCTGACGATGGGGTGTGCGTTGCTGGTCCTTGTCTTTCTAGCCGCGCCGCAAGCGGCTCACTCGCAAGACGCCAGTGAGAGTCAATCTCAGAATACCAAAACAGACAAGGCCGATAGTCAGCCAGCCGCCCAGGCTCCCGCTGATTCAAACTCCGATTCGGGCGACTCTGAGGACGTGACGCTGTTCCCTCATTCCAACACGAGCCGCTATTGGATTTCCGGCCAGGCGAATATCGTTTTTCAGTGGCACGGGGCCTTTCCCGCAAAGTACACCGGGGCAAACAGCATGACACCGGGAGCACAAAGCGCCACGACGCACGTGCTAACCCTCTTCACCGGTTACGAGCTCACGAACACGACGGAAGTGTTCGCCGACGTGGAATACGCGACCGGCAATGGCGTCGGGAGAGCGTTCGGTCTCGCCGGCTACACCAATCTGGATTCTGTCCGGACGGTATCAGGCGCACAGCTCTCGACGGCTCCGTATTTGGCCCGATTGATGATCAGACAAATCATCCCGCTCACCGACGAGCGCGTCGAGGAGGATCGCGACGAACTGCATCTCGCCACCTCCATTCCGGCGCGGCGGATCGAGTTTCGGTTTGGCAAGTTCGACCTCGCCGATTTCTTCGACCTGAACACATGGGGTCAGGACAGCCACCTGCAATTCCTGAACTGGACGGTCGACAACAACGGCGCGTGGGACTACGCCGCCAACACGCGCGGCTACACCGACGGCGGGATCATCGAATACGACGATCATTGGTGGTCCGCCCGCTTCGCGACGGTGCTGGACGCGAAGGTAGCCAACGGGATCAATCTCGATGCCGATGTGGCCCGCGCGCGCGGCCAGGAGCTGGAACTGGAAGCGCGCGGCAAGCTCATCGCCCATCGAGCGGGCACCGTGCGCTTGCTCAGTTACGTGAATACGGCCGATATGGGAAGCTACCGCGAGGCAGTCGACGAATATCTCGCCCGGCCGCGCACGTCACCGCCGAACATCATCGATACTCGCGTGCAGGGCCGCCACAAATACGGCTTCGGCTTGAACTTCGAACAGGAGATCACGCCCATAGTCGGCGTCTTCGGACGCCTCGGCTGGAGCGACGGGCACAACGAATCCTGGGCCTATACAGAGGACGATCGTACGCTCGAACTCGGCGGTTTCGCCACGGGCGACGCATGGCGTCGGCGCAACGACCGCGCCGGCATTGCGTTTGTCGCCAACGGCATCGCCGCGATTCACCAGCAATACCTCGCGTTAGGCGGGCTCGGCTTCCTGCTCGGCGACGGCGGCCTAACGTACGGCCCGGAGAAAATTTTCGAGGGATTCTACACCGCGCATATCTGGCGCGGCTTCTTCGCATCCTTCGACCTGCAGCATGTCAACAATCCCGGCTACAACCAGGTTCGCGGCCCGATCACCGTCGGCGGCCTGCGCTTCCACACCGATTTTTGACAATCCGATCAGGATTGTCATCCCGAGCGAGTCCGCCTCGGCGGACGAGCCGAGGGATTCTTCCCCTAACGCTTCGTGCTCGGTTCGCTGCCGGGCGCGCTACTCTGCGGAGCGCCTGAACTGCCGTTCGACGGCGGTGTCGGCGGGAACATCGGCTGCTTCAGGATGTCGAGCACATCCGGCGGCAGCTTATCGGCGGTCGCGAGCAGCGCGGCCGCCTGCCACATCTGGTCGTCACTCAGCAGGCCGTTGAAACTCGGCATGGCGCTCATGCGGATTCCGTTCTTGATCTTCCAATAGGTGA
>Ga0187782_10003317_pt1 | contig 11976 bp, 10 predicted proteins | sample 0715_SJ02_MP15_2_FD_132454 | JGI IMG/M metagenome (GOLD analysis project Ga0187782, IMG submission 132454) | Tropical peat soil microbial communities from peatlands in Department of Meta, Colombia - 0715_SJ02_MP15_20_MG | ecosystem: Environmental > Terrestrial > Soil > Wetlands > Peat | place...
GCAGCGCGGGATCCTCTTCCATGATTTTGTGAATGGCCACGCCGATCTTGTCTTCGTCGGCGCGGGACTTGGGTTCCACCGCGAAGGTGATGGAAGGTTCCGGCAAAATCGCGTGCTGGTAGTAAATGGGACTGGCCTTATCGCCGAGCGTATCGCCCGTGGTGGTTTCTTTGAGCTTGGCGATGGCGCCGATATCACCGGAGTGCAGTTCCTGAATCTCCGTGAGCTGCTTGCCCTGCACGACCATGGTGTGTTGCAAGCGCTCCGGGACGTTGCGATTGAAGTTCTGGAGGGTCGCGTCGTTCTTCAGCACGCCGCTTTTCACCTTGAAATAGTTGATGCGGCCTGCGAAGGGATCCGCGAGCGTCTTGAAAACGAAGAGCGACAGCGGTTGCGAATCGTCGTACTTGCGATCGATGCGATCTCCCTTTCCGTCGGGCTCCTTGAAACCCACTTGCGCGTGCTCGTCGGGATGCGGGAAAACATCTGCGAGGAAGGTGAGCAGGCTGGCGCCGCCGACGTTGCGAGTCGAGGAAATCATCAGCACCGGAATGATCTTTTCGGCGACGATGGCTTTGCGCACCGCGGGAATCAGGTCCTGAATCGGAATGGTGCCTTCGCGGAAAAACTCTTCCATCATCTCGTCGTCGCCTTCGGCGATCATCTCCACCAATTTTTCGTGAGCTTCTTCGGCTTCGTCCTTCAATGCGTCGGGGATATTTTCGATTGTGGCCTTGCCGTCACCGTCGGGCGTATAGATGTGCGCCTTCATGGAAACAAGATCGATGACGCCGCGAAAACCTTTTTCGCTGCCGATGGGCATTTGCAGCGCAACGACGTGGCGGCCGAACAGCTCGACAAGTGATTCCATGCAGCGCCCGAAATCGGAGAGTTCGCGATCCATCCAGGTGAGCACAAAGGCGCGGGGAATATCGTATTCGGCGCAATAATCCCAGACTTTTTCCGTGGTGACTTGAGCGCCAACGTGGGCGTCGACGGTGATGAGCGCGGCATCAGCGGCAATCAGAGAAGCTTTGGTTTCGGTAATGAAGGTGGAATACCCGGGAAGATCGATGAAGTTAATCTTGACGTTGGTGTTGTTGCAGAGTGTGCAGGGCCATTCGGCATAGGCGAGACCCGTCTGAATGGAAATTTTCCGGGCAATTTCTTCGTCGTCCCAGTCGGTGGTGGTGGTTCCCTCCGCAACTTTGCCGAAGCGCTGCGTGGCGCCCGCGGTGAAAAGTAACGACGACACCAGTTGCGTCTTTCCGGTGCCGCCGTGACCTACAATGCCAACGTTTCTGATGTCCTTGGTGGCATAAATTTTCATGACGACAGACCTCCGAGTAGGTGTGTGACCGACAAGTTCACCAGACCGCGGTCCGCCGAGAAAAAAAGCAGGCGCGGGCCTGCGCCTGGCGAAGTTGTGGATTTGAAGGAGAGCGTGGCCCTACCCTGGGTCCCGGCAAGCGGGGCGAAGGAGAGTCGAATGAAATCCCTGGTCCGCTCTTCTTAACGAGGCGATGCTAACACACGGAAAAGGGCGCGGCAATGACGCTAGCTACTCCGCAGCGGCGTCTTTCGCGAGCGTGGCTTTGAGGGTGAGTTTGCTGGAGGCGGGGATTTCGATGGTGCGAGTGTAGTCGGGAAGGCCCGCAGATTTCAGCACGATGGTGTGCGAACCGGCGGGGAGTTTGAGCGTGGCGGGTGCGTTGCCGTGGAATTTTCCGTCGACATAGAGCTCGGCGTCATCGGGGTCAGAGGTGATGGTGAGGACGCCAAAGCCCGTGGGGGAGGAAGTGGATGAGGTAGAGGAAGTTGAGGACACGGAAGGCGCAGCGGGTTCAGCCGTGGCTCTCGAGGAAGAGGTTTCGGGCTGGTCGCGTATGGACGATTCAGCCGCCCGCGCTGCGGTCGTGACCACATTAGGCGCGGCAAGGTCGGGATAGAAGCGGCGGAGAACCTTGAGGAGATCCCCGGAGCTCAACGCGAAACTGATGCCTGTCACATCTTTGCGAACGATTTTCGAGGTGTTCAAGCCGATGACCTCGCCGCGCGTGTTGAGCAGCGGCCCGCCGGAATTGCCGGGATTGATCTGCGCGTCGGTCTGAATCCATGTGCCGGGACCCGCGTTGGGAAAATGGCCGATAGAACTAACGATGCCTTTGGTAACGCTGAAGAGCATGCCGTCTCCCGGATTGCCGATGGCGATGACGGGCTCGCCTTGACGAATAAGGGCCGTGTCGGCAAGGGGAAGGCGCGGGAAAACGAAGTCTGGTGAAGGAGCGTTGGCTTTGACCAGAGCGATGTCGAGGTCCGCGTCGATGTAAACGACTTTGGCTTCTAACTTTGCGCCACCCGGCAAAAGCACCAGGAAGGTGGAGTCGGCGCGAGCAACGTGGGCATTCGTGGCAATCACGCCGGTCTCCGTGACGAAGAAGCCGGAGCCGCTGCTCTCGAAACCTCGCAGGCAAACCACGGCGGGTTTGCTGCGGCTCACCAATTCCTCTAGAGAAAGCTCAGGCTTGAGGCTGGCGGGTTGCGCGGGCGTAGCGGTAGCGGCGGAGACCGAGCCGCTAAAGGTGCTCGCGATGGTGTCCAGATCCACGTGGAAATGATCGGCTTTGAACAACCAATATTGCCCGTGATGGCGGCCGTGGAGATCGATCCAATCCATTGGGCCTTCGGTGAGGGCCAATTCGTGCGTGGAGTATCCCGCGAGGGAGATGCGCGCAACCATGGGATGTTCGAGGCGCTTGCCAAACACGGTGCGCGCGCGATGAAAGTAGCCGCCGGGAAAATCCTTCTCGAATGGCGTTGTGCCGGCGGGAACGCCGTCGAGTTCCACGGTGGCGCCGGGAGGATTGCTGGTGATTTTCAACGAGTCGGCTCGAGTTGAAATAGGGAGGCAGAGAGACAAAACAGCCAGGACAAAAATGATGGGCTGGGCGATTGGGGCTCGACGACAGGAGAGGGCATGCATGAGGAGCCTCCCTTGCCGCGTAGTTTACCATAGCATATATACATTAGTGAGGTATCAGTGTGGCCGGAGCGGGACGCAGAAATTGGAAAATGGAAAATAGAAAATCGGAAGCGTGCGGACATGGAACACAGCAGTGCTGTGCCCCTACGAAGCCCGGTCACGGGAAGTTTTGGGCTTGTAGCCGGCGCAGCGGAGGACGGGGAGGCGAGGGTACCTCGGAAAAGTGGGATCGGATTGCGAGAGTTGGCAGAGAAGGAATTGGGAGCCTTTGGCGGAGGAGATGGTTCGGGCATGAATGCAGTTGGCGCAAAGGCCGAGGGCTTCGTCGAGTTTTGCGTCCGGAGCGGCTGACATGGTTTGCGTCTCTCTAGATTCGCCAAGGAACCCCACATGCAAAACCGGCATGTGGGGCACCCTTCAGTTGGGCTTGGGCGGCGTGGCCGGCGAATCGGGGGAGGCGGGCGCTGCGGCGGCAGGCGTGGCCGGTGGAGTCGGTGGCGTCGGCGGAGTGGGCTTGTCGAAGCGCGCGGCGTCGATGGGGATGTTCACTTCGATTTTCTGCGCGGTGATTTTCTGGCGTTCCTCGCTGCCGGGGGAGGCCGATTCCACCAAAAAAGGATATTTCAGGCCGTTCACATCGCGGAAGTCGTGGAAGTATTCCTCCCAAGGGTAGGTCTTGGTGCCGATGGTGCGGTCGCCTTCCCATTTCAGCAGCAGGTTCGTGGAAGCGTCGAAATAGAAATAGCTGACATCGCCGAGCTTGTTGGTGAGTTTCAGCTTGTAGGCGGTGGTGCCCAGGACTTCTTCCTTGTCGACAAACTCGATTTGATTGCCTTTGGCTTTGTAGTCGATGAAGGGACCATCCATGTCTGCTTCGTCGAAGATGTTGCGGAGATCGCCTTCGGCCATGGGCTGCACCGTGGGGTTGGGAGTGAACGGATTGTAGAACCAGCCATTGGACTTGCCATCGTAGACGCGGATCACGGTCAGGCCGCTGACGGTGAACTGCATGTGCATTTTCAACGGCCGCTGACGCTCGATCACGAAGGGGCCTTCGGCGTCAGACCCGAAGGAGACGATACCCGTGATGCGTTCGGACTTGACGGCTTTGATTTTGTCCAGGCCGCCGCGGGCGGCGATGTAGTTCGAGACGACCTGGTCCGCAGTTGGAGTGGCGGTCTGGGCCAAGAGCGAGGTGGTCAGGAGCAGGAAAGCGGCGAGGCACAACAGTTTGCGGGTCATGGTTTTTGGATGCACGGCGGGAAGTGCGCGCCGCCTTAGGAGATGGTAGAGGGAGACGCGGGGAAGGGTCAACTGGGGGAGGAGTGCTCCGCCGACAGTTGGCAGTTCACAGTAAGACGAGGCGCACGAATCTAATGCAGAGCCGGAGAGTGCAGCATGGCGTTGGGGGGAGCGGTGGAAAAGCATAACGCCGAGACACGGAAGGTTGTGCGCTGGGCCGAGGCGCGCGACACCCACCTTGACGTATAACGCATAGCGTTATATCCTACGCGTGTGATTCAGAGCTTCGCGTCGAAGGAAACGGAAGAGCTGTTTCAGTATCAGCATAGCCGCCGGTTCCGGGCGTTTGAGCGGGTTGCGTTGCGGAAGCTGCTGCAATTGCACGCGGCGACGGAACTGCGTGAGTTGGGGTCGCCGCCGGGAAACCAATTGGAAGCATTGCGGGGCAGCCGGAGTGGGCAGCACTCCATCCGGATTAATGACCAGTGGCGGATTTGTTTTGTTTGGCGGGAGGGACACTGCTACGACGTGGAGATCGTGGATTACCACTGAGAGAGGGAGGGAGCGAGATGAGCAAAACCCAGAAATTGATGGCGCCGGTGCATCCGGGGGAGATTTTGCGGGAGGATTTTATGAAGCCGCTGGGGCTGTCAGCGAACAAGCTGGCGCTGGAGCTGCATGTACCGGCTACGCGGATTGGGGAGATTGTCAACGAGCGGCGACGCATTACGGCGGAGACCGCGTTGCGGCTGGCGCGGTACTTTAAGACCAATGCGGAGTTCTGGCTGAACTTGCAGAACTTCTATGATTTGGAGTGCGAACGGCGCACGGGCAAGATCTCGCAGATCGAACGCCAGGTGCAGCCGGTCAGTGCGGAATAGAAAACTCCTGAAAAACACAAAGGCGGCACCACCCTCCTTGACTCCAGTACCCACCTGATCAACGATCCAGATCGATCAACCCGTAGCGTAGGCTTCAGCCTGCGCGCGCCACCATGACCAAATCCCCCATCAAACTCCCCCCTCCCGTCTTCAACGACGAAAAACACCACCTCCGCCTCTACCACGGCGATTGCCTCGAACTCCTCCCTCTCATCCCCGAATCCTCCGTCGACCTCATCTTCGCCGACCCGCCCTACTTCCTCTCCAACGGCGGCATCACCTGCCACGCCGGACGCATGGTCAGCGTCAACAAAGGCGATTGGGACAAATTACCCGGTCCCGAACTTGGCCCGGTAAGGGCCAGATTTGAAAAAGTCCATGAATTCAACCTGTCCTGGCTCGCCGCCTGCCAGCGCATCTTAAAACCCAACGGCTCCATCTGGGTCTCCGGCACCGCCCATGTCATCCATTCCGTCGGCTTTGCCATGCAGCAGCTCGGCTTCAAGCTCCTCAATGACATTTCCTGGGTCAAGCCCAATCCGCCTCCCAATCTCTCCTGCCGCTACTTCACCCACTCCACCGAAACCCTCATCTGGGCCGCCCGCGACAAAAAATCGCGCCACACCTTCAACTACAAACTCATGAAGGAAACCAACGGCGGCAAGCAAATGAAGTCCGTCTGGCAAATCTGGCCGCCCGAAAAATGGGAGAAGCGCTTCGGCAAGCATCCCACACAAAAACCCGTAGCCCTCCTCGAACGCATCCTCCTCGCCTCCTCCAACGAGGGCGACCTCGTCCTCGACCCCTTCTCCGGCTCCGGCACAACAATCCTCAGCGCGCTAAAACTCCGCCGCAGCGCCATAGGATTAGAACTCTCTTACCAATTCCTCCACCTCTCCCTGCAACGCCTCACCAGCGAGCTAGTGCAAGTCGCACTTTCTCTCACCACCGTCAACTTTTCTCTTGATCCCGCTTCCACTTCCATGGATCGATCCAGTAGTGACCACTCACGCGTTGTCATTCTGAGCGAAGCGAAGAATCTCACCGCCGAGTGCTTGAGTGCCACGTCTCCGTCTAGTGCGGGTGCCCCACCCTCGTTTTTTGAGGGTGGGTCTTCTTCCGGAGCTTTTTGTAGCGGCCGCCTTCCGAGGCGGGCGCCTTTCTCTTCAACAAACGTGTCGCTTCAACTCCAACTCGTCCAGCAAGAATCCCGCTACTACTTCATCGGCCGCCAAAATCGCAAAGTAATCTTTTCCACCCAAGCCCCCACCCTCGAAGCCGCCATCGAACAATTCCGCAACTCCGGCCATCCAGACTCCGACGCCCTCTTCATTATCAAAACCGAAACCTCCATCTTCCTCGCCTGACCCTCACGCCTCGCTTGTGTAGTGGCCGATCTTCAGATCGGCCTGACGTAGCGCTGGCTTTCATGCTAGCTCCTTGGTGCCACTCAGAAGTTCGTGATCTAATCCCGTTATGAATCTGCGCCTTCCCACTTTGGGTTTGACTAATTACAAGAGTGCCTCTCAACGCGCTCGCGTCGGCACGGAATCTTGGGGCACGGCGAATTTCTTCTGTCCTGCCTGTGAATCGCCGCGTCTCCGGCCGTCCCCGCAAGGAACAGCCGTAATCGACTACGTTTGCCCCTCTTGTGCTTCTGAGTTCCAGCTAAAAAGCCAGTCCAAAGTCATCGGGGCGAGAATTGTCGATGCCGCATACTCGGAAATGAAGCGCGCCATTCTGGAGGACCGCACGCCCAATCTTTATGTACTGCACTACGACCCAACGGAATGGCTTGTTCGCACTGTAATCCTGGTTCCGCATTTTGCGTTTGCGCTCTCTGCTATCGAGCGACGTCCCCCTTTGGCCTCCACAGCCCGCCGCGCTGGATGGGTCGGCTGCAATATCGTCCTCGACAAAATTCCGGTCAACGCCAGAATACCCGTCATCCAGGATGGCAGTGTCCGGCCCGAACAAGCGGTCCGCAATGATTACGAAAGGTTACGCCCTCTCGAAACGCTCAAGGTGGAAAAACGGGGTTGGACTCTCGATGTCCTTCAAGTGGTCCAATCGTTGAAGAAAACCGAATTCTCGCTGCAGGATGTCTACGCCTGCGCGGACGATCTGGCGAGACTTCACCCAGCCAACCGCCATGTCCGACCGAAAATCCGCCAACAACTCCAAGTCCTACGCGACCTCGGCATCCTCACCTTCCTAGGCGACGGCTCATATCGGCTTGTGTAGGGCGACCGAACCGCCCTCCGCGGGTGCGGCACCCGCTACACTAGGAATGTTGGCCGGATACGAACCCGGGCTCTCTATACCAGCCATTATCTTATTGACTTAGTAACTATAGCGTGCTATCATACATTGTGATTGTCGCGCCGCACGGCGGTCAAACCTTTCTGGTACCGTACGCTCCCACTTTCCTTCTCGCCTCCCACAAGCACAAATGTCCTGATTTCAAATATTTGCGCACTCTTCGCAGATTGCATGAAGCGCCCGCCCTTTATTTTCAATCGCTTGCACACTCTTGTACCGTATTTTTCGGTATTTTCCGTACAAGGCCGCAGGCTATCTGTCCCTTTTTCTGCAGCTTCCGCACTCTTGTACCGAAAATGCCGGGGGGTAGGGGGGAGTGACCACCTCGCAAACACCCTATCCCAGAATGGAACGCCGACTACGAGCGTTCCACCCTACGGCCGGCCCGCCTCGGAAGGCGGCCGCTACACAGACAGGCCGCGCTCCCGGCACCGAGCCTTGCCTCCGCGCGTGCGTTACAGCGCAGCGGTTGACAGGCGGAGGGCATTCGGGAGAAAAGGGTGGGGCGTTGAGGACGGCGAATACCAGGTGCGAGGGGCGCAGAGCATATGAACCTAATGGATTTGGTGGTGGGGAAGCCGCTGAAGAGTTCGGAAGAACGGGCGGAGCAGATTGGGCCGACGGCGGGAATACCGATTTTCGGGCTGGATGCGCTGAGCTCGGCGGCGTACGGGCCGGAGGCGGCGTTGAGCCTGCTGATCCCGCTGGGGCTGCTGGGGGTGCGGTACATCGTGCCGGTCAGCGCGGCGATCATCACGCTGCTGGTGATTGTGTATTTTTCCTACCGGCAGACGATCGCGGCGTATCCCGGAGGCGGCGGGTCATACACGGTGGCGCGGTTCAATCTGGGGGCGTTCTGGGGATTGCTGGCGGCTGCCGCGCTGCTGGCGGACTACATCTTGACGGCGGCGGTGGGCATTTCGGCAGGCGTGGGCGCGCTGGTGTCCGCGGTGCCGAGTTTGCTGCCGCACACGCTGGGATTGTGTCTGGCGATTCTGCTGGTGATTACGATTGTGAATTTGCGGGGAGTGCGGGAGACAGGACAAGCGTTTTTGCTGCCGACCTATGTGTTCGTCGGCAGTTTGCTGATTACGATTGCGGGCGGAATTGTGAAGGCGGCGGTGAGCGGCGGGCATCCCCAGCCAGTGGTGGCGTTGCCGGTTGTGCCGGCAGCAACCGCGGGCGTGACATTCTGGCTGCTGCTGCGGGTGTTCTCGAGCGGGTGCACGGCGTTGACCGGCGTGGAGGCGGTGAGCAACGGGGTGAAGGCGTTTCGCGAACCGCGGGTGAAAAACGCGCAGGCGACGCTCACGGTGATCATTGCGATTTTGGGGGTGTTGCTGGCGGGGATTTCGTATTTGGTGAAAGTGTACGGGATTGTGGCCACGGACCCGGGAGAGCCCGGATACCAAAGCGTGCTGTCGCTGCTGATTGGGGCGGTGTTCGGAAGGGGCGTGTTTTATTACGTGGCGATTGCGTCGATTTTGCTGATTTTGTCGCTCTCGGCGAACACGGCGTTTGCGGATTTTCCCCGGCTGTGCCGGGCGATTTCGCAGAACAACTATTTGCCGCACATGTTCGGGCAGCGCGGGCGGAGGCTGGTGTACACGCAGGGGATCGTGGCGCTGGGGGTAACCTGCGCGGTGCTGCTGATTATTTTTGGCGGGGTGACGGACCGGCTGATTCCGTTGTTCGCGATAGGAGCGTTTCTGGCCTTCACGTTGTCGCAGGCGGGAATGGTGAGGCATTGGTGGAGGGTGCGGGGAGACCATTGGGTGAAATCGGTGCTGGTGAACGGGCTGGGGGCGTTTGTGACCGGCGTGACGGTGGTGGTGGTGCTGGTGGCGAAGTTTAAAGACGGAGCGTGGCTGACGCTGCTGTTTATTCCCTTGACGCTGGTGCTGTTCCGGACGGTGCGGCGGCACTATCACAACATCGCGCTTGCGGCGCAGTGCACCGTGCCGTTGACGCCGGACCAAAGGGGAGGGGCGCCGATTGTGGTAGTACCGCTGGAGCGCTGGAACACCATGAGCCGGCACGCGCTGGAGTTTGCAAGCAAGCTGTCAACGGACGTGATTGGAGTGCACGTGGAGCCGGGAGAGAAAGCGGAGGCGGGGTTGGTGGAGGAGGATTGGGAGCGGTATGTGGCGGGGCCGTATCGCTCAGCAGGCGAGAAGGGGCCGGAGTTGAAGGTGCTGGCTTCGCCGTACCGGTTTGTGGTGCTGCCGGTGGTGCAGTACGTGCTGGAGCTGGCGGAGCAGCATCCGAAGCGGCGGATTTTGGTGGTGATTCCGGAGATGGTAGAGGAAAAGTGGTACGAATATTTCATGCATAACCAGAGGGCGAGGTTGCTGGAGTGGATGTTGCTGGCCAGGGGGAACGAGCGGATTTATGCGGTGGCGTCGCCGTTCTATCTGAGAAGCGGAAATTAGAAGAAAGTAGAAGAGTGAAAAAGTAGAAGAGTAGAAAAGTAAAACCAAGAAAATTCGTGAAAAGTGCAAAGTTTAAAGTGACGACGGTCGTCAGGGTGTTAATTTCGATTTTCGTTTTTCGGTAGTTAAACGGCGGCGATGAAGGTGTTGGCGGCAGGGTCGACGTAGCCGTAGGCCATGCGCGGGGTGTTGAAGGCGAAGCCGGGGTTGCCGTTTTTGTCGAGGAGGATGACGCCGCCGGCGCCTTTGCCACGACGCGCGAGGAGCTGCACGGCGGCTTCGGCGGCGCGCATGGGATTCGAGCTGGAGGGACGCAGGAAATCGCAGGCGGTTTTCGCGAGCACTACTTTCATGATGGCTTCGCCGTAGCCGGTGGAAGAGACCGCGCCGGTTTCGGAGTCGGCATAACAACCACAACCAATTAGAGGAGAATCGCCCACGCGGCCGGGAAGTTTGCAGCACGTTCCGCCGGTGGAAGTGCCGGCGTAGAGGCGGCCTTGTTCGTCCAGAGCCACGGCGCCGACGGTGCCTTGCTCGTGGCCGCGATGATGCTCGGCGGCGTGAGAATCCTGGCGGCACTGTTCCCAGGCGTAGCGCTCGGCCGGGGAGATTAGTTCTTCGGGGGCACAGAGGGGAATGCCCTGCTCGTGCGCGAAACGTTCGGCGCCCGTGGAGATAAGCATCATGTGCGGGCATTTCTCCAGGACTACACGTGCGGCCTGGATGGGATTTTTGACGCGGTGCAGGCCGGCGACGGAGCCGGCGCGAAGCGTGGCGGCGTCCATGATGATGGCGTCGCATTCGACGTAGCCGTCGAGGTTGAGATGCGAGCCGTAACCGGCGTCGAAGACGGGATCGTCTTCGAGGACCATCACGGCGGCCTCGAGGGCGTCGAGGGCGTGGCCGCCGTTGGCGAGGATGCCCCAGCCAGCGTGAAGCGCGCGAAGGCAACCGGACTTGCAGGCATCCACGGCGTCGTCGGGGATGTCCCAGGCACCGCCGTGGACGATGAGGGAGGGTCGCATGTGGGAAGGAAGAGGATAGCAGGAGTGGTGGAGAGAGGCGAGGCGAAGAAAGTGGAAGAGTGGAAAAGTAGAAAAGTGGAAGAGAAATTCGTGAAAGGTGAAAAGTCTAAGGTGCAAACTGGCAAGCGCAGCTATTTGAACTTGACGCGGGGACAACAAACGAAAGACCCCACATGCAAAACCGGCATGTGGGGCACCCCGGGGGAAAGCGGCGGCGAGCCGCCGCACTCCAGATTAGGCTTCGTCGTGGATGGTGATGAGGCGAACGATTTCGAATTCTTTTTTTCCGGCGGGGGTGGCGACCTGGACTTCGTCGCCGACTCTGCGATTCAGGAGCGCGCGGCCGATTGGGGAGGTGGTGGAGATCAGGCCCTTCTCGACATCGGCTTCTTCGGTGCTGACCAGCTTGTATTCCACTTCCTTATTGCGCTGCAGGTCCATGACAACAATGCGGGAACCGTAGCCGGAGCGGTCCTTGGGAATGTTCGAGAGGTTGAGCATGCCGATTTCGCCCATGCGCTTTTTGAGCTGGCCGATTTTGGCGTTGACGTAACCCTGGCGTTCCTTGGCGAATTTGTACTCGGCGTTTTCGGAGAGGTCGCCGTGCGAGCGCGCGACAGCGATTTCTTTCGGGAGCTCGACGCTGAGTTCGTGTTCGAGGGCGTCGATCTCCCGCTGGAGTTTCTGTTTGATCTTGGTAATTGGGTCGGTCATGAGAACCCGCGACAGAGAAAAATGATGCGGAGCCCGGCGTAGCCGAACTCCGCATAGCACATTATAAGGCAGAAGTTGGAAAAGCAGAAGTTAGAGGTTAGAAGGAGGGGCAGCGGGAAGGCCGGCTGAGATCCTTCGGCGCAGAAGGCGCGCCTCAGGATGACAATGTTAGCGATGGAGGTGACCGGCGCGACCAGCCTGTCTAGCGCGAGGGGAGTTGTTTGATGCGGATGGGGGCTTGTTCTTTGACCTCGAGCTTGACGGATTGGGAGGTGGATTGGCCTTTGGCGTCGGCGATGGTGAGCGTGTAAGTGGTTGCTTTTGAAGGAGAAAGGGCGAGGCAGCGGGAGTGGGAGGGCCAGACTTCGCCGGCGGGA
>Ga0187782_10003318_pt1 | contig 11974 bp, 4 predicted proteins | sample 0715_SJ02_MP15_2_FD_132454 | JGI IMG/M metagenome (GOLD analysis project Ga0187782, IMG submission 132454) | Tropical peat soil microbial communities from peatlands in Department of Meta, Colombia - 0715_SJ02_MP15_20_MG | ecosystem: Environmental > Terrestrial > Soil > Wetlands > Peat | place...
GAATTGGGGAGCGCGCGCTCGATGAACTGTCGGCCGAAGGAGTTCGTCCCGGGAGACGCCGGCCCCGATCCTGGGGGTTCAACCGTGGGCAGTTCCGGGCCCTCCGGCCGCAACGGGACGGCATTGGTGCGGGACGGCAGCGGAAGCGGCTGGGGAAAGGGGGGCACCGACGACCCGTTCGCGTCGGCGCTCCGCGACGCGCCTTGTGCGGCCTGTTCGTCGTCCGAAACGGCGTCGATCACTGCGGCGGCGCCGCGCGCGGGAGAAACAAAAGCAGGGGGTCGGTCGTCCTCCCCAACTGCCATCAAAATCCGCTTGTCCGGAGGGGCCTTCACCGGGCCGCTTGCCGGCGGAGACTCCGGCATTTTGCAGTCGGGGATTGGGCAGAAGGGGGGCGTGGCGTCGGCGACCCGTTCGAACGAAGCGGCGACCTGTTGAGCCGGGGCGGCTGGAACGTGGCGTTTGCCGGCGCGGGCGATCCAATGAGTGCCGACGATCAGGGCACTGACCAACATTAACGAAAAGAGACCGGTTGCCGCGCGGTTCACGAATCCCATGAGTGCCCTCCCTGGCTGATAGCGAAGGCACGGTAGCCGAATCGGACGAACGCGGCAAGAGAGCTTGGCTCCCAACCTCTTTGCACGATGGGACTTTGAAACAAAGTGCCACGCTCGGGTCAGACGTCTGCTCGAGATCCGATCCGGCAAGGTGCTTGCTAGCGAAGGCGAAGGGCGTCGTTTCGGCGGCGCGTGGCGTTCGGTGAAGTGCGTTCGTCTCGACGGATTGCAGTTCCTTCATTATAAAGCCGCCCCCAGACGCGGTTTTCCGCCGCTGCGGGGGTAAAAATTGCGCGGAAGGCGGGCGGGCCAGCACGACCGCCGAATCCGCGCGAGCCGTTTACTTGAATTTGGAAATCTCTTGGCGAAACGCCCCGGCATCAGGGGCCAGTTTCGAAACCCTCTCCCATTCCGATGGGAGAGGGGAGGGTGAGGGCTCCTTTGGCTTTCTGCACGATTTTCAAAAGCCGCCCTCACCCCGGCCCTCTCCCGGCGGACCGGGAGAGGGTGGTTACGAATCCGCTTCGAGGGGGCCGGACCCAGAATCGCCCGGCGCTTGGGGTCGCATCGCGATCCGGCGCGAGATCGGGAATCGCGAGCCATCAATCACCAGAAAGGAGTCTTGACGTGGTGCACGGCTTAGGTCGAAAGGACTTTTCATCCATCCGCGCGCGACGGACGGCGCGGGGACTTGCCCTCGTCGGCCTGGCAGCGGCGCCGCTGCTTGCGGCCGGCAGCATGATCTGGGCTCAGGACGACCCGCGCGACTTGATCGATCAGCGCCGCCGCGACGTCGATCGCGAGCAGCGGCTGGTCGATCGCGACATCAACCGCGAGCGCAGGCTGGACGAACGCGAGTACGGTCAGCCCGATCCGGCCGCCGTCGAGCGTCGCACCAAGCTCTACCGCGAGTTGAAGCGCGACTTCCTCGATTTCGACAAGAGCGGCTTCGATCGCGGCCCCGACCGTCGCTACTACGGAGCGGAAGCGCCCGCGGTCGTCGAGTCGCCCGAGGCGCTCGATCTCGTCCGCAAGATCTTCGATCGCATCGCCCAGGAGGCCGACGCCCTGCAGGTGGGGCTCAATAACGACGTCGACCAGATGCGCGGAGTCCGCATCGTGCTGCACGACGTGATCGAGTTCAGCGCGCGGGCGCAGGTCCTCGCCGAAAGCTGCCGGCGGGCCGAGCGAGTCGGCGTGCTGTGCGCCGACTACGAGGCCTTCGACCGGGACTGGCAGGCGATTTCGTACAAATTGCGTCGGATTCCCGAAATCAATCAGAGCCCCGCGCTCCGGCGCGTCGACGTCATCGACAACCTGGATCGGAAATTGAGCGAGATCTTCAAGATCAAGCCGCACCTCGATCAGCACGAGCTGCTCCGCGCGACGGCGGCCCTTGTCGACAAGCTGCAGGGGTTGGGGCAAGATGTCGAGGTCGAGATGGTCGATCCGCAGTTGCGCCGGGAATTGACCGGAATGGCCCGCCGCACGCAGTCCGAGGCCCAAATGGTCTCGGACCTGGTCGACTCCGAAAACGATCCGGCGGCCGTCGCCGGCGAGTTCAAGGAGTATCTCGACCTGTGGCATCCGCTGGCGCGGAAAATTCGCGAGGTCGATACCAATCACGCCCTCGAGCGGACCGTATTCCGCATCCACCACTCAAACCGCGAGATCGCCGATTTGTTGCGGATGCCGGCGCAGAACGACACGAGCAACGTCGCTTACATGATGGAGGCGGTCAAGCGGGACGTCGATGAGTATTTCACCCGCGCACCGCTGCGGCTCGTGATGGAGCTGCCCGACTCGCGGTCGGCGCTGGCCACGGCCGGCGAGTTTTACGGCCTGTGCGAGCAGTTTGCCCAGGACGCGAACAACAACGCGTCGCAGGCCGACCTCGCGCAATCGTTCCACAACGTCTCGGTCTCCTGGCGGCAGTTCAATCGCACCTTCCGCCCGATGAACAGCGAACCGGCCCGACGCGTGCTCAACCGCATCGAGGAGGGGATGGGTTCGATGGCCCAGGCGCTGCAGCTTTATGACCAGCAATTCGACGGGCGGCGGATCAGCGAATCGGCGTACGCGCTGTCGGCCGCGGCCGACAACATCTACCGCGACACGCAGATCTGGATGGAGCACGACCGGCAGGACTTCGCGGACGAAGCGCTCCGCGCGACGCAGTCGTTCGTCGAGCATTGTCAGCGGTTCAGCGACGCGGTGACGGGAGGCGCGGCGGTCGAACAGCTGCGGCCCGAGATCGTCAGCCTGTACGAGCACTACAAGCGCGTCTACTCGTTCATTTCGCAGTGCGGCGGCCGCGAGCGCGGCCGGCTGGCGGAAAACGCCAAACGCGCCAAGGCGGCGTTGGTGGACCTCCGCACGCAGCTGGAGATCTGAACGCGGTCGATTCGCGATCGTTTGAGAGTCGCACGAGCCCGTCGGCATTGCCGGCGGGCTCGTTTTGCGCTGAGAGTGGTCGGGTTATGAGTTGAGAGTCGTAGGGCAGGCTCTGCCTGCCGCTCTTCGATTCGCGCCGGGTCTACAATGGCGGCAGGCAGAGCCTGCCCTACCAGTCTGTTTGTGGCATGCTCGGGTTACGAGTTGAGCTCGGCCGCCTCTTCCCAGTGCTCGTACAAGGCGGCAAGCTCGGCGGTGAGTGTCTCGTGCTGGCGGGTGACCTCGCGAATGCGGTCGGGCGTTCGATGGATCTGTGGATCGGCCATGTCCGCCTGCAGTTGCTTGAGGACCGCTTCCTTGTCGGCGATTTCGCGTTCGAGCTCTTCGGTTTTTCGATAAGGAAACCGGCGCTTGCGCCGGGCAGGCGTGGTGCCGTCACTCGGGCCAGTTTGGTCACTTGACTTGGCGCCCGTCGGACGCGACGCCCGGGCCACTTGCTGCGTCTGGGCCATCTCCAGCGCGCGCTGCTGTGCGAAATGGACGTAGTCGCTGTAGTTGCCGGAATAGCACTTCCAGCCCTCGTTGCCGCAGACGACGACGCGTTTGGCCAGGCGGTCGAGGAAATACCGGTCGTGGCTGACGAAAACGAGCGTGCCGTCGTAGGCCCGCAGGGCCTCTTCGAGCGAGTCGCGGGCCCAGAGGTCCAAATGATTGGTCGGCTCGTCGAGCACCAGCACGTTGACGTTCTGCGCGTTGAGCCGGGCGAGAGCTACCTTGCTCTTTTCGCCGCCGCTCATGTTGCCGACCTTCTGCAAAGCCAGATCGCCACGGATGCCGAAGCGGGCCAGCAGATTTCGCAGCGCCGCGGGCGTGAGATCGGGACGATCAGGAGGCCGAATGGCCTCGATGGCGTCGCAGTTCGGGTCGACGCTCGTCAGGCGCTGGTCGAAGTAGCCGATCTTGACTCCCGTGCCGATCCGCGCGATGCCCGTGTCGGGAGGCAGCTCGCCCAAGAGCACGCGCAGCAAGGTCGTCTTGCCGCAGCCATTCGGACCGAAAATCCCGAGCGAATCGCCCCGCTCGACACGCAGGGAGAAATCGGCGAACAGCGGCCGCCCGAGGCTCTTCGAGATTTCTCTTGCTTCGAGCACCCAGTCGCCGGGCCGACCCGCCGAGGGAAATTCCATCGCCGACTCGGGGATTTCGGCAGGCCGCTCGACCTCTTCGACGCGGGCCAGCTTCTTCTCGCGGTCCTTTGCCTGGGCGCTCTTCTGGCCCATCTTGTTTCGGCGGATGTATTCTTCGGTCCGGGCGATATATTCCTGCTGCCGCTCGTACGTCTTCTGCAGCAGCTCGACGCGCTCGTGCCGTTGCCGCCAGTACGCCGAGAAGTTGCCCGGGTAGCTGGTGAGCCGCCCCGACCAAAGCTCCAGGATGCGGTTGGTGACGCGGTCGAAGAAGTACCGGTCGTGGCTGACGACGACCATCGCCTGCGGTGCGTTGGCGAGCCAGTTCTCGAGCCATTCGGTCGCCTGGATGTCGAGATGATTGGTCGGCTCGTCGAGCAGCATCACATCGGGGGCGCGAAGCAGCATGCGGGCCAAAAGGGCACGGTTGCGCTGGCCGCCGCTCAGCTCCGAGAGGGGCTGCGAGAATTCCGAGGACGCAAACCCGAGCCCATGCAGGACCTCCTCGACGCGATGCTCGACGTGGTGGGCGTCGAGTCGATCCAGTTCGGATTGCACCGCATCGAACCGCTTTTGCAGCCGGGCGACCTGGACAGAGTCGGGCTCGCCGGCAATCGCGGCTGCCAGTTCGGCCGATTCCCGCTGCAGCGCATAAAGTGCCGCCAAACCTTCCCGCGCTTCGTCGAGCACCGTCCGCTCGCTCGAGTAGTCGGCTTCCTGCTCCAGCAGGGCGACGTCCGCCGAGCGATGCCGCGTGACCTCGCCTCGATCGGGATGGTCGAGGCCGGCGAGAATCCGCATCAGGGTTGTTTTGCCCGCGCCGTTGGGACCGACCAGGCCGACGCGCTCACCCGGCCGGATCTCGAGGCTGACCCCCTGCAAGACCGGGTCGGCATCGAATTGCCGCACGACCTCCTGGAGCGAGAGCAAAATCATCGATCGGCTGCCGCTGCGTCCGATGTGGTCCGGACGGGCGATCGTCCTGGTGACAGGTTCGCGTCGCGTGACAGTCCGTCACAATGGACTGCGCAGGCCGTTTTGCGACCCGGATCGATGCTAGCGAAGATCCGCAGGTTGGGGCAACGTGCCCCGTCTCGGAGCCTCGTTGATCGTCGGCAGGGTCTCCGAGGCGGGGGCCGGAATCGGCGTGGTGTGGACAGTCTCCGGCATTTCCGCCGGCTCCGCGTCCGTCGACCCAGCCGAGGCAGTCCGCGAGGGATCGGTCGAAATCGGGTGCGCGCTGAGGGGATCGACGGCAAAGCCGCGCGGTCCACGCTTGGCCAGCTGCATTTTGAGCGAGTGCTTCAATTCGGCCGGATCGGCCTGGCCAGCCAGCAGCCAAACGCGGTCGATCATCAGCAGATCGCCTTCGCGGACCAGCTCGACCTTGGCTCCAAATCGCTCGTCGCCCAACTGCACCACTTGCCCGGTGGACGAATCCGAAATGCTTGTCAGCGGCATATCGAGATGAGGCAGCACCGCGTACGCCGATTCGGGCACCTGCGTGATTTGACTCCAAACGAGCCGGTTGAAGTCGCGCGAGGTGATCGCCTTGAGCGCCTCGAGCTGGGCTTCCTGACCTTCCGTGGCCAATGAGGCGTCGCGGAGGGTCGCAGTCAACAGGCGGATCGGCAGGATCGCTTGCAGCGTCTCCTTGAGAGATTGCGGGCGATCGAGGACCGGCATCAGCACATCGTCGACGGCGACGTCGCCGTTCCAGTCGCGCATGACGTACGTCAGTTCGCGAGCACCCTGTCGCACGGGAATTCGAATCACCGGACCGCGGAAGTCGGTCGGATCAGTGTTGATCTCCGGCGCCATTTCAATTTCCGGCGGGAGGACCTCAGTGACGGGGAGGTTCCTCAGCCGGTTCCAGACCTTGGAATCAAAATCCTTGCTCGAGTTTTCGCGAATCAGGGCCAGATTCCCCTTGCGCAGGGCCTGGACAAAGAGCTGCATCTTGGCCTGGGCGGTAAACAGCGCGGCCAGACGTTTCTCCGACTTGGCGTCGAAGATGGTGACTTCGTCGATCACGTATTTCGGATTCTCTGGATCGGTGGAGGTCGATTTGAGCGAGATCTTGACCGTGTCGTCGCCGCGCCGCAGCAGATATTCGCCCGTCTTTTCCTGGGTCGTCACGGTGTCCTTGTCGCCCAACACCTCCGGAGCGGGCAGCGGCACCAGCTTGGGCTCGGCCAGCATCAGGCACTTCTCGTAGAACCGGTCGGCAACCAGTTTCTTGAGCTCCGGTTTGTCGGAGGCTTTGTACGCCTTCAAGAAGTCGACCACGGTGCGGATCACGGTGGCCGTGCGCTTGGCCGACGCCAGCTGGTCCTTGTCTTTGCGGGACTCGACCTGGACGTCGGCGACCTTCCAGCCCTTGTTGGTGAGCTTCATCGACAAGATCAAGATGCCGCGGGCCCGCTGCAGTTTGACGATGGCGTCCTGGCCGTCGATCGTTGCCTCTGGGCGAAATTCCTCGGACTTGATGCGTTCGCCGGCGACTTTCTTCGTCAGTCGCTCGAGATGCGTCGTGGGCAGCTCACCCAGAAGCTTGCCGAAGCTGGCGGTCGTTACCGCCTGAACTTCTTCGCGTTTGCCTTTGTGCCAGGCGACCAGGAAGTCCTGCACGACGAGCAGCAAGTCCATCTGCTCGGTCAAGCTCTTGACCGCGGTGACGTCTTTGCCCTTTTGTCGGAAAACGATGTCGTCGACGACCCATTTGCCGGACTTCGGGTCGCGAACGAGCTTGATCTCCATCTTGCGATGGGTCTTTTCGGTGGTGACTTCGACTTTCTTTTCCTTGTCCGAGACGTTCTTGACCTTGACGATCGTGAGTTTTTCCTCGGGGTGTTGATACACGACCTTCAAGGCATCGATCGAGTCTTTGCGGCGCAGGGCCTTGTCATCGAACGACTCGGATGCGCTCGCCTTGAGCTGACTGAGATCGTTTTTCTCGATCGCGGCCGTGAACTTATCCAGTGCGCCGGTTTCGGCGAAGTTCGCGCAGCCGCCGGCGGCGCAGACCAGAACCGTTCCGTAAAGCACGGTGGGCGGAATGCGAACCATGACACTCGTCCTGGCCGATCGATGTCGGGCAAGCGGAAATTTTTGAGGTGGGAACCGAGTCGGGAGGGAGGGCGTGAGATGTGAGAGGGGCGTCTTTTCTCACATCGCCCGCGTTGCGTCAAGACCGGTCACATGCCGCAGAACCGGTCTTCTTGATCCTCAGCAGCGGCGTATGTGACCTTGGATCGCGAAACTGCCCTTGGTTTGAGGTCGGGCCAGACTATAATCCCCGCCCTCTTCTGCCCTTTGTCTCGCGTCCGCACTCAGTCTCCCTCTCGTCATTCCGTTCGCTTCCCTCATCCCGACTCAACACGGTGGCGCATGGGGTTTTCCCGTTCGTCCTCAGGCTGCTTTCGCGCAGGCCGGCGGTTAACTCTCGGCTGTGTGCAAAGTGCCGGGTGGATCACATTAAGGGCCGCGTTTCTTGCGGCCGCTGCGTTTTTTCTATCCGCGGCGCCTCTCGATCAGTCCCACCGCGGCGTGCGCGTGCGGTTCGAATGGAAGTCCGAAAAGCCGGAATGCTGGGCCGGCGTGCTCGAAACCTCGCAGGGCACGATTGCCGATCCCGCCTCTCTGGGAGTCGAGGGAAGCGAGGCTGGCACGTTGTGGGCCGACGGCAAATGCCTTTGGCTTGGACGGCGGAATGCCTGCGATCGTGACGGTTTCGAGGTCTCGCTCGTTGCGCCCGCTTCGGCACACGTCTCGTTTACTCTGCAAGCGCCGGGAGCCGGCGGGCCGCGGCAACGCTTCGAATGCCTCCTGTCCGACCTGGAGGGCGAGGGCAAATGCCTTTCCGCAAGAAGTGCCGGATTGCAGCTATGCGTTCGCCGCGCTCCGGGCGATGCGCTGCGAATCGTCGTCGACCGTCCCAACTTGATTTACCGGCCGAGAGAGGTGTTCAAGGCGACGCTCGTTCCCGACGTCCTTTCGTCGGCGAGACCGGCCGCGGACGCCAGGCTCAAGTGGTGGCTCTGTGCCACTCGCAGCGGCCAGACGCTCAAGCAAGGGGCCCTTGCTTTTGGAAAGAAGGCCGCAACGCTGCACGACGGCACCGGAGGAGTGCCGGTCGAGATCCCGTTGCCCTCAGAGGAGGGGCCCGTCTCGCTGCGCTTCCGGCTCTTGGACAACGGACCGAGCGAACAGCGCTCGTCGGTCGAGCTGATGGTCCTTGGCGAAAAAGGCCCGCGTGATTCCTCGGCTTCCTGTGTTGCGCCAACGCTGATTGATCGCATCGATTCGGCCGACATCGAATCGAAGCGTCGTCTCGAACCGGCCCCCCTGCGACCGCCGATCCGAGAGCAAACGGCGGCTTTTCATGCGCCCGCCTCGGATCCGAGCGAACCTGCCGCCCTGAGTGACCGAGTTGATTGGATTGCCGTGCGGCTGCGACTGAAGCATCCTCAGCGCCTGCACCGGCTCGTCTTGCGTGCGGCCGTCAGCGGCGGAGCCTGCCTGGGAGCGAGCCTGCTCGAACCCGACGCCCGCGGCCAGCTCTTGAAGCAGACACTCGATACCGGAGTAGTTCTGGCGGGCGGCGAGCCACTCGACGCACCGCCGGCAGACGCGGATACCTTGCGGCACGAAATTCTCTTCTGGCCGCAAGTTTCCGATCCTGTGCTGTTGCTGCACGACTTGGGTGCGGGCCACCGCCTCCGCGTTTCGGACATCGAGGTCTACGAGCTGCCGGCATCCGACGCGCGGCACGCACACGTCGCTCCCGGTGCCGACGAACGCTTGATCGGGCCGTACCTCGCCAAACCTTTCCTTCCCGAGAATTTCGGCGGCGCGAAGGTGTACGACCCGGCGATCGGACAATGTATCGAGGACTGGGAGGCGTATCACGGTGCGGCCCTGCACGTCGCCGACTACCTGGTCCGCAACGCGTACAACAGCTTGCTGATCGCAGCGCTCGCCGACGGGACAACGATTTATCCGAGCGCCTGTTTTGAGCCGACGCGACGCTACGATTCGGGTGCTTTTTCGTCGGCCCAACTGACGCCGATTCGTAAGGATTTCCTGGAGCTGCTTTATCGAGTGTTCGACCGCGAGCAGTTGACGCTGATCCCCGAGTTGCAGTTCTCGTGTCCTCTTCCGGCGCTCGAGCGGCAACTCGTCGACGGGGCCGCCGCCGAAGGAATCGAGCTGATCGGCGCCGACGGACGAACTGCTCGGGAGCATCGCCGCCAAGCGCAGGAGGCCGTGCCCGATTACAATCCGCTCGATCCGCAGGTGCAGGATGCTGTGCTGGCCGCCGTTCGCGAAGTCGTCGAGCGGTATCGGCACCATCCGGCTTTTCGTGGAGTTGCCCTGGAGGTCGACCGCAGCGGCTATCTGCAGCTGCCCGGGATCGATTGGGGCTACGACACGGCCACGATCCGTCGATTCGAGCACGATACGGGAGTTACGGTCGACGGAGCCGCCGTGGGAGATCTCTACAGCCATCGGCACGCGGTGCTAGCCGGCGAGGCGCGAGCGGCATGGGTCCGCTGGCGCTGCCAGGAGCTGGGCAAGTTCTATCGGCGGCTTGCGGAGACAATGGCTTCGACCCGTCCGGACGCTCGACTGATTTTGGCGTGCCGGCAGGTCCTTCCCAATCCGAGCGCCGACGAGGAGATTCGCCACCAGATTCGCATGCAGGGTCGCCTGACCGACCTCGTGGCCGCTTGCGGCCTCGACTTTTCCCTGCTGGGCGACGCTCCCCGACTGGTGGTCCTGAAATCGGCCGTCTGGAGGGCGTCGGCCAATGTGGAAGAGGGATTGCTCGACGAGGCACTCAGTCAAACTACGGCCTTCGGAGCGGCGTTCCAATTCCCGAGCGTCGGCGTGCTCAATTACCGCCCGCCGCGAAATCTGCGGGTTGCGGATTTCGACGCAGTTTCCCCGTGGCAACCCGCGCAGACGCGGCTGAGTGTTGCGGCTTCGCCTGGCGCACGCGAAAGTCGGCGCCGCCTCGTTCGCGAACTGGCGGAGACGAACGCCCAAATGATCTTCGATGGCGGATGCACAGTCCCCTTGGGGCAAGAGCACTCGACCGAGAGTCTGCGACGAATCGCGCGAGCCATCCCGCCAATGCCGTTTTTCAAAGTCGATGGCCCGAATCAGTCGGCGATCGTCCGGACCGCGCGGCACAACAAGAAGACGTATCTCTACTCCGTCAACGCTTTCGATCAGCCGTGCCAGCTTTCGCTACAGCTTTCGTGTCCGCCCGGCACCGCGTGCCATCCACTGGGCCCTTCACCCGCTCTGGTCGAGGCGCCCAATGAAAATGGCGACGACGGGTGTCGGCTGAAGACGGCCCTCGACGGCTACGGTTTGGCCGCCTGGGAAATCGAGCACGAAGATGCGCGGGTGACCGCAGTCCACACGGAACTTCCGCCGGCCGAGCTGGCGCGCCTGCAGGCGCGCGTCGCCAGGTTCCAGCAACAGTTGGCGATCGCGCGGCGGACGGCTCAGTCGGAACAGAGTCTGGCGTCGAACTCGGGAGCGCGAGCATCGGAAAGAACGGGAGCGATCCCCGCATCCCGCGAGACGCAAGCCGAGCACGGATCGCTCCTTTTGACCGCGGGACGCGGCCAGGGAAGCGGCGTCATCACCGACGCACCGCCCGAGGGGGAGCCCCTCTCGGCGGATGACCTGCGTCAACTGGCCAAGATTTCCCTGCAACTCACCCTCGCCGCGGACGAAAGTCGAATCGCCGAATGCCAGTGGCTGTTGGATGGCTACTGGTGCCGCTATCTGTCGTTTCGATCCGAGTCAGCGTCGCAGCCGGCCCTCTTTCGCGAAGCGGCGAAGCCGGCACCAGCGATTCGCTGACGCGGGAGCGTCGCGTCGAGGGACTTCGTCGGCAGTGGTCGCGGCGTTTCCTTTCCCAAGTCGACAGCAGAGTTGTCGGTTCGGGAAACGTGCGGCCGGGCACCTCTCCATTGCTGGATCCTGTAACCGACAACTCAATCGATTGCGTCGCAGGAAAAGGCCGCCCGCAGCGTTTGCTTGAGCGTCCGGACAGCCTCCGCCGAAACGGCGGCAGAGCGGCGCCCTCCGATGCAGGCAGCCCCTCGGACTCCCAGGATGTCGGGCCGCGCCTCGGCAAGCGCCGGGAATTGAACGCAATCGAGCCGGCCTGCCAGCGCAATCTTCATCCCCGCTCGATGGGTGGCGTCGCACAGTTTTCGCAGTTCGGACAACTCCATGAGCTCCAGGAGGCTCCCGGCGGACTTGTCGAACGTGTCGATCAGCAGCACCTGGCACGCGACTGCGTGTGCCGCTTCAAGGAGCCGGGTCGGCGCAAGGCTATTGGCCCTTCGCCAATCGGCATACGCGACCGCCACGCACTGCAGGTCTGGCCGTGCCGGCGCAGCGAGACGGCTCAGCGCGTGCTGCCAGGCGTCGATCCAGGAATTCGGTGTGTCGAGATACGCCGAGCCGAATTTGACGTAGCCGACTCCCGGCGGGAGGAGGAACTCCGATGTTTTCGATCGCCAGTCGACAAGCTCGCCCAGCGCGGCGCTGCAGGCACGAGCGTTCGCCTTGCGGTCAGCGGCTGCGCATTGCGCGACGGCTGCGATCACGTCGGGATCAGCCATTCCCAGCGGCCCGCGATTGGGCTCTTTGACATCGAGCAAATCGCAGCCTCCGGCGAGGGCGGCCCGTGCCTCGTGCACGTTCCGCACGCTGACAAGTAGCGAGGGAGTGCGACCGCTTGTTGGACGCGTTTGCCGGGCGACCGCAGAGCGCGCTGCCGGTGAGCGCTGAGAGTCTTGGGCCGAA
>Ga0187782_10003321_pt1 | contig 11970 bp, 12 predicted proteins | sample 0715_SJ02_MP15_2_FD_132454 | JGI IMG/M metagenome (GOLD analysis project Ga0187782, IMG submission 132454) | Tropical peat soil microbial communities from peatlands in Department of Meta, Colombia - 0715_SJ02_MP15_20_MG | ecosystem: Environmental > Terrestrial > Soil > Wetlands > Peat | place...
ATGGGGATTTATCGCCAACTGACTTCCCGATAATCGTTCAACCCATTCGCTATCATTGACTTGCCGCACGCTGGCCCGTAAGATTTCAGCCCATGATCGGCCAGAGCATTTCGCACTACCGCATTGTCGAGAAACTTGGCGGTGGTGGGATGGGGGTGGTATACAAAGCCGAGGATACCGACCTCGGTCGTTTTGTCGCGCTCAAATTCTTGCCCGATGATGTGGCGCAAGATCCGCAAGCACTCAGTCGCTTCCAGCGCGAAGCCAGAGCTGCCTCGGCCCTCAACCATCCTAATATCTGCACCATCTACGAAATCGGCAAGCACGAGGGGCAGTCATTCATCGCCATGGAGTTCCTGGATGGGCTGACACTAAAGCACAAGATCGCAGGCCGTCCGCTCGAAACCGAACTGATTCTTTCTCTATCGATTGAGATCGCTGACGCTTTGGATGCCGCGCACGCGAAGAGTATTGTGCACCGGGATATCAAACCCGCGAATATCTTCGTCACTGAACGTGGCCACGCCAAGATTCTGGATTTCGGGCTGGCGAAGGTTGTGATCACAGCTAGCTCTGCGAGCAATATCGCAGCGGCAGGCACGCAAACAGGCTCGCTCGATGAACAACATTTGACCAGTCCGGGCACGGCAGTGGGGACCGTGGCGTACATGTCTCCCGAACAGGTACGCGGCAAGGAACTGGATGCCCGCACTGATCTGTTCTCATTTGGAGCGGTTCTCTACGAGATGGCGACAGGGACCCTGCCATTTCGGGGTGAAACTTCAGCGATGATTTCCCACGCCATCATCGAACGCGCTCCGATTCCTCCCATTCGACTCAATCCCGATATGCCATTGGAGCTGGAACGAATCATCAACAAGGCTCTGGAGAAGGACAGAAATCTACGCTACCAGCATGCCTCAGAAATGCGTTCCGACTTGCAGCGGCTGAAGCGGGACACGGAGACGGGTCGAGTGGGAGTTGCGAGTTCGGGCACGGTGGCTGCAGCATCGGAACCTGTGTATACTCCTGCTGCCCCTGCACCGCCGCCTGCTTCAGGTTCGGCTCCGGTTGCGGTTTCCGCTTCCTCATCAGTTGCCTCTCAAGCAGCTGCAGTCCCAGCGAGTGGCGGAAGCAGACTTTGGAAAGTTCTTGTTCCTGCTGGGGTGCTCATTGCTGTGCTCACTGCTGTTGGCTTCTACCTGCGCTCACGATCCGCGACTTCAGCAACGAAGGCTACGCCGCTCACTGAGAAAGATACTGTCGTCCTCGCCGACTTCACCAACTCCACCGGCGACCCGGTCTTCGATGGCACCCTCAAGCAGGCTCTCGCAGTGGATCTGGAGCAGTCCCCCTTCCTCAACATTCTTTCCGACCGCAAAGTCGGCGAGACGTTGAAGCTGATGGGCCGTGCGCCTACAGAACATGTCACCGCTGACGTGGCTAAGGAACTCTGCCTCCGCACCGGAAGCAAAGCCGTCATCGGCGGATCGATCTCCAACATTGGCAGCCAGTACATCGTTGGCCTCGATGCCGTTGCCTGCAGTAGCGGGGACAATCTCGCCAAAGAGCGGGCGGAAGCCCCGAGCAAGGAAGGCGTCCTCAAGGCGCTCGACAGCGCGGCCACTGCCATCCGTACGCGTCTGGGTGAATCGCTCGCTTCCGTACAAAAGTTCGACGTGCCTGTGGAAGCCACCACGCCCTCGCTCGAAGCCCTGAAGGCTTATAGCATGGGCATTACAACCGGTCGTACCAAAGGGGATGCAGAAGCCATTCCGTTCATGAAGAGGGCCATCGAACTCGACCCCAACTTCGCCATGGCCTATGTCGGCCTAGCCGTCCAGTACTCGAATCTAGGACAGGCAAGCCTGGCGGCTGACAATGCCAAGAAGGCCTACGACTTGCGCGAGCGCGTCAGCGACCGTGAGAGGTACCGCATCTCGGCATTCTACTTTCAATACGTCACCGGTGAAGTGGAAAAGGCCACAGAAGCCTACGAACTCTGGACAAGAAGCTACCCGCGGGACATGGTGCCTCATTCCAATCTCGGCTTCATCTACAGCGCGCTGGGCCAATACGACAAATCGATCGCGGAGACCGAAGCGTCGCTGCGGCTGGAACCCACCATCAACGGCTATGGGAACCAAGCCGGCAACTACATCAACGTCAATCGGCTCAACGACGCGCGGCAGTTGCTCCAGGAAGCACAGCAGAAAAACTTCGACGGCCTGACCATTCGGAGCGATCTGTACAGCTTGGCATTTCTGTCCGGGGATAACGCCGAAATGGAGCGCCAGGTTGCTTGGGCCGCCGGACGTCCCGGCGAAGAAGACCAGATGCTCAGCTGCCACGCTGATACACAGGCTTATTATGGACGCCTGGAGAAGGCCCGTGACCTCGCTCGTCGAGCTTCTGACTCCGCCATGCGTGCGGGCGCCAAAGAAACTGCGGCCCTGTGGCTCGCTTATCAGGCGCTTCGCGAGGCTGAACTCGACAACGTCACTGCTGCCCGGCAAACTATTGGCCGTGCGCTGGCGCTCGCTCCTGGGCGCGACGTCAAGGTCCTGGCCAGCTTGGCGCTGGCACGCAGCGGCGAGACAGCTCAATCCAGAACCATCCTAGAAGGGCTCGAAAGGTCTGAGGTCGCCAACACTTATCTCAAGGTGTACTGGTTCCCGGTGATCGAGGCATCCATTGCAATGGCGCAACAGGGGCCCGACCGAGCGATCGTAGCGCTCGAACCGTCCCTTCCCTACGAACTCGGCTTTCCTCCTCCGGCAAACTCCAACAGCCCAATTTATCCTGCGTATATTAGCGGCTTGGCATATCTCGCCCAGAAAAACGGTCCAGCTGCGGCCACCGAATTCCAGAAGTTCCTCGATCATCCCGGAATCGTGCTGAATTTCCTGCTCGGTTCGCTCGCCCATCTTCAAATCGGCCGTGCTTATGTGATGGCCGGTGATACCGCGAAAGCAAAAACTGCCTATGCAGACTTCCTCACCCTCTGGAAAGATGCCGACCCCGACATCCCCATCCTGAAGCAAGCCAAAGCGGAATACGCGAAAGTGCAATAGGGTGCAGCACTACGGCCGTGCCAAACATAACCCCACAGAGGACAAGGAGCAGCACAGAAACAACTACACGAGGGCTTTCGCTTCGGCGGTGGCTTCTTTCAGCACGTCGGTGGGGACTTCTCTTATGCTGACGCTGAATTCAAACATCGGGGTTTCGCTGCCGCGTCCCCAACGGCCGACCTCCCAGTGGGCGCGCACAAATTTGATGTCCGGCTGTGCGGATAAATCCAGCAGCAGCGGATGCTGCCCGCGATAAAACTTTTGGGGAAAAGTAGTCAGCGGCTTGGGGTTCCAAGTGGCGCCGTCTGCGGAGCCCTGAATGCTCACGTCGAGCGATTCCTGTTCCACAATATTGGTGATGTGCAGATTCAGCAGGAACACGCGGTTGCCTGCGCTACTTACATCAACCGCCGCGCCGTCGCCCTTGGCATTGATGACGGTTTTTTCCGGGACTAAGAAGGTGTCAATCATCACCGAAGCATTGTAACTCACCGCCCAGTCGGGTTAGCGAGCGGAGACCGAGTCCGCAAACTGCCGTAGAATTCTACCCACTTCGCCGGCCTGCTCCCATGGCGAGTAGTGCCCTGCCTTGGCCACGACTTTCATCACGCTGCCTGCAATGTTTCTTTTCATAATTTCCGCTTCCGGCACTCCGGTGAGCGTGTCTTCATCGCCAGTCACGATCAGTGTTGGCACGTTAATTGTCTTGAGGGTATCTAAGGAATCCGGGCGATCAGCCATTCCGCGCTGCACCAGCGCCACGTCTTCGGGCGACATCTTGCGCATCATGCGAAGTGCACCTTCGACCAGATCAGGACGAGTTCTTCGCGTGGTTTCTCCCAGCAGCTTTGGAACCATACTCTCGAAGAACGGTTCGGTGCCACGCTCCAAAACGTCTGCAGCGGCCTGGAGCCGCGTGGCCTGGCTTTCCGCCGTGTCAGCCGCCGCTTTCGTGTTGCACAATACGAAAGCTTTCACTCGCGGGCGATCGCTGCGCCAAAATTCAAACAAGATGTAGCCGCCAATCGATGCTCCGACGAATAAAGCCTGGCCAATCCCTTCCTCATCCATGATGCGAGCGAGATCGGCGGCATGCTTGGCCATAGTGGCCGGACCTTCCCCCACGCCGGAATCCCCATGTCCTCGGAGATCGGGAAGGATGAGCCGATAACGCGATTCCAGGACTACCGCAGCCGTTTGCCAGATCGCATGGTTGGCGGGAAAAGGGTGAAGCAGAACAATGGGCGGACCATCGCCCCTCACCTCATAAGAGATTTCAGCATCGCCACTTGAGACTTGCTTCATTTCGCCCGATTTAAACACAGAGGATGCAAATCTCGCCAACTTCCAGCGGATGGCATCACCAACCGCTTACAGCGCCAGGTCGTAGCCGTGCGTCGGAGCCTGTGCGATTTTGCACAGCGATCTGCAGATTGTCCTCCGCGATGTGGTCACCCATTACTGAAAGGGAGGTGTTGCCTTGTTTCTTCTAAGAGCAAGAAAGAAAAGTTGCCATGAAAGGTTGGTTGTTGTTCGTCTTGTTGTACCTGGTTTCTATGTCAGCGCAAGAGTCACCTCCCGCACCAAAGGTAAAAGCACTAACCTTCGCGCAAGTGACTGCCAGCACTGCCGATGCGATCGCAACCTACCGCAATGACAGCCGGTGTTATGACATCGCTATCAATCCGTATGCCAGGTGCTATGAACTCAATCCTATTTCTCGGTGGTTGGTGATGAAGGGTGCGCCGGAGCTGGCGGGTTACTTCGTGGGCGAGATGAGCCTCAAGCTGGCCATTCCATTAATCCTGGATCGGAAGGGCCATCACAAATTGGCCAGGACGATTCGCTACTGGGGTATAGGAGATAACGGTGCCGGCGCCGCTATGAGTCTCGCTGGGCATCACCGCTAGCGATCGGTTCGGATTCGGCGATCCGCCGATGGAACAAATCCTCTCAAGCATTGACGACCCGGAAATCAGGGATGCGTGACCTGCTGCGCTGCGGGTGCCGGAGCGGAAAGCATCATCGGCTCATCCGGCATCACGATCCATGCCACGAGGTACGCGATTAGGCTTAGACCGACGCCCAGGAATACCGAAATCAGCCAAACCACACGCACGAGGGTAACGTCCAAATCGAAATACTCGGCGAACCCTGCACACACACCGGCGATTTTGCGCCCTGCCCGTGGCCGAAGCAGGCGTTTGCGTGCCAGCACTGCACCTACCCGCGTGCCACAGTAGGCGCAGATATTGGCGTCATCCTGAATGACTTTCCCGCAATAATTGCAATACATGGCTGTCTCCTAACATAACAATACGTAAACCAGCATACGTCGGTTCCAAGCGAAGCGCCAACGACGAAAGCCCGCGGATAGCACGTGGAACGGTTTGCAATCACCGGCGCGACCGAATCAAGGCGGACACTATCGTTCATCGTTCTTGCGTGCAAGCATCCTACTTACCGAGAGAATTTTGCGGGTACTCGGTAATTCTTGCTCGAAACGCCTGATTTCATGCGGGGAGATCAGTAGCAAGACAAGTTATTGCAAGAAGTTGCACTGCAGATGTTTGGTCACCAGCTTGCGAGCGTGCGAAAGGAGCCTTATGTCTGAGGTAGTGCATGACGACGCGCAGGGGTTCTGGCGGCCGCCAATGATGGCTGAGGCTGGGGCTACGATGGCGAGCGCCTGTGGCCGTTGCGGCACGGAATTCATGATAGGCGCTAACTTTTGCCACGTGTGTGGCAGCAGGCGAACTGAGAAGGATTCCCCGGCTGCTGAGCGCCCTTGGGCGCAATACCTGGAGTTCCTAACCACCATCGAATTTCATCGCCTGCAACAATGGGTGGCCCTCCCCACAGCCTCCTTTGTTGCGCTCCTGGCCGGTATCGCTTGCATCCTGGCGGCCCTAACCGTAGGTGTCATCTACTCCGGGCAAAGCCCCGCCGATTTTCAGGCCGTTCAGCTTTACCGCATTGAATGGCTGATCGCGGGACTGGCCGGCTTCGTAGCCGGAATTCTGCTGAAACGCTGAAATTCCTAATTGACGGTCTCGGGGTCGCTGGAGGCGACCCGTCTCTGCTGATGCATCCGGTAAAGATGGTGAACCGGTCCGATACCCCGCCCAATCGGATGCGCATTGCTGATTGTGGCCGTTACATAAGCTTTCGCCAGCAGCACTGCTTCTGGCAGGCCTCGCCCAAGCGCGAGATGGCAGGCCACCGAAGTGGCAAAGGCACAGCCGGTTCCGTGGGTGGAATTGGAACGCAACCGGGCTGACTTAAACACTTCCTGTTCTGTTCCGCGTTTGCTGGTGAAACTTAATAAATCCACGGCTTTCTCCAGATGGCCGCCGGTGATCACAACCGCGGAAGATCCCAGTTGATGAATTTTCTGGGCGGCTGCCCGCATCTGATCAAGATTTGCCACCGCCAAACCGGTCAGTGCGGAGGCCTCATCCACATTCGGCGTTACAACCGTCGCCAGCGGGAGCAGCTTTTCCGCTAAGAGGCGAGCACCCGTCGCATCCAAGAGATCAGACCCGGAGGTACTTTTCAGAATGGGATCGAGCACCACCTGAGGTGGTCTTCGTCTGGTCAGGAACTCCAGCACGGCCTTGACTACCCGCGCCGATCCCATCATTCCAATGCGCACGGCGGCGACCTCGACGTCGGAAACCAATTCGTTGAGAGTTTCGGTCACGAGCTCGCCAGAAACAGGTTCCACACGACGTACGCCAGCGGTCGATTGCACGGTGAGAGCCGTGAGGCAAGCCACGCCATAGCAGCCATGGGCTGCGATGGTTTTGATATCTGCAGTAACTCCGGCTCCAGAGGAAGGGTCGAAACCGGCGATGGTAAGAACAACGGGCGGTGACGGCGCCATAAGCGAACTCTATAGGAAACTCACTTCAGACGGAAATGTCAGTTGATCAAAGCCGGGTTCCAGCCTGCGCCTGGAGGTACAAAACCGCGCCGAGCCACGTCCAAGTTGCAGCCAACGCGTTTATTGGAGCAGTTAAGTGGTTGATTCTGTATTGGGAAAACCCAATCCATTGAAAACAAAGTTAATGCAAATATTTCACAGTGGCCTTACGTTCCGGCAGTTTACTATAGAGTAAACGCGTAAGTGACTGCTATTACTAGAAAACAAGCATGATTACTCAAGCTCTACAGCAAGTTACGTGAGATATCGATAACTGCTCAATTACATTTTACCTGTCTTTTCGTGTTGACACACCCACTCACTGCCTTTAGGATTGCCCAATCCATTAACGGACCTGGCTCTGGGGAGGAACTTTCGAAGATGAGAGGTGACTAATGAGAGGACGTATTGCTCATGGACTGGCGGCGGTTTTTCTGGTCGTCAGTTTGGGAGCGGCTCAGGGGCCAACCAGCTCAGGGTCGAAAGAAGTAGAAGAAACCACATCCCAGCCTATCGCGGCTTACCAAGCGGTGAGTCTGAATAAGCATAGTCATTACCGTCCCTATGAGGTCGGGACAGCTTCCTGGTACGGCAGTTATTTCGAAGGGCGCACGACAGCCAGCGGCGAACCGTACAACATGTACGATTTGACTGCGGCGCATCCCACATTGCCTCTCGGCACTTGGGTTCGGGTGACGAATCTGCATAACGGACGCAGGGTCTATGTCCGCATTAACGACCGTGGTCCGATTGTTCCGGGGCGCATCATCGATCTGTCCTATGGTGCGGCCTCAGCTTTGAATTTTAAGGAAAAGGGACTTCAACGGGTCCGCCTGGACTTGGCTACGCCTGAAGAGCAGCCTCGGGAGATTGCCATGCTGCAGCCACTAGCGTACTAATCCACAGCGTTTTAGACTGCAAAGGATGGACGATCCGCGCCAGCATTTGATCGTCGCCTTGGATTTACCGTCCGCAGCCGCCGCGCAAAAAGTCGTGGCGGCTGTGGGCGACTCCGCTTTCTGCTACAAAGTCGGGATGCAGTTGTTTACGGCCGAGGGCCCGCGGATAGTTCGTGATCTAATTTCCTCCGGGCGGCGAGTGTTTCTGGATCTTAAATATCACGACATCCCCAACACGGTCGCGGCTGCGGTTCGCGAGGCTGCTCGGCTGGGGATTAGCATGTTGACGGTGCATGCCTCGGGCGGAGCAAAGATGCTGCACGCTGCCAGCGAAGCCGCGCGCTCGAGCAATCCTCACCTCATGATCCTGGCGGTGACGGTGCTCACGAGCCTAACCGAAGAAGATCTGGAAACTACCGGCGTGCATGGCCGGGTGCAGGATCAGGTTTTGCGGCTGGCAGGCTTGGCCCTGGAAAATGGCTGCCAAGGCGTAGTCGCTTCTGCCCAGGAAGCCGCAGAATTGCGCAGAAAATTTGGGGATGAATTCGTGGTCGTCACCCCCGGCGTGCGTCTGGCTGGCTCCGCGCAGCACGATCAAGCGCGCGTGGTCACGCCAGCGGAAGCAATTGCCGCCGGCGCGAGTCACATCGTGGTGGGAAGGCCCATCACGGGCGCCGCTGATCCTAGGGCGGAGGCGCGTGGAATACTGGCTCAGATCAGCGGGGTTAAAATTTAGCGCAGGCTCTAAACTAATCGAATGGCTTCAGGACTGAGCGCAATATGAAACAGAAGACTTCTATCAGACTTCGCGTGAGGTTCTCGCGGCCATTGATCGCGCAGCTGGACCGAGGAAATCGCGATCAGCATTTATTGAGGCGGCCTTGGCGGAATACCTGCGTGCCAAGGCTCGTGCCGCGCGTGATGCCCGTGACCTGGAGATCATCAACCGCAATGCGGAACGGTTGAACCACGAGGCGCTAGATGTGCTTGAGTATCAGGCTCGGTAATGCAGACGGCTCACAGCTTCTCGTAAAACTCACACGCTGAGCACGAGATGAAAATCCCGCCAGGGACTCCGCGCTCGCGGTCCTTCACGCGCTTCACGATGCGGGTGGGCTTGCCGCACTTGGGACAATCGGTGCTCTTGCTGGTATCCATAACTTTCTTGCGATCTGCTGTCTTTGCAACCTTTGCCATCAACTTCTCCTGGGATAATTAAGGAATCGGGAGTCAAAACGTCTTACCGCGATACGGCGGCAAACAAATCTGAGTGCAGCAGGGACTGGAACTGCTTGTCATCCGCTCTAAAGTGCATTTGCAGATTGGAGCTGTCCGAGTTGACGGAAACATTCTCCAGCGCTGCCTTTTCAACCGGGGTAGCAGTCATCTTTCGATAGAGCACTCCTGCCTTTACCAAGGACGAGAGCGTGGCTGCTGTTACCGAATCCGAGGTAATGACATCGAGATCAAAATTCACGCCACTTTGAAAATTCATGGTGTAACGCGATCCCAGAACCCGCTTCTTGATCATATCGAAATCCGCCAACCTGCCGGCATCGCCGAGAGCAGAGAGCAGCATGTTTTGTGTGCCCTGCTGATCAAGCACGCTCCATACGGCGCCATCTTCCACCGGACCAATGAGGTCGGCCACTTGATTGTTCGAATCGAGAGCGCTGGTGTAACCGTCGCGGGCATCAAGAGCGCCCTTCAAGGCGCTGCTATCGCCGAAGAGCAAAGTACTGTCGTCGAGAAAAGTCATATCCATGCCACTGCCCATGGGGTAAATGTCGGTATCGTGGTAGCGCATCGGCTTTACTTTGTTGAGCTTCATTTTCTTCAACACGGCCTTGCTGGAAAATGAACCCTGCGCGGCGCCCACAGTTTTCATACCCTGTTTGGGACTGCGGTAAGAAGCGAACGTGAGCTGATCGACGTCCTTGTCGGGGTTGATGCCAACTCCCTTGAGATCACCCTCGAATTCCTTCAGTGCGGGCGGCAGCACTTGGGCCTTTAATGCCATTGCCGTATTAGAATTCTTCAGCGCGCGGTAATCGACGGTAATGACCTGCTGCACATCAGCCGGAATCGCGGTCCTCGCCGAACTCGGGATGGCAGCGCCCCAAGCGGCGGTCAATGAAAGCAGCACAGCACACCAACAAGACTTCATGAACTTCATAGTTGAATACCTCTAAAGACCCAAGTGCTTAGATGCAGAACGGGCTGCGCCCGCGAAATTGCATTGTTTTCTTATTGTATGACAAGCGGGCGGAGAGGCATAGAAACCAAAGTGATGCGGCAGGTGGGCGGAAGCATATGACAAACATAAACGCTGCAGCTTTCGATGAGGAAAGTTCAAGGCGTTTTTGGTTCCCTGTCCACAGCCTGCTTGGTGCCTTCATTGCATGGCGTGGTTTTCAAGACTTTCTCTAACGTTTTAAGCATCTCCGAATGGCAAGTCCGGCACATCCGAGCATTACGATGGCGGTCAGCCCCCACTTAGGCCAAGTCGTAGCTCGCCCGGCTTCGTCTGAGAGAACTGCTTGCTCGCTATCCATAACGCCTCCACGTCGAGCCCTGGACCCCCGTCATTCCGTTACCGTCGCTACGCGCCTTCTTACTTCTGCGACAAACGCTGCGTCCTTCAGCGACTCTAGATTAATTTCCACGTTGGCCAGTGCGCCCTGAATGGACGCTTTGGCCAGAGCCTTGGCCGTGGTCAGGTCGGACTTCATATTGGGATTCGTAATTGGCCCCAGCTTTTCTGCGATGGCCGCCACTTCCCTTGCCTTTTCTGCGACGCTCAGCGGAACGCTGGTGGCCTGCTTCAGTGCGGCGTCGATGATGCCGTCTCCATCAGCGGCTCCCTTCGCCTGTTTGTAAGCTTTCATGACAACGTTGAACGATTCTGCATCGGCATCGATTGCGGCTTTCAGTTCTTCCCGCAGTTGCGACAATCGCGCAATCGCTTCGCTCAATTGAGTTTCATATTGCAGATAGGCTTTCTTTCCTCGCGACATGGAGGCGACCATGGTGGCCAGTCCGGCGGCCATTGCGGCGCTGGCCGCAGAGGCACTGCCCCCGCCAGGAGTTGCTGTGGGCGCAGCCAGCTGCTCGACAAATGGCTCGACTCCCGCTCGCAATCCACCCACGGCTATCTTGCCGCTCATCACGGCTGCCAGCCGGTTTTCCAGGATTAAGGACGAATCAAAATTCTCGACTTGCAGAAACCACTCGGCAGCAGCCTCAAGCGCCTTCTTGGGAATCAAGCCGACAATCTCGCTACTGATCGGCATCACACCGTAGCGGGCCGCTTCCCGCTTCACGAATTCAAAGACGCGATGAATCGGGGTCTGCTCAAAATCCGTCAGATTCATCGAGACCTGCGCCAAACCTCGCACCGGAAATCCCGCGCCTTTCACGTAGCGCAGTCCACCGCTGGAGAAGCGCACCGCCTTTGCCACTTTCTTGGCAATCTCAACGTCCGGCGTATTCAGAAAGACGTTATAGGCAATGAGGAACTTTCGCGCTCCGACAACGGTTGCGCCTGCGGTCGGATGGACGCGCGGCTCGCCAAAATCCGGTTTGCGGGCCGGATTGGTCGCAATCTCGGCTCGAATACCTTCGAACTGCCCGCGGCGGATGTTTTCCAGATTCTGCCGCTCCGGGGTGGTCGCGGCTGCTTCGTACAAATAAACCGGGATCTGGAATCGTTTCCAGATTTCCGCACCGACGTGACGCGCCATGGCCACACAATCCTCAATGGTCACGCCTTCGATGGGGATGAACGGCACCACATCCGCTGCGCCCATGCGCGGATGAGCTCCCTGGTGAACATTCAAATCAATCAGCTCCGCAGCTTTGCCAACGCCGCGAATTGCAGCCTCCTGAATCGGTTCGCGTTCTCCTACCAGCGTGATCACGCAGCGGTTGTGATCGTGATCCATCTCACGATCCAGCAGGTACACGCCGTCCATCTTCATGGCTTCGACAATGGCGTCGACCTTGGCCTTGTCCCGGCCTTCGGAAAAATTGGGAACGCATTCGACCCGTGTTGCCATAAGCAGAGAAGAAT
>Ga0187782_10003323_pt1 | contig 11968 bp, 10 predicted proteins | sample 0715_SJ02_MP15_2_FD_132454 | JGI IMG/M metagenome (GOLD analysis project Ga0187782, IMG submission 132454) | Tropical peat soil microbial communities from peatlands in Department of Meta, Colombia - 0715_SJ02_MP15_20_MG | ecosystem: Environmental > Terrestrial > Soil > Wetlands > Peat | place...
AATGAAAACGATAGGTGCGTAGTTGAGGAACTTCAGATCGTAGCGCACCCGCTCCTCGTAGGCGCCACGGTCGCCGGGCCGCTTTGACTCGCGCATGCGTTCAGCTTTCGTGGGCCTACCTGGCTGTCCGTCGCCGCTGATAACCAGATCCCATTTGTTGACCACAATGATGATGGAGCGCCCGCTCTCGTGGGCATATCCGGCGATGGCAGCGTCGAGCTGGCTGACGCCTTCGGTGGCGTCGATGACCAGCAGGGCGATGTCGGCGGCTTCCAGATGCTTGCGCGCCATGACGACCGAGAGCTTTTCGGCCATCAGGTGCGTCTTGCCTTTGCGCCGGATGCCGGCCGTGTCGATGAAGCGGAAGCGGCGGCCGTTACGCTCGACCACTTCGTCCACCGCATCGCGCGTGGTGCCGGGGACAGGGGAAACGATGGCGCGATCCGACGCTGTCAGGCAGTTCAGCAGAGTGGACTTGCCAACATTCGGGTGGCCAATGATGGCAATGTTGGTCGGCGGGCGCTGGTCGTCGGTCGTCCGGAATTCGTCGTTAGTCGTTGGTCGTTGGTCGTCGGCCTCTGTACCCCGTGTTTCCTCTGTGACCTCTGTGTCCCCGGTGGTCAAAGGCTTTGGTAGATTCTCAATCACCGCGTCCAGCAGGTCGTCCACTCCACGCCCGTGTTCGGCGGAAACAGGAAACATCTGGGGAATGCCGAGGCGATGAAAATCGGCAACGAGCGCTGATTGTTTGTCGCTGTCCACTTTGTTGACCGCCAGAAACAGCGGCCGGTTGGCCTTACGCAGAAGGTGGGCTAGTTCAAGGTCGGGACCGGCGAGTTCGCTGCGGCCATCCACGACCATGATGATGGCAGCGGCTTCGTCAAGCGCGACGCGGGCCTGGCGGAAAATCTCTGCCGGAATCAGATCTTTTTCTTCTGGCAGGATGCCGCCGGTGTCGACGATGCGCAGTGGGCGCCCGCGCCATTCGGCATCTGCGTAGAGGCGGTCGCGCGTAATGCCGGGTTCATCGCCGACAATGGCGCGGCGCGAGCCCACGATGCGGTTAAACAGTGTGGACTTGCCCACGTTAGGGCGGCCCACGATGGCGAGCGTAGGAACTGCCGTGGCCAGGGTGCCAGTCGAGTTGTAAGTGGGCTGGGTCAAAGTGAGTCTTGATGTAGGGACAGCCGAGGGCGGCCTTCCCTGCACGAGCCAAGATGCACACGTCCCGGAATCGCTATTATAGAGACTCCCGTGGCTATGAATTCGCAGTCCGCCTCTCTACCGACGAACCGGTCCGCACCCGGCGGCAAAGACGCCTCGCTCTATCAATTTTTTGCTCCCGGCGGAGTGCTGTCACGCACGCATCCGGCGTATGAGTTTCGCCGCGGGCAATTGCAGATGGCGCAAGCGGTGGAGCAAGCGCTCGACGAAAAACGGCATCTGATCGTCGAAGCCGGCACGGGCACGGGTAAAACGCTGGCGTATCTGGTGCCGGTGATTCGTTCCAGGAAGCGGGTCATCATTTCGACCGGAACGAAGAATCTGCAGGAACAGCTGTTTTACAAAGATGTTCCGTTTCTGGAGCAGGCGCTGTATGAGGAGGCCAGCGACGTTGGAAAGGAACAGCAGGTTCCTCCCCCTCGACTGCGCTCGGGGCTTCGCCCTTCGGGCTCAGGGGAAAACGCTCGGAATGACAGGCAGGAAAAAAGGCGGCTTTCGGTTTGTTATATGAAAGGGCGCAACAACTATTTGTGCCGCAAGAAGCTCTATGACTTAACCGATCAGCCGGTGCTGAGTGGCCTGGAAGAAATCGAGCAGTATCGCGCCATCGCGGCCTGGGAGAAGACAACGGGGACGGGCGATCGCGCCGAACTGGCGGAACTGCCCGAGGCCAGCCTGCTTTGGCCCAAGCTGGACGCACGCGCCGAGGCCTGCATCGGGCAGAAATGCAGCCAGTGGGACCGCTGCTTCATCACCGAGATGCGGCGCCGGGCGATGGAAACCGACATCATCATCGTCAATCACCATTTATTTTTCGCCGATCTTTCCATCAAGCTTCAAGCGGATGGCGCGCCCGACGCAGGGATTCTGCCGGACGCGGCGGCGGTGATTTTCGATGAAGCGCACGAACTGGAAGACGTAGCTGGCAGCTATTTCGGGATTTCGGTGAGCAACCTGCGGGTGGAAGAACTGGCGCGCGACATAGAGAATTTTTTGCAGCACAACCGCCTGCTCTCGGTTTCGCTCTCGGGGGCGCTGGGAAGTCTCCGCGAGCGTTCGCAACTGTTTTTCTCGGTGTTGCCGCCGGGCGAGGGACGGTTTGCCTTTGAGACGCGGCGCGAATTCCTGGAGGAAAACGGAGACGAATTTCTGGGACTGAATCAGGCCCTGACACGACTGGCAGGAGAACTCGAGGGCATGCCGCAGAAACCGGAAGAAGTCGCGAGCTTCGTCCGTCGGGCGCAGGAGATTCAGGTGCAGCTGGCGTTTGTCCTGGAATCGGAAGACCGCAACACGGTGTTCTGGATCGAGCGGCGGGGCGGAAGAACAAATCTACCACGGAGACACAGAGACACAGAGAAATCCAGGGAAAACAGGCAGGGTCGGCAGAATGTATTTCTGCAGGCCACGCCGATTGACGTAGGCCCGATCCTGCGCGAATGCCTGTGGTCGAAGCTCGACTGTGCGGTGCTGACTTCAGCGACGCTCGCGGTGGGCGGAGGATTCGAGTACATCCGCCGGCGGCTGGGCCTGGAGCACGCCCGCGAGGCGGTGCTTCCCTCACACTTCGACTACGAGAGTCAGGCGCTTTTGTACGTGCCGCCGGACTTGCCCGATCCGCGGACGCCTCAGTTCGCCGCCCAGGCTGCTGAACGAATTCGCAGGTTGCTCGAGATCACGCATGGGCGCGCTTTTGTGCTCTTCACCAGCTACGCGCAGATGAACGAAATTCATCAGCGGCTGCTGGGCGAGGTGGAGTTCCCGGTGCTGCGGCAGGGCGATGCGCCGAAAAGTGCGCTACTTGAGGAATTCCGGCTGACCCCGAACGCGGTCCTGTTTGCCACGTCGTCTTTTTGGCAAGGCGTGGATGTACAGGGCGAACAACTCAGTTGCGTCATCATTGACCGCCTGCCGTTTGCCGTGCCCAGCGATCCGGTAGTGGCGGCGCGCGTGAAAGCCATCGATGCCGAAGGCGGCAATGCTTTTTTTCAGTACCAGGTTCCGGCCGCGGTGATCACCCTGAAACAAGGCTTCGGACGGCTGATCCGCTCGCTGCACGACCGTGGCCTGCTGGCTCTGCTGGATAACCGCATCCTGAAAAAGCAGTACGGCAGCGTGTTCATCGAAAGCCTGCCAAACTACAAGAAAACTACTGAAATGCGGGTGGTGGAGGAATTCTTCGGGGTAGTTCACTAACAGGTGATTCTAGACTAGCCGATCAACCGCATTCCAGCGCTTGCAGCCTTCCGATCAAACGTGACCGTGTACCGACATTCTGCCGCGTGGCCACAGCGTTCGATCAGGCAATCGGAAAAACCTGCGCTACCGGAGTGGAAACTGCGCAGGGCTTGCCAGACAATTTCCGATCGCTCTACAACCAATGCGTCGCTGCGCAGCAGGGCCTCCAAAACATGCTCAATTTCGCCCTTTCCGAAGTGGTAGAGGGAGGTGAGCACCCAAACTAACTCCGCCACGACAATCAGCGAAACAAACCCGGGAGAGGTCTGGGAGAGGGAACTCAGCAGCTTTATCGCAGCGGGCGTTTGAGCAGGATCATCATGAGTCAGGTACCGAACGATGACATTGGTGTCCAGGCCGATCATCGCGATTCCGCCGCTCCTCTCGCAATCGCAGCGTCCATCTCTGCAATGGAGGCGGGCTTGCTTCGCCTGCCCCTGTACAGCCCATTCAGCTCCCGCAGCGAGCGAGTGAGGGCGACAATCGCGAACTCGCCCTTTTTCACTTCCACGAACTCGACGCGGTCACCGGTATCGACCCCAAGCGCATTCCTCACCTGCACGGGAATGGTGACCTGGCCTTTGGAGGTTATGGTTGCCGTAGCCATTATGCTCCTTTCCCATTCTGTACGTCCTTACATTATTGTAAGGCAATACGAAGCGTCTGTCAAGCCGCGTGCGGACCGACGGCTATTTGCGTTCCTCTGCCTCTCCCGGATGGGACAGCACCTGCACAACGATTCCTGACGGCTGTGTCTTGTTGTGGTAAATCCGCTCCGTCGCTTTGACGAAATCCGCAGGCTTGGCGTCGGGGATGTTGACGAAGGTCTGCGGGTTGCGGTCGGTAAGTGGGAACCACGAACTCTGGATCTGCACCATGATGCGGTGGCCGCGGCGGAAAGTGTGGTTGATGTCCTGGATGGTGAAGTTGATTTCTTCGACCTTGCCGGGCGTGAAGGGCTCCGGCTTATCGAAACCGTGGCGGAATTTTCCCCGAAAAGGTTCGCCGCGGACAAGTTGCTGATATCCAGCCATGCTAAACGACGGCGGAGGCACGTCGGTTCGAGGTTTGTTCCGATCCTCCGGACGCTGTGCGTCGAGCGCGCTGTCGGGATAGTCGTTCGGATACACGTCAATGAGTTTCACATCCCAGTCAGAGTCGGTGCCGCTGGTTGAGACGAACAGGCGCGGCGAGATCGGTCCAACGACGGTTACATCTTCCTCCAGAACCGGAGTTTCATACGTCAGCACATCGGGCCGGCTGGCGGCGAAACGCTGATCGGAGACCATGTATTCCTGGGGCACATTTTGTGCGGTATAGTTCACGAACGGCACGGGCTTGCCCGGATCGCTGACGTATTCGTCAAACGACGGCGCATCGCCCACCGGGGGATCGAACGAGAGTCCGCCGTTCGCTTGCAAGTACAGAGTGCGTGCCTCGGCATTCTTGGGAGGCCATGCCGAATAGCGCCGCCAGACATTCGTACCGGTTTCAAAGACGTAGGCCTTGGGCAACTTCGCGTCAGTCGCGCCTTTGAGGTACTGCTCGAAAAATGGGAAAAGAATGTTCTTGCGGTAGAAGTCCCCGGTGTTGGAGGCAAATTCCGCGCGGCCGAGGTGCTCGCCATCGTAGTACCCCCAGCCGCCGTGGACCCACGGGCCGACCACAAGCGCGTTGAAAATTCCGGGATTATTCGCATCGATGGAATGGAATATGGTGAACGGCCCTTGCAGGTCCTCCGCGTCAAACCATCCGCCCACGGTGAGCACGGCACAATGGATGTTCTTCATGTGCGGTGCGAGATTGCGGGCCTTCCAGTAATCGTCATAGGTGTCGTGGCGCATCTGGTCGTCAAACAGCCCGCTCTTGCCTTCCAGCAACTTCGACAGATTTCCAATCGCGCCGATGTTCAGGAAAAACTCGTAGCCGTCTTTGGTGCCGTAATCGAAGGGAACGCGGACCTTGGGCGGAAGCTGTGGATTCTCCTGCGGCTTGAAAGAACTATAGAAGCCGAAATTGGCGGCGAGCATGAATGCGCCCCCGTGGTAGGCGTCGTCACCCATGAAAAGGTTGGTCATGGGAGCCTGGGGAGACGCGGCTTTGAGCGCGGGATGCGAGTCGATGATGCTGGCGGAAGTGAAAAAACCGGGGTAGGAGATTCCCCAGATGCCGGCGTTGCCGTTATTGTTGGGGACGTTTTTCAGCAGCCAATCAATGGTGTCGTAAAGATCGCTGGCGTCATCGACGTCATGGCTTGATTTCTTGTTGTCGATGTGCGGGCGCATCTCGAGGAATGTGCCTTCCGACATGTATCGCCCGCGCACGTCCTGGAAGACGAAGATATATCCCGCTTTGTCGAAGTCGGAAGAAGGGCCGAGCTGCGTGCGGTACTGATCCACGCCGTAGGGCCCCACGCTGTACGGAGTGCGGTCGATCAGGAAGGGGTAAGAGCGGGGGCTGTCTTTGGGCACGTACACGGATGTGAACAGGTGCACGCCGTCGCGCATGGGGATACGGAATTCGTATTTGGTGTAGTGCTCCTTGACGTTGAATTCCGGCGCGTCGGGCTTGCTCTGAGCGAAGCCCGCGATCACGGCCACGGCTAACAGCAACAGAATCGAGGATTTGCGACGCGGCATGCGCCTCCTTGAAGTTGAGGACGAATAGGCAAGCTACATTCGGAGGGGGAATCGAGTCAAGGGGATCGCTCTAAGTCTGTCAGGCAAGCGGTACAATAAGCGTTTGGACGAGTGCGCGGCTGGGCTTGTCTATTCAGCCCGGGCCGCTCGGGGGAGCATGTTCGAAGTTACAGTTGAAGATTCGTTTGCTGCGGGACACTACCTGCGCAACTACAAAGGGAAGTGCGAGAAACCGCACGGGCACAACTACAAGGTCCGGGTGACGCTGGCGGGTACGGAACTGGACAAAGCCGGTCTGCTGCTCGACTTCAAAGATCTGCGCGAAGTGATGAAACACGTCATCGAGCGGCTCGACCACCAGATGATCAACGAGATCGAGCCGTTTACCGCCATCAATCCGTCGGCTGAGAATCTGGCGAAATACTTCTACGAAGAATCGAACCTGCGATTGCAGCGCGTAACCAACGGGCGCGTGCGGGTGAAGGATGTAACCGTGTTCGAGACGGATACGACCACGGCTAAGTACAGCGAGTGACCCCAGCTGCCAGCTACCAGCCGCCGGTTGCCAGTGTCGGCAGGCGCAACAACCAGGAGTCCGCGCGTGGGAAGGTCCTATAAAGATCTTGTCGCCTGGCAGAAGTCCATGGACCTTGTGACGTCGATCTATCGGGTAACCTCGGCCTTTCCGAAGGATGAACAGTTCGGCCTTACCTCGCAAGTTCGTCGTGCGGCCGTCTCCATTCCGAGCAATATCGCCGAGGGGCAGGGTAGACTTTCGGAAAAAGAGTTCCGGTTTTTTCTCGGACAGGCAAGGGGGTCGCTGATGCAGGTAGAAACTCAGCTCCAGATTGCCGAGAATCTCGGATATTTCCGAGAAGATAATATTGACAAGCTGTTGGAATCTTGCGCTGAAGTTGGCCGGATACTCAACGGGCTCCTGGCATCGGTCGCAAAGCAAGCGGGGCTGTAACTGGCAACTGGCGGCTGGCAACTGGCGGCTGTTTTCATGCAGATCACCGAGATCTACAAGTCCATTCAGGGCGAGTCGACTTATGCAGGTCTGCCGTGTGTCTTTATCCGCCTGACGGGATGCAACCTGCGCTGCACCTGGTGCGATAGTGAGTACACCTTCCAGGGCGGGCGCAAGATGACCGTGGAAGAAGTGCGCGATGAGGTCTCGCGCCTGAACCCGGGAGGTGGTCTGGTCGAAATCACCGGCGGCGAGCCCATGCTGCAGGAAAAGGAAGTTGTTCCGCTGATGCAGCATCTGGTGAACGACGGTTACCGCGTGCTGCTCGAAACCAGCGGAGAGCGGCCACTGGAGCGGGTTCCGGCGGGAGTGGTCAAGATCGTGGATGTCAAATGTCCGGATTCTGGCGAGGCCGGCACGTTTGATGTGGACAATCTGAAAGCGCTGACCGTTCGCGATGAAGTCAAGTTCGTGCTCGCCAGCCGCGCCGATTACGAATTCGCCCGCGCGTTTATCCGGCAACACAATCTCGCCGAGAAAGTGAATGCAGTGCTTTTGTCGCCGGCATTTCGCAAAGACGCCACTGGCCCCCATGACAGCTCTCACAGCCTGCTTGATCCAAAGGAACTGGCAGAGTGGATGATTGCCGATAATGTCCCAGCCCGGCTGGGATTGCAGTTGCACAAGTTCATTTGGGATCCGGCGATGAAGGGAGTGTAGAGGCATTGCTGATTTTGTGATTGTTGATTGATGATTGAAAATCGAACCTCGGCGGTCGGCGGGTTTTTCAATCAACAATCATCAATCATCGATCAACAATGGCGAGTTCGGCCAGATCCCGGGCCGTTGTCCTCCTCAGCGGCGGAATGGATTCCTGCGTTTGCGCGGCGCTGGCGGCGCGCGATCATGACGCAGCCGCGGTCCACGTCAGTTACGGGCAGCGCACTGAGGAGCGGGAGCGGCAGTCGTCCCTTGCCATCTGCGAGCGGCTCAATATTCGCGACAAACTCATGGTCCGAAACGAGGCGTTCCGCGCCATTGGCGGATCGGCACTCACCGACCGCACGATCGCGGTTCCCAGAGCCGAAGCCCTTGGACGCGGCATTCCAGTCACCTACGTCCCCTTCCGCAACGCGCATTTCCTCGCGGTAGCCGTCAGTTGGGCCGAGGTGCTGGGCGCGAAAAAGGTGTACATTGGTGCGGTTGAGCCTGACAGTTCGGGCTACCCGGATTGCCGCCCAGCCTATTACAGCGCTTTCAATGCGGTGGTGAAGGCGGGCACGAAGGAAGGAGACATTGAGGTCGTGACCCCGCTGATCGCCCTGCGCAAAGTCGAGATTGTGCGTCTTGGCCTTGAACTGGGCGCACCATTCGATTTAACTTGGTCATGTTACAGCCGCGAGGATCAGGCCTGCGGGGTCTGCGATAGCTGCGTCTTGCGTTTGCGCGCGTTCGAAGCGGCCGGAGTGAGAGATCCAATTTCATATGCGGCACGACAAAATTGCTGATTGATGATTTTTGATTGTTGAGCGCAGACGCGGTTACGGCTTTGACGTTTTTCATTCAACAATCAACAATCAGGAAATCAACAATTTCTTATTCGCCGGGAGGAAAAATGAAAAAGCATTTTGCCATCTTTCTGTTTACAGTACTGGCGGTGGCACTGTGGGGGCCTCGGGTTTTCGCCCAGGCATCCGGAACGGTCAAAGGCGTCTGTAAAGACAGCACGGGCGCTCCGATCGTTGACGGGATCGTGGTCTACGCCAATATGGACAACGGCCAGAAATACACGCTCAAGACCAACAAGAAAGGGGAGTATTTTTCCCTTGGACTTTCGCCGGGGTCCTACATGGTCACGCTCTACAAGAATGCCGACGACCAAAAGGCCAGCAAGGACCTCTTTCATTACGCCAAGTTCCAGGTGCAACTGGATGAGAACACGCTCGACTTTGACCTGAAAAAGGAGCAGGAGAACCAGGCCAAAGGGGTGGGCCTCACTGCAGAACAGTTGAAGGCGCAGCAGGAACAACAGGCCAAGCAGCAGAAGGAACAGAACACGGTAAAGTCGCTTAACGACAAGCTGAACGCGGCCAAGACCGCCGCGGACGCCGGCGACTACGAAACCGCCATTGCGGCCATGAACGACGCCACCCAGATCGACGCGACCCGCGACCTGATCTGGTTCAAACTTGGCGACTATAACCGTCTGTCGGCCACCAAGTAGACCGATCCGGCGGAAAAACAGAAGCGCCTGGACGCGGCCGTGGTAGCGTATCAAAAAGCCGTCGACCTGAAAAAGGCAGTCACCAACGACAAAGATCCCAACGCTGCCAAGAACCTGGCCGCCTACTACAACAATCTGGCCGAAGCTTACGCCAAGGCCGGCAAGGTGGATGACGCAGTCAAAACGTACGCGCAGGCCGCCCAGACTGATCCGAGTAATGCGGGGCAGTACTACTTCAATACCGGGGCTGTGCTTACTAACGCCGGCAAAGTCGACGACGCCATTGCCGCCTTCGATAAAGTCATCGCGGCTGATCCCAACCGCGCCGAAGCTTACTACTGGAAGGGTGTCAACCTGATCGGGAAGGCAACGCTCCAAGGCGATAAGATGGTTGCGCCCCCCGGCACTGCCGAATCCTTCCAGAAATACCTCGAACTGCAGCCCACCGGGACTTATGCGGACCCGGCCAAGCAAATGCTGGCCACCATAGGCGCTTCGGTCGAGACCGGCTTTGGCAAGAAGAAGCCGCCGAAGAAGTAGATCTTCTTTAATTACAAGCAGTTGCGGGGTTTGCAAGGGCGGCTCGTCGAGCCGCCCTTGGCTTATTGTCAGCAGTCTCCCTAAGTTACTAAGGGCTATGTACTTACTGGCCTTCGCACTCGGCGTCGGGCGCGGTACAGTTAAGTATCTGGCGTTTCTTCCCTGTCTGTGGTGCGTGCGATTCCTGGAGTGTGAGGACGAATGGCAGCACCAACCATTGCACCGATCTCGGTTGCGTTAGAAGGCTTTTCGGGTAGCGGCAAAGTAGCCACGCCCGCCCTTTTGGGGGCGATGCTGCGTGCCGCAGAAAAAATCAGTGACCTGATCTTCTCCCCCGGCCGACCGCCGCAGGTGCAGGTCTACGGGCAGATGATTCCGGTGCAGGTGCCGGGACTGACGTCCCTGACCGCGGACGACACACGGAAGCTCGCGGCCGACTTGATTGGCGACAACAAACAGGCAATCACCACGCTGCGCGAGCATGGGGCTTGCGACATCTCCTATGGGCTGCCCGGGCTCGCCCGCTTTCGCGTCAACATATTCATTCAGCGCGGCAGTTGCGCGGTCGTCATGCGCGTTATTCCTACCGCCATTCCCGACTTTGCCTCGTTGCGGCTGCCGCAGCAGTTGTCTGAAATTACCCGGCTGAGAGATGGAATCGTGCTGGTGACGGGGGCGACCGGATCGGGTAAATCCTCGACCCTGGCTGTCCTGCTGGACTGCATCAATCAGGAGAAGTACTACCACATCATCACCATCGAAGACCCTATCGAGTTTCTGCACAATCACAAGTGTTCCACTATCCACCAGCGGGAACTGCACAGTGACACGCCCAGCTTTGCCCACGCGTTGCGCTCGGCCATGCGGCAGGCCCCGAAAGTGATTTTGGTGGGGGAGATGCGCGACCGGGAGACCATGGAAATCGTTCTGGAAGCGGCTGAGACCGGCCACTTGGTGTTCTCCAGTCTGAACACCATGGATGCTTCGAAAACTGTGGAGCGCATCGTCAGTTCGTTCTCTCCGGCGGAACAGCAGTCGGTGCGGGAACGAATTGCCAAGTCTTTCCGCTACATCATCTGCCAGCGGCTGATTCCCAAGGCCGACCGGGGCGGACGAGTTCCGGCTTTCGAAATTCTAAAGGCGAATGCTCGCACCCGGGAATGCATCGAGAAAGGCGAGCGCGAAGGTAAGACGCTGCTCGATGCCATGAAAGCGGGATCGTCCGATGGCATGCAGCACTTCGACGGCGAAATCGCGCAACTGGTGCGCGACCGTGTCGTCGATCTGGAAACCGGGCTGTCGTTCGCCAGCAATCCGGCGGTGCTGGGGCAGGAACTGGCAAGATAGGGACCTCGTTTTAGCGGCTCTCGAACTCCTTCGCAAAGATCGCTCCAAACCCTGCGCGAGTGTCACATGAGAAAAATGCCATTCCGCTGTGTACCCTTATGGACCAGTTGTTCTCTATGATGTCTCTATGGCCGCTTCCCCGTCTCATACAGCCGTTCTGAGCTTTGAAGACGCTCGGCGTGTGGTCGAGGAACAAGCCGCGAAGGTTCATCCTGCGGGGACTGAGTCCGCGGATCCGCTGGCCGCCGCGGGCCGGGTGCTGGCTGAGCCGGTATTCGCGGATCGTGACATTCCACCGTTTCCTCGACCCACCCGCGATGGCTACGCCGTGAGCTCGGCGGACCTGGCGCAAGTCCCTGCCATGCTCGATGTGATCGGCGAAATCAGGGCGGGCGAGAGGCTGGAAGCAATCCCGCGAGAAATCGGTCCTGGGCAAGCAGTGGCCATCATGACTGGAGCGCCAGTTCCGGGGGGCGCCGACGCGGTCGTCATGGTCGAATACAGCGCGCAGCGCGGGGAACGGGTTGAGATCGCAAAAAGCGTAGCGCCCGGGGAGAATGTCGTGCCCCAAGGTGCAGAAGCGAGGCAGGGGAGTCTCCTGCTCGATCGCGGATTGCGGCTGAATGAAGCGGAGATTGCGGTGGCGGCGTCGGTCGGCAAAGCCAGGTTGGATGTGTATCGGCGGCCGCGAGTTGCGGTGCTGACCACCGGCGACGAGATTGTCGAGGTGGGTGCCACTCCCGGCCCCACGCAGATTCGTAACTCGAACAGCTACTCCCTCGCCGC
>Ga0187782_10003324_pt1 | contig 11968 bp, 9 predicted proteins | sample 0715_SJ02_MP15_2_FD_132454 | JGI IMG/M metagenome (GOLD analysis project Ga0187782, IMG submission 132454) | Tropical peat soil microbial communities from peatlands in Department of Meta, Colombia - 0715_SJ02_MP15_20_MG | ecosystem: Environmental > Terrestrial > Soil > Wetlands > Peat | place...
AGCTCCTCGGCGAGTTCGCGCTCCAAGGCCTGCTCGACGGATTCGCCACTTTCAATCTTTCCGCCCGGAAATTCCCAGTAGCCGGCGTACGGTTTACCCGCCGGACGGTCCGCCAGCAGTACCGCGCCGTCCGCGCGCACGATCACGCCGACGGCAACCGGTGTCACGGGCCGGGTAGCAAGGCGGCGCCCCTCGGTCAAAGCTTGCTCAGTCCCTGACGACCCGCGTAATCACGCGCGAACTGGATTGCGACGCGGCCGGAGCGCGAACCGCGCAGCAGGGCATATTGCAGCGCCTCGGCCCGGGCAGCCAAGATCGCGTCCTCGTCGAGTCCAAAGCGTGCCAACCAATGGGCAACGATGTCTAAGTAATCTTCCTGGCGAAACGGGCGAAAGGTCAGCCACATGCCAAAGCGCTCCGAAAGCGAGACTTTCTCCTCGGCTGCTTCGGCCGGTTGAAGCTCTCCTTCTTCATCGTAGCGCGCCGCCAGGTTCTCGCGCATCAATTCAGGCATCAGATGGCGCCGGTTGGACGTGGCGTAGATCAGCAGGTTCGAGGCACTGGCCGCAACGGAACCATCGAGCGCGGCCTTTAACGCCTTGTACGAAGCATCGGCGGGCTCGAAGGACAGATCGTCGCTAAAAACGATGAAGCGCTCGGGCCTTTCGGCAACTCGGTCCGCAATCAGGGGCAAATCCACCAGATCGGCCTTGTCAACTTCAATCAGGCGCAGACCCCGCTCGCCAAAGTGCTGCAAGCAGGCGCGCACTAAAGACGATTTGCCGGTGCCACGGGCACCCGTCAGAAGCACATTGTTAGCTGGAAAACCGCGGACGAATTGCTCCGTGTTGCGCAGGATCTCGGCCTTTTGGGCGTCCACCCCCAGCAGATCCTCGGGTGCGATGGTGGCAATGCGTCGCACGGCGACCAGTTGCGCGTGCTCGCTGCCGAGGACCTTGCGCTTGCGCCACTGAAATGCTAGCGCGCTCCAGTCGGGCTCCTGGGGCACAGGCGACCAGTACTCGAGCCACTGCAAGAGGCGCTGCAGCTGCTGTTGCGTGGCCGCCGGCTCGGGAGTCACCGCCGCCATAGGCACTCCTTACCGCCGCGCGAGGCGGCACTTAGCTGCGGTACTCCGCATTGATCGAAACATACTCGTGAGACAGGTCGCAGGTCCAAACGCTCGTTGCCTCGGAGCCACGCCCCAGGTCGACTCGCACGAGAATTTCGGCGCCCCGCATGACACGCTGGCCATCTTCTTCTCGATATCGCGCGTCGCGCCCGCCATCGCGCGCAACCGGAACCTCGTTCAGGAACAATTGCACGGCGTTGCAATCCAGATCACTGACCGCCGCGTTGCCGATGGCGGCCAAAATCCGCCCCAAATTCGGATCCGACGCAAAAAATGCCGTCTTAACCAGCGGCGAGCGCGCAATCGCATCGGCTACCGCCCGCGCCTCATCCTGGCTGCGCGCCCGCTCGATGCGAACCTCGATGAATTTGCTCGCACCCTCGCCGTCACGAACAATGGCCTGCGCCAGCCAGCGGGCGACCTCCGTGACGGCGCGCTCAAGGCTCGGGTAGCGCGGGTCTTCGGTCGACTCGATGATCGGCATCTTGGCCTGGCCGCTTGCGATAAGAACAAAGGCGTCGTTCGTCGACGTGTCGCCATCGACGCAGATGCGATTAAAAGAACCGTCGGCGACACGCGCAACCATCGTCTGCGCCAGTGCCGGTGCCAGATTGGCATCGGTGGCCACGTAGCCCAGCATGGTCGCCATGTTCGGATAGATCATCCCCGATCCTTTGGCGATGCCAGTGATCGTGACCTTGCAGCCCGCAAGAGACACTTGTTGCGAACGCGCCTTGGGCACCGTGTCCGTGGTCATGATCGCTTCGGCGGCGCCCAACCACTGATCGGCAGCCAGCCGAGCCACCGCCTCGGGCAAGCCCGCTACAAGCCGCTCTATTGGCAGGGCCTCCATGATCACGCCGGTGGAAAACGGCAATACGTCCTGCGCCTGACAGCCCGCCGCGGCCGCCGAGGCCTCACAACTGCGCCGCGCATCCGCGATGCCCCTTTGGCCGGTGCCAGCGTTGGCGCAGCCCGTGTTAACCAGCAGCAGCCGTATCCCAGTCCCCTGTGCTTGCGCCCGGGCAAGGTGCTCGCGCGCAACGAGCACCGGAGCGGCACAAAACCGGTTGCGCGTGAAAACTGCCGCCACCTGGGCGCCGGGCGCCAGCCGTATTAATAGAAGGTCCTTGCGCCCGGGCTTGCGAATGCCGGCCTGCGCCCAGCCCAGCTCCACGCCGGCTACCGGGTACAGATCGGCCGCTTGCGGAGCAATCAGATTAACCGCCATCGCGTTCTCGCTCCCATTGTCCGCGGCGCCGCCCGCGCCTTACGGCTGTTGCCTTAGGCGATCTTGCCGTGACACTGCTTGTATTTTTTTCCGCTTCCGCAGGGACAGGGGTCGTTGCGCCCCACTTTTTCGCCCATCCGGCGAAATGGCTGCTGCTGGGGCTGTCGCGGCGGTTCCACCGCGACTGCGACCGCCGAGTCCGATTCCGCTTGTGCATCTTCTGCGCTTGCCAGCGCCACCGCGGGACCCAACTCGGCGTGCTGCGCCTGCGCGCGCTCGACGCGCCGCTCGGCCTCGCGCTCAATGCGCTGCTCGGTGCGTTCAATTTCCTCGGGCGACTGAATCTGCACGTTCATCAGTATCCGAATGACCTCTGCGCGCACGTTGTCAATGAGCATGCCGAACAGCTCGAACGACTCGCGCTTGTATTCCTGCTTGGGCTGCTTTTGCGCGTAACCGCGCAGGTGTATCCCCTGGCGCAAATGATCGAGCGCTGCCAGATGCTCGCGCCACTGCTGATCCAGAGTGTTGAGCATGATCGAGCGCTCAAATCCAGCAAACGCGCTGCGGTCGACCCTGGCGAGCTTGGCCTCATAGGCCTCGTCGGTTGCAGCTAAAACCCTCGCAAGCACATCGTTGTCGTTGATCTTGGCGTCTTGCTCGAGCCATTTGGCCAAGGGCGCGGTGACGCGCCAGTCATCGGCGAGCGTTCGCTCCAGGCCAGCGACGTTCCAGGATTCCTCCATTGCGTCGGGTGGAATGAAACTGCGCACCAGGTCCGTGAAATAGCCTCGACGCAGATTGGTCACCATTTCGCTCACATCGGCCGTCTCAAGGATGTCATTGCGCAACCGATAGATTTCCTTGCGCTGGTCGTTGGCGACGTCATCGTAGTCAAGCAGCTGTTTGCGAATATCGAAATTACGCGCCTCGACCTTGCGTTGCGCTGACTCGATGGACCTCGTGACCATGCCCGCCTCAATGGCCTCGCCCTCGGGCATGTTGAGCTTGTCCATGATCATGCGCATGCGATCGCCAGCAAAAATACGCAGCAGGGGATCTTCCATTGAAAGGTAAAAACGCGATTCGCCCGGATCGCCCTGCCGGCCCGATCGGCCGCGCAACTGGTTATCGATGCGCCGCGATTCGTGGCGCTCCGAGCCGATGATCTTCAGTCCTCCGGCGGAAACGACCTGGTCGTGCAGCTTCTGCCAGCCGTTTCGCAACTCGGCGACGCGCTGTTCCTCGGCCGCCGGATCGACGATCTTGCCCTCGGCGTCCAGTACACGGCCGAGCTCAATTTGTTTCTCGACATTGCCCCCTAGAACGATGTCCGTACCTCGCCCGGCCATGTTCGTTGCGATCGTAATGACTCCTGGGCGCCCTGCCTGAGCAACGATCTCGGCTTCCTTCGCATGCTGCTTTGCATTTAAAACCTGATGTTGCAGCTTCTCGGAGCGCAACAGTTGGGAGATCACCTCCGAATTCTCGATCGAGGTGGTGCCAACCAGTACCGGCTGGCCGCGCGCATGGCAATCGCGAATGTCGGCCAGGATCGCGTTGTACTTTTCGCGGACAGTGCGGTAGATCTTGTCTTGTTGATCGGCGCGGATCATGGGCCGATGCGTGGGTACGACGACGGTTTCCAGACGGTAGATTTCCTGGAACTCGTAGGCCTCGGTGTCGGCCGTGCCCGTCATGCCCGCGAGCTTCTTGTACATGCGAAAGTAATTTTGGAACGTGATCGAGGCCAGCGTCTGGTTCTCCTGCTGTATTGCTACGCCTTCTTTTGCCTCGACCGCCTGGTGCAAGCCTTCGGACCAACGCCGCCCCGGCATCAGGCGACCGGTGAATTCGTCGACGATCACCACCTGGCCGTTTTGCACAACGTACTGCTGGTCGCGATGAAACAAGTGATGCGCGCGCAGCGCCGCGTTCAGGTGATGCATGAGCACGATGTTGTGCGGCGCGTACAAGCTCTCGCCCTCGGCCAACATTGCGCGCCGCACGAGGATCTCCTCGATTCTTTCGTGACCCGCTTCGGAGACGTGGATCTGATGTTGTTTTTCATCGACCCAGAAATCGCCGGGCGCCTGCTCCTCGGCCTGCCGCGTCAGCAGCGGCGGGATTTCATTGGCGCGCTGATACATTTGGGTGTTATCTTCGGCCGGCCCCGAAATGATCAGGGGCGTACGCGCCTCATCGATCAGGATCGAGTCGACCTCATCGACGATGGCGTAATTCAAACCGCGCTGGCGCCGATCTTCCAGCCGATACTCCATGTTGTCGCGCAAGTAGTCAAAGCCAAACTCGTTGTTCGTGCCGTAGGTGATGTCGGCAGCGTAGGCGCTGTGCTTATCGGCGTTGGATTGCTGCGTGAGGATCACGCCGACGTTTAGGCCCAAAAACCGATACACGTGCCCCATCCACTCCGCGTCGCGGCCCGCGAGGTAATCGTTGACGGTAACCAGGTGTACGCCTTTGCCGGGAAGGGCATTGAGATAAACCGGAAGCGTGGCCGTCAGGGTCTTGCCCTCGCCGGTGCGCATTTCGGCGATCTTGCCGTCGTGCAAAACCATACCGCCGACGAGTTGCACGTCGAAATGGCGCATGCCCAGGGTGCGGCGCGCCGCCTCGCGTACCACCGCGAAGGCCTCTGGCAGCAGCTGATCGAGTGTTTCGCCCTGCGCGTGGCGCGCCCGGAACTCGGTCGTCTTCGCCATAAGTTGCGCATCCGATAGCGAAGTTACGGATGCTTCCAGGGAATTGATGCGCGCTACGGCATGCTCATATTGTTTGAGCAGTCGCTGGTTGCGACTTCCAAATATGCGGGTAAGAAGAGCCGGAAACATCGGTGGCGGGCAGCGTCGTGGCCGGGGCGCTTTAGCGGCGCGTCGGGTCGCGCACGCTTGCGAAAGCCGGCAGCAGCGCGCAATCCTGCGAGCCGCCAAGGCGGCAAAAAGCTAATTATAGATGAGATGGGCTGGGCGCCCTGCGCGCGGCGCGCCGACTATTTGGTGCCGTCGGCGGGCAGCACAGTGGGCGTCAGCACGGGCGCAGCGCTTTCACTTGAAGGCGGCGTCGAAGTAACCACAGCCGTTGCCGCACTTGCGGGGCGAGGCGAAGCCGCCATTGCAACGGCAGCCCCATTTGCTGGCTTAAGCGAAGCGAGATATCGAGAGGGGTTTTGCGGCGCCCCTTTCACGTGGACCTCAAAGTGAAGGTGCGGCCCCGTTGAGCGGCCCGTTGTTCCGACTTCCGCGATCTTCTCGCCCTTGCGCACGAAATCGCCATTCTTGACGAGCATGCGGCTGGTGTGCGCGTAGATGGTAGACAGGCCTTTGCCGTGGTCGATTTCCAACATGTTTCCAAAGGCCGGATGCGGTTCCGCGCGTACCACAACGCCGCCGGCCGCCGCAAAGATCGGCGTGCCAACCGGCGCGGCAAAATCAACGCCGGTGTGCATTGTCCATTCACCCGTGAACGGGTCATTGCGCATGCCGTAACCGGAACCCACGAAACCTTCGATCAAGGGCGTGCCTTTTGGCAGCAACGCATCGCGCGCCTGATTGGCCACCAGTTCGGATTCGACTACGTCCATGAAGTCCGAGCGCTGCTCCACACCCTGGCCTACGCGGCTCACCTGGTCCTGCAATTCGCGCAACGAAAGGGGCCGCGCGTCGGCCGCTAGAGGCCCGCCACGCCCGGGCAGCTCGTGAAAGCTAAATTCCTCGGGCCGAATGCCGGCGAGCTTGGAGACACGCTCGCCCAAGGCGTCAAGCCGCAGCAGGCGGGCTTGCACGTCGCCTAGCATCTTTGCCATAGCGGTGACATTGTTTTGCACGTACTGTTCGTTGCGCTCGACCTGATCTCGCATCACCAAGGACACCAGGTTTTGCACGGCCGTGACATCGGCACCCGCAGCTAGGCGAAACACCAGTACAAACAGACCGGCAACCGTTGCGATAATAAGCAGGCTGAAGGCGACGGCCAGGGCCGCCATCCGCGTGCGCGTAAGGCTCAGGGTGCGTGCTCTGCAAAGCCGTCGGTCTACGAAAATGATCTGCAAAACCACCTCCAACGCACTTGCGCTACCCAGGCTCCGGCTACTGTTTATCGACAGCGGTGCCCGCGTGCCTTATAGCCGCTCGCTTCATCCATTCGGATGAGTCATCCCGCCCGGCGCATCGATCAGATCCTGACCGATTCCGCGATAGCGGCGGCCCTGCTTTCCCGTCTCGCGGCCGGCCGCGAAGCGGCGCGAATCATCGCGCCCATCTGCGCCGAGATCGCACCCGATTTCGATCCATTTCGGCCCGGCAGCTGTGATCTGCGCGAACGCGTGTTGCGAATCTGGCTACGCTCCAGCGCCCAGTCGACCAAGCTGCGCCAGGCGACGCCGCGGCTAATAGCGGCCTTGCAGCGTCAGGGGCTCGAAGTTAGCGAAATCAAGGTCGGTGTTCAACCTCGCAGGGTACGCGAAAGCAACTGCGCCGAACGCTCAAATAGCGCGCTATTCGCCCGCGAGGTCGAGCCAAACGGCAAAAGCGCACAAACGCTGTATGCTGCTCCGCTTGAATTTTCAAGACAGTTAGCACTCACACTTCCCGATTCGCCATTGCGCCGTGCGGCCACTGCGCTAGGCAAAGTGCTGAGTGCTCGACTCGCCCGAATGCGCGAGTCAAATCAACCGTTTGACGAGAAGAATGGAAAAGAAGGCAACACCAGTGCCCAAGCCAAACAAAAAAATGCGACCGGCCCACTTTAGATAGCGCGCCTGCCCACTGACGAAGTAGGCCAGCACGCAGACCACGACCCCAGCGCCGAAGGCAAACAGTAGGCCGCGAAACATCGCGCCGAAATCAGGCAAATGCCAGGCGCTGGAACGCCTGCGGGACCGATTGCTCCTGTTCAAAGCGAACAATATCGTAGGCTGAGGCGTCGGCCAAAAGCGCCCGCAGCAGGCGATTGTTCAGACCATGGCCGGAGCGATGGGCGCGGTAGGCAGCAATCAACGGCCGCCCAAGCAGGTACAAGTCACCCATCGCGTCAAGAATCTTGTGTTTGGCAAATTCATCGCCGCTGCGCAGTCCATCGGTGTTGAGCACGCGGTACTCGTCCATCACGATCGCGTTCTCAAAGCTCCCGCCCAAGGCAAGGCCGGCAGCCCGCAGCGCCTCAACCTCGTTGACGAACCCAAAGGTGCGCGCGCGTGCAACCGTCGTAACATAATTGTCGCGCGCAAAGTCCACTTCCACATCCTGCGTCGTCGAGTCGATCGCAGGATGATTGAAATCGATCGAAAAGCGTAACTTGAAGCCAAAGTGCGGCTCGAGCCGAGCCCACTTGGCCATACTGCCCTCGCCTTCCCGGACCTCAATCGGTTTGAGCACGCGCACAAAGCGCCGCGCTGCCGCCTGTTCGACGATGCCGGCCGAGCGAATCAAAAACACAAAGCTCGCCGCGCTGCCATCCATGATCGGAATTTCCGGCGCATCGACATCGACGAAGCAGTTATCGACGCCCAGACCCGCCAGCGCGGACATCAGGTGCTCGACGGTGGCGATCTTGACGCTGTCGCGCTCTAGTGTCGAGGCCATACGCGTGTCGCCGACTGCTGTCGCCGAGGCGGCGATTTCGACCACCGGGTCAAGGTCGGTGCGCCGAAACACGATGCCCGCGTCGATCGGCGCCGGACGCAGGCACAGCTCCACGCGCGTTCCGCTGTGCAGGCCTATGCCTACCGTGCGCGCAATGGACTTGAGGGTATGTTGGGCGATCATGTTTTGAATTGGATTGGCTGCCGCGGTATCGGCCCGCGAGCGGCGCAGACTTGCGGTGGCCAGCATGACGCATTCTATCGTCGCCGGCGACCCGAGGGGCCGGCCAAAAGGTCAAATTAGCCGACACAATCGTTTCCATCTGCAACCGTCACGGCCGCGGTCGATGGCAAAATGCCATATTGCGCCTCGCCCCACGGCCGCATCCTCGCACGAATTTTCATGCACCTTCCTTTGCCAAGCGTTTTTCTTCGCAGGCTCGCAACCCTGCCATCGGTGCTTTGGGCCGTACTTGCGGTGTGCTGGTTTGCAGCCCCGCTGTCAGTGCCCGGCGGCGCCTATGCCGACGAGCCCATATCGCTTACGACCACGGCGCGGCTCCTGGCTGGAGTCGACCCCGGCGCGAGCGCTCCTATCGTCGCTCAAATCACTGCCGGCGAGGCGTGGCAGCAACATCGCAAGGCGGCGCGTGCGGGTGCACGCCAATTAAAGGCACGCCTTGATCGAATCAACCAATGGCAAGCACGCTATCTGCCGGCGAGCACCCGCGGCGGCACCTTGTTATACCCCTTCAGCGGCCCGGATTTCATCAACGCCTACGCACTGTTCCCGGATGCAGAAACGTATGTCTTCTTTAGCCTGGAGCCGCCAGGAGATGTGCCGCAGCTCGATCGGATGCAGCCGGAGCAGCAGGCGGCACTGTTTGGCGATCTGCGCGTCGCGTTAAACGACCTGGTTGCTCTGAACTTCTTCATCACGCCGAACATGAAGGAAAACTTGCAGACGGCAGCACTCCAGGGAACCGTTCCGGTGTTGATGGCGATGATGGGCATGCTCGATCTGCAAGTTGACTCGGTCGAGCGCATGGAACCGTGGCCCGATCGCGTGCAGCCCGCCGCGGCAAACGGATCCAAGACTTCGAGTGCGCACCCGGAACTGTTAGAGCAGGGGGTGCGCATCACCTTTACCAACCCGCGCACATCGCGCCAGCAGGTCCTGTTGTACCTATCGATTGATGTCAGCGACCGTGAACTGCGCTACTACCCGCAGTTTTTGCCCTGGTTGCGAACCTTTTCGCATCCTTCGGTACTGCTCAAGTCGGCCTCGTATCTTCTCCATGGCGATCATTTTCGTCGGCTGCGCAAACAGCTCCTCGAAGACGCCAACGTCATCGTGCAAGATGACACGGGCATTCCGTATAAAACGGTCAAAGAATCCGGTTTCACCATCTCGCTTTTTGGCCAATACGAGCGGCCTGTGAAGCTTTTTGAGGGTCGCTTTCAAAGCGACTTGGAAGAAGCCTACGAAAAGGCCGGCAACACCGATCCAGTGCCTTTTCCGTTTGGCTACAACTGGCGCAAGGAAGGCAAATCGGGCTTGCTCCTCGCGCAGCGTGCAAGCACCAGCCAGTAGTTGCCGCGCGAACGATCCCTCATGGACGCACCCATCGACCCGCGACGACGCAAAGCGCTGCTGGCGGCACTTAGCTTGTGCACGGGCGCCGGCATTGCCGAGCGAGCGCACGCGGCTGCGCCCGAGCGGGCTGCAACGACCGAAGCGGCAGACCCTTTCCAAACGCCAGTCCAAATTGCCAAGCGGCAACTGGCAACGAGCGACGGCGTTCGGCTAAACCTGCTCGAGTGCAAGCCCTCCACGCACGACGAAGCCGGGAGGCTGCCCGGTCCCACCGTTGTGCTGCTGCCAGGCTGGTGCATGCCGGCCAGCATCTGGAACGCGCAACTGATTGCGCTGGGCGATCGCTGGTACACCCTGGCCATCGACCCGCGCGGCCAGGGAGAGTCGGAGATTCCTCCAGGCGGCTACACGGCGGATCGGCGCGCGGACGATCTGCACGACGTTTTGCTCGGGCGCGAGCGCGTTGTGCTGGTCGCGTGGTCGCTGGGTGTTCTTGAAGCCCTGCACTACGTGCACCGCCATGGCAGTGATCGCCTGCTCGCCTTAGCGCTTGTGGACAATTCCATCGGCGAACCGCCGCCACCTAAGCCCAGCAATTTCATCGAACAGCTACGCCGCGCGCGCTCCTCCACGGTGGAGCGCTTTGTGCGCTCGATGTTTGCGCGCCCGATTGCCGAATCGCAAGTGAGCCATTTGCGCGAGTGCGCGCTGCGCATGCCGCTAGAGAGCAGCATTGCGCTGCTCTCCTATCCGCTGCCTCGCGAGCACTGGCGCTCGGTGGTGCATGCCTTCGATCGGCCACTTGCCTATCTCATAACGCCGCGCTACCGCGAACAAGCTGAGCATTTGGTGCAGGCGCGCCCTGCCAGCCGTGTCGAAGTCTTCGAGCAGGCCGGGCACGCCCTGTTTGTCGATGAGTCGACGCGCTTTAATGACTTTCTTGCGACCTGGATCGACACCTTGTCGGGACAGCCATTGTCCTAGTCGGCCTGCTTGCGTAAAAACGCCGGTATTTCGAGGCGGTGCTCGATTCCCTCGTCCACGGTCGCAGCGCTCATCAAAGAACTTTCACGCGAACGCCAGACCGCAGGCGTGTCAAGGTGGCTGTAGTCACCGCTAGTAGCCGCCACGGCGCTGACATTAGCGGTGGCCGGAGCGTTGTCGGTTCCGTTACGCAGCACCGTCAAAGGAGGCTTCTTGGCGACGCTCACCCGACCCAGTCCCGTGGCCACAACGGTGACGCGCAGACTCTCGGCCATTGTATCGTCGCTCACTGTGCCAAAGATGACGGTGGCATCCTCGGCGGCAAATTCACGGATCGTGTTCATCACCTCACGGATCTCCTTCATCTTGAGCGAACTGCTGGCCGTGATGTTCACCAGGACCCCACGCGCGCCCGACAGATCGACCCCTTCGAGCAAGGGGCTGGCGACAGCTTGCTCCGCCGCCACACGCGCCCGATCGGTACCCGACGCGGTTGCCGTCCCCATCATCGCCTTGCCGTGTTCGCTCATGACGGTTTTGACATCTTCGAAGTCCACATTCACCAGTCCGGGCGTGTTGATGATCTCGGCGATCCCGGCGCAGGCGTTATGCAGCACGTCATCGGCGGCGTGAAAGCACTCGGCCATTTCCGCCTCCTCGCCTAGGACCTCCTCGAGCTTGCCGTTGAGGATGACAATGAGCGAGTGGACTTTGTCGTGCAGATCCGCTAGCCCGGCCTCGGCGAACTTCATGCGCTTGGGACCCTCAAATTCGAAGGGCTTTGACACGACCGCCACTGTCAAGATGCCCATCTCCTTGGCGATTTCGGCCACCACGGGCGCCGCACCCGTGCCAGTGCCGCCGCCCATACCCGCCGTGATGAACACCATGTGCGCGCCGCGCAGGGCATCGACAATGCGATCATGCGCCTCTTCGGCTGCCTGGCGCCCCACCTCCGGCCGGCTGCCGGCCCCGAGTCCGCTCTTGCCCAACTGAATCACGTTGCGCACGCGTGAGCGCGACAACGCCTGCCGGTCGGTATTGGCGCAAATGAACTCAACACCCTGCACGCCACGGCGGATCATGTGATCGACGGCATTGCCGCCAGCGCCTCCGACGCCGATTACCTTGATCACCGTTCCGAGCGTCTCGGTCTCCAGAATCTCAAATGCCATGATGCTCTCCTGTTTCCGATTTCTCCTGCCACATAACCGCAACGCGCAATGTCAAACACGGCGGCACCGGTCGAGGCGCCTGCCAACCGGCGCTTCGTCGGTCCAAACGCCATCGCACTTGACGTTCTGCGCTGCCCCAAAAGTCAGAAATTGCCAACGATCCACTCCTTCATGCGCCGCACGGCACCTTTGAGCGAGCCGCTTTGCTCGACCAGGCGACGGCCACGCTGGCGCTGTGCATATGCCTCAA
>Ga0187782_10003325_pt1 | contig 11968 bp, 10 predicted proteins | sample 0715_SJ02_MP15_2_FD_132454 | JGI IMG/M metagenome (GOLD analysis project Ga0187782, IMG submission 132454) | Tropical peat soil microbial communities from peatlands in Department of Meta, Colombia - 0715_SJ02_MP15_20_MG | ecosystem: Environmental > Terrestrial > Soil > Wetlands > Peat | place...
ATCGCCTGGGCCTGTGTCCGCGTCACAACCGCCGATAAGGCTGCCGCATCGGCCTGCTTGACCGCCTGCACGCTGCCGAAATGTTCCAGCAATCGCCGGGTAGTGCTTGTCCCCACTCCGGGAATTTCCAGTAGTTCGGTCGAGCGATCGCGCATATGCCGCCGCTTGCGATGAAAGGTCACGGCGAAGCGGTGCGCTTCATCGCGAATCTGCTGAATCAGGTGCAGCACGGGCGAGTGATGATCGAGCGCGATCGGGTCGCGTTCCTGTCCGTAAACATAAAGAATCTCTTCCCGCTTGGCGATCGCGGCCAGTGGCTGATTAATGATCTCGAGCGATTCGAGCGCCTCGGCTGCAGCATGGAGCTGGCCAAGTCCGCCGTCGATGAGCACCAGGCCGGGCAATTTCTTCTTTTCGTCGAGCAGGCGCTTGTATCGCCGCGTGACGACTTCGCGCATGGAAGCGAAATCGTCCACGCCTTCGACGGTGCGGATGATGAACTTGCGGTAATCCGATTTCTTCATCTTGCCGTCTTCCCACACCACCATCGAAGCCACCGTCTCAGCGCCCTGAATATGCGAGATGTCGAAGCACTCGATGCGCTTGGGCAGCTCAGGCAGGCTGAGCACCTCCCTTAGTTCCTCCTGAATCCTGCGCGCGTTCGGTTTGAGTACGCGGAAGCGCTGCTCGTAGGACTGTTTGGCATTGTTCCCGGCGAGATCGATCAGAGACCGCTTGTCGCCGCGCTGCGGAACGAGAATATGAACCCGTGTGGGGCGCACACTCTTGTCCGCCGCCTGCTCGGAAAGCAGATCTTCCAGTTCTTCGCGATATTCGAAGTCGACGGGGATATATAAGTTGCGCGGAACATAGGGCTGGCCGATATAGAGTTGCTTGAGCAGGGCGGAAAAGAATTCGCCGGGATGGAAGACGGGCTCGTGGAGCGACGGACGCCCCCGTCCGTCCTCGAGCGAAGCTCGGCTGGGATTCTCGTCCAGAACTGAGGAGCTGTCGGCCAAATTCGCTGGCGAGCTTTGCTCGCCCGGGCGGACGAGGGCATCCGCCCCTCCACGGTCTGTGGCCATGTCCGGCAGATCTTCCCAGAAGAATTCTCTGCGGTCCACCATCTTGCCGCTGCGCATGTGAAACAGGTTGACCGCCAGCATACCGTTTTCATAGTGATAACCGAAGACGTCGGCGTCATCGCCTTCCGCCGCGGCGATGCGCTGCCGCTCCTGCAACTGCTCGACCGTTGAAATCAGATCGCGGTAGCGTGCCGCGCGCTCATATTCTTGTGATTCCGCAGCTTGCTCCATCCGAGCGCACAAAGAGCGCGCGAGGTCCGTAGGGCGGCCTTCCAGAAACAATTTCACATCCCGCACCGCCTCCTGATACACGTCAGAAGTGGTCAGACCCTTCACGCACGGGCCGAGGCAGCGCTTGATGTAGTACTGCAGGCACGGCCGCGGATGGAAACGCGTCAGGTCCACCTTGCATGAAGGAATCAGAAAATGGCGGTGAATGAGATCGGTGATGCGGTAAGCGAGATTGGCAGGGAAGTAAGGACCGTAGTATTCGCTTCCGTCCTTGCGCAGGCGCCGTGTGACGTACACGCGCGGCCATCGTTCGCCCAGCGTTAACTTCACATAAGGGTACGTCTTGTCGTCACGGAGCAGGATGTTGAAGCGCGGTTGGCGCTGCTTGATCAGGTTGTTTTCGAGCGCCAGCGCTTCCTTGTTGTTGGCGACGACGATGTAGTCCACATCGACCGCTTCGCGCACCAGCGTGCCGGTTTTTGCGTCCTCCCAACGGCCCTCGTGGAAATAGCTGGCAACCCGGCTGCGCAAGTTCTTCGCTTTGCCGACGTAGATGACTTCGCCTTCGGCGTTCTTGTACAGGTAGACACCGGGTTCCATGGGAATGGTGCGGATTTTGGCCGGCAGATCCATCGCGGGAGGACATTCGTATTCTATTCGATCCGTGGCTGGAGGCCTGTCGCGCGAAAGCCCCCTCTTCACCTGCTGTGTCGATCGTTGACCGGTGCCACCGTATAAATTTTCCCTCCCCATGTGTGGGGTTTGCGTTGCAGGGGTCCAGCGGGCCGCCGTCCATACCATCGTCCCCTTCCGCAAGCCATTGAAAATGTTTATACTTATGGGGTCCATCCCCTGTCCGACAAACTGGCATCTGCCGTGCACACTGAGGAACTGGAGTTTGTAGTATCCAGTCCCTCCCAGGGCCTCAAAAGTACAGATTTCGCGCGCGAGGCAACCCATCGCGCCATGACACGATTTTTGATGAAGGAGCGTTTTCTCTATGACCCGGACTTCGTTAGTGATTTTCCTGGCTGCCAGCCTGGTGGCGACAATCGGTTGCGCCAGCAAGAATTATGTGAAGCAGCAGACCACGCCACTTATCAATAAGACCAACGAACTCGATGATCTGACTGCGAAGAACACCCACGACATCAAGGACGTCGATGCGCGTGTGCAGTCCGGACTCGCAGCGGTGAACGCCAAGACCGCCGACGTTGAGCAGAAGGCGCAAGCCGCCGGACAGACCGCGAGCTCGGCGCAGCAGATGGCCGACGCTGCCAATACCCGCGTGGGCGTGCTGAGCGATACAGTCGCAAATCTCGACAACTATCACGCCGTGGCCGAAACCTCTGTCAAGTTTGGCTTCAACAAGGACATCCTGACGCCCAAGGCCAAAGAAGCGCTCGATCAACTTGCAGGCAGCATTGCCTCGACCAAGGGCTACATCATCGCGCTGGAAGGCGGATGCGATTCAGCCGGTCCGGCCGACTATAACTATGATCTGAGCCAGCGCCGCGCCAACTCGGTGATCCAGTACTTGGCCTCGAAATACAACGTGCCCGCGCACAAGATCTACGTGATCGGCCTGGGCAAGGACAAGCCGATCGAGTCGAACAAGACCGCTGCGGGACGGGCCGATAACCGGCGCGTGGACGTGCGCTTGATGACCAACACCGTCAGCGGCACGCCGGCGGCGACGGCCAACCCGCCGTCGATGTAGGGAAGCAACAGGCGCGCGGTTATTGCGTCCCAGAGAACGCGTGTCGCAGGATGACAAGCTTTTTCCTCCTCCCCGGAGGACTTCGCCAACCAGGCCGCTCATTATCCTCCCCCGAGCGGCCTGCTTTTTTCTGAGCTGTGAGTTGCGAGCCGAGATCGAGGGCTGCTTGGCGTTAGAATAGTCTGCATGCGTATGTTACTGGTGCTGCTGCTGGGCTGCGCAATGGAAGTGGGGGCGCAGAGTTCTTCGACTTCCAGTTCCTCTCCGGCGAATGCGCAGACGCCGGATGCCGCGTCCTCGCCAGCCACCAAGCCGGTCAAACCGAACTCGCCGAATCTGGCTCCGCCGCGGTCGGACAGCGTCAACGCTGACTCTTTGAGCGATGGCGAGAGCTCCAGCAAGGATTCACAGATTGACCTGAGCCCGCCGGTCGACGATGCCCAGGCGCATCCGCAGAGCGCAGAGACGGTATCCGGTGCCGAGTTCGGGGTGGGTTCGGGCGATGTGGGAGAATTTCATCCCTGGGATCCGCATAAGGCGGCCAAGGACGTCGAGGTGGGCGACTTCTATTTCAAGCGCAAGAATTACCTCGCCGCTGAGAGCCGCTATCGCGAGGCGCTGCTCTACAAGGACAACGACGCGATGGCCACCTATCGGCTGGCAGTGTGCCTCGAGAAGATGGATCGGCCGGACGAGGCACAGAAAGAATACGAAAGCTACTTGAACATTCTTCCTCACGGTCACGAGGCGGAGGAAGCGAAGAAAGCCATCGAGCGGCTAAAGGCCCCAGCCGCGAACGCGAAGCCGGCAAAGTAAGTGATCCAACCCAAGAGGCGGCTAGTCGTGAATGGGGCGGGTATCGCTCCAGGTCCTGCGGCGCCTCTTCTTGATCTCCGGCTTCTTTTCCTTCTCCTTCCAGCCATTTCCCGCGCGACTCTGCTTGCCCTCTCCTAGAATGAGATTGGAAGGCCACTTGGGGCCGGAATGAGCGACGCGCTTCATTCGTGCTGAGTCGAGGATGGCGTCGAACGTATCGAGGCAGGCATGTATAGTCTGAGTGCGCAACATATCTTCAAACTGTCCTCGGATGATGAGCATCGCCGTGCCGTGCATCAGTGACCACAGGGCGAGCATCAGGCGGTTGTGCTGGCGTGGAGATCCTCCTAGGAATTTGGTCACGCGGTCTCGCACCAGATTGAACGATGGCCAGGGCTCATACAGGGAAGGTGGTTTTCCCACTCCGTCGAAAAGCATGGTGTAGGCGTAGCTGTTCTCGAGGGCGAACAGGACCTGGCGCTCGAAGGCCTCGCGGAGTGTACGAGTCTGGCTGAGCGCGGCGAAAAGTTCGTACCGGGTCTTGATGCGCAAGGCGCTGAGTATGTCGTCGCGGTCGCGGTAGCGCTCGTAAACCGTCGGCGTGGTGGTGCCGGCGGCATGTGCGACGGCACGCATGGTCAGCGCTTTTTCGCCGCCACGGGCCCAAAGCCGCGAGGCAGCGTTGAGAATGCGCTGTTCCAGTTCGGGATCAGGTTGACGGGGCACTTCTCCTCCAACTTTTCGTAGAGCACGTTTGCAGAAAGTGCCGCCCTTTCGAGCGGTGGACGCTAAAAAGAGCCGCTGCTCCAGTTGAGCCCTGTTTTAGTCCTCAATTTTTGAGACCCAGTCGCCGACGATTCGAGAACCCCGATCTTCTCCCGGATTGGCAGTTCCGCTACCAGCCGCCGGTTTACTTTTCCACCCGGACAAATTCGCCGGTCGAGGCGTCGACCGCCACCGTGAGCTTGGCAGTCTCGCGGCTGGCGCCAAAGATGACGTGCCAGATCAACTGGTTCTTGTTGTGGTCCCAGTCGCAAACATAGAAGACGGGGTTGTTCGGTTCTTTCTGTAGAATCTCGTCGCCGCCGTGCTTCTGAGCCGTGGCCAGCGCCTGGTCGGAGTCAATCTTGAGGAAGGCTATGTCGAAAACCTGAGTGGAGGAATTCGTGGGACTGTAGCTGTCTTCGATCCCGGGGTTGACACCTCTTTCCGGCGCGCCGTCAGCCGCGCTACCCGACCAGGTGTAGGACTTCGCGGAGCGCATGGCGGCCGAGGCGAAACTGCCTCGCCACACGGCCCACTTGCCGTCATGGCCGTTGCCGTCACTGGTCACGATGGATTCCAGGCGGTAGGGCTTGGCGTCCTGGTTCCAGCCGCGCGCGGCCACGTAAACCTTTTGGAAGGCAGAACGCGCCGTGATGAGCTCGGCGGGTTTGACCTCTGGTTTGGCGTTTTCAGCGGGCTTCGATTCCGAAGAGCACGCGATCAGCGTCGTCAGAAGAGCGATGATGAGGAAAGCGAAAAACCACGCGTAGCTGGTTCCGGGCACCGTTCTGTGATCGCGCCTGAGCGAGAAAGTCATTCCCCACATCGCCTCCGGCATTGCGGCGGGTCGCGCGTGGGCAAGCCTGTCCGTCTTCATGGCATCCTTCCTGTTGTAACCTGAGATTAGTTTTGTGCAACATTCTACCCGAAGCAGCAGAAAAGGTAAGTGACACTCGTGACGCCCCATCTCAACAGATTGCAAGACGAGATCGCTGCGGCGGTCGAAGGACTCTCTGGAGAACAGTTAACGCGGCGGCCGCCGGGAAAGTGGTGTGTGGCCGAAGTGCTGGAGCATCTGTACTTGACCTACAGCGGAACCATCAAAGGGTTGGAGCGAGTGATGGAGGCGGGTAAGCCGCTGGTCACGACTGCAACCTGGCCGCAGCGCGGCCGCGCCCTGGTCGTGCTGGGCTTCCGCTACATGCCCTCAGGCCGCCAGGCGCCACCGTTTGCCCGTCCCCGTGGCTTGCCCATCGAGAAAGTATTGGTGGAAGTTGGCCCGAAAATCGCGGAAATGGATGAATGCATCCGTCGCTGCGAGGACAAGTTTGGGGCTGGGACAAGACTGCTGGACCATCCGTTTCTGGGACCGCTCACAGGCACGCAATGGCGGAAATTTCATCTCGTGCATGGCAGGCATCACGTGCAGCAGATTCTGCGATTGCGGCAGAACCTGACCAAAACGAATTGAGCGCCGGATTGCGTCCGGCGCCCAAAGAGCTTTCCGCGAAATTCAGGGCTCCGTAGCCGAGGACTGAACGCCAGCCTTGCGCGCATCCTCCTGCATATCGTCGAGTTTCTGCTTGGCATCGTCAAGAGCCTTCTGCTTGTCGGCGATCTGCTGCTTGTACTGCGCGTCCTGCTTGTCCCAATCGGCCGAGTTGCGCAGGCGATTGCCGGCGTCGGCGTACATCGCCGCGGCGCGCAGCTGGTATTCACGCTGCAGCACATCGAGTTCGCGGTTCAGCAAGTCAATCTGGTCCTTCTGGGCGGCAAGCCTGTCTTCCCACTGCTTGGCGGCGAGCTTCGCAGCCTGATCATCCTTTGGACTGCTCGGCGCCGTCGCCGACTTTTCGTCAGAGTTCGCGGGGGCAGAGCTGTCGCGGACTGTGCCCACAACCGAGAGCTTGTCGTCGGTCGGCAGGTTGTCGTTGTCGAACACCTTGGGCTTGGACGGTGCCGGGGTCTTGCGGATCTGCCGTGCGTAGTCGCCCAGGGAATCGGTAGACGTGCTCTTTGAGTTCGACGAGGACTGATTCTGCGCGCCGGCGGTAACTCCGAGCATGCCAAGAAGCAGTGCGATTCCGATGCCACGATATGCCATATGTTTCATAATCCCACCCTTCCGTCTTGAGTCTTTTCTCTCTTCTTGCCCCTGCCTGATTTCCTCGGACCAGCCGGGTTTTCCGCAGTCCCGGGCCAATTCCATAACCGATCGTCTCATGTCAGCCACCTAATCCTGCGCCCGCGGCCGCGCTCTGCGCGCCGCGTCGCTCGGTCAGAAATCCTCCAATGCTCCGATCCAGCCGTACGGCCTCTTCGGCGATGTCAGCGGCCAGTTGGCGGGCCAGTTCGGGATCATGGCTATTGGCCAGCTGCTGTGCATAGCCAGCGATCGTGGTCAGCGAGGAACGCAACCTGAGAGCCATCTCGGCCGAGATTTCGCCGTGCTCCGCCTGCTGGCGACGGATGCTCTCGATCTCACTCAAGTCATCGATCAGGCAAGCGACACCTAACAAATTTCCATCGGCTGCGCTCACCGGAGAAATCCGGACCGCGAGGAAGCGCTGCTCGCCCGTCGGAGTCTCATATTCGGTTTCCACTTGACGCTGTTTGCTGGCGCCGCGCAACACGGCATCGACTTCCTCAGCCAGAAGCGAAGGTCCGTTCGAAGTCTCGTCGGGGAAGATGCCAGGCGTGTTCTGGCTAGGCCCTTCGCCGCGAACGATGGCGACGCGGAAAATGTCTTCCGCGCTCATTCCTATGGCCGATGCGAATCCCAGGATCTCTTTCGCCGCAGCATTGGCGGTTCGGACCAGCCCATTGTCGGCGAATACCAGCACACCGCAGGAAAGATTGGAGAGCACCGCCTGGCTGAACGTCTCACTGACGCGGGCGCGCTGCTGCTCGGCTTGGGATTGCAGGCGTAACTCTTGCTTCTGCTGCTTCAGATCCTGGATCACCGTGTTGTAGACGTGCAGCGGTAGAGTTCCAGGCGAGGGCGGCGCATCCGGGGATAGGTCGGCCTCTTCAGAGATGTTCTTGCGCAGCTGGCGAATAAAAAGCAAGCCGAGCAGAAAGGCGAAAGAAGCGCAGAAGAGTACGACCGCCGCGCGCAGCAACATCGGGTTGGTCGCGAGTTTGAGCAGTCTTACCATAAGCCTCTGTACCAGCCCAAGAATCGATTGCCGAAGAAGAACGCGACCAGAGCCATGCTGCCCAGAAATACGCCAAACGGCATCTGGTAATAGCGGTAGACCAGTTGCGCCGATTCCCATGGGCTTCGACGTGGGCGAGGCGCATTGGCTGAACGGCGCATAAAGCGGGTCGCGCGTCTCCTCCATACAAGCAGAACGGTGCCCAGACCGAACAACGATCCCCCCAATGACGCGGTGAAGATGGTGAAGACCGTCAGCTTCACGCCAAGGAATGCGCCCACCATGGCCATGAGCTTGACATCGCCCAACCCCATGCCTTCCATGCCCCGCCAGCGCAAGTAAATCGCCCCCGCACCGTAGATGAACGAAGCTCCGACCGCTGCCCCCAGCAAGGAATCAAGCAAAGAGAGCAGCCGCGCGGTCAGGTCGCTGCTGAATGGCAGGTTGAGCACGCCGGGGAGGAACTGAGAGGCCAGATCGTTCACCGGGACGAGCAGACTGAACACCACCCCTAGCGCGAGACCGGACAGGGTGAGCTTGTCGGGCAGCAGCTTGGTTTCGGCGTCGGTGAAAATCAGGCCAAGCAGCAGGAACGCGAAGACGCAGTATTTCAGCGTGGAAATCGTCAGGCCAAACAATCCGTAACAAGCTACAAAGAGCACACCTGTGAGCAACTCGATCAACAGATAGCGAGCCGATATTCTCGTGTGGCAGTGGCGGCAACGCCCGCGCAGAATCAGCCAGCTCAAGACGGGAAGGTTGTCGTAGAACGCGATCAGATGCTTGCATTGAGGGCAGGCAGAGCGCGGCGTCACCACTGACAATTCGCGCGGCAGGCGATACACACACACATTCAGAAAGCTGCCGAAGGCCAGCCCGAAGAGAAAAATCGCCGATGCAATAACCGGATCCATGCGCCCTTTTCGCGAACTGGCAGGAAGACGCACACGCTCGAGGGCGTGGAGGCTCTCCTGAAGAACGCAGCTATTTGCTGATCTTGAGGCGATTATAAGGCGACGGTGGGCACCGGGACTAAGGTACTGAAGTCACTGCCCAAACGGCCAGTGAGCCGGAAGAGATTGACCACCAGGTAGTTGCCGGCTGGGCATGAGAAGATTCTGTGGGCCCGGTTCTACCCAGTTCTTGTCCACGAATGTGGCGGCGCCGAAACCAGGGCGCACGCTATGCGCCCTGGATTCTCCATGACTCGACGCGCAGGAAGTTCTTGCCCTACTTTGCCTGCAGCGACTCGATGTATTTGACCAGGTTGGTGATTCTCTGCTGCACCTGGCCTTCGTGGCCCTGGCTGATGCTGGAGAACAACGGGCCCCATACCGGCATGTCCTCACTCCCGTGAGATGGCAGGCTCGCCTGACCGCGGATGACCGAAGCGACGTGAGCCGCCGGGTATTTGCCGGCGTTCTTCTGCGCCAAAGTCGTCAAGTCGGTGGGCGCAGCCTTCATGGCCGAGGCTGCCGGACCATTGCCCTTGCCATCCGTACCGTGGCAGACGGCGCAGTAGCTGTTGTACATGTCTTTGCCCGAATTCGACGGCGCATTGGTGATCGGAACGTGTTTGACCGTCGGCGCGGCCTGCGCGGGGGCCTGCTGGGCTACGGTAAGAGCCGAAACCGTCACTAGAATGACCACCAGGCTGATGAATTTCGTTACAGTCATTTCTTTCCTCCTAGGGCTTGTCAGGCCCACTGCTGCCAAGAAATAGGCTAAATCTTAGATGGACAGCAGAATGTGATCAACATCACATGGTGGTGTGACGGGTGGGCCGGTTGCGAGCCGCACCTTCCCCCTCGCCGTAACCGCCTCCAAAACTGTGAACTTCCCTAGACCTGCAGGTCGCGCAGATAGGGAACGCTGGCCTTCATCATCTCCAGGTTCATTTCGACGAAGTAGTTCTTTATGCCCCCGGTTTTCGCGGCGGTGAAGATTTTCTTCCAATCCAGCGAGTCCTGTCCCACCGCCGCTGTTTTCTTGGTTTCTGCCGACCAGCCCTGCACGTGCATGGAAACGAAGCGGCCGGGATACTTCGCGAAGTATTCCGCGGCGTCATAGCCGCGGCTGATGGTGGAAACCTGGAACTGGAACTTGACCAATTTGGGATCGAGCAGGTCGAACAGCAGATCGTAGGTCCGCTTGTCGCCCACCGTCGAAAGCTCGAACTTCTCATTGTGAAGGCCTTGCTGGATGCCGGCCTTGGCCGCGCGTTCGCCCATCCGGTTGTATTCGTCAGCGGCTCGCTTCACATCCTCCATCGTAGGTGTTTCGGGGCCGTCGAGGCTGGGCACGATCATCTGGGTCAGGCCAACATCCTTGGCCCAGGCAATTCGGTCTTCTTGATTTTTTCTGAGTTCGTCAATGTTGAAGTGAGAGCTCAGGCAGGTGACCCCTGCATCGCTCAGGATCTTCCGCAGTTCCGTTCCCGAGTACTTAGCCAATCCCGCGAAGCCGTCATCGGAATAACCTACTGGTGAGCACAATTCAATCGACTGGAATCCAGCTTGGGCAAGCATTTTGATCGTCCCGGGAAAATCCTCAGCAATCATCTTACGGACGGGCCACGTTTGACATCCGATGGGCATGCCCAGGGGATTGGCGCGAAGTTCCAACGCATGGATAGAAAGAAAGCCTGCTGTGGCGGCACACGTCGCCGCATTTTTGAGGAATTCTCTTCTCGAAATCGCGGACATGAGTGCCTCCTTTAAGACGTTTCCTTGTGTGCGGAAGCCAGAGCTACAATTCCCATCCCTTCCTTCGCTCTGGGCTGACTAACTTCTGTGCGGCGTCGGAGTTGGTGATCCGCAGGTTCGCGCGATCCCACGTGAGTTTGTCGCCCACGCGACTGGCAACATTTCCCAGCAGCAAGGTCTCCGTGACCATGCCCTCGAATTCGAAATTGCCGCCCGGCTTGTCTTTGCCGCCTTTGCAGGCGTCCAGCCATTCCCGCTCGATGCCCGGTGACCTGGGCAGTGTTTTCGGCGGTTGTTGGTAGCTGTCCATCTTGCTTTGCGGAATCAGTTTCGGATGGCCGCCGTTGAAGGAACAGAGAATCTTGCCGCTGTCCCCGACGAAAAGAAGACCTTCGTCCTCCTCGCCTTCCCCCTTCAGGGGCCGGCCTTGTTCCAGTTCCTCGGGGCGCGGTGGTTTCAGCCCACCGTCATACCAATTGAACTTGACTGGCGGCATCTCGCCACGCGAGGGAAATTCGTAACGGACGATCGAGGCCTGCGGGTAAGTTTCCTCATAGCGCTCGGTGGAGCTCGCTTCGACGCTCGCAGGTGCCTCCAGTTTCAGCACGCGAAAAATCGTGTCGAAGCTATAGGAACCCATGTCGCCCAAGGCTCCGCAACCAAAGTCGCACCAGCCGCGCCAGACAAAGGGTAAGTAAGCGTGGTTGAAGGGACGCTCCGGCGCCGGACCCAGCCAAAGATCCCAATCCAAGCCTTCGGGCACGGATTCGACTTCTTTTGGACGCTCCAGGCCCTGCGGCCAAAAAGGACGGCTCGACCAGTTCGAGACCTCGCGCACCGGCCCAATCGCCCCGGCCCAAATCCATTCGCAGAGCAAGCGGGTCGCCTCCGACGCCTGGTTACCGACGGCAATCTGAGTGGCCACACCAGTCTCGCGTGCGACTTCGGCCTTGCGCCGCGCCTCATAGATGGTGTGCGTCAAGGGCTTCTGGCAGAAAACATGTTTGTGCTTCTTCATTGCCGCGACCGACACCGCCGCATGGAGGTTGTCAGTAGTGCACACGACAACCGCATCGAGATCGTTCTGCTTCTCCAGCAGTTCGCGGAAGTCGCCGTAGGCCGAGCAGCCGTGATACTGGCCGGATCGCTGCCCAGTGGCGTAATAGCCATCGACGACCTTCTGCGCTGGTTCGCGGCCCGCCACGCCGCCGGTGACGCCGAGAGCATGCGTTAATTGAATGGGCTGGTCCGGACTGAGCCAATCCCAGCCGCTATCCACTCCGAGCAACTTGCGTACGGACTTGCAAAACTCGTGCGTGTCCCATTGCGGGTAATTCGCGGCAGATTTGTTGGCATCGCAGACGGCTACCCCCTGTACGTCCGGTTCGCGCAAAAAGCGCAGCATGACGCGAAAACCCTGCGCTCCTACTCCGATGAAAGCGATGTTAACTTTGTCGCTGGGCGGAACGTATCCTGCACCGCCCAACA
>Ga0187782_10003326_pt1 | contig 11966 bp, 11 predicted proteins | sample 0715_SJ02_MP15_2_FD_132454 | JGI IMG/M metagenome (GOLD analysis project Ga0187782, IMG submission 132454) | Tropical peat soil microbial communities from peatlands in Department of Meta, Colombia - 0715_SJ02_MP15_20_MG | ecosystem: Environmental > Terrestrial > Soil > Wetlands > Peat | place...
CCGGCCTGAGTCTATGGGCCGTCGGAGAAAACGACAGCCGGCGGCAGCTCGAAATCCAAGACGTTTGGCCTCACAAGGGTTTCCTGGTTTTGAGCTTTGCCGGGGTGGATTCGATTGCCGGCGCGGAAGCTCTGGTGGGCTCGGAATTGCAGGTTCCGCGTCAGGAGCGAGCGCAGCTCGAGCCCGGTTGGGCCTACGTTAGCGACTTGGTCGGTTGCATGGTTTCCGACGGGTCCCGCGAGGTTGGCCGGGTCAAGGAGGTCCGCTTGGGCGCGGGAGAGGCGCCGCTGCTGATCGTCACCGCCGGGAACCGCGAGCATGAGATTCCATATGCGCAAGCCCATCTTGAAACGGTGGATATCCAGGGCAAGCGGATTAGAATGCTACTGCCCGAAGGAATGCTTGAGCTCGATGCCCCACTGACCCCAGAAGAGAAACAGCAGCAGAGAAGAAGAGGTCAGTGACCAGTACCCGTTCGTTTCCCAGCGGCTCAGCTCGAACTGAGCTCGGTGCGCATGAAGATCGACATTGTTACGATCTTTCCCGATTTTTTTCGCGGTCCGCTAGAGTATGGCATCATCCGCCGCGCCCGGGAAGCTGGTCTGATAAGCGTTGCCGTACACGATCTGCGGGCCTTCGCGGCGGATCGTCACCACACGGTGGATGATCGCCCTTTTGGTGGCGGCGAAGGCATGGTCCTGAAGCCGGACCCGATCTTTGAATGCGTGGATAGGCTCCAGGTTGCTTCCCGCGAGGAACGTCTGGCGGGTCGTGCTCCGCAGAGCGTGATCTTGCTCTCGGCCCAAGGCCAACGTTTCCATCAGCGGCAAAGTCAGGAGCTGGCTCGGCGCGAACGACTGGTCTTGATCTGTGGGCGGTACGAAGGCGTGGATGAGCGGGTGAGCCAGTTTTTAGCAGACTGCGAGTTGTCGATTGGGGATTACGTGCTGAGCGGTGGCGAAATCGGTGCGGCGGTAATTATCGATTGCGTCACGCGTTTAATCCCGGGTGCACTGGGGAATGAAGCCTCCACTCGTCAGGAATCATTTACGGCAGATGAGCCGTGGGGGAGCGGCAGCGGTCCGACTGCAACCTGCGGATCTGGCGGATTACTGGATTATCCGCACTATACGCGTCCGGCCAATTTTCGAGGAATGGCGGTTCCGCAAGTGCTCGCTTCCGGCAATCACGAGGAGATCCGGCGTTGGCGTCGCCGCTCGGCACTCGAAAAGACTTTGCGCAATCGGCCTGATCTCCTAGAACAGGTCGCCTTAAGTGAGGAAGACAGAGAATTACTGTCCCAGATTGCGGGCAAGAATATCTAGAAGGGAAGAAGATCATGTCCAATCTCGTCATTGAAAAACTTCTAGCCAAGACCAAGCGTACGGATTTACCCAACTTTAGTCCGGGGGATACCGTGCGCGTGCATGTAAAGATCAAGGAGGGGGATAAGGAGCGTGTGCAGGCGTTTGAGGGTATTGTGATCGCCCGCACTCGCGGGCCGCAGGCCAGCTTCACGGTCCGCAAGATGAGCTTCGGTCATGGAGTGGAACGCATCTTCCCAGAAAATTCCCGGGTGATTGATCGGGTCGAACTCCTACGGTCCTCTAAGGTACGCCGCGCCAAGCTCTATTATCTCCGCTCGCTGCGAGGGAAAGCCGCCCGGCTACGGGACGTGGAACGCGAGCACGCTACTCTGGCGGAAACGGCCGGGGTGAAGTAGCCTGCCTCAGGATCGAGCCGGTTGGCGGCTTTCTTCCGAGTGCAGCGATCTCAGTCGCTGACCGCTGGATCGCTCGCCAGTTGCGGGCCGCGATCGAGCCGAGCGAGGTGATCGAGCAGTTCCGCTGGTTCGGGTCGTACGCTGTAATCAGGGTCGAGCGAAGCGTACCGCACGCTGCCGTCGCGGCCAATGATGTAGGTCGCCGGGATCGGCAACTCCCAACTGTCCTCTCCATTGGCAACCGGCAGGTTGATAAAAGCTCGCTGATAGACCGACTGCTGGTATTCGGGTACCCGGTAGACGAGTCCAAATTGTCGCGCGACCTGGTTTCGCCCGTCGCTGAGCAGGCGAAAATTCAGCTTGTGCTGTTCTGCCATGAAGAAGGATTGCCGTAGGGTTTGGGGAGAGATTGCTAGCAAAGCCGCTCCCGCCGCTTGAATCTGCGGCAGAACCGCGTTCATGGCCTCGAGCTGGCCCACACAGAACGGGCACCAGCGTCCACGAAAAAAACAGATCATGAGAACAGTTGTCTGAAGTAGCTCCGTTGAGGAAACGGGGCGGCCCTCCTGATCCGGAAGCTCGAAGTTGGGCGCACGCGCTCCCCTCGGCAGGGCACGTTCCCATATGCCTAGCTCTTCGAGTTCGCGAATCGCGCGCGTGTGGACGGCTTGGGCTTCCGGCGGAACGAACTTGGCGATCAGAGCCTTCCGTTCGGCGAATTGCTCGCGCAAAGTGCGAGTATCGAAGCCGGTACTCGATTCATTGAGCGAGCGCCATTTCATCGTTCGGCCAACTCGCGGCGGGTAGGGATCGGATCCCGTCTCTCCTGATCAACCCCTGCCAGGCATTGGGTTTTTGAGGGGAACGGACGGCTAGCCGGAGCGAGACGAAAAGGAGACAAGCCTGTCATGGCGCTGTTCCGTCGAATGCTGCTCGTTGCCTGGTTGCGGTCTTCGCGTGGGCGCCGTTGGCGTTGCTAGTTTGTCCGCTTCGCCTTTGCGATCCGTTCGTCAATCGGCTTGCGCCCGGCGAAACCCTCGCTGACCCCATGCCAATAGTTGATGCTCTTCTCACCCAGCTTCCAGCACAAGAGCACGGTTTGCCCGTCTACTTGGCAGGGGAAGTCGAGCAAGCCGATGTCGAGGTCTTTCACTTGGACTCCCGTCGCATCAATTTCGGCCATTGCGTCTTTGGCTCGCTGGGAGGCTCTTTCGCGCTCCGCTTTGCGGCGGGCCATGGAAACGATGTTCACCAGAATTCCGCCGCGCAGGAATACGCGGTGCGCCAGCTCCTGAAATTCTTGGTCCGCAGACTCCACCAATTTCTTGCCATCGATGGCTGTGCGCAATAAAGATTCGAGTACAGGCAACAAAGACTGTGCTTCCTCTAAGGTAAAAGTGCGGTCCGCCATGGTTGGTAGGAATTTATTCTAATGCATTCGGGGGCGGAGTCGCGCGGGTTGCGGCAAAAAATCGACAGGATCCGAGTCCGCGCCGCATCCCGATTCCGCGGTCTGCGGGACGCAATGGTTGAAGGGAATGCGCGACGGGAGGCTTCGGTCGCTTCGAACCCGGTTCGGGACCTTCGTGTCATCCGCCGATATGCACCATCGTACGCGACGCGCGCACAAAATCTGCTTCTCCGATGTGGTGGCGTTCTTCTTTCCGCCGCACCACTCCGCGAATGAACTCGGCCAACTCTTCATCGGATGCTCCGCGGCGCATCAGCGCATGCAAATCATGGTCCCAGACAGAAAATAGGCAAGTGCGAATCTTCCCGTCCGAAGTGATCCGGATGCGACTGCAGTGCCCGCAGAAGGGGTGGGAAACGGGCGCAATGATTCCGATCTCGCCAATCCCGTCGTGAAACCGATACCGTCGCGCGGTTTCACTCCTAGTGTGGGGAATCTCTACTAACGGTCGATACTCCCGCATGCGTTCGAGGATCTCATCCAGAGTGACTACGGTTTCGGGCGACCACACGCGGTCCTCTTCGAGCGGCATAAACTCGATGAACCGGACGATGACACCCTCTTCCCGCGCGAACATGCCAAACGGAATGACCTGGTCCTCATTGAAGCCGCGCATCAGCACGCAGTTCACCTTCAACGGCCACAAGCCGGCCTGGCGGGACGCGCGAATTCCAGCCAGCACCTGATTGTATCCATTGGGAACGCGGGTGATGCGCGCGAATCGGTCGGGATCCACCGCATCCATGCTGACGGTGACGCGGGTGAGACCGGCATCCTTGAGCGCGTGCGCCAACTCGGCCAGCAAATGGCCATTCGTGGTGAGCGCAAGCTCGAGCGGCTCGCCTTGCGTATCACGCAGCTTGGACAGCTGCTCGATGAACTCCACCAATCCGTTGCGCAATAGCGGCTCACCACCGGTAAGCCGCACCTTCTTGATTCCAAGTCCGGCCAGGACACGAGTCATGCGCAGGTACTCGGAAAAGGGAAGGTCCCCGTAGAGCATGCCTCCGTTCCCGGTGCGGCAGTAGACACACTTGTAGTTGCAGCGATCGGTCACGGAAATCCGCAGATCCGTAATGGTTCGGCCGAATTGGTCGGTCAGCACAGCCACAAGTTCGTTCCTAGTCGGCAGTTCGCGATCGCAGCGCCGATGGCTGCTGGTTCCCACGCGCACTCCCGGTCGGCGAAACTACCAGATCCGGCATTCGACTCACGCAAACTGGAAAGGAAATAGGCAGGCAGGCCTGACGCGCGGGAACTCGTCTCCTTTCCAATGGCTTCTCGCGAAACCGGGAGGCGCCGGCGTTTCCACCTGTCCCCGGGAGGTCGCGTGCGCTGCTCGCGCTCCGGCACCTCAGCCGACCTCTCGAGGCGCGCTGCAACCAGCCCTCGCCCGGATCCTAGATGCCGGAAGACCGCGGGCGGTCGGAAACTACCCTCAATTATATGCCGGGAGGGCGCTTGGTTCGACCGAGCCGCCGCCGAGAGCCGGCGCTTGGCTCCCGCCACCCCTGACCGGTTACATCCCGTCGTAGTTCGGTCCGCCGCCCCCCTCGGGTGGTACCCAGGTGATGATCTGGTACGGGTCGGCGATGTCACAGGTCTTGCAATGTACGCAATTCGAGGGATTTAGGCTGATGCGCTTGCCATGAGGTTGAGCCGCGTCGTCTACCATTTCGTAAACATTGGCCGGGCAGAAATTCTGGCAGGGATTGCCGAATTCCCGGAGGCAACGAGCATTGCAGATATTGGTATCTTGAATGATCAGATGTGCCGGTTGGTCTTCTTCGTGCTTCGTGCCGGAATGGTAGAGATCCGTCAGCTTGTCGAACGTTAGTTGGCCATCTCCTTTGGCGGGTCCGAGCAAGTGCGCTTCCTCTCCTCCGTTGCTCGGCAACTGTTCGAGCTTCTTCAAGTGCCGGTGGCCGGCCGTTCCCGGGTAGCGGTTGCGCAAGCCGCGCCCCCCGGTGAATTGCTGCAGCCCGGCGTGAAACAGGCCGCCCCAAAGCCCATGGGCGAATCCCTGATGGAAGTTGCGCACCTTCCAGAGCTCTTCCCTAATCCAGCTCGACTCCACCTGGCTCTGATACCGCCCCAGGCTCCGGACCGTAAAGTCGTCTTTCTTCCACGCCTCGAAGGCCGCTTCCGCGGCCAGCATTCCGCTCTTGATCGCGAGATGGATTCCCTTCAAGCGCGCGGAATTCAAGAATCCGGCGGAGTCCCCCACCATCATCCAGCCGTCCCCCGCGAGGGGTGGAATGGCCCACCAGCCACTGTAAGGAAACGATTTCGCGCCATAGCGAATCATCTTTCCACCCCGGAGCAACCCGGCGGCCAAGGGATGCTGCTTGAAGTCCTGCAACACATGCTGCGGATCCAGGCGGGGATCGCCATACTCGAGCGCCGTGACAAAGCCGAGAGAGACGATATTGTCTTTGCCACCGTAAATCCAGGCTCCTCCGTATTCCTTGCTGGTGAGCGGCCAGCCCATGGTATAGAGAACTTCCCCAGGCGCAATCCGGCCCGAGGGCACCTCCCACAACTCCTTGACTCCCTGGCCATAGGTTTGCGGGTTACGGTCTTTCATCAAATCGAATTTCGCAATCAGCTGCTTGGCGAGCGAGCCACGAGGGCCTTCCGCCAAAATGACAACCTTGGCCCGCAGATCGTAGCCCGGCTCGAAATTGGATTTCGGCTGATTGTGCTTGTCCACCCCCTTGTCGTCGGTGCGCACTCCAGCCACGCGTTCGCCGTCAAACAACAGTTCCGAGCCGGCGAAGCCGCTAAAGATCGTGATCCCCGCCGCTTCCACCTTGCCGCCGAGCCATTTCACAAACCGATTCAAAGAGATCACATAATTGCCGTGATCGCGCAAGGGTGGCGGCGTGATGGGCAACTTAAACTTGCCTTTCTCGGTCAGAAAGTAAACTGCTTCGCGGCTGACCGTGGCCTCGAGGGGAGCTTCTTTCTCGAAGCCCGGCAGCAGCTCTCGCATGGAGCGGGGGTCGAGCAGTGCTCCAGAGAGACAGTGCTGGCCGATCTCGCGCGCCTTTTCGAGCACGTAGATATTCTCTTTGCTCAATTGCGAATCGGGGTGCTCGGAGTTGTGCCGGTCGATGAGTTGGGACAGACGCAGAGCGCACGCCATGCCCGCGGGCCCTCCGCCGACGATGACAACATCGGCAGGCATCGGGGGATGTTCGATGTTGGCTAGCGGCTTGCGGAAGACAAGGCTCATGATTCGATGGTTACCCGCTGCCGGTAGGAACGGCACGGCCGGGCCCAACTTCGCAACCAGCCTGCGATCGGTGGTAACAAATTCCGAATCCGTTTCAAGGGAAAGACCCTAACTGCCTGCCTTGGCTTTCTTCACTTCCTCGATCAGGGGCGGCACGACATCGAATAGGTTGCCGACCACGGCGTAATCAGCAATCTCGAGGATCGGCGCTTCCGAATCCTTGTTCACGGCGATGATCGTGCGCGAGCCTTTCATCCCGACAATATGCTGGATGGCACCGCTGATGCCGAGCGCGAGATAGAGCTTAGGTGCGACCGTCTGCCCGGAGGAACCGATTTGCCGATCCATGGGTAACCAGCCAGAATCGCAGATCGGACGAGAAGCCGCGATTTCACCGCCCAGCGCTTCGGCCAGCCGCTGGGCGAGCGCGATATTTTGTTGTTCTTTGATTCCCCGGCCGATCGAAACAATGATTTCCGCCTGGGTCAGATCGACCGCTTGCTTGGCTTCTTTGAACACGGCCTGGGGTTTTTCCCGGACCACGCCCTCGCCAATTGTAGCCTTCACCGTCTCCACGGGAGCAGCGGCGGCGCCCGCCTCCACCCGATCGCCGCGGAACGCACCGTTCTGAAAGGTCACAAACCAAGGCGCCGGGCCGCTGAAACTGACGTCAGCCGCCAGCTTACCCTGAAACATTTGCCGGGTGAAGAGCAGCCGGCCGCCGTCCTGCTTATAGCCGATGCAGTCGCTGATCACGGTCCGGCCCATGGCGGTGGCCAGCTTGGGCACGAAGTCGCGCACCTGGTAGGTATGCGGCATCAGCACCAATTTCGGCGATTGCGACTCGAGAAATTGCTTGAGCCCGACGGCGAAGGCATCGGGGGTATAAGGTTCGAGGCTAGGGGATTCTACGGCGTAGGCTTGGCGGATCTTCTTGCCGGCAACTTCCCTGGCCAGATGAGTCACATCCTTGCCCACAACTGCAGCATCGAGCGGCCAACCCGTGGCTGCCGCCAGCGCTTGCCCCGCGGTTAAGGTCTCCCAGGAAACACGATTGAGTTTCCCATCGCGTTGCTCGACCACTACAACAATGCTATCCGGCATAGGCAATGTGCTCAGTAGCGAATTCTCGATCGCAATCGACCGCAGCCGTCGATCGAGCGCGCTTGGCGGCTCTCGCTGCCTGGTTCGATCCCATGCGGCCGAGAGGCCTACAAGACGCGAACTTCGTTGCGCAACTTATCCACCAATTTTTTGGCAATCTCGGCTGCCGAACCTTCAAGAAATTCTGTCTTCTTCGTCTTCTGCGGCACGTACAAGCGCTCGATCTTCTGCAGGTTTCCGCTCAGCGCCGATTGCACGTCCGCCATGGTGACTTTCTGCAACGGCTTATTCTTCGCTTGCTTGATCCCAATCAGGGTGGCATAGCGCAGCTTGTTTATGCCCGACTGAATGGTGAGCACGGCCGGCAGCGGCATGTCCACAAACTGAAAATAGCCGGCCTCGAGCTCGCGTTTCACCCGAATGCCGCTCTCATTTTTCTCAATTTGCATGATGATGGTCGCATGCGGCCAACCCAGAAGCTCGGCGAGGATCACGCCCGTCTGCGCATAACCGTAGTCATCGGACTGAAGACCGGTGAAAATCAGGTCGAAGGCTTCACCGTGAATCGCCGCAGCAAACGCACGCGCGGTATTGAAGGCATCGAGCCCAACAAAGGCGGCGTCTTCCAAGTGAATGGCGCGATCGGCCCCCTTGGCCAGGGCCTCCCGCAGGACTTGCTGGGCGCGCGCCGGACCGGAGGTAATCACGACCACGCTGCCCCCGTGTTTTTCCTTTTGGCGCAAGGCTTCCTCGAGCGCATAGGCATCCGGTTCGTTGACTTCGTAAGAAACATCCTCGCGAATCCAGGTGCCGCTCTCGTTGAGCTTTAAGGGGGCGTCTTTCTGCGGCACTTGCTTCATGCAAACTAGAATCTTCAAAACAGGCTCCAGGTATCTGGCGGTTTCCAGCAACGGGTGGATAAACGCGTCAGTATAAATGAGCAGCCAGCAATTCGCACTCGGCATTTCGTTCGCGGTACGGATCTCACTCGACTTTCCCTCTTCTAGCCACAGACGGCGAAGCGCAAAAGCCACGGCGGCGACAATCCCAACCATGAACAACAAGCTTAACCCAGATCAGCCCGCCCCCATCCACTACGGCAACGATAGCAAATGTGAGAAAGGCGGTACACGCCTGTGCCTTCCTCGAAGCGGGTTCGAAGGATTGGGAGGACTTCCCGGGACCTAGCCGAGGCGGAAGCCAGTGCGTCAGTCGGTAAACACCACCGACTGCACTCCAGAGATCTCAAACCGCTTGCGGCAGCGCAGATTCTTGCAGGCCATCATGTCCTCTCGGCGTAGCATGTACGACCGGGCCTTCGAAAAGCGGGCGCGATCGCGCTCATCGGCGCGGCCACTCAGCTGTCTCTTCTTGGTGCGCACAAGCCAGGTGATTTCGTATTCCCCCGACTGCTGGCAATGGGGACAATTCAGCGTAGCCGTCTTTTTTTCCTGCCGTTCGTCGAAAAAGTCTCGTTCGTCCATACCGCAGGTGCGCCACTGCTCCGGCCCGGGAAAACCCTGGATCAGTGCCTCCTATGATTATTGCACGCCGGGAGCGTAGAAGCTCTGTGGTGCCTCGTCCCCTGCACGTATCGAGTCTCGGAGGTTCTGGACCTCCCGGCTCGGCCGACTTCTTTCTTGGTGCGGCGACGATCGCGGCCGAATGATCGACACGCACAGGGTATGGCAAGATGGAGCCATGCCAAGGAAAAAGCCGAAGCGGTTTCGGGCTGTGGAGGCGGTGAAAGCTATGGCTCGCGAGCGAATCGGGACACCGCCGGCTTCGCGAGTGATCGCCGACCGCAAAAAGACGAAGAAAGAGAAGCACAAGCCGAGGTTAGAAGATTTGTTGGACGAGGCCGGCCGCTAGCCACGAATCTCGGCTGCTCGGACCCTAGGGCCCCAGTGCCTTATCCCGTGCGCTCGAACTCTCGATTTCGCTCGCCGCCGCTGCCAACCACTCTGGCCAGGAGCTTGGCAAACTGCTTCACGTCCTCCGCGGTCGTGTCGAACGAGCACATCCAGCGCACAACCGATTGTTCTTCATCCCACACGTAGAAGAAATAGTGCTCCTGCAGCCGTCGAATCGCCGGCCGTGGAATCTGTGCGAACACGCCATTCGCCTCGACCGCATGGACAAGCTTGACGTTAGGAATCTTGCTCACCTCTTTTTTCAGCAACGCCGCCATCTGATTCGCGTGTTCTGCGTTCTTTCGCCACAAATCATCGGCGAGCAAAGCTTCGAACTGGACCGCCACAAAACGCATCTTCGATGCCAATTGCATCCCCTGCTTGCGAAGGTAAGCAAAATCACGGGCGAGCTTTTTATCGAAGAAGATCACCGCCTCCGCCCCCATGGCGCCATTCTTGGTTCCACCGAACGAGAGCACGTCCACTCCTAAGTCCCGCGTGGCTTCGCGCAAGGTCAGGCCGAGGCTCGCCGCAGCATTAGCGATCCGGGCGCCGTCGACATGGAGAAAAAGGTTGCGCTCATGAGCAAAGCGGGCCAGGCCGCGGACCTCTTTCGGTTGATAGACGGTTCCCACCTCGCTGGCTTGGGTGATCGAAACCACGCGCGGCTGAACATGGTGCTGATCGCCAATTCCGTAATAGGCACGGCTGACGGACTCGAGGGTGAGCTTGCCGTCGCTGGTCGGAATCGGGATCAGTTTGCAGCCGGTGAACTTCTCGGGAGCTCCGCATTCGTCGGTGTAGATGTGAGCGCCCTCGGCGCAGATCACCGCGTTGTAGCTTGCCGTGAGTGCCTTGAGGCCCAGACAGTTGGCGGCGGTTCCGTTGAACACGAAAAAGACCTCGATGTCGGAGCCAAAATGCTGCTGGAAGCGGTCGATGGCCGACTTGGTATACGGATCATCCCCGTATCCGACAACGTGTCCGTGATTGGCGGCGGCAATCGCTCCGAGGATTCGGGGGTGAATGCCGGCATTATTGTCACTGGCAAAGCTGCGAACGGGTTTCATCCTCCTCCTGCCCAATTCCTATAAACCACCGCCTTGCAGGCGGATCTGCCGCGTAGTGGTTCTCCCGGGCTCTCTCGCCAGAGAAAAGCTGCTGCCGGCTCACCCCGGGCAATCGGAGCGCGGGTCGCCGCCAGCCCGTGCAAGGCCGAAGTCCAGCCTCCTCGTTCTGGCCGATCGCAGTCGCACGAACAATGTAGCAGACTGTGACCAAACTGATCTTCCCGCGATAGCTTTCCCCTCATTTTCCGCGTCTAACTGGCTTCGGTTAAGATAAGCGAACGCGGAGCGAGTTTAGCTACTCAAGACTGATTCGGGCGCAAACCATAGTACGGTGACCGGGGCAGGTCTCAGCAAGCTCCGATCGTCAGATCCGCCCGGCCTCGGCGCACTTAGCCTTCTACGAACACTCAAGCGCTAAGGGCGTAATCCGCTATTACAGGTGAACCGATTTTATGCGCGAGGAGCAAACGGGAAATTATGGGGAGGACGACCGGGTCGAGGGTGGTTGATAACACAAAGTAAGAACCCTATACAGACGTCTACGATTTTTTTCCCTTCTCATTGGTCGATTTTTTCCCTTTTCATTCGTCTACATTGATAGACAGGAAGAACCATCGCTAGGCTCAGGACCGGAGACCGGCCGGAAGCGGAATGCATTATGCGAAGATTCCATTCCTGCATTGGCTTAGCGCCGCATGGGCGTGAATCTTTTGGCCAGTTCGACAAATCCATATGTCACGGCCTTCTAGGGGAAGTCAGCCGGCGCCTCCACCCGGCTTATGATTCCTGCAGGGAGAACAAATGGCGAAGCGAATGATCATCATGTTGTTGCTGATGGCAGCCATTGTCGGCGGCCTCGGTTTTGTGAAATACCGCCAGATCGAAACCGCCATCGCGATGAACTCGAATTTTCAGGTACCGGCTACCTCCGTGACTACGGTCGTCGCCCGGCGTGAAACCTGGCCATCCACTTTATCTGTGGTCGGAACGGTGGCCGCCATCCAGGGAGTGACGGTAAGCGCCGACCTGCCCGGAACGGTCGACAAGATTCACTTCGAATCCGGCCAATCCGTGCAGGAGGGCGACATTCTTGTGGAACTCGACACCCGTCAGGAACGGGCGCAACTCGCCAACATGGAAGCTCAGCGCGAGTTGGCTTGGGTTCAATACCAACGTTCTGAGCAACTGGTGAAAGCGGGTGTAATTGCGAAGTCAGAGTTCGACAATGCCGCGGCCCAGCAAAAATCGACCGAAGCCCAGGTCAACGAAATCAAGGCTGCCATCTCCCGCAAAACCATTCATGCTCCGTTTTCTGGCGTTTTGGGAATCAGGCAGATTAGCCTGGGCCAGTATCTGGCCGCAGGACAGGCTATCGTTTCTCTTCAATCGCTCAATCCTATTTATGTGAACTTCGGCGTGCCGCAGCAGGATACAGCCAAAATGTCGA
>Ga0187782_10003327_pt1 | contig 11966 bp, 11 predicted proteins | sample 0715_SJ02_MP15_2_FD_132454 | JGI IMG/M metagenome (GOLD analysis project Ga0187782, IMG submission 132454) | Tropical peat soil microbial communities from peatlands in Department of Meta, Colombia - 0715_SJ02_MP15_20_MG | ecosystem: Environmental > Terrestrial > Soil > Wetlands > Peat | place...
ATGATCCAGGACTTGCCTTTCGCCACCGTCTCGACGACCAAGCCGTGGGAGCTGAGCCATCCGGTTGTGGCATTGATGTCGTCAGACGACAAGCCGAAGCGTTCGCCGAATGCCTCGGGGGTGAGCCACCGGTGGAAGTTCGGAGAGGAGGGATCCTGAAGGCTCGTGAGAAATTGGTCGAGATCGGCCTGCTTGTCGGCGCTCCGCGCAAGGACGAGGATCATGTGTCCCATGGGGAGGGATGCCGGCGCCCGTCCCGTGTCGAGCGAAGGGCGGGCCAAGGGGTGCACGTTTCCTTGGAGGACCACGGTATCGTTGTCGTCGATGACGCGATCGGCGGCCGAGGCGGCCTGTGCCATGGCGATGAAACCCGCAACGAAGAGGACGATGAAGAAAGACAGGGTGCGTTTCACAAAGTCCCTCCTAGCCAGGGCTTTTGATGCGTCCGGGCGGGCACGCAAGGTGTGCGCGGGATGATCCCTTGGGCCGCTGCACCTTCTTCTGTGCCCTTTTCGGACGGAAGCTATTACCCTATCACATTGGTTTTGCGATGTTGTGACAATAGTGTTAAGACTTCTTAAAAAACATGTACCCTGAGTCCTGGTTGACGAAGGAGGGCTTGGGTTTTCGTGCTGCCTCATGCAGACCCGGGGCCGTCTTTGGAGCCTTTAGTCTTTACGATGCCGGCGAACAGGCTTTCCAAATAAATGACCCTGCTTCAAGCAGCAGGGTCTCCAAGACAACGAGCGAAGCGAGCTTTGAGGGGGAGGCTCCAGGGGCTTTGCCGCTGGGGGCGACGCGAGCCCCATCAAGTTGAAGAAGTGCAATCGGAAGGGCGCTGCCACGAAAAAAGCCGACAGAGAGCAGAATTAACGGAAGATTCAGTCTTGGCGCACCCCTCCCTTAACGAAAGGATCGGCATCATAAGTCATGACCCATTACCGCCGGAGGCCGCGAACGTATTCAATGTGTCCATTTTTGAGGTATGCGGCCGCAGGCTTCGTCATGTCGGTCCTCCTCGCTTCAGCGGGACATGCCCAGCAGCGAGAGGTGCTCTTTCGCGATAATTTCGTGAACCTTCAAAACTGGCGTCCCCTTTATTTCCCCGGCATGCCCAGGCATACGACGTACATTATTGAATCGAAGGAAGACGATCCGTACCTGAAAGCAGAGAGCAATGCTTCGGCGTCCGCCCTCGTCTACAGAGGCGAATTCGATGCCTATGAGTATCCAAGGGTGCGGTGGTGCTGGAGGGTGGACAACGTGTATCAGAGGGGTGACCCTGGGAAGAAATCGGGTGACGATTACCCCATTCGTGTTCAGATCATTTTCAAGTACGATCCTGACAAGGCGGATAGGCTGAAAAGAGTCGAATACGCCCTCGCCAAGAAGGTTTACGGCGAATATCCGCCGGGAAGCACCCTAAGCTATGTCTGGGCAAGCCGCCAGGATCAAAAAACCATTATGAAGAGTCCCTTTTCGGATACGATAAGGATCATAGCCCTCGAAAAAGGTCCCAGGCTGTGCACCACCTGGCGAGAGGAAGAGATCGATATTCTGAGAGACTACAGGCTAGCCTTCGGCACCGACCCTCCCCACACGGCGGGCATCGTCATCATGAACGACTCCGACGACACGGGGGAAAGGTCGGTCTCCTATGTGAGATTCATCGAGGTCTCGAGAAGCATCCCCTAAAGCGCCAAACTATCGGGAAACGGGCAGCCATGCCCGGGGCTCCCTACCTTCGCGGTTTCTTCTTCCCTGCTGAAGGCCTTTTCGCGCCTCGTGCGGGTGAGGCGGCTCCTGCCACCTCTCTCACCCCTTCCACGACCCCGACGAGAATCTCCTTCACCGATCTCGCCGCGGTCGTCCCTATGGAAGAAGCCGCTTCGATGGCACCTCCCACCGCCACTTTGGCGAGCTCCTCCACGTTCGCCCCGGTTTCCTTGCCCGCTTCGATGACTCCGTCCACGGCGCGCCTCGCCACCACCGAAACGTCGGCGCCTACCTCGGCCGCACCCGTCACGGCGCCCTTCACGGTCCGGCTCGCCGCGGTCATCACGTCACCCCCCACATCGCCGACACCCATGACGAGACCCTTGGCCACGCTCTTCGCGCTCAGGGTGAGGCCGGTGCCCACCTCTTCCGTTGCCTTGATGGCGCCCTTCACGACCTCGCTGCTCAACGTCATGCTCGTCCCTGCCAGATCGGCGGTGGCCTTCAGCGCATCGGCCACGGTATTCCTCACGAGGCTGACGATCTCGGCCTCGATCTCATTGAGGCCCTTGAGGCTTCGAACGACTCCGTCCTTCACTGCCGAGCCCGCCCGCCCCAGGTTGACCTGCGCGGACTGCTTCGTCCTTTTGTCCTGGCTTTTCTTGTCCATCTTTGTCCCTCCCCTTTCGTGTAGCCTCCCCTTATGGCCTTGGCTGAATCCGCAGCGAATTCAATATAATATTGTAATACCAGCGATGTTCAGAGCATACATGGCCGCTGCCTCGACTTTCATTACTTCCCTCTTTATACCGTGAAGGAAAGCTTATGGCCTTAGCTGCTCCATTCACTTTGAGCCGCAAGGAGTTGGGAAGAACAGACCTGAGCCGCCCTCGCACGATGACGACGCAGGGCTCCCCGGGAAGGAGTTGACAATTTGAAGGCAGTCGAATAGGATTAGAGGGTACCGAGCTAAAGGGAGAAAAGACCGGCGCCGCCTTTCCATGTGGTGGTGCGCGAAACGGTATCAGCTATTGCGGCGACGTGACCGGGAGCGTTCCGCAAGCCCCGCGCTCTTAGGGCGGGGTCTAGGAGCGCAATAAATGGCGCTTGATTCCTATCCGGGAAGCCCCGCGTTTTTAGGGCGGGGAGCTTCACTGCGTGAGGGTCGATCCGCTGCAGGGTCGAGGGAGAGGGCCATGAGCGAGAAAAACCGGAATGAACCTGAGCGAACCGAGTTTGAAGCGGCCGTCGTGATTCTTGCCCGATCTCAGGGCGTCGACGCACGTGAGGTACAGTCCCTCTATGATTCCATCCTGGCGGAGCTCAGGCAGGAGGCGATCATCATGGATTTTCTTCCGATTTTCGCTGCGCGGAAGGTCAAAGAGAGGCTTCTCCTGAAGAGAGGCTAGACCGTAAGCTTCCCCCCTTTTTTCGTTGACACCCCCCTGCTCAATTATCGGCAGCGACGAGCTCGCCCTGACGCGATCAGCCCTGCGAGTTGAACCTTTGCCGGCCTCGCTGGCAATTAATGGGGTTCAGCACCCCCTCCAGTGGCAAAGCCACTGGAGCCTCCCCCCTCAGCCTCGCGTCGCTCGTTCCTGTCCTTGGCTCAGCGCCCCCTCACCGGGCATCAGCCCGGCGAGCCTCCCCCCTTAAGCCTCGCTTACGCTCGTTTCGCCGTCGGCTCGCCCTGACGCGATCAGCCCGGCGAATTGAACCTTTGCCGGCCTCGCTTCGTAAGAAGGGCATGGAGCGCGGCAAAGATGACGGCGAAGAGACCTCCTGTGAGAAGGATCGCCTTTTGGCCTACCAATATCTGGGAAGAACCGGCCGGCAGGGAACCGGCATGAAATACGCGGAGCAAAGCGAGGGCTCCTGGAAAAAGGAGCAAGCCGACCACGGCGGTGATGCACGAGGTGAGAACGATGTCTCTCAAAAGCTGCGTGGCCAATTTCAGGAGCGCATGACAGGCATCCATTTTCTTTATTGCAGCCTCTGTAATGCCGGCTACCCGCTCCGCCTCTGCGCATTGAGCGAGGCACGGAGCGAGGGGCGCCCGGGCACGGAGGCTCTCCCTGAGCCGGACCAGGAGAGCGAGTACCGGCTGGGAGAGTGCCAGCGCCTTTCTGGGCTGGCTGCTCCGTTTTATGGCCTGTCCTGCGCGGGCCTCGATCTTCTGAATAACTGCTGCCGCATAGGCAGACCGCTCCCGATCCAGGCTCTTGCATGAGGCGATGATGCGTTCTGCGCGGCCGATGGTCTCATAGCAGTTGACCAGGGTTCCCGGCTTTTCGAGTAGCTCGTACAATTGGCGGTGCGACGAGATTACCGCGGCAATCTCCGGATCGTCCTCGCCCAGAAAGCCTTTCAGCACGGCTAAGCCCTTGTCTGCCTCCTCCACCGCTTTGTCCGCCTCGCCCCTGGTCTCGACGAGAACCTTCTCGAGCTCGGCGGAAATGGTTTCGTGGAATCTGGCGAGATCGGGAGAAATGAGGGCAGCGGGATAGTATTCTTTGTAGGTTCGTATGAGCCTGACGAGCCGGTTGGCCGCGTCGGCCTCTCTCCTTCCCTTAAAGTACCGGATGATCAATTCGAACATAGCCTCAGGGCAGAATGACTCTATGGCGAGGGCTTCCCTCAGCTTCTCTTCGCCGCTCGACGAGGTAATAAACTCGCTCACTCTGGAGAGCAGGATGAGGAGATAGGCCCTTTGCATGTTGCCCACCCGCATGCCCAGGGCATCAGTGAGGAAATCGGCCGCGGTGATATAGTTTTCTTTTTCGATCTTAACGAAGGCAAGACCGCAGGGTGCCCTGTAATCGTAGGAGTTCCTCCGGCCGTAGCGCCTCAGAAGGTTCTCCGCCTCTTCGAGCCGCGATGTCCTGATGCAATCCCTGGCGAGCCACAGCATGCCCCCCTCAGGGGATCCTTCCGTCCTTCTCTGCCTGGCCTTGTGCCACTCGGCTTTTGCCGGGGCGTTCCACACGACGTCGAGAAAGCGAAGCTGGAAAACCCTCTTCAACTCATAGAAGCTCCAGGGAGCGAGAAAAGCGAGGCTCTCATCATCCTTCGATGAGGGCTCGGGGAGCACGGAAAGGTCTTCTCCCGTCAGGTTCAGATACTGGGAAAAGAGGCGGTTTATCTCATTGATCGAAAGATCGCCCAGCTTGACCAGACCGTCGGTCGCGTACGGCAAGTGTTTCGAAGGACAGTTCGTTGTGCGGTGCTTCCTGCTTCCGCAGTAGAAGCACGGCGCGTGCGCGCCCGCGACCAGCGCAGCCCCGTGTATGAACTGGCCGACGTCCTCCCGCCTCGCACCCGGCGCCACCGTCCCTTGAGAGCAATCCGTCTCGGGACGCCACACCACGTCATAGTATGACGGCCGGCCGATCTGGGCGTTCTCGCTCGGCCCCACCGGCCTGAATTCCACCGCGTTCAGACCCTCGGTATTGTGGTACGCTGCCATGGAGGCGTAAATGTGGCCGGCTCTTGCCACATCGCTCATCTTTGCCACGGCTGTCGCGAGATCCCTCTGGAGCTCTTCTTCGCTGATGGCCCCGCCACCGAAGTGAACGAAGATGCGGATATTGAGGCGAGCCATCCTGTCCTTCTTCTCTGCCGCGATCCTCTGGATCGAGATTGCCGCTTTGAGCGCTTCGGTGGCATCGGGAAGGCTCGCGACCACCACGCTCTCGCTATCCCTGACGAGTCGACCGAGCCGTTCCCCGACGGTTTCGAGGACGAGGCTCCGTGCCTCCCTCATCGTCCTTATGCCGGCCACGTAACCGGAATGGCCGGGCGCCTGAGATGGGGCGATGGTCGCCCACAAAAGCGCCAGTCTTTGGGATTGTTCTTTCGAATCTGCCGGCTCTGATGCGACCGGTCCGTCTGCAGTGGCGTCACTCATGCAAAGCTCCCATTTACGTTATCGATTGTACGAACGCTCAACTTAAGGGGATTCCCGGACGTTCCCTCTTCCTGAAGGAATCCGTGAGAGAAGAGCACCATTTTCCGGCTGGAATCCGGATTCCCGCGGGCCCGTCCAGCGCTCCGGAGGGAAAGCCGAGTTGGCCCGTTGATCCAAATGTGCCCGTAATCACAGGCTTACAAAAAACTTGACATACTCCGTGACGGGGGCTACCATGTACCCGACTAAACCAGCTTCCGCATATCGAAAAAGGGGGGAACAGAATCATGGTGGAAAGAGCTGTACACCAAACATCTGGTAACCAGGCTGTCAAGCAGGGGAAGAAGTTGAAGCTGGCAGTCGGTGACCGGCCCGTACCCGGAGCGCCTTTCGTCATGATCGTGAAAGGTGACTGCATGGAGCCGGAGGTCCATGTGAACGACGTGATTGTCTGCGTTCCCTGCACCATTCCGAATGACGGTGATATGGTGGTTCTCCACACTTCAACCGGTTTTCAGTTGAGGAGATATGTGGTGGAGGACGGGTGTCATCCCTTCCTCGTGGCTAACAACAAGACCTACCCCACGAAGCAGTTGAAGTCGGGCCATGAAATTTGTGGTAAGGTCATTGATATCGTTAAGCATTGATCCCTTATCATCCGCCTTTTCAGGGGCCGCCCTCGGGCGGCCCCTTTGGTTGTTCCGGCACGCTGGGGTGCGATCATCCGGCACATGGCCTGCGAAAGGCGATGCCTCGTAAACGGAACGATCCGATTCCCGGGCCTCGCGCGACCCATGACCTTCGAGCGGACGCTCCCGCTGGCACCGCCCGATGACGGCCGCCATGATCGCGGCTTTTGACGTTCACTATTTCAGGGATGACCGGGAGCGCTCCACAAGCCCCTCGCCTTTAGGGCGGGGTCAAAGGAGCGCCATCAATTGTGGTTCATTCCTATCCGGGAAGCCCCGCGCCTTTAGGGCGGGGGGGCTTCACAGCGCGTCGGCTGCCGCCGTCCTCTTCCGCGAGTACTCCGATGCGGAAAGTGCCGCTGAATATAGCGCCATCATCCGCGAAGTTGCGCACTACGTGGCGGGCCAATTTTACCGGCGCGAGCTTCCGTGCATCCTCAGGCTTATTGAGCAGCTCGACGAAGCTCCCGACGAGATGGTGATAGACGGATATGTGACGCTGGGGAAGAAGCCCGGCCTCGGACAGTATCTTTTCGAGTCCTTCGGCGGGCGGATCCCGGTGGTGGGTGTTGCGAAATCGAGATACCGGACCGCGCCGGGAATAGAGGTCCTGAGGGGGAGAAGCAAAAGACCCCTCTACGTGACCTCAGCCGGAATCGACCCCCATCTTGCAGCGGAGAGGATCAAGGCCATGCACGGCCCCCACCGTGTACCCACCCTCCTGAGGCGCGTCGACCTCCTGGCAAGGCAAGGGGCGAGATAAGCGCCGAGCCTCTCGACATATTCTGAATTGGTCAACGGACTACCGAAAGAGACGGGAGTTTGCTCGAGACCAGACTACCAACCGCAAGATTCTTCGGGAGGTACCTGAGTTCTTGCGTTTTCATCGCCGGGTCGGTCGGCTGATAGGCCCGGCGGCGTGTGGACGGTGCGCATGGAGGGATCGTGAAATTTGGATGCAGTCTGAGGTGGGCTTGCCGAGGATAGTACTTGCCGTACATCCGAGGTTGTCCACCGAAGAATGCGCCAAAGGTCGCGATTCCTCCATGCGGACCGGCCGGACCTGCATGTCTGCCCGAACTCTTTTTTCCGCCTTCTTACACGCCCTAGAACGTGCTCAGGTCGATGAACTGGCCGGCCATGTAGCTGCAGAGATCGGATGCCAGGAAGGCGACAGCAGGGCCCACATCCTCCGGCCGGCACAGCCTCTTCAGCATCGAGCGCTGCGCGTTGATCTGCAAGAATGCCGGCGGTGCGCCCGTGGTGAGCCCCGTCTCTCCGAGGCCCGGCGCAATGCCGTTGACGATGATGCCGAACTGGGACACCTCACCGGCGAGGGCGTGGGTCCAGGCGACGACGCCTGCCTTTGCCGCCCCGTACACGGAGATCGTCGGAATGCCGCGGCCCCCCGTGGTATTGATGATCCTGCCGTACTTCCTGGCGATCATGTGGGGGATGACCGATTGGGCAACGTTCATCTGGCCGATGAGGTTGACGTCGATATCGAGGTCCCAGTCGGCCCGGGTCATCTCCATGAACGGCTTTTCCCTGCTGCTCGCCCCTGCGTTGTTGACGAGAATGTCGATCCTCTCGAACCGATCGATGGCCGCCCGCACCATGGCGTCCACCTGGTGTCTCTCCCTCACGTCAACCTCAACCGCCAGGGCCTGTCTCCCAAGGCTTTCCACCTCGGCTGCGGTCTTTTTGGCGCCGTCGAGATTGAGGTCGGCCACCACAATGTGGCACCCTTCGGCTGCGAGGGTATTCGCGATATTTCTGCCGTAGCCTGTCTGGCCTCCGGCTCCCGTCACAAGGGCAACCTTGTCTTTCAGCTTCAGATCCATCTTTCTTCCTCCGTGATTGAACGAAAACCCGAGACGATTATATCAGACGGCAGGAGACAGGTAAAGAAAGGCCGGGAAAAGGGCAAATATGATCCAGATCATAGTAAGAAAAAGTCCGGATTGTGCGATAATGATCAGGCATAGGCATCGCCATCTCGAATGATTGATAGGAAGTCCCATTGTCTTCAGCCGTTTCGTGAACAGGCTGAATTTTAGTTCGGGTTCATGGACCGGGATTAACGGGTAAGCAATCCTCAAGGGGTACGATGAGCACAGCCGCTCTCGCTCAAAGTGTGCTGAACGGGCTCGCGCTTTCGGGTATCTATATCCTCATCGCCCTAGGCCTGACCCTCGTCATGAGCATCATGGGCATCGTACAGGTAGCCCACGGCGAGATATACATGATCGGGGCTTACTCGGTCTACTATGTGGTTGCCGTGCTGGGGGGCAACTTCTTCCTCGGGATCGTCGTATCAACCCTCTTCGTGGGAGGCATCGGGGTGATCCTCGAGCGCCTCTGCTTCCGCCCCTTCCGCGGGCGGCCCGACCGGGCATTTACCATCTCCATCGCCCTGATCCTGATCCTTCAGAACGTGGTGCTCGCGCTGGCCGGCGGCAATCCCCGCAGCTTTTCCAGCCCCATCACCGGGGTCGTCCACGTTCTTGGCATCGCCATCTCCTGGAAGAGGCTGATCATCGTCATCGTCGGATGCGGGCTCCTCGTGGCTCTCTTCCTCTTCATCAAGCTGACGAGGACCGGCCAGGCAATGCTCGCCATCTCCCAGGAGAGGGAAGGGGCGGCATTGCAGGGGATGAACATCGACCGCATCTCGGCCACGGCCATGTTCCTGGGCTGCGGTCTTGCCGCGGTGGCCGGCGGGTTCATCGGCTCGCTCTTCAGCATCAGCCCGACCATGGGCAGCTTTGCCCTCATGAAGGGTATCGCCGTCATCATACTCGGGGGTCTCGGCAGCATCCCCGGGGCAGTCGTGGGCGGCCTGATCCTCGGTCTTGTGGATGGTGTCCTTCCTGCCCTCACGACGACGCACATCGCGGGCCTCGTGGGGTTTGCCGCCATCATCGTGATCCTCATATTCCGGCCCCAGGGGATCGGGGGGCATGCAGGATGAAACGCTCCCTCGTCGGGGCCACTATTGTCTGTCTCATTTTCCTCCCCGTTTTCCTTTCCGGTCCCTACTACACTCACGTGTTCATCCTCACCATGGTCAACATTGTCCTGGCGGCGAGCTTGCGTCTCATCAACCTCTCCGGCCAGATGTCCCTCGCCCACGGCGGCATGATGACGATAGGCGCCTATACGTCGGCTTTGCTCGTCATGAAGGCGGGCCTTTCATTCTGGGCGGCCATGCCCATCTCGGGTCTCGCGACGGCCCTCGTCGCCTACATCATCGGCTATCCCTTCGTGAGGCTGAAAGGCATCTACTTCTCCATAGTCACCATTTTCTTCAGTGAGGTGGTGGTGCTCACCGCCCAGCAATGGCAGAGCCTCACCCAGGGGGCCGCAGGCATCTTCGGCATCCCCCGGCCCGACCCTGTGTCGCTCTTCGGGATCTTGCACGCAGACTTCTCTTCCAAAGTGGATTTCTACTACCTCGCCTTGGTCCTCATGCTCTTGTGCCTTCTCATCCTTTACGCGGTGGAGAAATCGCGGATAGGCATGATCCTGCGCGGCGTTCAGCAGGCAGACTCCCTCGCCGAGAGCGTCGGCATCGACACCACCGGCTTCAAGGTCCTTGCCTTTTCGGTGGGCTCCTTCTTCCCCGGTGTCCTGGGCGCATTTTACAGCCACTACATATCGGCGATAAATCCCGATGCCTTCGCCTTCCTTTTTACTATCTACATACTCATCTACATGACCGTGGGCGGGGATGGCCGATTTTTGGGCCCCATCCTCGGCGCCGCAGTGCTCACCATTCTGCCCGAGGTCTCCCGGCCCCTTAAGGCCTTCGAGCCCTTCGTCTTTGCCGCGGTCCTTATCGCGGTCATTTTCTTCGTCCCCGAGGGAATGGTCGGCCTCCCGAAAATGCTGAAGAGGGCCAAACCGTCTTCGAAGGAAGGAGCAGCCCATGCTTGAAATAGAGGGCCTGAGCAAGTTCTTCGGCGGCCTGGAAGCCGTCTCCTCGGTGGACATGAGGGTGAATGCGGGGGAGAAGCTTGGGCTGATAGGGCCCAACGGCGCGGGGAAGACCACCTTCTTCAACCTCGTGAGCGGGACCCTCAAGCCGACGAAGGGGAAGGTCACCTTCGAAGGGCGTGACATCACCGGCAGGAGCCCCCACTACATCGCCGGGAAGGGCATCGTGCGAACGTTCCAGGGGATCAACATCTTCCCCGACTTCACCGTCCTCGAGAACGTGGTGCTGTCGTGTCACCTCAAGCCGGGGGTCGGACTCTTCGAGACGGTCCTCAGGACCGGAAGGAGCAGGCGAAAGGAGAGGGCCATCCTCGATCGCTCCCGGGCAATCCTGGACCTGGTAGGGCTCGACAAGCTCGCCGACGCTTCCGCCCAAAGCCTCGCCCACGGCCACAAGCGGATTCTCGGCATCGCCGTCGCCCTTGCCGCAGAGCCGAAGCTGCTCCTCCTCGATGAGCCCCTGGGAGGAATGAACGCGAGCGAGGTCTCCGAGACCATGGCACTCATCGACAGGCTGTGGGATCAGGGGATCACCATTCTCCTCATCGAGCACAACATGAGGGCGACCATGAACCTCTGCCGGAGGATCGTCGTGCTCAACTTCGGCAGAAAGATTGCGGAAGGCACGCCTGATGAGATAAAGGCGAACCCCGATGTCATCAGGGCATACCTCGGAGCGGGCGCACATGCTGCTTGAGCTTTCCAAGGTGACGGTCCACTATGGATCGGCAGTGGCAGTGAAGGACATCTCGCTTGGCCTCGAGGAAGGGGCGGTGGCGAGCATCATCGGGGCCAACGGCGCAGGGAAGAGCACCATCCTGAGGGCCATCTCGGGCCTCGTGCGCCTTTCTGCCGGCAGAATTTGGTTCGCGGGCGTTGAGATAGGGGGCATGGAGGTCAGCAGGATCGTCGGGCTCGGCATCGCCCACGTTCCCGAAGGGAGGAAGCTTTTCCCCCACATGAGCGTCCTGGCCAACATCAAGGCCGGGGCCTACCTGCGAAAGGACGCTAAAGGCATCCGCGGCGACGAGGAGAGGGTATTTGCGCTCTTCCCCCGCCTCAAGGAGAGGCGCACCCAGAAGGCCGGCTCCCTGAGCGGCGGTGAGCAGCAGATGCTCGCCATTGCCCGGGCGCTCATGGCGAGGCCAAAGCTTCTCATGATGGACGAGCCTTCATTGGGTCTTGCCCCCGTGGTCATCGACAATCTCGCCGAGGCGATCACGGACATCAACAGAAGCGGCATCAGCGTCCTTTTGGTGGAGCAGAACGCCGGCCTCGTGACGAGGGTATCGCGAAGGTGCTACGTGATCGAGGTGGGCAGGGTAGTCCTCGAAGGCGAGGTGGCAGACCTCATGGCCAATGACTCCGTGAGAAAGGCGTTCCTAGGGTAGCGAGGCCTACACCGTTCTTATCTCCTGTCGCATGAACGCCCAGTAACAGATGCCGAAGCATAAGAACGTGAGCGCAAAGAGGGAGATCATGTGGGGGGCTACGATGGCAAGGCTCTGACCCACGGGCAGGGGCCCCTGAAAACGCTGCAGCGAGAGCCTCTCCATGGGTCCCACGAGCACGAGGGCACTCGTCGTATTCCTCATGGGGTCGAGTATCGTCGACGTTGATTCCGTATAGAGCGTCGTCGGTGAAAAGAGGTAGAC
>Ga0187782_10003329_pt1 | contig 11960 bp, 12 predicted proteins | sample 0715_SJ02_MP15_2_FD_132454 | JGI IMG/M metagenome (GOLD analysis project Ga0187782, IMG submission 132454) | Tropical peat soil microbial communities from peatlands in Department of Meta, Colombia - 0715_SJ02_MP15_20_MG | ecosystem: Environmental > Terrestrial > Soil > Wetlands > Peat | place...
GGATTGTTGCCGAGGAAGAAATTGCGCTCGTTGTTCGTGGAGAGCACGTAGCCCACGCCCGCGTCGGCGTCGTGCAGGAGGACGGGAGCCACGCAAGCGAGCGTGACGACAGCCGCGGCGGCGCCGCCCAGGCACAGCCGAGCGAACGACGGGCGTCGAGCGCGGGCGGTCAGGACCCACGCCATCAAGAGCACCGGGATGACACTGACCATCGACGGACGCGTCAAGCATCCGATGCCGAGCGCGAGCCCGGCGGCGCAGAAGGGAGCGATGCCGGGGCGACTCAAGGCTCGCAACCCGAAGTAAGCCAGCGCCACGAGGCAAAGCGCGGCGAGGTGCTGCGAGTAAGTCTGGCCGCACAAGAGAACATTGGGCGCATAAGCGGCAGCCATCCACCCCGCCACGCGGGCGACGCGAGGCCCTCCGAGCTCGCGGCCGAGAAGCGTCGTGAGCACGATGGACGCGGCGCTCATCGCGATCGTCGCGAGGCGGGCGACCATGACGCTCGGACCGAGGACTGCGAACGGCACGGCGAGAAGCGCGCTCTCGCCCACCGGCCAGTAGAACGCTCCGCCGATGTCACCGGCGGCGAGCTTGACCGCGAAGTCGAAGTAGTCGTGCGCGTCGCTCACCATCGGCATGCCACCGAGCAAACCGAGGACGACGATCGTTCTGAGCAGTATCGCGGCGCCCAGCAGCCATGCCCACCATCTCCAGTCGAGGGTGCGGGGCGGGGAGCTCACCCGGCCTCACCGCGTAAAACGCAAGAACGCCTCGAAAGTGCGCCGCAGGCCTTCGCGCACGTCAAGGGTCGGTTCGTAGCCGAGCAGGTCGCGCGCCGCTCGCACGTCGGCGACCGAGTCGCGCACGTCGCCCGCGCGCGCTGCGCGATGCTCGGGTTTCAGAGCCACGCCCGCGAGATCGCCGATGTAGTGGATGAGCTGGTTGAGCGAAGTGCGTTCACCGCAAGCGATGTTGAGCACCTCGCCGGTCAGCTTGCGACGGGCGCTCGCGGCCAGCAGATTCGCGCGCACCGCGTTGTCGATGTAGCAGAAGTCCCGAGTTTGCTCGCCGTCACCGAACACGATCGGAGGCTCACGGCGGATAGCCGCCGTGATGAACTTGGGAATCACGGCGGCATATTCGCTCTTGGGATCCTGGCGCGGTCCGAAGACGTTGAAGTAGCGCAGGCTCACGGTCTCGATGCCGTAGAGCGACGCAAAAATCTTCATCGTATGCTCGCCGGCCAGCTTGCTCGCGGCGTACGGCGAGAGCGGATCGGGCTTCATGGACTCCACCTTGGGTAGCGTCGGAGTGTCCCCATAGGCCGATGAGCTCGCTGCAAAGACGACGCGCCGGACCCCGCACTGACGCGCGACGTCCAGGACGATGGTCGTTCCCTGGACCCCGACGAGCATGGTGGCCTGAGGGTTCTCTACGGATCGAACCACGCTGGGGATGGCCGCCTGATGAAAGACGACCTCGACTCCGCGCGTCGCGCGCGCGACCGTGGCCGGATCGACGATCGAGCCTTCGATGAGCTCGAACCTACCGGGAAGACTCTCGATGTTCTCACGCCTTCCGCTCGAGAAGTCGTCGAGGATGCGGACCTGTTCGCCGCTGGCGAGCAGCGCCTCCGCGATCGAGGACCCGATGAAACCCGCACCGCCCGTCACCAAGTAAAGCGCCATTCGTCCTCCGCTGGTTCGCCGACCGCGCGACGTATACCTCGCGCCGGCCTTTTTCGCCGGTCCGACGTCGAGTACGCCGAGGCGAACGGGGGCCGCTCCAAAGCTCCGATTCTCGTCCGCCGTGCATGCAGCGCGTCGTTGGTCCTGGACGTTCCGCGCAGCTGCAATTCGCGTACTTCGTGCATCGGAGACGACGCGGGCGCGGTTGGGGCAGGGCACACTGCGATGGGCGCACGCGAACGTGCCGCGCACGAGTTTCGCAGAGGCGAATCCACGCCGTTCCGGTGGTGGGCGGTCGAGCGCGGATGAAGAAGCCGCCAGAGGAGAAGCGGAGGCGGACCGTTGGCGATGGAAGCGCAAAATCGTCACGCCGGGGCGCACGGTCAGGCGAGCACGCGCGAGCGGATCGCGCGGCTTAGCACGCTTGCTCGCCGCGGATTTACCTACTGGAAGGGCGCGACTCTTGTGCTCGTGCTGACGGCCGGGACAGCGCTCGAGGTGGCGACGCACATGCCGCACGTCTACCGATCCGAGTGCACGATCTTCGCGAAGCCGCGCATTCGGACCGACGATCGCGACGACTCGGGTCTTTCGCTCGAACAGATCGCCAGGCAAGCGGCGCGCCTCAAGGACATGCTCACGACGCGCGCCCGGCTCGAGAGCGCGATCAAGACCTTCCGGCTCTACAGCGAGACGGTCGAAAGCAAGTCGATGCTCGATGCGGCCGAGGAGATGAAGCCGCACGTGGGCTTCCGATCGCTGGAGGGCGGCCAGTTCGTCATCAGCTTCGACGGCGACGATCCCGATACCGTGCAGAAAGTCACGGAGTTCTTGTCCGAGTCGCTCGTGAGGGAGTACGCGGCCGGCGGCGTCGAGGACCTGGAGCGCCAGGCCGATTTTCTCGCCCTCGAAGAGGGTCGTTCCCTTCACGGTCTCGAGGAGTCGACGCGTCAACTCACTGTGTTTCTCGCTGCGCACCCGGAGTTCGCAGTGGAGGCGAAGCAAGCGGCCACGCCATTCGGCCCCAGCCCGGCTGCCGGAATTCCGCTCATGCCCAAAGTGCCGAGGGAGGAGGAAGCCGCTGCAGACCCCGGGCTCGCCGCGCTCTACCGTGAACGTGCGCGGCTCGACGGCGAGGTGCGCGGCGCAGGCGCCGCGCGTGTGGGCGTGCCGGCCAGCGCGTCGGCCAAGCAACTCGACGAGCAGATCGCCCAGGCCCAGGAGCAGGTCGAGGTGGCTGCCAAACGCGTGGCGGAGACTCAAGCCGACCTGGCATCCAAGTCGAACCTCACCGAGGACCATCCGGACATGCGCGCCGCCCGCATGGCGGCGGATGCGGCCGCCCGATTCCTGCACGAAACGAAGGTGCAGCTTGCCGGATTGCAGCAGATGAAGGCCAACGGGGTCGCCCCGACCGACCGAGAGGTGGCGGGCGAGATCACCGACAAGTTGCGCCAGGTCGATGCCCAAATTGCGGCGCGACGTGCGCAGGACACGAAGCGCGCTCGTGTCACCGACGCGGCCGGCGCGGCGGACCGGTCGCAAGCGATGGCGCAGCCGACGGCAGCAGTCGCAGCCATCGTCGAGCTCGAGACCGAATGGCAACGACTGCTTCGAGCACTGAACGAGGCCAAGTCGCACCACGACGATTTGAAGATCCGCGCAGAGCGCGCGAAGCTCGCCGTGGAAGCGGCGCGGGCCGAGTCGAACGCTCAGATGGAGGTCGTCGAAGCGCCCTACCGGCCGACGCACCCGACCAAGGGCCGCCGAGCGACAGTCGCCCTCGCCGGAGTCACGTTGGCGTGCCTTTTGTCGATCGCCTACGCCGGGGCGCGCGTCGCGCTCAATGACACGTTGATCGATGCCGACGATGTGGAGCGACTCGGCCTGCTTCCCGTGCTGGGCATAGTTCCGCAGCTCGACACGCGTGGAAACCCGGACCGCTCGCGGGAGGCGACCGCCGATGCAGGGGTTTGACGAGAGCGGCCCGGAAGGCCGTGTCGGGCCTCTGGCAGTACGGTCCGAAGGCCTGGCGGCGAAGGACGAGGAGGTCGTCCACGTGGTGCCGGTCTGGGCCTCGCCACCGGATGCCCGGCGACTCGTCATGCTCGGCGACGGGTCCGCCGAAGCGGCCGCCGCGCTTCGCGTCATCCGCCATCGACTCGAAGTCCGCCGAGCCGAAGGAATGTGGACGCTGGGTGTGACGAGCGCTCTCGACGAGGAGGGCAAGAGCACTTTCGCGGCGCAGCTGGCCCTCGTGTTGAGCGAGGCGCAGCGGGCGCGTGTCCTCCTGGTCGAGGCAAGCTTTCGGCGTCCATCGCTTTCGCGCCTGCTGGGGCTCCGGGTTCCGCCAGGGCTGGGGTTTTCGGGACAGATCGCACGGCGAATGCGTGGCGTTGCCGAGCCGTGGTCGGTGCTCGCACTCGGCCCGGTCATGCATGCCCTGGTCGAAAGCGAATCGGAGACCGGATTCCCCGCGGCGCTCCATGCGAGCGCGTTCGGTGGGGCCGTCGAGAGTCTCGGACGCGCCTACGACTGGGTGATCGTCGACGCGCCGAGCATGCTCGGCTCGGGGGACGCGAACGTGGTCGAGGAAGCGGTCGACGGAATGATCGTGGTGGCGCGTAGCCGACGCTCTCGAGGAAATGACCTGCACCGTGCGATGAAACAGCTCGGAATGCGCAAGGCGATCGGGGTGGTCTTGTGGGACGTTCGCTGACCCCGCCTGCGCGGTACGCCGGCAAGCTTGTCGGAGCGATTCCGTGGGTCGGCGGATGGCTGCGGGATCGGGCATCGAAGGGAATTTCCCGCCGAGCGGACGGCGAGCAGCACCTGCTCTTCGCCATTTGCGATCATTTCGAGCCGCTTCACGGTCGGGCGTCCGGGGACGTCGGCCTCATGCGGGTGCGCGCCTGGCGGCAGCAGTACCCCAGCGTCACGAGCCGATTTCGAGACGCCAGCGACAGGGCCCCCCGCCACACGTTCTTCTTCCCAGGCGAAGAGTACTCCCCCGCGCTCGTCGAGCCCCTCGCCGAGCTCGTGGGGCTGGGGCTCGGGGAAGTGGAAGTCCATCTCCATCACGATGGCGATACTCGCATGAGCCTGGCGGACAAGCTGGAGCGCACGCTTGGCCTCCTCGGATCGCACGGTGTCGTTCCGCGCCTGGGCGGATCTCCGGCGTGGAGCTTCATTCACGGCAACTGGGCGCTCGCCAACGGTCGTCCGGACGGGCGCTTCTGCGGCGTCGACGACGAGCTGGCGCTCCTGCGAGGGCTCGGCTGTTACGCAGACTTCACTTTCCCCAGCGCGCCCGATCCCTGCCAGCCGTCCGTGGTCAACGCGATTTACTACGCACGCGACGATACGCGCCGCCGTGCCTACGAAAAAGCCGAGCCCGTGACCGTCGGCGCATCGAAGCGCAACCGCGTGCTTCTCATCCAGGGTCCGCTCGCGCTGGCCCGTCGCGGGCCGCGGGGTCGAGCGCTGCGGATCGAATCCGCTGCTCTTCATGCCTGCGACCCGCCCACGAGGGTGCGACTGGCCACGTGGATCGACCAATGGATCCACGTTCCCGGACGACCGGATTGGACGTTCGTGAAGCTACACTCGCACGGTGCTCCGGAGAGAAACGCCCGCATCATGCTCGGGGCTCCGATCGAGGAGCTCCACGTCGCGCTGCAAGCGCTCGCAACCGACGGTTGGCGGATTCATTACGTGACGGCGCGCGAGATGTACAACGTCGTCCGCGCGGCGATGGACGGCAAGGACGGCTCGCCCGCCGCCTACTTCGATTACGAGATCCCGCCCCCCGAGCGGGCGCGAAAATGATCAGACGCGGCGCCTGTCAGTTCCGCGCCGGTCGTTCGAGAACGCCGCAGTGAGGGCCGCGCCGAGCTCGTCGCCGTCGTGTCGACGATCGCGGCGACCGCGGCGATCGCGGAGCAGCGCGCGGAGCTCGGATTCCGAGCGCGGTCGGGCGCCGCTGCGTCGGTACATGAGGGCGTGAGAGCCGCACAGGACCACCCGGGTGGAGCTCTCGAGCTCGACGTCCGAGAGGGCCCTGGAGTCGGAGTTCCCGCACACACAGCAAGAGGAGTGGACGACCTGCGCCATGCTCCACCCATCCCTTGCGGGCCGAGCGCGGGCCAAGTTTTGGGCAGTGAAAGCGCGCAGCGCGCGCGAGGGCCGGTGGGGCGTGGTATCCCCAGATTCCCGAAACGAATGGCGAAGGGGTCGAGGGTGGACTCGCGCAATGGCTGTGCGCTGGGCGCCGCTCTGGTCCTTCTCGTCGCCGGGTGGAAGCTCACGAGCTCGAGCTATCGCGCCGACGTGGGCACGATCTGCGAGGGCGAAAGCCTGGCCGGGCTGCCGGCGCGCGGCGATTTGGGGGGCGTCACGGAGCGGATCCGTGCTCGTCTCGCGACTCCCGAAGGGAATAATCTTCTGTCTCGCCTCCGCGATTTGCCCATCGGTGAGCGCGCCGAGCGCTTGCGGACCGAGGCGCAGGCGGTCCGGCTGCCCCGGTGCCCGATGGTCGAAACGTACCACCAGCTCGCGGCGGAGGGCGAGTATCGGTCCGATGTCCAGCGGCTCTGCTCCTACGTGACGTTTCCTGGCCTCCGTGATCTCGACGACCGCCTTCGCATCATGACGCTCGCGGCATGGATCGAAGAGGCCGCACGCACGGAAAGGTTGCGCGAGCTAGGCACGATTCTCCGCCGTGCCGCGACGACCAGCGAAGCGGTCGCGGCCTTGCGCGACGCAGCCGCCGAAATCGACGTATTCACGTGCGATACGGCGAAGGTGCTGGATACCCCGCTGCCCGTCTCCTGCTCCGCGGCAGCCGGTGGATCACGCCGGTGATCGGGGGGGCTTCGCGCGGACGTTTCGGGAGCGCGCTGCTCACCGCTGTTCGCTAGTGCTGGCGGGCCCGCGTGGTGAAGCAGGCCGGGCCAGGCCCGTTGCCGGCGCAGCGATCGCTCGACTCACGGCGGTCCGGTCCGAAACCCGATCCGGGGGCTCGAACGGCACGAGGCCGCGGTGAAAGGCAAGATCCTCCGCCGAGCTCTCGGCGGGAAATCGCATTCCCATGAAGGTGACGAACTCCTCGGCGAGGTCCTCGTCACGCTGCCGGTCGTAGCCGACGAGATCCCAGACGCCCAGCCGGGAGCTCATGACGTGCGACAGCTCGTGAGTCAGCGTTCGGATGAACCGCGGGTTGGCGACGAGCTTGCCGCGCTCGTCTCGGATGAGCGGGTCATTGCGAATGAACAGGTGGTTGATCGAGTCGACGTACAGGCCCCAGTAGCAGCACCCGGGCGCGACCGCCTCGAATCGAGTCGGGAGGTCGTTGAGCGCTCGCATCGATTTGCCGTCCAAGAGCACATTGCCCGGGAGCAGCGAAATCGAGGGGAGGCCGTTCGGCTGCTCGCGCAGGTGCGGCAGATGCATCGTTTTCAGGAAATCGAGGTACCGGGCGAAAGCGTCGCGGCAGGCGCCATCGATGACGGCGACCGCCTGGTCGCTGGGCGACGTTTCAGCAGCCAGCGCCGACGTCGATCGCCACTCGACGATGTCCATCGCACAGCTCGGGAGCCAGACGGCATGTGCAAGCCGCTCGGCGGGGCGAGGTAACGCGTCGGTCCGCGCGACCCCGGACCGGCCTGCCGAGGGGGTTGCGACCAATCCCACGATCGAGAGTACGGCGAGACCGAGGAGCGCGCCGGGATGCAACGCGAGAAAAGTGCGAACTTGACGGTGACTCATGCGCGAAGGCAGCGTGCACACGGCGACGGAGGTGTCGGCCCGGCGGGTCGACGGCGCCGCCGTGAGGAAGCACGCGCGTCAAAACGTTAGCGTGCCGGACGCGGCTGACCCACGCCATTCGTGTGGCAGAGATGCATTTCGGTCGCACCGGGTGCGACCGACGCCGACGGATCACGGAAAGTGCGACCGAGCCCGATGGTTCAGAGCTTCGCGAACCCCGCCGATCGCGCGATGATCGTGACGAATTCCCGCGGAAGCGCGTCGTGGGGACGCGCGACCCGCTTGAACAGCCATCGATGGGCCAGCGCGGTGGCGTCCAGCTCGCGATCGCTTTCGTCGATGAGCGCCGCGGCCGGAAACGCGACCTGATCGCCCAGGGGGGGCGCGAGGAACGTGACGGCGGAAGATGCCCGGCGCGTGCGCTCGGCCATCGCGCGCGACGCTTCGGCGGTGCCACTGCAGCACGTGTAGATGTCCACGAAGCGGCGAGACTCGGCAAGGCTGTCTTCGTCGGCGCTGTCGCCCATCCAGCGAAGAAAGACGTCTTGTGCTCCGTAGAGTGCATCGAGGAGCACGACCTCGCGGATCTCCGGGACGTCACCCAGCGCCAGCACGCTGGCGGCGGCCTGATACCCGCCCGAATGCGCAACGACGACGACGCGGTCCAGGGCGTCGACCTCGATCGGGCAGCCCAGGTATGGCGCAAGCCGCTCCGAGAGAAGCTCGCGCAGGAGCTCGTGGAATCCACCGGGCGAAGCGAGATTCCCGGGTTCTCCTGTGGACATCTCGGGGCGCAGCTCGACCGCCACGGCCAGGGCGTTGACGCGGGCCTCGTCCACCTGCGACGCAATGGCCGAACCGGGCAGGCGGTCGCCGCCCTCGTGGCACGACACGTCTCCAGCGCTCATCGCGGCCTCGACGCATCCTCGCCACCCGTGAAAGTAGACGATGAGTCCGGGTCTTCGCGTCGCGTCGAATCCCGCGGGCACATGGACCGCGACGTCCGGGTGCCCCGAGCCGGGGAATGCGCCGCTCTGCAAGCCGAAAACGAGGGTTTCGGGCAGCTCCGCTCGCGCTCCCTGGCACGCCGTTCGTCGACCGTGCATGGCCGCTGGATCGCGCCGGTGGGGAGTCGGGACGCGCCACGCGTCGGTCGTCGGGAGGACCGCGGCGGACATCGCGGCGAGCAGCCAGGCCCGGGCTGCGCCCGGCCCGATCATCCACCGCCCCTCGAGCATTTTGAGGGCCGCGCGCATCGATCTCCGGCACATTCCACGCGCTCCAGCGTCCCGCAAGCGGCTCGAGGCCCCACGTTCGGGGACGCTCATTCGCGCATGGGCGCGAGCATCGGATGGCCCTGCGGATCCTGCACCGTGGCAGGCGAGGTCGTGGACGTGCGACGAGATGCAGGTGGGGGCTCGGGGGAGACGAGGGCGGTCGAGGGCGGTGCGACGGCGGCAATCTGCACGATGGGCTCTGTGCGCCGCGGAGCCGCTGGCTCGTTCGCGTTCCGGACGGTCGCGCGCGACGCGGCGGAAGACGCGGACGCGCCGGGCCTCTGTGGCAAGTCGGAACTGACGGTCTGGATTGCGCCCGACGCGGTCGGGGCCCCCGCGGGTCTGCGGATCGCGGCGCCTGGAGCCGCTCGCGCCCCGCCCAACGCGAGGCCGCTCGCGATTGCCACTCCGAGCGCGAGGGTTCCCGCGAACGTGCGGATGGCGTCGCTCAGGTGGAGCGCCCGCGCCGGCGGTTGCCGGGGCGAGAGCGGGGTGGGGGCTGCGCCCGAAGACGCGAAAGGCAGGAGAGCGGCGGCCAGCATCTCCGCGCTCGGGTACCGATCCGAGGGAGATTTCGCAAGAGCTCGGGCAATCACGCGGTCGAGCTGCATGGGAATCTCCGGCCGGAGCTTGCCCAAGCTCGGAACTGCGTCGGCGACGATTGCCGCGATCGCGGCGGTCGTGCTTCCCGAGAACGGGGGACTTCCGGCCAAAAGCTCGTACAGGATGACGCCGAGCGACCAGATGTCGCTTCGCTCGTCAACGTCCTTCGACGACCGGACCTGCTCCGGAGACATGTAAAGCGGGGTTCCGAGGGTGATCGCGGCGGAAGTGACCGACGTCTCCGGCTCGTGGCTGATCTTGGAGATTCCAAAGTCGAGGACCTTGAGCACCCGCGTGCCGCATTCGTCGGCCAAAAACAGGTTCGACGGCTTCAAGTCGCGGTGGACGATGCCCGCCGAATGCGCCTCCGTGAGCGCGGCGCACGCTTGCAGCACGCAGTCGACCGCCTCCGCGATGGGCAGCCGTCCCCGCGCGCGCAGTTCCGCCTCGAGATCTCGGCCCGTCACACGTTCCATGACGATGTACGGCAATCCGTCGCGGTCGGTGTCGACATCGAGGACCTGCACCACGTGAGGTCCGCGCAGTCGCGCGCTGGCGCGCGCCTCACGCTCGAATCGAGAGCATGCGTCGGGGAGCGCAACGAGGTCCGGACGGAGAAACTTGATGGCGACACGCTGCCCGAGCCGCAGGTGCTCGGCCTCGAACACCAGGCCCATTCCGCCCTTTCCAAGCGGACGGAGCAATCGGTACTTGTCGCTCACGACGGTCCCGCGCGAGGGCGATTTCACCGACGGATCCGGAGAAAGGCGAGCGGTCGAGGTCAAATCGTCGTCCATTCTGTGGCCTGCGCGATGGGACGCGCTTCCGTCAGTGCATCGCCCGTGCAAGCGCATGGCGGCGTCGATGACGCGTGATCTCACGCCCTGGCAGGGGCGAGCGCGCCACCGCGTGGCGTCCGGGCCGTCACACGGGCCTTCCGGGAGATTCCAATTCACTAAGATCGGAACGAAAGAGGACGCGCCGAGCCGTCGGCGGCGAGCGACGGGAGCGTCGATGCGCGCTGCTCCCGCGGGTAACCAATCTCCACCGCCACGTGATAGAGCGCGAGCATGGCCTGGGCCAAATCGCGCATCGTCGCCTCGTCGATTTCGCGTTCCGCACGTGGAAATAGGACTCGTTCCTCTTCGTCGGCGTGATGCTCGACAATCGCGCGCAGCTCGGCGATGGCGGAGCCGAAGGCGTGCCCGTCGACGGCGGCCTCGAACGCTCGCTCGAGCGCTTGGCGCGCTTGGACCTCGCGTGCATTACGGTCGCGTGTCCACCTCTCGTCCTGGAGCAGGCGCGCCACGGTCGGATAGAAGAGCTGGGCCTCGATTGCCATGTGCGCCACGAAGTCGCCGGCAAGCTGGGGCAGCAGCGACTCACGAATGGTCGCGCTGCCCAGCTCGACGACGTCGCACAGCTGACAAAGGGATCGATGCTGTCGCTCGAGAAGGGTCGTGGCTTTCATGGGCACCAGCTCGGCCTCCCCCGCGGGGCCACGCACCGGCTGTGCCTCCGAGGTGCCGTCACGAAAACCAGCGGAAATGGGAGAGATCCGCCCCGCGTTCGCCCGCGACCGCGTGACCCTCCGCCACGGTCAGGCGCGATTGCCACGAATCGAACCGCTCGAGCCTTCGACCGCGGACCGGGGGCTGAGCGCCGCTGGCGGTCACCGCGAAGGGCGGGCCGGGGTCCTCGAGATGTTCGCGATCAGCTCGCCGAGCTCCAAGCGTCGCTCGCTATGCCAGAGCTCGTTGGCCGCGTAGCCCGCGGCGGCAAAGAAAGCGAGCCGGCCCATACGGGTGAACAGCAGACCGCCGAGCGCGGCGCCGACCGCTGCGACGGCCGTGACCGACAGGAGCGGCCGGCGCTGAACCATGTCGCGCCACCGCGCCAAAAGCAGCGTCTCCACGGACTCGTCGGCTTGCGGCTGGTCTCGCCTCGGTGTGCCTCCCAGGTCTGGGTCTGCCCCGGGCTCGAGTCCCTCACCCATCTCCGCCGCTTCCATGCATCCATCAGGATGCAGTCTCCGCGCCCACATGAGTTGCTCGACTCGTCCGCTTCCGGCATGGGCGCTGCACCGTCCGGTAGCCGAAGCAGGGAGGGGGGCGAAAAAGGAAGGAACCTATCATGCTGTACTGGGCTGCTGTTTTCTTCGTGATTGCGATCGCCGCAGCCATCTTTGGATTCGGAGGGATTGCGGCAGGCGCCGCCGGTGTCGCGAAAATCCTTTTCGTCGTGTTCCTGGTGCTGGCCGGACTCTCGCTGCTCTTCGGCCGGCGGGCGGTGGTGTGACGCGCTCAACGACCGCCGTGCTTTTTGCCGATGAGCTCCCTCACCTTTTCGACGAGCTTGTCCGGAAGGCACGGCTTGGCCAAAAAGGCGTCGCAACCGGCTTCGCGAGCTCCGCGCGAATGACCGGCCAGCGCATGGCCGGTGAGAGCGATGACGGGGATCGATCGGGTCCGCGCATCGGCCTTGAGCCGACGGGTGGCCTCCCAGCCGTCCACGACCGGCAGCGACAGGTCCATGACCACGACATCGGGCAGTAGCTGCTGTGCCATGCGCACGGCTTCCTCCCCGTCCGACGCCTGCTGCACTTCGTACCCCGAATACGACA
>Ga0187782_10003330_pt1 | contig 11960 bp, 9 predicted proteins | sample 0715_SJ02_MP15_2_FD_132454 | JGI IMG/M metagenome (GOLD analysis project Ga0187782, IMG submission 132454) | Tropical peat soil microbial communities from peatlands in Department of Meta, Colombia - 0715_SJ02_MP15_20_MG | ecosystem: Environmental > Terrestrial > Soil > Wetlands > Peat | place...
GCAAAACTGCGGCATGCGTCTACAGACGGGATGAGTCCATCCTGGCACATTCTAGGAGGCACGCATCTCTTGTGAAGTGGAAACTCGGCGCGACCAAGGAGGGTCTTCTGAAGGCAGCCGAGGTCACCTTCTATCTAGACGCGGGCGCCTACGCTTCGTCCGGTCCGCTCGTCCTTTCGAGGGCCCTGGTCCATGCTACTGGACCCTACCAGTTTCCCAACGTCAAGGTCGACGGCTATCTCGTTTACACAAACAACCTGACCGCAGGCTCGTTTCGGGGGTTCGGGAATCCCCAGGTGCACTTCGCTGCCGAGTCCCATATCGACCTGCTCGCAGAAAAGCTCGGGGTAGATCCGATCGACCTGCGACTGAAGAACGTCCTCAGATCGGGGTCAACCACAGCCACGGGCCAGGTGCTGGATGGACCGGTGAGCCTTGAAGAATGCCTACTGAAAGTTGCCGACAGATTCAAGCTAAACCCAAAGCAACGTACACCCCAAGGACGGGTGAAGAGGGGCCGCGGCTTTGCACTGGTGTACCATGGAAACAGCTTGGGACCCGAGGGTGAAGACAAATCGAGGGCGGTAGTTGTTGCCCAAACGGATGGGACTTTCGCCGTTAGGGTCGGCTTGACCGAATACGGAACATGGTCCTCCGCCGGCCTGGCAAGAATCGCAGCCAAGTTTCTGGGTGTGTCTCCTGAACGAGTGACGACGGAAAGAATCGAAACTGACCGCGTCCCCGATTCCGGTGGCACTTTTGCGTCCCGAGCAACGCTCATGGGAGGCAACGCAGTCAAGCTTGCCGCCACGAAGCTTAGGCAGCGCATCCAAAGCATGGCCGCGGACCGTGGTCTCCCGGCAAGGTCGGAAGCCGAGCTGGTTGAGTTTGTCACGAACGAGATGGACGCGGAGATCTCTGAAACTGCCGAATTCGTCTTGCCCTCCCTTGACTTTGATCCCGAGAAGGGGTACGGGACCCCCTACCTCCAGTACACCTACGGGGCAGTGGGGGTCGAGCTAGATGTCAACGTAGAGACAGGGGGCGTCCACCTGGACCGGGTCGTGGCAGCTTTTGACGTGGGAACCGCGATAAATCGTAACTCCGTGATTTCGCAGATAGAAGGCGGTGTCACCCAGGGGATAGGATTTGGCCTGAACGAGGAACTGATAGCCCGGGAGAACCGGGTCTTGACGTCGACCCTCGCAGACCTCCTCGTGCCGACCTCTGTCGAGGTGCCTCCTATCGAGGTCGTGGTTGTGGAGAACCCGAGCACCGCGACCCCGCTTGGAACGCGGTCGATAGGCGAGCCCCCGATAGTGGGCGTTGCCCCAGCCATAGCAAATGCAGTGGACAACGCGGTTGGGGTAAGGGTGTGCTCCTCGCCAATCACAGCTGAGAAGATCCTGCAGTCACTCAACCATTGGCAATCATAGCCTTCGTTTTGGCTGGTTCGACGCCGCCAATATGGCCTGCGTAATCTTCGTGTATGCACCGCACCTGCATATGTTCCCTTCTAAGATGTCCCTGATCTCTTCTACCCTTGGTCTGGAATGATTGTCCAGATAGTACTTGGCTGTCATCAGAACTCCGGGAATGCAATAGCCGCACTGGGGGACTCCGGCATCGACGAATGCTTTCTGTAGCGGTTGCAGGCTCTCCAGACTTCCAAGGCCCTCGCAGGTGGTCACCTCCGACCCGCGGGCTTGGATTGCAAGCATCATGCAGGAATTCACGAGCCTACCGTCGACTATGACATTGCACGAACCGCAATCCCCGACGCTGCACCCTTCCTTTACGCTCTTCATTCCTAGCCTTCTCAGCGAGTCCAACAGCCTTTCATTCCCTTTCGCGTCAACTCTGAAGTCGCGCCCGTTCACCCTGAGTCTCACTAGCATTGGCTTTCCCCTCGCTCACGATCGAGCTTCTCTAGGCACTTCGCCAACCCTTCCCTGACCATCGCCTTGGTGACTTCCTTCCGAAAGCGGGACGACCCTCGGTAGTCTCCTGCGGGATCTATCTCGGATTCGAGCTTGTCAAGAGCCCGACCGACGTTCTCCGCGTTTGCAATCTTACCCCTCAGCTCCGATTCCGCCCGGCGCACCCTCCCCGTCTCCTTCCACCTGGCCCTGCTAACCGCAATCCGGACGTCTTCCACACTTCGATCATTCTTCAATTTCAAAAGGGTCGTCGTCGCGATGCCCCCTTTGCCATCCTCGTTCCTCTTCTCGAACTTGTTGAACCATGTCGAAACGAGCCCCTTCAAATCGGCAAATTGAACCTCGACAATCAACTCGCCATCTGCCAGTCCGAGATTCGTTGGTCCGACCGCCCGCTCCCCCTTTGCACTTCGTATTACTGCCCGTCCCTCGAGAACTAAGAGAATCTCAGCAAGGTCGCCCTCCGCGCTTGCAGCAAGGTTACCTCCGACGGTTGCCATGTTGCGGGTTGTCACGAATCCAAAGCTACGTTCCAGTTCCTTGAAACAACAGTACCTGTCATCGAAGATCTTCGCCTCAGTGAGTTCCCTGATTGTGGTCAAACCTCCAATCCTGATCGTGTTCTGTGTCCGCCGGATGTAATGGAGGTCGCTCAGACCTGAAAGGTCAACCACCTTCCGGACCCTGATGCCCGTCTTTCGCATCTCGGGAACCAGTGATGTCCCCCCCGCTAGAAGTCTTGAGCCTCTGCCCTCTCCGGAGAGATAGGTCAGCGCTTCTCCCAGACTTGATGGGACGTACACATCAAATTCCGGGAGCTCGTGCAAGCGTACTCCTTGCGGCGAGTCGACTTCGCATATTTGTGTCTTGTCGCTAACCGAGTGGTTCCAGAGGTCTGGGTTTGCCTCTGGCGAACAATTTTGGAGATTCTCGCAAATGGTTGGCGAACTCATCTCGCCAGACTCCTGCCTTCTGTGCTCAAGCCTATTTTTCGGCGCCGAACGAGTGTACGAGAGGGAGTACCTCTCCTGTCACAGCAAACAACAGAGGCTCGGTACAGCCAGCCCTTACGTATTCTAGGATTTGCCTCCTACAATCCTCTTCATCTCCTACGGCCATCAACTTCTTGGCTGTCTGGTCGTCAATCAATGCGCTAGCTCGTTCCAGCTTCTGTTTGGTAGTCGGCCAGCCGCCGGTGATCTCCCGGACCTCGTCTACGACCTTCTGTGACACGCCCGAAGCAATTGCTATGTGAGGTTCCATCGCTAGGTATTCGGTCACCATCGCCCTTGCCCCCTGGTGGGCCTTTTCCAGGTCTCTCGAATATGATACCGCTAGCAGCTGTGGCCTGTCTACATCCGACAGAGCCCTTCCCGCCTTCTTTGCGCCAGTCTCAATATGTTTGAGGGTTTCGCGGTTGTATTCAGGTGAAACAAGGTAGTTCAGCAGGATGCCGTCCGCGACCTCTCCCGCAAGCTCGGCCATCTTAGGCCCCGTGGCCCCAACGTAGACTGGAACCCTCTGAGGGATTCTCTCTAGTCGGATGCCGTTCACCTTTACAAACTGCCCGCTGAAATTCACTTCATCTCCCCTGAAGAGCGATCTAAGGACTTCGACATACTCTCGAACAGCGTTTAGCGGGTTCTTCCTCTCTATACCAATCTTAGAAGCCATGGGCTCCCACAGCGCACCAATCCCCAGTCTGGCCCTCCCTCCGCTTAATTCGTCTAAGGTCGAGAATGTTGTTGCCAGAGTGACGACGTTGCGCGTCCAGGTGTGCAGCACGCCCGTCCCAAGCCCCACCCTGTCGGTTACTGTTGCCATTGCTGCGATGCAAACGGTGGAGTCGCGTTCTGTCCTCGTCTCACCCTGCCATATGCTGCTGAATCCGAAGCGCTCTGCCAATCTGGCGTATAGCAGCTCGTCCGCTAGGGGCGTACTGGCTGTGAAGTATAGTCCAACACGTTCCACTCCGAGTTCACTCCCTCGAAACTTTGCCCGACGCCGAGGGTCGATCTCGAGATTCTAGGAGGTTAGGAATCTTCTCTCGTCCCATTATAAATTCGAGACCGCTAAGCTGTATAAGCATTTTGAACTGAAAAGTGCAAGTCTCTTAGCGAAATCGAGGTCGAGCGTTCGACTATCAGCCATTCTCCAACGCCAAACGAATAAATAGAAAATTACAGCGCTCGAGTCGCTTGGTTGAGTTCGACCTCCTTCTCGTGGCAAAGCTGGTCATCCCTGACTCAACGGGCAAGCCTCTCTCCCCCGGGTTCGTCGCAATCAATGGTTCAAAGATAGCAGCCATTGGGGAGGGCGCACCCACAGGCATCGAAGCACGAGAAAAGATAGTGACTAGAGACGGCATAATCATTCCTGGTCTGGTCTCCACACATGACCACATGTACGGCGTCCTGGCCCACGGCATCCCTGTCAACCTGGAAATCAGGGGGTTCCGGGGTTTCCTTGAAGACTTCTGGTGGCCAAGAGTGGAGGACAGACTCGACCTCGATGCGTTACAAGCGGCCGTCGAAGTGAGTGCGCTTGAGAGGCTCACGACTGGCACGACGTGTGTTGCAGACATCCTGGAGGCTCCCAACACGATTCCAGGGGCCCTTGAGGCCGAAGCCGGGGTTCTCGAACGATTGGGAATGAGGGCCGTCCTGTCCTTCGAAGCAAGCGAGCGAGTGAGCAGAGAAAACGGTCGCCGAGGCTTGGAAGAGAACACTGCATTCATCGCTGAAAGGAACAGAAGAGCCGGCCTGGTAAGAGGGATGCACTGCATACATACGACCTTCACGTGCTCCCCGTCCTTCATTCAGGAGTGCAGAAAGCAGGCCAATGGAACCGGCGCGGGGATCCACATCCACCTTGAAGAGAGTCCCTACGAGGCTGAATACACGAAGGAGACGTATCACAAGCTTCCAGTCGAAGTCTACGACAGCCTTGGCTTTTGGGGTCCCGATGTGATCGCATCCCAGTGCGTCCAGACTACATCAGAAGAAATCGAAACTCTTGTGAAGCACAAAGTGAAGGTCTCGCACCAGCCTCTAAGCAACGGCGAAGTCGGTGGCGGCATAGCGCCCATCCCACGGATGATGGACCAGGGTTTGCAGGTTGGTCTAGGTACCGACGGATTCATGGTTGACATGTTCGAAGTGATGAGGGGAACCTGGCTGCTCCACAAGGCGGCGTCCACTGACCCAAGCGTGATGACTGCATCTCAGGTATTCCGGATGGCGACAGAGGCAGGTGCCGGTATACTCGGAACGGGCGCGGGAGCAATCAGGCCCGGCCTCAAGGCCGATCTGGTCGTCTTGGACAACATGTTCCCAACACCGATCACGAAAGATAACGCTCTGACACAACTAGTCGTGTATGGGTCCGGCAGGTTCGTGCGCGACGTAGTGGTCGATGGCGAAGTCGTGGTAAAGGGAGGAAAGGTGGTTCGCGCTGACGCGGCGGCAGCACGCAGGAAAGGGTTGGAAGCAGCAAGAAGGCTCTGGTCTCCCACAGCCGGCTAGAGTTCTCATGATAGCAAAATGACATGCGACGGAGTCGTTCCGACAGCCAGGGCATTCTAGGCGTGATGAGCCCTCGGGGCCATTGGTGGCCCCGCGGGAACAAGCGTCCAGGTTTGTAGCTTGATCTGTTCCAAGATTCTTGGAGCGCTGAACCTAGGAGGGAGAACGTTCCATTTGCACGCCATCCTGAAGCCTTCCTCGTCGACATGTCTTGTCGCCAGGAATTTGCCTTTGACGAAGGGAACTCTAGCAGGCATCACTCCCGTTCGTAACAGTTTGGAAAGGCACGAGCCAGCGGTTGAAAGGAAGTCTGCGGGGGCTACCCATACGCCCCTTGACAATCTCAGCGACGCAGGCATGTAACCCCTGGCATTGATGAAATCCACGGCCCTAGCGCAGGCCGCAAGAAGCTGCTCCTTTGGAATCCTAGTCCCCGCGTCAATCTTCGATTCCGACCATTCCATTGGACCAAGGGGTTCTTTGATTCTTAACCGGGGCGGAATGTTCCCAGACTCCCGGTATTCTTTCAGAGCTTTGGCAACGGCGTAGAACGCCTGTGCAGGGGAGAAAGAATTCCCCTCGTATAGAACGCAGTCTATCCTCCTACGAGAGCCCTCGGCCAGCGCCCTCAGCTCCCCAGGGTGCACTTCGACAGCGTCAGCGCGTTTGTACATCGTCTCTGCATCCCGCGCGGTGATGAAACGGACATCTTCGAAGGACGACAAGTATCTCATGAACTCATCGAAGTCCTTCCAGGCCCGCTCTGTAACATACGCTGGCTGTGGCGGAGGACGGACATACTCCTTGGGGCTCCGATTCTTCCCTTTGCCGAAGTTTACGTCGTCCCAGAATTTCTTGTTGATGGTAGTGTGCAGGTGGAAGAGTATGCTCACCAGCCCTCCGCTCCCCTTCATGTCGTCATGCATTCTCTTGAACCGGGCCTCGACCTTGATTATGCCTTCCGGGTCCTCAAAGGTGCGGTCGAAGAGGATGAAGTTCTCGGTCCCACTGTTCAGGTTCAGGACTCCACAGTACCAGTAGGGGGTGTTGCCTACGTTGAAGATTGCAGTCTCGTCCAGATACACCGGTATTCCCATCCTCTTGAGTGCCGGATAGTAATGCGGCGCCCACTCTTTGCCTGGGTGACCGAAACAGGACGGGTTCGTTTTGAACGTGCGCTTGACAAGTTCCAACCCGCCCTTTTCTCTGGTGTAGAAGTCGGCAGCTCCCTCTATAACGTTCTCATTGATCATGTATTCGTATGGCGTAGGGTGTCTGCTGTGCGTGTTGAGGTGGTAGCCGACGTCGCACTCAGAAATCGCCTCTATCACGTCGTTCCTCCCGTTCGCTAGAAGAGCTCTCGCCTTCTCGGCAACCACCTTGCATGTGACGGGAATCCTGTACTTCCGTAAGATCTCCAATGCCGTGAGAACCAAGCCATCCGATTCTCTTGTGACATAGTCTTCTATGTCGAACCAGAGATAGACATAGACTGTCATGGTCCGAGCCTTGGTTCGTTGCTTTCTCAGCTTTTAGCTTTCCTCGTCGATTCGACGAAGTCGACGAGGGGCAGAAGATAGTCATGAGTTGCGCCAGGCCCGCCCTGCAGGCACCTGATGGTCCCTTTCTGGGGTTCGCCTAAGACCTTGTAGAACAGCTTCTGTCCTAGGACTGTCGCGTAACTTTCTTTGACCATCCCCTGCGTTCAACTCTCTGAGGTATTCGCGGCCTTGAAACGTTGATACATTTTCCCGTACGCCTCGACGCGCGAATGGTTTGGTCTGAAGGTGCGAGATACATGAACCATCATCTCTGAGGCTTCCCTCAGACTTGGGTACAGACCGAGTGACACGGCTGCGAACACCGCCGCACCGAGGCAGCCTGTTTCTGAGGTTTGAAGGATTTCGATTGGTACTCCGTATACATCCGCCCTGATTCTGTTCCAAGCGTCGTTTCTTGACCCCCCGCCGCTCATCCGGACCGACTGAACCGTCACCCCCCGGTCCCGAAGAGTGTCGATGATTGTTCGTACGCTCATTGTGATGCCTTCCATTACAGCCTTCAGGACATAGCTTCGCCCATTGCCGAATTCGATGTTGAGCAGTTTACCGCTGACCTTCCAGCTGAAATTCACACTCGAGAAGCTTGGCACGAACAGGAGGCTGCCCGGCCCACCCGGTATCGAAGCCACTTCCTGCTCGATGGAGGCGTGTTGTTTATCGCTCTTCCCTCCTGCATAGAGTATCTTCCTGAACCAGTCGTATGGAAATCCCAGCGGAGGAGACGTATAGAAGAGTCGAAGCCCTGGAATCACATGGCTCGTTGTCGACAACTCCCGCCGGGTAACGGCAGCTACGACTTCTGTGGTTCCAGCTACTTCCGCTAGAATGTTCGGACGAACTAACCCGGAACCCACGACGCACGACATCCCATCAAAGGGCGAGATCAAGACGGGCGTGCCAGGTTGCAACCCACAGGATTCGGATGCCACCCTTGTGACTTCGCCGATGGGCTTGGAGTTGTCGTGCTCGGTCCCGAAGACGTTTTCCTCCATTCCAAGTAATTTGGCCATAGTTCGTACGCGTTCCTTCGGTAGCCAAGTTGAGTCACGAGTCAACCTTCCGGTCAGAAGTCTCCCGACATACTCTCCCACGTCACAGACCTCCACGATTCTATCGAAGGCATCGGGGTCCTCGTCTCGTATCCAGCCTAGGTTTCCCAGGAGTTTCGCTGCTACATACGAATCAGGGAAGGTGCTGGTGGCTTTCTGGAGTTGAGCGGCGGCCCTCGTGTCGAGATGCGAGATGATCGGCCCCACTGGAAGGTTCGTCTTGTCGAAGCAAATAGGACAAGCGGTTTGGGCCGTCACACTGACCATCGAAATTCGCTTCGAGCTTTCCTTCTTCACCACTTCCCGAATGCACGCAAATATGGCCGAATGCCAATCTTGTTCGGTGCTCTCGATTTTTCCATCACTCAGTCTCTCCAACCGGAGCTCTCTGGAAGCCATCGAGACGATTTCCCCCTCCGAGCCCACGATTCCAACTTTGCATCTTGTCGTACCCAAATCAATTGCCAGGATTCTTGCTTTAGGCAACGACCTTCACACTCGAAGCAGGGCAGAGGACGCTCTTTCCAGAATTGATAAAGGCATTCCAGCCTTAAATAACAACATGAGACAAAATTCCCATTGAAAGCCGCGGTTCTGACCGAATACAAGAAAATCGAAATTAAGGACATACCTGAGCCTCAAATCGGTCCGCACGAAATCGAGTTCAGAGTAATGGCATGCGGGCTATGTCCTAACGATTACAGACTGTATACCGGTCTGGCCACCTGGAAGAAACCCCCTACAGTGCTTGGACACGAGCCTGCGGGAGAGGTGGTGAAGGTAGGAGCCGAGGTTGAGCGTTTCAAACCGGGAGACATGGTAGCGGGAGACACAACCACCAGGTGCGGCTATTGCAGACCCTGCTTGGCCGGCCGAGAGAATCTCTGCAAAAGGAGGAAGAATGTGGTCGACGGATCACTGGCTCAGTTCTCTGCGGGGAACGAGATCTGGATGAACAAGTTCTACCATGCGAGTTTTGAAGAGGCTTCATTGGCAGAGCCGCTTTCTTGCGTCCTCAACGGGATCAGGAACTCTGGTGTGAAGGCTGGAGACAGGGTGGCGATCATCGGGGCAGGGCAGATAGGACTGATGCTCCTCCAGGTCGCCCGAATTTTAGGGGCGAAGACAATCGTAATTGATGTAAGGAGCGATCGGCTCGTCGTCGCCGAAAAGCTTGGGGCGGAACACATCGTTGATTCATCGGTTGCTGATCCCGTCGCCAGAGTCAGGGAACTGACAGCTGGAGATGGTGCCGATGCCGTGATTGTCGCAATCGGAAACAAACAAGTAATCGAAAAAGGATTACATATGGTCGGGCCGATGGGAACGGTCAACCTTTTCGCATCCACAAGCCCTCCTGCAGACGTGGCAGTCGATCCCAATCTCGTCCACAGCGTGGAAGTTTCAGTCATCGGGAGCTACGACAAGACGCGAGCCGACCTTCAAGAGGCAACCAGACTGTTAGACGAAGGGAGGGTAGATGTCAAGACGCTGATTACGCATATCTATGACCTTGAGCGCACTGCAGACGCATTGTCCTCCATGGAGAAGGGGGAGGGAATCAAGCTTGTCGTCACGCCCAACGGAAGGTCGAAGTAAGATGTCGACGGGCATTGGGAGGCTATTTCGCATGAAGAGGATATTCAGAAACGATGGTAAGTGTTTGGTGGTAGCTATGGATCATGGGCTTGTGATGGGTCCGCTTCCAGGAATAGTTGACCCAGGTCCAACTATCAGAGCGGTCATCAAAGGGGGCGCAGACGCCGTTATGACGACACTTGGCATCGCGGAGCGGTACGGGGACCTCATCGCTGGGAAGTCGAGCTTCATCTTCTCCTCGCCCGCCGTAGAAGACATGGCCCCCACCGTCGACCTCGCCCTGAAATTCGGCGCTGATGCGATTAGATTGTTTGTGAACATCAATGGCGGTGACGACTCGGCAATCATGGCCAGTCTTTGGAGCGCTTCGCTAGCGTGCAAGAAGCATGGGCTCCCACTTCTCGCCGAGATTTATCCCACGAAGAGCGAACACATACCGTATCCCACGGACAAGGACGTTATCGCCAAGTACAGTCGGATTGGTGCCGAGGCTGGAGCGGATTTCATCAAGACTTTCTACACGGGGAGTGTCGATTCCTTCAGACATGTGGTGGAGTCCTGCCCCGTGCCGGTCATTGTCCTCGGGGGACTGAAGATGAAGACGGATAGGCAGGCACTTCAGGTCGTCAAGGACTCGATGGAAGCCGGTGCAGCGGGGGTGGCTTTCGGCAGAAACATCTGGCAAAACAAGGATCCGGAGGACATCACTCGAGCCATAGCCGGCATAATACACGAAGACTGGACTGTGGATAAAGCACTGGCACACGCGCATTCGTCTCAGAGAGATTAGCATCACCAGCAGGGGTGAAGAGGGTCGAAATGGAGTTGAGCTAAAGCCTGTGACAGGTTATCGTCTTCTCCGACCTTTGTTAGCGTCACCAAGAAACGGCAAGTTGGTACTACCCCAGACGAATTCTATCATCAGACTGCGGGCTTGACAGCCTTCAATTTCTATACCCCCCAGTTCTGGTCCTCAAGACACCTCCCGTTAGGAGACGTCTCCTAGCTTTCACCGGAAGCCGATGAAACACAATGAAAGCGGTTTGTGTCATCTCCAAATCCATATATATTGAAAATCGAAAAACGCCGTCGAAAGAGGTTGGTACTGACAGGTCCCCTCTTGAAGAGGCGCGCGATTTCCCGCAAGTGGATAGCCCTCATCCTCGCGGTCATCCTTGTTGTAGCTGCAGTCGTGCTCATCTTCGCGACGGCTACGGCCCCGACCATCAAGATTGGGCTCGCCACCTCCACCAGCGTGGGAATCGCCGACACCCCCATCAAGTTCGCGGTGCTACCCAGCGTTTCGGGAGCCTCAATCATCTCTGTCGTTTGGAACTTCGGTGACGGGACCAATACAACGACGAGCGGAGGCAACACGACGCACACCTTCGCACAGGGAGGACACTACCTTGTTTACGTCAGCGCGACCGTCAAGTATCAGTCGAATATCTTTGTATCATCAACGCAGACGGTCACCAACAGCCTGAATCTCTTCCCACTGCAGATTCAGTCTAACGTGTCTGCCTCTGAGGCTTCTAACATCGCCATCCCGACGATCAGCTTCACTTCGCAGGCCGGCGCCTCGCCGTTATTCAGCGCCGGGACCAGCGTCGGTTTCGTTGGAGGATACCTCGAGTCCCCGACCAACAGCAACTGGACCATCTCCAGCTACACGTGGAACTTTGCAAATGGTAACCAAAGCACTGTCGATGCGAACCAGACTTCCGGCCTCCCTGATGTAGGCGTCTCGGCCACGTACACTAACCCGGGCGTGTACCCTGTGACGCTCACCCTGGAGACGGTGGGACCTGGCAACGCGACGCTGAGCGTTACGACGTATCAGACTGTAGGAATTACCACGACGGCCCTGCCCCTGGAAGTGCTGTCAGCCACCGGCGGGTTGACCAATCCAAATGTGATAACCTCCGTCGAAGTCGTTCCCGGGGGCCCCTATTCATTCGACCCCCAGGTTGACGACGAGGCCAACATAGGCTTCGAGATCATAATGAACATCTACCAGACTCTGGTGTCCTATCAGGCGTCGTCGACCGACTCCTTCTTTCCAGAAGTAGCTTCGGCGCTTCCAACTGTTCCGAACGGAGGGATAACAGACAACGGCTCGGTCTACACCTTCAGCATCAGGCCCAACCAGTACTTTTCTAACGGTGATCCAGTCACAGCCTACGACGTCTGGTTCAGCCTTGTGCGAGACATGGCCTTCACCGCGGGGACCCCCGGGACCCCCGGGTGGCTCCTAGCCCAGTATGTAATCCCCGGTGTCCAGAA